>JAABUP010001279.1_pt1 | contig 52732 bp, 93 predicted proteins | sample 5559201 | NCBI WGS metagenome assembly JAABUP01 (sample SAMN10711887, study PRJNA513373) | rock metagenome | isolation source: Antarctica rocks | place: Antarctica | reverse complement strand
TAAATTTCACCCCCCCCCCCCCCCCCCCCCTTGTCCGTCTCTGATTTTGGACAGTTCTCAGTGAGTGAGCTGTTTGATGATATGTTGCCAATGAACCATATGTAGATTTTGAGTGGTGTCTCATCACACTATTTCATTAAGGTGTCATTTTGGCATTTTCGGTGAACCTCAGAACTTGAAACAAAATGATTGTGCGGCTCCAAGTATTGATGCAAGATGGACCTCAAAGACTATCTTCGTCCATGTTGCTTATAGCAGCGATGTGGTCAGTAGCACAAGTGTGTGTATACTGTGCTGTACTGACACACTTGCTATATACTTGACATATATGTGCAAAACACATACTTGAAGGATGTAATATGCATGGACAGCACTGTGAGTCGTATTCAGCTACATGGTCTTGTCACTGTCATTTGTGTAACTAGACATAAAGGCGTACAGCTGATTGTTACAAAAGCAATTGGCACAATGCCTGACATGGCTTCTCATGTGACCTCATTCATTCATCAATTGCATGACTCGAAATGCGTAAGACTGAAGCAGCTGCAAGACTTAGGCTGCTGATCCTGGCAACTTTGTCAGTTTATTATGGCCGGAGACCAGCTCTGCTGATACAATGACATCCCCTGAGGTCAGCTGTGGAATCAGTTCTGCTCCCTGCAATATAAATGAGGTAATCAGGCAGGTCAACCATCATGCGTTCATCCACATTGCCTGCCATCCCATGGTATGTCATGCCCCAGTTGATGCAGACCAGGCATACATACCATGCAGTGTGGTAGTGGATGCAACGTTAGAGTTTGTGCCAATGCAGAACCCATTGTGTCTGTATGGCTAAAACTGCTCCTGACAATGACAGCAGAACTTGCAGGCCACTGACTTGCAGCTGATGCACAGCGTATCAGAGTTCTCTGGTACATGCTACACGGCTCACCTTGGCAATATAGGCAAACACACCAAAGGTGCCTTCATCGAAACTGAGACCTGCTAAACCGGATGATGCCCTGTCATATTTGTAGATGAAGAACTCGTCCGCTGCTGCAAAGCCTTCATCAGCATCTGGGGCATGTGCCATGGCAACTGAGCCGTAAATGGACATGGGTAACACGGGTAACTCCCCTGCTTGTACGTTCAGTGGAGACCCATAAATTGGCTCAAAATCTCCAAGTGACATGATCTCCAAGGGTATTTGCTTGCCTATAACAGCAAGCCCAAAGGTCAACAGCAATCATTGAGCAAGACTGACAGTGCCTCTGTATGCTGGACAGCTGGTGCATGAAACATGATAGCACCAGCTGACATGGTTCAGTATCATACAGCGCATACAATCTCTCTTTGCTGTCAAGCTCACTCAAACTTGACACAGCGTTTTCCACAAGTCACTGTACGAGTCACAAGTAACAAGCAAGTGCCAACATACAAGTACCTGTGCCAGGTTTGTGTGAGGGATATTGAGTGGTGTTGACACAGCCAATATGAGATGTGCGTGGAGGCTCACCTGAAACAGTGCCTTTGCCTACCAGGACTCCGGTATAGTCCACAGTCAGCGTCTTGCCCACGTACAGCTTCTGCAACACATTGGTGGCAAAGTTGCCAGCCGTGACGGGCGCTGAGTAGCCCTCCAAGACCATGGTGAGGTGGGCCTGAGGCTGAGGGCCGCCCCCTTCGTTCACTACAAAGGCTGAGGAACCATCAGACTTCTCAATGGTCAGCTCTACCACCCCTCTGCCTACAATGCAAGGGTCAACGTGGGGGTCAACATGGGGATCCTAACAGAATCTGGCACTAGCTCATGGTAATGGTGGATTGGATCAACGATTGGTAGTATTTGGGTAATAAGGCAGCATGACAATGATCCAGCCAGCAGCTTGCTGTTGCTGTTGCTGACTCACGATCGAGATGAGGCAATTGATGTGTATCACAACCACTAAAAAACATAATCATGTTGATGGCTTACACAAAATCCCTTGCAATTGCGCTTCGAAGTTTGTTTGGGGACATGACAATCGCAACGACAGCAATGATGCTGATGATGAAGGAAGAGATCCACTTTAAGACGGCAGCGTGCCAATGCAGGTATGGCCGTAACAGCCAAGCCAAACATAGGTAGCTGGCTACACCTTTGAGCTGTGGCAAGTTGCTGTAGTTTTTGGGCGGGATGAAGGACAGGTTTGGCGCCTGTATCAACTCCAGCTCAGCTACATTGCGCAGCACGTCTGTCGTGCGTATGGATGTCCTGTCTGAGTCCCTGCAGCATCATCAGGAGCTCAGAGTGCCAGCATATACATCATATGAGGTGACAGCGACCTTCCAAAGCAGCAGCAGCATTGTTAGAAAGCAGCAACCCTGCAGGCATGAGATGACAGCACGATACTTGTTGCAGGAGGACAATCTGCTGTGGTGGTGTACTTCACACTGCGTAGCTTATTTATCACAGCAGGAAGAGCTTTATTGTAGCTGGCTGAGCTATGCAGCCTGCTAGCTGTTGCAAACCACCTCTAGAAGCATACAAAGGTTGATTTCAGGCTTTTGTTGCTTTCAGAAAAGGAGAAAGACGAAGTGAATCCAAATGTAAAAGATCAGTTATTTTTGCACTCAGAGCTCATTGCTGCTGTGTCTGAGACAGCAGCTTGTCCTCTGTGCTTGTTAAGACAGCATGACCACTCAAGCCGGCAGGTGGTTGCTGAATGCCAACTAGGCAACTTCTGCTTGCTCCCCTGTCTTGGGATCAAGTAAATGGTGAGCGTACAGCAGGCAATAAAAGCTGTGAACCTCAAATCCAGTGGAAGGACTTACTTGAGGTCTATGGCCCCTTGCACCTTCTTCAGACCATCTTGCACTGCTTTCAAATACCGCTGTGCCTCCTGCTTCCTCTCCTCTGGCACCCCATACATCATCTGCAACCATCCACCAATTTTCAGCTTTCATTCTACAGCTCAGCCAGACGCAAACTGCGTTTCTGTTGTTGTCTCAGGCGTGATTCTTGAGCCCCTGCTCACACTTGATCCCACACAATTGCACTTCAGAGTTTTAGCCATCAAAGAGCACATCATGCATCATTACCCACTACAGACATTACACTGACCCATGCAGACCTAGCATGATCATTCGAATTTGCAGCTGGCTGGCGGCTCCAGCGGCTTAGCTGCGTGCTGACCATCGCAGGCCAAGGGTGAGATTGGCATACTGCTGTATTGCCTTTGGCAGCACAGGGGTGCGCAGCACAAGGAAGCCACAGGTACTGTCAAGGTGTCTGTGGTTTCCTAAATTGCCCTAATTTTGTCCCAATGATGTTAAAAAGAAGAATGAAGCTGCCGATTGTCATTGATGCACAGGTGGGGCAGAGGGCGCATCTGTCAAAGTGATGTGCAGGCAGCATACTTTGTCTGGCTGCTGTGAAAGCACAAGGGAGGCCTGCACATTCTCAGCCATGCCTTGCCAGGGCTTCCGCTGGGGAATGCGCAGTTTGAAGGAGACGTCTTCCATGCGATTCTGCACATCCTTGACATCCCTGTTGAAGGCGGGAATTGAGCGCCGCAGTGCTGCATCTACAGACCTGGCAGCCACAGAAATGTGATTTGAGCTATGATTACAGGTGGTAGTGAGTCTATTAAGTCGTGTCATTTCATGCAGACCTGCAAGTCCTTCATGCGTCTGACGAAAATAGCAGTGGAGCGTGGCAGTGTGGCTTCTGCAAATCTGTAGTAGCAGCATCAATGCTCTAGCGTATACACAGCCATGCAGTTGTCACCGCGAATGCATGAATGAACGTGAGCATCTGCAGCAACTGACTTACAGACAAGGCACCCCTGGTTGAGGGAGAAAGTAGTGTTCATGATGGGCAACCTATTGCCACATGTGCGGGCTGGTTAATGCACAACACTTTTCTTATCGTCATGCTGAGTGAAGCAAGCACTGTAATGATGGCATGCTGGTCATGAGATGCATTCACTAGATTGGCACAGTAACTTGGTGCTTGCCAAACAACAAACAATGAGCACTGTGGTGCAGATTGTGGCAAATAGGTCACCTTGGGATCTGAGCGTTAGGAGAAGTAAGCAGGGCAGAAGATGGAGGAGGAGAAGCAAGATCCCCTGCTAAGGGCAGCATGCTGAGCTGCAGCACTGCGAGACATGCAGCTGCTGCCTGCTGGCTCTGTTGTGCTACCTGCAACAAGCAGGCATCTGTGACACAATGTATACATACATGGATGCACATGTCGCTGATTGATTGCATTGCTAGCATGAAGGACTGTGTGCGTGGTACAGCATCTGCGCATGCATGTCGGTCAAGTGCTTGTTTCTGGTGCAATGTGAGCACCACAGAGGTGTTGTGAATGTGCCAAAGTGAATTCTGTGTGACTCTGGCAGACTGCAACAAGTGGAATGCGTACCTGATGAAACCAGCAGCATCCTGGCTTGTGGCTTGCAGAGCACGCATTGCTCTGCTGCTCAGCACAGCAGTGCCGTCTGAGAGCTCTCCTTCGGTGATGTTGTGGCTGTGAGGGCTTCCACTGACTGAAGTTGCAGTGCCGCTGACAGTGAGCAACAGATGGAGCAGCTGATCTACCGGCCAGAACCTGGTGATGTAGATTTGCTGGCATCAAAGACTGCATGCGTGACAGCCGTTAGCATAAGCCACCATTATGCACCCTTCCTTGGGTAAGCACAAGGTTCTTTAGTCAAAGACAGTGCACGCAGTGCACCTTGCTGTGTGCAGAGTAGTTTGTCATTGCCTGCATTCAGCTATCAGCTGCATTCTCTTAGGCATGCTCACAATATCTGCAAGTTGCAGTGTCGAGACTTTTAGGGGAGTTTTGCAGTCAGGCTGAGTGTATTGCTATACCTTTGCTACCATCGTATCTAGTAGGGTCAGGCCCAATGTCTTTTGATCCTGAGTTGATGTATGCACCCCTCACAGCTGCTTGGCCTGAAAGAGGCTTGGAGGAGTCGACCTGGTATGCACATTTGGTGGCTGAAACATCGCAGGCACTGCTGCTATAGCTGAACACTGATAGCTTCTATTGTATACTCACTGTGGGTCCAGTCTTCGCGAAAACAAAAGGGAAAGACGCAGACAGGCCAATGAAGCCAAGCAATCCAGCGGCTACCAATTTATTGTTGCTAGGTGACCGGACGCGATTGCTCATGCTGCAGCACATGCAAAGCTGCACACAGGTCAACCTCAGCTCGGACAAGTCGCTCGACGCCGAGTACTAGCAAAGCACGCTGAAACTCTTACCAACGCACAACAGGCACTTGCTAACCCCGGCTGACGGACGCTATGTCTGAATAACTGACTGATCGGTGCAGACGCTGTGCTGTTTTGCCGCAGGCACTCAGCAATACAGGGCCAGCAACAGATGTAGCAATCGAGTAGAAGGCGCTTATCAAATTTACTGTCGCCGAGGGCTTACGCACGCGGTTTACGTGCCGCAACCAACATGCATTCTGCATTTTGAGGCCAATCCATATCATCCTGGCAGATCAAGCTTTACTGGCAGATCAATTTGCTAGATGTAGCTACGACCTGACAGCGAATCCTGCATTCTGTGAGAAAATGACCAGGATTACTGTGCCGTTGCACGAGACTGTGCACAAACCGTACTCACATCACAGCGTTGGGCACCGTTGGCCCATATAGCACAGCTTGTACTTTGATTACTGGCTTACATGTATGACACACTTCGCTATGTATGTACACAGCATACTGTGCCTGGCCTTCCTCTCTCACTTGACTGTGTTCTGTCAAAGGACATCACAAACTGTTATATTGCAGCGCCTTGAGAGAAGATCAAGCAACGCTAGCCTCCTCAACAGCATCTGAGGCTTTCAATTGAGAGGAGACATCATCAATGGCTGAATTGAGCTGGGCAATCTTGTCTGCTAGATCCTGCACACAGCACATCAAGATCATTCATTCTGTGGACTTTTACCATACAAACTGCCCAGAAATCAGGTGTTTGATTGTGAGCAGACCCCGGACACCATGGCCCTGCTGCACCAAGCAAGCTGACATTTTTCACATGCTGGGCCGCATGCAGTCAGCATCACTGCAAAAAGTGATCAGGGTTACCATGATACTTTGCACGCATGTGGTTGAGCACACATTATGCAGCAAAAACTAGGCCATTGCATGCAGCCACCTCTGACTGGCCTGCCTGAATGACTGGGCATTGTACAGCACAACTGCTGTCATTGCTGCCAAGATGGTCTCGCACATATGCAATGTTGCATGAGCGGACCTGCTTTGTTGCTTCTGGACTCTTTTCTTCTTCCTCCAAAAATTTAGGCAGCCTCAGCTTCTGATCTTGTCCCAAGATTGCTCTACTGATCTGGACACCAAAAAGCAAATACAGCATTGTTCTGACTAAAAACTGCACTTTAGACCACAGTCTGCCACAAAGTGCAGAGCATGGGTGCTGGCAGATGCAGTGTTAAAAAGATAACATGTGTGCCGCTGCTTGAGCTTACCTGAGGGGCAAACAAAAAGCCCAGTGTCCCAAACAAGGCTCCACCCACAATAAAGCCACTTGCGAACCCTCCACCTCTGCTGCTTTCTGCCCTGCTTCCAGCAGGAAATGGCTGTGTCACTAACGTGACGCGACACCAGCAGTGCTGTGTCTGACCTCCTGACCCACCTGACTAGATGCTGCTGGCGCTTTGCAGATCGTATCTGACTAGTCCTCGACAAGGGCTGAGGTCGAACCAACCGCCGAGCACTGGAGGCGCTGAGACTTCGCTGTGTTCCTGCAGCATGTGAGTATGGATTTTGGGAGCAGAGCTTGCTGCGACTGGTGGCGTAACACTATTGCGCTTGTGCGCACCTACGCTGCGAGCTGTGCAGGCACAGGAAGCCATCGGTACGCAACGAATGCCACTCGATGAATATCAGCTGGTCTCACGGCCTGTCGCACAGTCGCCTTGTGATCGGAAAGCACACAGTCGCCTTGCGATCGGAAAAGCGCAAAGTCTTGCGGTCTGCAGAAACGCAGGCTCGACCGATGTTTTTGCATGTGCCATGTACCATTCAAATGCAAATGCAACAGGTGTTCATGCATACCCACATCTCAAAGGATGCTAGCAAGTCTGTTATGAGTCGCATTCCCCAATGCAAGTAAGACACCTCTTCTAACGCCTTGCGAAGGCACCGTTGCCGTCTGATTCGTACATCTTTTTGCCGTCTGGTTTGCGACAGAACCATCTAGCCTTTTGCATATGTTGCATTCATGCATTCACACAAACGTGACAGTGCCTCCGGGTTGTGCGGTCTAGACATTCCATGCTTAGCAATTTTGATAGGGTCCTACAGACAACAGCTGCATTGCAGCAGCATCAAAGCATCATCAGTGTCCAATGCTATATTGGGAACAGGCATCAGTCATCTGCTGCAGTCGCACTGCATAGCATGCAGAGGCCGGCGATTCTGCGGCAGACCCATCTCTCTGGTGTGTGCTGCACAACGCTGTGGCATTGCCGAGACCTCCCAGTAACGTCGGGACTGTGCGCAGTTCCTCCAAGGTATCTGCGGGCGTTCAACAGGTCACCATCGGTATCGTACTTGCTTGCCTGCGCTAGTCAGTGGAACATACCGAAAGCAATCTGTATCTCGGCAGCAAGGCCAACAACTTTTACAGCACGTTGTGTGGCGGCGACGTCTGCAATGTCTACGGACGAGTATGCAAAGTTTCAGGAGGTGGCAGAGAAGGCTGCTCACGCAGCAGGTCGAACCATAGAGGAAGCTTTTACAAAGGACAAGGATGTGCATTTCAAGGGCAAATTAGACCTTGTCACAGCTACAGATCAAGAGTGTGAACAAACCATCTTGACAGCCATCAGCAAAGCTTTTCCTGATCATAAGTTTATAGGGGAGGAGGGGTCTTCAGCCCAGGGTTTCACCAGTGAATTGACTGATGCACCGACATGGTGAGCATGCACCTGTTGCAGTGCATTGTTCATGCATTGCTTTCTGGGACATGAAACTGCAGTCTACTATTTGGCATCATTCAAATCACTGCCTTTTGCCTGCAGGATGGTTGACCCCTTGGATGGCACAACAAACTTTGTACACAGATTTCCTTTTGTGTGCACCAGTATTGCGCTGGTCATTAAGAAGGAGATTGTCGTTGGTGTAGTGTACAACCCTGTGCTCAAGGAGCTGTTCACAGCCATCAAAGGCAAAGGTGCCTTTCTCAATGGGCAGCCAATCAAAGTATCAACAAAAGATGCACTTGATCAAGCCCTGCTGGCAACAGAAATCGGCGTCTCAAGAGATGAGCAAGTCATGGATGCCATTTTTGACAGGCTGAGACAGGTCACCATGAGAATGCGATCGATCAGGTGTTCAGGTGCATGCGCACTGAACCTTTGCAGCGTAGCATGTGGCAGGATTGACGTGATGTATGAGGTTGGTTTTGGCGGCTGCTGGGACTGTGCAGCTGGTGCACTCATAGTCACAGAGGCTGGTGGTGAGATGCTAGATCCATCAGGCGGCCCTTTCAATGTAATGGCAAGGCGAGTGCTAGGGGCAAATGCTCACTTGGGGAAGCCAGTTGCTGAAGTCATAGCAAGCTGTAAAACCAGCAACAAAGAACCTGCACCCTTGAGACAGTAGCTGCCTCAGCATTTCCTCTCAGTCTTTCACTTCATTCTAGACACACTGGCAGATATTGACTGTTACTTAGGCTTGTCCGTAGGGTGTGATGATATGCTGCGCTATTCAAGCCTGTATCAAGTACTACAACTTCATTGACCAACATTGTACCAGATATGCAGTAATTTGTTGACTTCACATAAGCAGTTGATACAGGCAAGGTGTGCATCAACAAGTCTGTAATCTTCATGACAGTTACAATTAATGAGACAAGTCCAAGTATGACTTGTGCTGTGAACTCAAGATGCCAAGTCCCTTCTTCAAAAACAGCTCAGCATTGGTGTTGGGCATATGCTTGCGATCCACCCTGCGATCCCAACCCTGCTCACCAGCTGGGGATCCTTCCAACGACAGTACACTGTCTACAACCGCAATGTCAGCATGCGTTCCTGATGGCGATGTCTGGCTTGAAATAACACTGTCTGACAGCTGGAGTGTCTCTGGAGCCTGCGCTAATGGACGCTGAAGGGACTTGGCAGCTTTGATGCTGTCAACACGTCTGCCATGTGTATACTTCCCTGCATCATGCATGCTTCACTTAACAAGGATCACATACATGGATCAAGTGGACCAAATGCACTGGCATACATCATCTTGATGTTGCATGTGGAAGCCATTGACGGTGCAATCGACATTGCTACATGCTCAACACTTGCCTGAACAGCTGCATCACTCGGGATTTCACTAACAAAGCAGCATAGTCTGAGCTGCAGCAAAGTATGCACAGTCTGAGCTGCAGCCATGGATCAAGCATGGTATCAGATTGCTTACTAGGAGAACTGTCCCTCTTGTTCTCCTTGAAGGCCTGCCATCTTGTCAGCAGAGTCACAAGAGCATGCCGCCGCTGCTGGAGACTCATTTGACTCAAACAACCTGTGTAATCACACATCAGGGTTGGACTTACTGACATCAGCCATTGCATGCAGAACAAACTACAACCTCAAACAAAATAAAGCCAGAGGATGCCCACACATGCATTGGGTCCTGCTGTTAAAACACTACATAGCACCTGAAATGCAACAAATGTTCTGGGCTTGAGGCATCTGTCCCTCAGGCTAAATTGCAAGCTCGCACAGGCTGACCAGCAGTGCATTGCAAAAGAGCTTTCTGGCAAGCAGAAGGCATGTGCCGTCTACAAGGCAGCCACACACATGTTGGCCTGAGCTCAGAATCAGGTGGGATTTTGTTGCACCTGAGCATTGCTGCGGTGATCAGCAAGGCATGATGTGCTGACCTGTGTCATTGTCACCAGAGAGCATGTCTCTGTGGATGTCATCCATGCAGCTTTGCAAAAAATGCAGCACGTCATCCTGCTCGCCCCTCAGCTGTGACTGCTCAGTCCTGAATGCACAGCGAGCCTTCACACATCATTGCATCTGCACATGACGCTGTCTACTAAGCCCTTGATGTCTACAAAGCCCTTGATGTCTACTAGGCCCTTGATGTCTGCTAAGCCCTTGATGTCTACAAAGCCCTTGATATCTACTAAGCCCTTGATGTAGCCAGACAGGATGGAGTGGCGCATGGTGGCACACCCCAGTCCACATTTTGCTGGTGACCTGTTTCCCAAATCTCTGGCCTAGAACAGCATAGTGTTCCTTGTGTGTGTTTATAGCGAGCGCCTTCACAGCTGCAGAAGCCACTGGGCTCATGATGCAGGCAAAAAACTATAGCTCTGCAGCTGTCTTTCTGTGACCTGTTTGTGACCAAACGTGAGACATTATGACCTCAAATCATGAGTCACGCTGTCCATTTGTATGTTTGCTACTGATGGGCACTGAAGGTTATCATATTGAGCCCAAGTAGTGACATGCAGCAACAAAGCGCACGCGCGCTGGGTCTGTGTCCATGCACAAACTTCTTCAGCAAGGCAACATCATTTCGCTGATAATTGGTCATGAGCAAACAGTGTACACAGCTGTGCAGCATACGACCGGAAAGTCTGAAGTGCTCAGGTACTGGCTAAGCTTCATTGAGAAGATCTGTGGTGTCAAAAAGCAGTATCCTGGTGCTGAGCTTGAGCAGGGGACAAAGACAGGAAAGCCTAAAGCTGCTGGTGAGTATCTTGTGACATTTGTGTTGCAAGATGACCGCTTTTTCAAATGTGGCATGACTTTCCCACAGATACCTTTGAAGCTATCCAGTCATTACAAGACACAGACACTACCGGTGCACAAGTCTTACTGCAAGGCGGCGCAGCAAGACTGTGACACAGGCAGGTATGGCACTCCCACTTGGGCCTCCAACTGAAGAGAGCTGGACAGTGACAGTATCTCCTGCACATACGAGGTAGCGACTGTACTGTTCATGCCCCCAGGCATGAGAGACCATACCTGATGGTGTGCATCTCCTGTTCCAAGCAAGCAGAGTGCGCCTGTGAAGCTGACAGCTGTTGCCGTAGCAACTCCACTTGCCCCGCCAGCTGATGAGAGCTTTCCTGCAGCTCCTGCATGTCTTCGTCCCTCTCCTTCTTGCTCTCGTTCTCCTCCATCATCTTGGACAACTGCACAGAGTTCACAGTGTGGGGTTCAAAGACTGGTGAGGGTTGTTTGTGTTGTGGTCTTGGTCCTCTAAAACATCTTGGACAGCTGTGTAGGAGCTGATAGCATTTTCACAAGGGACTGAAAGTGCATCCTCTCCCCCCTTGTTCCAAGCTGGAGGCATGACCGGCGCCACCATGTCTACAAAAGCAATCAGCATCAGCAAATGTGCATTTGCTCCACAGTACACAGTCTTGAAGACCTGCTTGTTGCATGCTGTTGAATATTTTGCATAAGCTGCAACAGGCGGAAGGGAGAAAGCTGAGATAAATGGACTGTGCATGTGCATGTGCATGACATACATCTTATGCAACAGACAGGGACTATGTTGCCCCTGAACATGCCAGATCATGCAGTGGACTGCAGCATGCATCGTGTTGTATGCCATTGTGGCATCTTGACTTTTCAGCACAGCATTAGCACAGCGTGAGTACATCATGACCATAGCATGCGGGGAATTTCAGCACAGCACACGGGCGCTGTGATCTCAGCATGAGTCCAGCAGGAGCACAGCATGTGCACATCATGACCACAGCACGAGGAAAAAGTGAGCGCAGCACAAGGGCAGCGTGATCTTAGCATTGCCGTAGCACGAGCACAGCATAAGCACAGCATGAGCTCAGAATGAGATCAAGATAGCACAAGCACAGCTTCAGCCCAAGCCACAACATGACATGCAACAGGTTTGTGCATGGCTTGGTAAACACCAACATGGGCATGTACAGTTAGTTGCTGGAGCTGATGATGCAGTGGCTGCTGCAGCTTGTGCACTCTGACTGTGCAGCTCCTTGTCAGCCATCTCAGGAGTGACTGCCGCTGGGACATGCAGTGTAAGAACACCATTTTCCAACTTACATCAATGCTGACAACATGAGTGCTGTTTCACCAGGTTCTTGATGCTTTCTTGGAAGACCTGGCTCTTCTTGGCAAGGCAGGCACCACCAACAACATGGGCCTGTACAATCAATGAGTCATCAATGCTGGCAACAGGCTGTCTCACCAAGCTCTTGATGGTCCTCTGGAAGACCTGGCTCTTCTTGGCAAGCTCCTGCTCAGTCTGCTCTGCCAACTGGCCCTGCCTCCTCAACTCTGCCTTCTCGGTAAGCAAGGCCTGGTTCTTGACCACCATCAATTCCACCTGCGAACACAAAAGGCTCCTGTTGACATTCTGCATGTCTGCTGAGAACAGACTGATGACGTCCAAGTGACATGTTGCATGTCTGCTGAGGGACAGACTGATGACATTCCAGTGACAGCTTCCATCGCTCACTCAGGTCAGCTTTGTCTGCCAGCAAGGCCTGACATATGATCACCATCAAATCTGCCTGCAGACTGGCGTGTGATTGGCACAGCCAGGACCCTTGAGGTCAGAGTGATGAACGTTCCATGACAAACTTTCTTGCTCAGCAGTTTGTGAGAACTGATTTTGACCATCTCAACTGCCAACTACAAGTGCACCTACAGCTCTGAAGACATAGCAAGATGCCTGCTGCTGTTGATGTGACGCTGTTGCCATCCCAATGTTTGTCCATTGCTACAGAGCAACCCTGACCCAGGCCTTTCTCAGGCAAGGTTGGAAAGTAGACATCTAGCTTATTACGCTGGAAGACATCAAGATCATGGTATTTATTCTGAGTTGTCTCGATTTCCTCCAAATTTGACATTTGTCTTCTTCTATATGTGATCAGACTTGTTGGCTGGCTAAAGCATTGTAATCTCTCTCTCTCTCTCTCTCTCTCATGACCTGCATGTTGAAGCACCATGATCAATGACATAGTCATCTAAGCCGGTATGTTGTCTGTCTGATATCATGTCTGCCGGATATGGTGTCTGTCTGATATGGTATCTGTCTGATGTCATGTGTGCACCTGGCGTGATTGGTATTTAAGCTCAGCTGCCATGGCCTCGTTCTCAAGGATTGTGCGCTTAGTCAGCGTCTCCAATTGGTTCTCTGACAGCTTCTGCATGCGCTCCCTCGTCTCCTTCAGCTGTGCTGCAGTGTTCTTCTTCCAGGCATCCTTGTCCTGCACGTGCTGCCGCTCCAAGTCCCTGCGATAGTTGGCTCAATTTAGTTTGTCACTCTTTACGCCGCTGCGGATTTAAAATGGGCATTTACACCCAAAGGCGGCCCATTTTCAACCCGTGGCGGCGTAAATAGGGATGAAAGCTGTTGCCTGATGCACTACGATTGCTCCTTGAGGACAAGGACATTGAGCAATAGGCTGCTGGTTCAGCAGAGCGTGATGTTGCAAGTCAAGTGGCAGAGCACATGAGTTTGACAGCATGCACCTCAGCAATCATTTGAGTCGGGATGCATCTTGGTTGGTCTGTGTCACAGTGCATGCACAGCACCATGCACACAATGTCTTGTGGGTACTGACTGCCACTCTCAATCTTCATGCCTCAACGGCCAAAAACAAACCAGCAAGAGCATGTCATGCTTGCATACAGGTAAGTTGATGAGCAGGTTTACACGCCATGGCAGCAGGAATGTGGGAACCTCAACTATGCTGCTGACATTGTGCCTTTCAGGAGAGGCGCCTGGCGCAAATGCTGCATATCAGCCGTCATCTGCTGCTCTGACACCAAGCAGAATATCAAACAACCTCACAGGAGACCTCACCAACTTTCATACTGGTGCTGTTTGCACATCAGCGCTGGGCTCTGCTCCAGCTGTTGCTAGGCAGCATGCCTGCTGCTTTTACTCTGCTTGATGGGCATCACACAAACATCATTCGGCAGGAGTCTCACCCAATGTCCTGTTGGTGCTTCTTGCGTTCGTGTTCCAGGGTGTGTTGCAGCTGCTGCAGGGCGGAGTCCATGCTGTCCTTCTGCTCCAGGAACTGCTGACTGGTCTTCACCTTCTTCTCCATATCATGAATGGTGCTGTCACGCTCCTCCAGGACTTCTGAATGAGCCTTCTCCATCTCGACCACTTCTTTCTGCAGTGCACACAGCCAGTGATGAATGATGTGCAAGATACAGTGGAAGATGAGACACCATGACTGTCATCATCAAGCCCTTTCAGGATTAGGAAACTGGTCCTGATCCACTCTAACCATACATCTCCTGCACTGCAATCAGTGACCATCGCGTCACTGGTAAGGCATTCTAACTGGTGTTTGTTGTGATCTTCTGGGAGCTCCGAATGAACCCGTGCCAGTACAATGATGTCTTCCTGCATTGCATCCAGCCAGATAGGAATCATCAGCAGGGATTGTGCAAGATGGGGCAGTGTAAACAGAGGTGGCATTGCTCCCTCCAGGATAAAACACTGTATGGCTTTGCCACCTCAAACTGCTCTGCATCACAACAGATACAGTGATTTATTTTCCATCTAAGCTCACTTTGTTGCTGTTACGCTGACTGCCAAAACAGGACCTCATACATTCAGCTACTCAGTGTTGTGAGACCCTGACCCTGGCGGAACACACGTATTCTATGAACAAATGAGTGCACTGAATGAGCATACACCTGATGCAGTGTTTCTGCATGCTGCTGTCTGCAGCAATGGTCCTCTGATGCTACAAGCTCCCACGACTTTCTGCACTGTTGCCTCAAAGGACGGCATGTCGCTTTGGTGTGGCCTGTTTGCGCTCTGAGCCTGAGCCATGCGAGTGACGTCATGTGCATGACAACGGCTGACTCTCAGCTCTTGCTGCAAAGTATTGTTGACACAGTGTATTCTGTCCTGTGTGTGATGCATGACTGCATCACATGACAGATGGCATGGCTATGCTGACATACCACATGGTTCTCCATGAGGTCATCAAGCCGCTGCTGCATTCTGCCAGCCTTGTCTTCTAGTTGAATCAGCTTTGCGCTGGTCTTGTCCAGCTCACTTGTCAGGAACTCGTTGATGTCTGCTAAATTGAGCTTCTGAGTCTCCAAATCCTGCCCTAGCCTTGCATTCTCTACCAAGAGTACCTCCCCACGCTCTTGATGCCTGCAGTGTGCCAGCGTACTGGGAATATTCTGAGTTGCATGTCAAGTGAGGTGTGTCTGTTTGTAGCTTCCCAATCTTTCTTGACCTTGTGCCTTGTGTTTCCCTTTACTCTGTCCACCAGGTGAAACAGCACAAGGCTTCATGAACAATCGCAGTAGTCTGTGCAACATGACTAGGACATACATGAACAAGCAGATCGCGACAAGATGCACATGCTTCCTCCGACTCAATTTGTGAAGCTGTGTTGTGGTAAGAAACACAGTCAGATCGGCTGCTACCATACCTGCTCAACCGCGTTTTTAGGAAACTGATGATTAGCTCCTTCTCCACAAACTCCTTTTCGTGGTCAGCTGCATCATCTTCAGCAGGTTTTGCAGCGGCGGCAGGCTTGGGTGGCATGGTGTATCACCACACGCGAATCAATCGAGTTTGCAGCCAGATCCCAAGGGGCTACGTCTCGGAGCACCTCACAAGTGAGTGTCGTAAGCGTGAGCTAGCGCATCATGTACACTGCGACCGACTTGATGTTATCAGCGGTCTCCCTAGCGCCTGCAGAGCTCTCACGCTTACAAGCATGTCTGCAAATACGATAGGTCAACATGTGGGGAATCTCAACCGTGTAGCAGGATGCACTGCTCTAGGTTTTTGCTCTTGCAGGTGTGGGCTGCATGCAAATTTGCCAAATGACTGCAAAACTGTTGTTGAAAAATTACTCGTATAACAAAAGCACGCCATGTCATGGTAAATCCTCAAACGCTCTGCGCTGACGACTGGTCAACAAATGCAGAAATGCATAGACAATTGCATCCTTCCTCGTGACATTGTTGGCTGACAATGACACTCGAAATTTGCACTGAAAAATGACATGCCAACTCTCCTGTTATACCCTACAGGTCTATCGTGTAGACCAGAGTATAGACATATGTCTGACATTGACCTATACTGTATAGATGTACTGCGTGGTGTAGCTATACATATCGTACATATGTCTTCAATTGAAAGATATGTGTGAATATGTCTTTAAATATCGTGCAATATTGTGTCGGCCAAGCAATGTGCAACAGTGGAAGATGCACTCCGGCAACTGCAAGTGCAACAATGAGCAATCTGTGGCCCGGTCGGCTCATGCATGGCATGGGCATGCATGAGCCAGCATGCATGAGCCAGCATGCATTCCTTCCTCCTGACCTGTCTAGCAAGGGGCCAGTTGGGGCAAGGCAGGGCTGATTGGGATGCATGGGTCCACGCCCCGCCATAAAGTTTGCAATACAAGTCTACAGCGCACTGCCTTCGGTGCAACACCCGGGATGGTCCTTGATGAGACACCTGGCTTGTAGCAGCGGAGCACAGTTCGAAGATTTACCACCTTCTGCTGTAGAGGAAAGTCCTGGGACACCAGCTCGGCTGCGGTCTCTAAGGCCTCTTATTAACAGCAGTGGCCTTGTCCGATACGGACTGTTGATTGAGGATCCATCTTTACTGCTGCACAACGTCGCGGTGGTGCAAGATTATGCCGAGCTAGACTGGGGTTCCAAGGAGAACAGTGCTCGGAACGTCGCATTCTACTGCAATGCATACAACATCTGGTCGATGTATCTGGCTTTCAAGAAGATGCGAAAGCACGGCCTTGCTTGGAAAGGTATTCGCAGACACATTGGATAATGTGCTGTCTTCGCTGTTGCTTGTTGACAAATGGCCACCAGTGATCAGCCCTGGCTCCCCAACGATGTCAAGTTTGATACACCCTGAGGGACCTTGTGTGGACACAGGACAAACTACGATCAAGGCTCGTAGCAAGTTCTTCTACTTCACCAATATAATTGTCGCTGGACAAAAGACGACTTTGTTGAAGGTGTCAAGCTCTGCACCGCCAAACCTGTGTGCCGCCATGTCCTTGCAAAGAACACTCGTGCTGATGCACACAAGCTCTGTGACACAGGTTGTTCACTGCTGCAGCTTGAGAAGCACATTCTTGACAAATTCCGTGACCCAAGAGTGTATTTTGCCATCAACAGTGCAAGCTGGAGCTCACCAAGACTCCCAAAGGTACAATGCGCTGCTTTTGACGATTCACCTTGATGCTCACACTGCCAGCTTATAGACATTGTATAACAGAACAGCCAAAGTTCTGGTTGCAGGATCTGTTTGATGCCAATCAGCTGCAGTCACAGCTTGATGAGCAAGCATCTATGTTCATCAATCGCCAGGTACAGATGCTGCCGTGTCCTTGTGCATGCATTCAGCACAGTCACTGATTACATGCCTTGTCATGCTGGTTGTACTTACAAAGGGCTCTACTATCACCATGCTTGATCATTTGGCCGTCTTGTGCTACAGGGTGGTTGTGTTTTTGAGCAGGACGATACAGTGGCTTCTCTGAGCAGCATCTTCAAATGGGGCAAAGCCAACTTTGCAAGGGATGGAGGGATTTCTTCCTTTGTTAACAAGTACAAACAGGTACTGCCCTGAGACGTGTCCTGTCTGGACCTCAAGGCATTGTCTTTCTAAATCTGTTCAGATGCTTTCCTGCCAAGCCTCATACAGCTGCTCACACCAGTGTTTTCTAACATTTTTTGGGCAACCATCCTGGCCAGTATTTTGGTGCAGTACCTCCACAGTAAGCATCCATGCTGACACGCAGGGTCAGCAGTTGCCAGAGAGTGTCAAGCTTGAGTTTCAGCCCTTTGATTGGAGTGTAAATTGGGATGACAACGCAAGAGCAAACATGCAGTCCAGTCCTGCTAGATAGTCGATATGTATGCCACATTGGCACTTATTTGCAGTAACTGGAATGACACACGTTCATCTCTAGCAATGTCATATTGCCAGATGGGATGTGTCACACCATGAGAGTTGCCAAGCTGCAGCAGCTATGCATGTAGTGGGTACATAGGATAGCAATTGGACAAGTGATAGAGTGACAGGAGCAGTGTCACATAGTCTCAGTCAATGTGCTGATGAATGCATATGACAGCTACACACCAAAGCCTATCAATGCTTCTTGAGTACAGCGACTAATACGCCTTTGCGTGTACCTTATTGCTTTTGCCATGTGGCACCTCACAGCAAGTGCATGCAACCCCTATCCTGAATACCAACATCAAGGTTTGAAGGACTGCTTGTGTATGGCAACATGGTCCTTTTGCATAGCTACAACAGGCATGACTCTGCAGACTCTGCCATGCTCAACACAACCGAGAGAGACAGCGTATCTATGTTGGAAAGGTCGGACAGTACTTGCAACTATGTCAGGAATGCCAGAGGCTTTTCGGCTCAAAACACAAACCGGGGACTTCCATTGTATCCCAGAACCAATCCCCGATGCACTTGCCACCGAGCTTCGATACAGAGTTCCGATCGCATGCTTGTGATCGCAGTAACAATGCTGCCTTCGATGTAAAGCATGAACTGGCAGTCAACATCGCTGTCATCGTGTCCTAAGACGTGACCTGAGTTGCATAGAAGAACCTTGTCTCCCACACAATGTCGTCCACTATTGTGGAGCAACTTGCTGCAACCTCAGGCCAGCATGTCAGCAAGGTCATGCCAGCACCATATCACGTACATTCGTGGCGACCTTGGATGTCATTTTACGGCCTGCGTCTACGCACACAGGGATCTGCACAGCCTGAGGTGCTACCTGTTTTGTGTTACAGTCCGTTAGCAACCTGCCTCAACAAACGTTGTGATCATCACTTACGTATGTGGATATGCTAACATAAGTCAGTCTGCAGGTAGTACTGGCACCTGTACAGAAGCTTCTGCCACCTGAATTGACCACAACCTTTCTCAAGTATCTGCCTATCACCACGCTGGCACATTGCCAGTGTGTTTGCAAGCAATGGAACATCTTGGGGCAATTTCCCCCTCTTTGGCAGTCTGCATGCCAGGAGGCCTTCAGCTATATGGAGTATGACAAGCTTTGTCGCATCCTTCGTACTTCCCACAGGTCAGGCAGGGCTCACCTCACTACCTAATCTGCTTGCTGCAATAGCAATTTCTGTTAACACAAGTCCACAGATTGTAAAAGCTTGCATTGTTTGATTGACAGCTGCTGCTCTTATGTTAACACTGACTGTGGCACAGGGGCTCATGGCGGGACCTGTATCTTGACAGGCCACACATGCGCTTTGATGGTGTATATGTCAGCCGCAACACCTACCTGCGCACAGGACTAGTAGAGTGGAGAGTCAAGAACCCTGTGCATCTGGTCTGTTACTTCCGCTACTACAGGTAATTACATGTACAGCAGCATAGCATGATTTGCTGACAACAGCTCAGACCTTCCTGACCTGTCTGAACTTCATGCATGGTCTGGCAGACACGAGACCTGATTGCATTGCGTTGGCAGCGCATTTCCACCTGTGGTCAGAGAAGCTAGAGCAGCTAACGGCGCTTCTGTACAACTTGCAGGTTCTTTCCAGATGGGCAGTTTGTGTATAGAACCAGCCCTGACGTGATCAGAAATGTGGTGCGGTCACTGCAGCTGTCGCCAGGAAAGGTCAAGGCAGATGCTCAGGTCGAAACGGGTGTATGGAGACTAAACGTGGGTCTCTGGATTTTACTGCACATGCATGCTTTCTGTCTGTCATAGCTATTGCATTATCCCTTTCCCAGAGTTCCGGGCTGGTCTGCAATTGGCAGCAAAGAGGCTTGTTATGGATCTGCATTACTGCAGGCATGGCTGCACTGCTGCTGACTGCCCGCATCCTATCAAGCATGACATCAAGCGCCATTGCAGCATTGCAGACGCTCACACTGTTCCACACTGAACACATTGTGGAACATGTGCATTCACATTCGAAGTTAGTCATGTATGATTGACCATATAGCAGGCTGCCTGAAGTCAAGACTGTTTCTTGCATCTGCTGCGCCAGCTCTCAAAACAGCATGTTGAGGCGGCATGTGCATGCTGCTGCAGGGCTCTGCATTGCAAACAGTCATGATCTATGCCAACAGCATGAACACAGAGATCAGGGCTAAGCTCAAGCTGAGATCCACGTCACGGGGAGCCAACAACCGCCTGGATGTCGAAAGCATAGTCAGCTTTGACAAGGCTGATGGTATCAGCATACCTGTCATAAGTATGCCCAACTTTGTTTGTTGTGGTGCATCTCAGTGCACTTCTGCTGGTTCTTTGTGACAGCGCCTGCTATGATGGACTGTGTTCATGCGTGTGCCTGCTGCACTGGCACGCATGCTGAGTCTGCTGGGGCATCACTTCAGGCATCAATGTTTAATGGTTGCTGTGGTATGTCTGGATGACATAGGCTTTGGCTGGCTTGGCTTGACTGAGCACTTATACAAGAATGGCTGACACAGCTCAAATGTAAACTTTGTATAAGCACTCTTCAGAATTCTCTGGGCATGTTTGTCAAGACAGCGCATAGCTGGCGCAAGCAAAGCAGTGTGTAATCAGCTCTGCTTTAGACTGCGGGTTCTCGGCAATGAGCACAACTGCTGAAAGTATGTCATGGTTCTTTCGTGCAGCTGGCTGAACTCTGTAGGTCAGCTCACAACAACAGATGCTGACAATGGCAAATATGCTGGCTGAGGTCAGCTTTCAGCAGTGCTACTTTGGTCTCACAGTGTACATGGCATGCAGGTAATCAGCAAGACGAAGAAGAAGAGGATCTGCAGCAGTTCTTGCAGCAGCCGGGCACACGATCGCATAAAAGGGGGACCAGCCCGTTTGTCTTTGTTCAGTGGGATCACATTGCCGGCAGTGATCTCAATCTGCCAGTCGGCAAAATGGACTTCTACGTGCCAGGCTAAGTCTGCCAACAGCTGTGCATCAAACTGAGTGTGTGCTGACATGTCTACTTTAGACTGGTTTTGGAGAGACAGGATGTCAAGCCATGCTGTGTACAACATATGACTGCAGGCGTTCAGCCAATTGTTGCAACCCCTTTCTGCTAGTGCGCACATATGTTGCATCTGTGTATATGAAGTTGGAAGTCACACAAATGTCATGCTTGCAACTCCACACTTCAGTGTTCTGTTGGCCTGCTATCAGCTTGTCAGAACTTTGCAGCATTACAATAATTGAGGCTTGTTGCCTATTGTTTGTGGAGATCTGTTGCCTGGCTGACATGAAAATCAGCACAGTTCAATGTTTTTTGTGGCGTTTCATGAAGTACAAAAAACATGTATCATGATGTAAGACTACTCAGCTTATTGCACAGCGCCATTCACACTTTGTTGTGGTGGGACCAGCCAAGTGCAACAGTTTCACAGTCACGTGCATGTGTATAAGCAGGTGCAGAATTCAGATTTCAATGCATCGGAGCCTAACACAACCTTTGCTTGACTGCATGCTGTATCTGACCCAATATCTCTGTGATCGAGGCACTTTACCAAGCTCTGCAAATGAGTGTATCCTTGGGGCCGTGTATCTGAGATTCAATCCATCAAGCAGGTGCAGAAACCGATGGTGCGTTTTGCCCAACTGTGCAGACATGTTCCCGCAGAGTACTGGACCGGAGTGATGCGTGACATTGCTCACTACCAGCAGTGAATGTAGGCTGTTGCCAACCAAGATTGTCTGCTGAGCCCTGTACGCTAGACAGCGATCAAGCTGGCAGTCAGGAACGTCCAAAGCAGGCCTTCCAGTGACATGTATCCAACCGCAAGAAAGCGTAAGGTCGCGGCGTGGATTAAAGCAAATATGACGTGCTCGCTGCAAGTGCCCGGCCAACAATTGACAGCATCCACTCTGGACGTAAATTGCGTGCAGTGTATTGGGATGCTCCCACCTTATACCAACGAAGCAGCATAGCGGTCTTGGTGACAGGCCAATGAGTGCAACACGATCAATCTGCCAGGGCTGAGCGGACAGACAAAACATTGCAAGTTGTCTACGTCGTTCCGATGGGCATGTGAACGAGTTTGTGGCTTCGCAAGAGCGGCATGCATGCACTTGTCCTGAATGCACTTTATCTAATTCAGAGTTCAGCACATGCCAAATCTCAGCTTGTGGCTAGGACGGCCAACAAGTAAGTACGCGCACTGATTCTGTTTGTCAAACCAGCTCCTAAATACTTTAGTTGAGCAACCACAATGCAGACAACCATGGCCAACACAATGAACCTGTCCCTCAGCCGCGCCGCCCCTCTGTCGTCTGTCAGACGATGCAATGCACTGGCCAGCAGACCTGCTCGCGTGGCCAGGAACAACAGAATGGCTGTCCGCGCCGAGGCCGATAAGTCTGTCAATTCACAGGCCCCCAATGTTGACCGCAGCAAGACCGAGAACATCGAGGCCGGCAACGTCAGCAACGAGAACGCAGAGAAGCGTGCTGACATTGGCAAGACTCGCGAGCCGACACCAGCGGGTATGACCTGCCTATGCAGAAGCCACTGTCATTTGAGACTTTGTCGGTTGCCTTGTTGTGGCACTTCGTCATAATGTAGTTCGGTGAATTTGTTGCAGAGGCCCAGGCATTCGATGGTCCAGCCCCAGAGACCATCAACGGTCGGTTGGCCATGCTTGGAGTTGTCACCTGCCTCGGAGCTGAGGTGACAACCAACGTAGGCATCCAGGAGCAGATTGCAAAGGCACCATTCGCCATTCTGGGCACCTTTGTCCTCATCTCCTTGGCTTCATACATCCCTATCTTCAGGTATGTTTTGTGTGCTGTAAGCCGCAATCGTCAAAAGCCAATTGTGTACAGCAGTATCAATCAGGACTCTCAGGTGATGTAGCAGCAGATGCCTGCAGCACCATCATGGCTGGATAAAGTCAAAGTCAACCCTGCAGAGCCTGCCATATTAGCTAAACTCATTGTGACACATATGTTGTGCTTGCTCAGGGGATACACTCGCAAGGAGCCTTTTGCCAACGGTATCTGGACTCCCAAGGCTGAAAACTGGAATGGCAGGACAGCCATGATTGGGTTCACTGGCATTGTCCTTACAGAGGCCTTGGCTGGCAAGAGTGTGCTTGAGGTGAGCTGTGGTATTGCTAGCTGGTGTCAGGCATTACACAAGCTCATGTACATTGTGCTGAATGACATCTTGTTACAGTGCTTGTGTTATAATGCTTGTGCTTTTAATCAAATGAGGAGTTCACTTGTTTCTGTTGCCTTCTTTTGCAGTTCTATGGCCTACAGCACGGTGTTGACCCTGCTGGTCTTCCCTAGAGCATTTTGGAGAAGAATTTTATGCAGTAAAAATTAGCTGTACCCTAGTCAAATACGAATTCAACTACTGTAATAACGGTCAATACAACAGCTATGACCAATAGACAAACCAGCCTGACAACATTGTATGGTGCTTGCATACCAGTATGCAAATTGCAGTACTTGCGCCATGGCAATGTCACCATGGAACATCCTTCTGTCAGTTGGCAGCAATAACTTTGCTTTGCTTTGCCCAAACTGGACAGGCACAGACCCTGCTCATGCATGGTTTGGATGAGCAATGTGGTCAGTGTCTGGCAGTAAATGTTCCACACTAGCCTTGCTGTGCCGCTAGCACTGTTCCAGCTGCAATGTATCCCAGGTGCAGGGTGTTGTGATTGGACAGCCACAGGCTCGGTCATGCATGCGCATTCGGAAGAACCCTTTGATCAGTGGCTATGCATCCTGATCCTGCTATCACTAAGCCGGCTGTAAAGCACCCTTGCTGCAGGATGCGTCAGTCTGCGGTCTGCAGACACTTGGCTGTACAGTTTAGCGCAATCTCGACAGCATATTTGCGTATTTATATGTGTAAGTATACTTGTTTGGGGGCATATTCGGGTTGGGTGTGCGGTTAGAGTTTAGGATTTCCACTTTCTCACTTTCAGTGTATTACATTAAAAAGAATGTCAATACGGTAGACATCTTAGGGTGGGTCTGGATGAGATATTAGCCATAGATTAAGGCTGTCAACCTAAACCCCATTATATTTCAGAACGAGCTGGATAGCCCGCGCTACGCTCGAGCTGTACATGTGGGCGAAGGCAGACACCAAACGAAACCAGACGAAGCCAGACGAAGACAGACGAAGACAGATACGAAATATTACCGCTCACGCGGTCCAAAATCATTACTTTCGGAGGCCCCGTGAGTACGAATATGCAATTTTATAATAAGCGTTTCTACTGCGGCAGCTACTGTAGTCATTGAGCGAGTGGCACCAGTCTGCACTGCGGACTTCCGCCATCTGTGTTGTGCTTGTGCGCACCTTCGGAGGCTGCTCTGCATGGATAACATCGACAATCACCGCGTGCGCATATCGGGAAGCGATTCATCGTTCGACTTGCACCAGAGCGGTTGCACTACTGATACTAGCGGTGCTTTCCTGTCGCAACGCCCTGCTGTTTTGGAGTCTGCGACAGCTCACAATCATGCGTTTGTTGTCAAAGCCGCTATGGAGGAAGCATCTCAGCACCCGGATGGGCACCGACTGGCAGTGTTACCGTCGAGGGCGAACAGCAGCGTTGATGTGATCGAAGTGAAAAACCTTACGACGTCTAATCAACAGCTGGTGTTGTCACGGGCAATGGAAACGAAGGGTCAGGACAACGAGAGGTTGCTCACTAAGATCAGGGAGCGTCAAGACAGGTATCGTCACCATCTGTGCATGCCCTTCGAATTCGACACAGCGTTGGCGAACACGCGTCATGCAAGCACAAGCCAACCTGACATCTCTGCATCAATGTGCAGGCTCAGTGAACCTGGTCACATGCCGCATAGCAATGTTTTAGAAGGCCTTCAGCATTAAAGATAAATGAGTGCATGACATTTAGGGTAGGAGTGGAGCGGTCCAGGGTGGCAGTTCAGTTCAGAGATGTCAGCTATGAGGCAGAGGTGTTGGTTGGAAGTGCAGGCCTGCCCTCAGTCAGCAACACTTTCAAAACCTGGGCACAGGTAATGCAAAATCCACCTTGACTTAATTCTGGCAGCAGAGGGCTATACCTGCAACACAGCAGATGTCACAGATATCGCCTCATTTGTGCTGCTGTTATGCAGAGTCTTGGCATGCTGGTTGGAAAAAGATTTGAGGAGAAGCGGAAGATGAAGATACTGAAAGGGGTGACCGGAGCTCTGAAGCCGGTATATACCAGAATTGCCTCCAGCCCACAAATCTTGCATGCCTGAACGTGCGCATTTCAGCTGTCGTACATACAACAATGCACACAATCTTGACATGTTGTGTACCTTGAGCATCTCCTGAGTCTGCGCTTTGCTGTTATATGTGCATGTCAGATTCTTGCTTGCATGCACGTAAGCAGGGTTATTTTAGGCGATGAACACCATTACATCCTTATTGTGTTGCTTACTCACTCCAGAGCTGTTGACCCTACAGGGTCGCATGTGCCTACTGTTGGGCCCGCCTGGCTCTGGCAAATCATCCTTGCTCAAAGTTCTTGCTGGGAAAATCAGAGGCAACAATTTGGTTCAGGTCAGCTGTACACGCCCCTACAGATGTGGCCCCCCATGTGTCTTTTCTGCAAAGTGCTGCTATGTATAGTAAAGCACAGACTGAGCACAGTCGTCATGCTGAAAACCAAATCGTTTCCACAGATAGCAAACGCTGTTGCAAGCGTATCTTGGATTCATCGCATACTTTGGCAGGTGAAAGGGGGAATACTGTACAATGGCAAGAACTTCAATGAATTTGTGGTAGAAAGGAGCTCTGGATATGTGGAGCAGACAGATCAGCACTACCCTCCATTGACTGTGCGGGAGACTCTTGACTTTGCTGCTTGGTGTCAGGGGACTGGCTATCGAGAAGGTCAGTAACCATCATCAAATACCTCGAGAAAGGCAAACGGAGAGGCAAGGGGCAAGGGAAGTGGAAAGGGATATAGCCCATGTTGGACCTGTCACACATAATGCCCCTTGTGCGATGAATGCTAGTCCTGCAAATATGCAAGTCCTCACATATGACTTGCCAGCTGTTCCTTGGCTGGTCCAGCTGTGGTAGATGTGTCACTGGTGATCATACGTAGGCAGTCAGGCACATGCAATGTCTCAACTGGCCGTGTATGTACCATAGCAGTCTGACTTAGGTACGCCCTTCCAGGTGCCATGTTATGGTCATCTCTGTTGGGCAGAAACACAGGGTACCATTGTGTCCATGTCAAATTGCCCAGCAATGACGGTGCTGCAAGAGTAGAAAGAAAAGAAAAGAAAAGATTTGGCCGGCATGTGTTAAAGAAAAGCCCAAAGATGAGAACCATTGAGCTTCCCTGTGGGGCTGCAAAGAGGTGTGTTGTCAGCGGGCTGCTGTCTTTCAGTGAGCTGGCGTATGGTGCTTGCAGATGAGCTGCTTGAGCTACTGAAGAGGGAGAAGGAGCTGAAGGTGACCAGCGAGGACTCTGACCCTTACGTTGATGCCTATCTCAAGGCCAATGCTGCTTCGACTCCTGACCACATTGCCACTGAGGCAGGTCGTCACTGATTTTGCAGACCTCTGTGTCATGAACCAGTCCACTGCTTGTACTGGCTTGTGCTCGCTTGTACAACATGGTGTAGCACAGCTGTCAGCTGTCGGTTGTGAGTGTCTGCTGCAGCACAGGGTGCATGCAAAACTTGGTTTATTGCAGAGTCATACGCATTCTGTGCCTGCTGCCATATCTGCGATGCGTCTGCAAATTGCTGCCCTCAGCCAGATTCTCAGCTTAGAACCAACAAACCATTGGTCTGCGTCAATAGCACTAGTGTTTGATGTTTGCAGACTGCGCTGAAAGTGCTTGGCTTGGATGTGTGTTCTGACACCATTGTTGGCGACCAGCTGCGACGGGGGATCAGTGGTGGTCAGAAGAAGCGCGTCACCTCAGGTACCTATATGGTCACATGATTCAGCTTATACCTCAACTTGTACCTGAGCTTGTACCTGAGGTTGTACCTGAGGTTGTACCTGAGGTTGTACCTGAGGTTGTACCTGAGGTTGTACCTGGGGTTACACCTGAGGTTATACCTGAGGTTGTACCTGAGTTTATACCTGAGTTTATACCTGAGGTTGCACCTGAGGTTACACCTGAGGTAATACATCAGGTCATACATGAAGTCATGCATCAGGTGATACAACTTCTGCTTTGCACTAACACCCAAGGTTGCATCATCAGCTTGCTTGGCTGTATGAGCAAGCTTGAACACATAGCTTGTGCTACACAAGTTGCATGACATATCTGTGTACTCAAGATACATCCCCAGGACAGCAAGCTAAGCTTTTACTACCTGAGGGGTGAGGCTAGCTGAGGCTGCTGCGTAGTATGCTCGATCAGCTTACTGACTTCATGACTTTTGTGCATGCTTGCATGCATCTCACAGACGCGCCCTACTCAGCTGACTACAATTATTACTGGCATTGCTGCATTGTAAAACCTGAGATCAGGCAGGAATGATTGAACACAGATTAGGCAATAGCAGGTCGCCAAGGACTCCTGTGCTACGAGTGTGCATGTTTGTGACAGATATTGCTCGGGGATGGTGGTGCTCTGCTTTGCAGTCTGAATTGACACCCACCAGGGTATATTGTGACAAAACTTGCACACCATGAAAGGCTACCATTAGCAACACTGGCTTGAACCACATTTGCTGTTACCAACCGTTCAGGTGAGGTCGTTGTTGGAGGCAAGAAGGTGCTGTTCATGGATGAGATCAGCACAGGCTTGGACAGCGCCACCACCTTCCTCATCACCAAGTGCCTGTCCAATTTTTGCCACATTCTGGAGGGCACTCTGCTGGTAGCCCTGCTGCAACCGCCCCCTGAGACGTACAACCTCTTTGATGATGTCATGCTGATGTCTCAAGGCCACATAGTGTTTCATGGAGCTAGGGAAGAGGTGAGGGCCATCCAAGTTTTCTGTTGCAAAAGCCCATGCAGGACAGCTGCTACAGAACACAGCATTGTCACATGCTGATCCGTGTACTGCGCAAATGGTGGATGACTCTGATGCGCGCCTCTCTTGCCATGGAGAAGTTGACGTTTCTCAAGCACAGCCTCACAGCAGAGCAATGCAATTCGTTGCAAAAAAAATACACAAATCAGCTGTAGCGTCTTGTCTCCCGCATGCAATGTAAACTGACCAGGCCACTCATCTGTGTTGCATGTGACAGCTTCAGTCTTGCAGTGGTATATGTGTGATTCAGACGGTCTGGTCAAACATTTCTCTCTATCTGTATGGCACCAATTGAGTGCTCAGAGTTTCAGTCATGTAGATATGAATGTGTGTGTTTCTGTAAGCTAGGTTGTGCTCGCAGGTGATGCCCTTCTTTAGCAAGCTTGGCTTTGAGTGTCCTGAAGGCAAAGGCGATGCAGACTTCCTGCAAGATGTGACTATTGAGAAAGGTCAGCAGATGTTCCGCAAGGATCAGAAAAGCAAGCATGAGTACATGACAGCCCCGGTATGCAACTCTCTACTGCCCCTGCTTTGGATGCAGATTTGTGCATAATCTTAACGAAGGTATCAAGATCATCTGATACCTCATGCACGAGTATTGAGCTGCAGCTCAATCATCTTGTGATGATCTTGAGATCATCATCTGTTGGTGTTGACAATGTGCAGTCTGGAGGAACTTGCATGTCAAGCATACCTAGCTGCAACACATGCATGGACGTGAGCCATATGGCCTGCTTCCGTGTGCAGCGACAAGGCAAGCAAGGCACATCTGCAGTGACACGTCCCTTGTGCATGGTAACACCAGTGAGCGTAGTATAGTGCTTAGAAGTGAGCTCATGGCTCAGTTGAAAGCATGCACAAAACAAGCCACGTGACAAACGAACACACAGACGCTGTACATACCAACAGCGCACACCCTTGACTGTCCACTCAAGACTGTGTGTGCGTGTGTGTTTCTGTTGCAGGCAATGGCAGCTGCCTTTTACCAGAGTAGGGCGGGAAAGTGTGCCCTTGAAGCAGCAGGGGCTGCCTATCAGGGCACGCAGCGACAGACAGACTCCTTGGTCACCACTCAGTAGGATGCTGGCTTCTGTCTCTGCCAACATGCTGTCTGTTGCATGCATGACTGTGCCCTACTAATGCTTACACACATCTTGCAATTGGCAGATCAAAGTGATGTTGTCACTGGCCCACGAGCAACAGCAGCAGCAACTCCTTGTTGACTGGTCCTGTACCTGGGATGAGTCACTAACCTGTCATCAGTGGAAATTCAGCATCTTATCGTGTTTTCACCCCTGTTCTGTTAACAAACAAACCAAAAAGAAATATCTATGACCACATATTGTGCCCTGACATGTCTTCATAGCCGCATCTCATAGCTCCCATACTGTAGCTGCATCCACCCAGTCTTTGGTGCTGTTGCTATGAAAGGTGTGAGCAATGATCTCTAATGCCAAAGTGAAATTGACCGCTTTGAGTCTTTTCCAATGCAAGTTTTGATTGTAGGTATGGAATAAATTGGCGGCAAGCTCTTAGGGCTTGCATGGTACGAGAGCTGAAGCTGCAGTATCGTGGATGGTTCAACCTGTACTCACGGACCTTGCAGATTGGTTTCCTGGCCTTTCTATCAGCTACATTGTTTTTCAAACCTGGCCATGACACAATTGCAGAGGGGCAGCGTTTCTTGCTGGACATCTTCTTTGCGGCCCTTGTCAGTATTTTTGCTGGCTTTGGCAAGGTGAGCTGCACCTGCTGTATCACTCACTGGGCAAGCAATGTCGTGAACTGTGTGCCAGCTTATGCTTTTAATGGTGATGGTAATGGTAACGGCAACAGTAGTGGTAATGGTAATACTAATGGTAATGGTAATGATAACGGTATCGGTGATGACAATGACGATGATACTGACAATGATAATGCTTTCAATGAAATTTGTGCCAGCTTATGCTGGATTTGTTCCATTGCAAACACAGCTAAGCACATTTTCCCAACTCAGCCAGGTCTCATCTTGTCCAGCATTGTGTAACATCAGTTGAGCACCACCCTGAACTGCTCTACTGGGCATGCCTCACTTAACCTCACTTAATCGGGCATGACCTCACATAAATGGGCATAACCTCACTGAAGCTCACGTAACTGGGCATAACCTCACTTGACATGCCTCAAAGTTGCCCCTTCATGTGGGGTGGCAAAGCCTTGATGGACCTGATGCCGCCCAATCCAGGGCAAACGCTACCCAATCCAAGCCTTGCAGTGCTGCAAACTGCCTGCAGTTCTCCCTCTTGTGGTGCTGGGCTGAACATTTGTGCTCTCCTCAGCATGCTGGACTCATTGACCATCATTCTAATGGCGGACTCTGATGTATGCCATGCTGTATCCAGCTGAGACCAGACACAAATCTCAGGCTACGAAACCTCACATAGAGGATCTGGGGCTGCGATGCACAACAACACACCTTGCAGCAACTCACAAGGTGTCGGTAGAAGTTTCAGCTGATTCCGTCTCAAGCCGTTGCACACAGCAGTATTTGTAATCTGCCGTCTGTGCTTGCAACAGCAATGACATAGGAATGCGTGGATCAAGCTTTGATGGTGGCGTGCGCTTCTGCAGATCCCAGAAACAGTCCTTGCGCTTCCAGTTTTCTACAAGCAGAGGGAGAATAAGGTCAGCTCCAACATCTGTACATATGTTTGACATGACTGCCGCATGCACAATCCCGCCCCTTGCTGTACTGTCCAGACCACAGCTCATTCCTACAAAGTATGTCAGACTTGGCACACTGTCTTCTCACAGTGTGGCCTCTTTGCTGTTGTAAACACTCCTGGTGATGTCAAACACTGATATTGTGCTGGTAACATCAGTCTTGCTGTTGGAACACTCATTGTGAATGACAAGCACCAGACATGTGGTGGCAACAGCAGCAAGCTAGTGTCAGGACAACAGTGAGGCATGATGTGGTGGTTGCAGTTCTTCCCTGCCTGGTGCTATGCATTGCCCATGACACTACTAGACATACCCTTGGCTCTCTGGGAAGCCGTGCTTTGGACTGCCATCCCATACTTTGCTGTGGGCTACTACAAAGATGCTGGCAGGTCAGCAAGCTCAGTGTCTGCTAGCAAGTGCCATAGCGCAGTGTTACCTGTTGCATCAAAGCTTTTCACTACCTTTCATCCATGTTGTAGCGTCCAGACTTCTGTGATCACATATCTTTATGAAACTGGTATGTGCATGGTGACAGCTCAACATATTTCATTCCAGAATGTCATGCTCATGCATGTTGGCTGTCATGACTTGAGTGTCTGTTCGTACTTGTATGTATGTATGTATGCAAGCCCACCTTGGCAGTCTCAGCTTACCTGGTGCTTTGTCCTTTGTAAATCTGCTTTCAAATGCTGACCATGATGTGGCATGTTATCCTACTGGGGTTGCTAGCTGAGCCCACTGCAGCCCCAGGCTATTGTACAGGTGAGTTTCAAACAATTGATTCACGTCAATAGTAATATGGGCTGCCTGAATCCACCTCAGTGATGTTGCTCTGCGTCTGCAGGTTCTTTATATTTTTCTTGGTCCTGTTTCTGACAAACACGGCATCTAATGCCTTATTTAGAGGCTGTGCAGCAGTAGGGCGCGACCCCATTGTCTCGTCTACCGTGGGTGTGCTTGCCATGTATTCTGTCGTCTTCTCTGGTGGAATTATGCTGGCACGCAGTAAGTCTACCAGATCATACATGTACTGTACACGTACCATACATGGGCCATACATGTACCATACATGGACCATGGATGGACAATACATATATCAAAGATGTACCATATGTATACATGTACCTGTTTTGCAAGTTGCCATTCTGACTTTTGTTTCGCTGTAGACATCATGCATGCAAGTGTTTCTTGCAATCATGTGCAAGTAACGCTTATTCTGCTCTTTACACGTAGCAGCTTAAGAGCTTGCACACTGTATGCACCAAATGCCAGAGCTGGGGACATAAATCTTGGACTTTATGTTGAGCTTCTGTCATTGCATCTAGATAGTATCCTAGGTGATGAGACTCTGCTGGACATCAGATATTCTGACGATGCAAATTCAGCATGTCAGTAGGCAGCTGTCCTCAAAGCCCTGACTTCAAGCACCACACCAGCCAAGCTAGCTGTGTGAGCTGCTACACACAACGACCTAGTACCCTCAAGTTTCTGTTTTTTGCAGTACAAATAAGAGGTTGGTGGATTTGGGCCTACTGGATATCACCAGTATCCTTTGCAGTGCGCTCACTCGCCCTGAATGAATTTACCACAGAACAATGGAGTGCGCCTTATGAGTTTGACTCTGCCATCACCATTGGGGATGCCACTCTGGCAACCTTTGGGATCCAGACAGGGTACTGGTGGGTCTGGTTGGGGATCGGTGTGCTGGCCGGCTATGCCATCCTGTTCAATGTCATTACGATGCTGGCATTTACATTCCTGTCATGTGAGTCCTCCTGACTGTGCTGCTGTAAGTCACATGATACATCTTTGCAACATCAAAATCATGCTGAGCTTATGTCATATGCAGGATACAACATGTACAGCGATGCAAATTGTCATCACAGACATGTTTGATGCGCATCCATGTGTGTTCTGGCCCTTTCTTCAAAGAAAGTTTGTGTTTGTGCAGACCCACAGCAGCGGCCTGCTATGAGCGAGGAAGCAGCAGCCGCCATAGACGCTGATGCTGCCCGTGACATAGCCTCCCAAAGCAAGGCTCACAAGCAATTCTCAGATTCGGCTCATGGCTTCCATGACCCGGATGGAGCTGCCGATGGATACAATGAGCCGCAGAAGACTGTTGATGCATCACAAGTGGCAGAGAAGGTGGGCGTGGCAGTCCTTGGGCCTGCATGTGTGCTTGTGGTTGGGTGCTGCCATGACCCTAGGGGTCTATATTGTGGTGGCACCACATCATTACACGGTTTTTGACAACATACTGTTCTACATATTTGGGCCTGGGGTAATGGTGAACGAATGGTTCTACTTGTGATTAGGAATCGCTTTGCCTGCCTTGTGTGTGGAAAATAAGGCATCTTATACTATTAAGGCCTTGCCCTCACTTACCATCTGTCCCCTGCCACTCACATGCTATTGACCCCGCCATCCCCCCCCCCGTGCTGCTCCCGATGTCAACCTTCTGGGGCCTGCCCTGCACCATCTGGGCCCCAACTCTCATCTGGGCTTTGGCCCTGCCGCCTTTGTTGCCCCAAGATGTTCTGGCCCCTCCCTTTCCCCACTGGGCCCCGGGGAAGAGGGGGGGGGCTTCTTCCCCCAAGCTACTGCTGGTGTCAACTGTTTACTAAGACCCTTGTCTTTCATTGCCTTCCACTTGCACTTGCAATCTGCCTCCCCAATCCAATTGAATTTGAAGCGTGTAATGTATGCAGGAGGGTGAGGGCAATGGTGCCGTGGCCAACCCAGGTTTGGCTTATGGAGGGGCTTATGGAGCTGCTGACGGAGGGGCTGTTGGAGCCTCAGCCCTAAGCCCCTCTACAGGAAGCTGTGCAGGTGTTGCAGGCACCACTCAGCCTGGAACTGGGCTTCAGCCTGTGCTCAGTCAACCTGGAAAAGATGCCAACACCATGCAGGATGGTGACAGTGATGACAAACAGCATGGGCTAGCCCTGCCCTTTGTGCCTGTGGCGCTGGTGTTCAAGGATGTGCATTACTATGTGAAGCACCGGGAAGGCAGTGGAGAGCTGCAGCTGCTGAAGGCAAGTGTGCTTCAACCTTTTCATTGTGCACCGTGTGCATGGAATTACATCATGGACCTGTCTATCTCTGTGAGTATGTGTATTTTTGCCTGCTGCAACCCAGTCTTTAACTTTGTAACCTATGTAACTTCCTCATGTGTTCAGTTCTCTTGCATTCCCTGTTCTTAGCATCACGTTATGACTTTGCTACCAACTGAGGATCATTGCTATGTTGACACATGGTCTAGCAGAGGTACATAAATGCAGCATCATGTTGCGTGTGTTCAAGCATGGCTTCAAGTGCTCCCTGCGTATTGCCACCGTCTATCTGTTTGTGTGGCAGGGCATCACAGGGGCTTTTAGGCCTGGGGTGCTAACAGCCCTGATGGGGGCATCAGGCGCAGGAAAGACCACACTCATGGACGTGCTGGCTGACCGCAAGACAGGTTCCCCCCATTTAGTCATGTGTGCCTTTATTGGCATGATGTCATTGTGTTATGTCATCATGTTGTTGTTATGATATGCTGAGCCTTGCTGTGTGCATCCAGTCTGCTGACTGATGCACATTCTCTCATATTGGCACAGCTAGAAGGTTTTGAAAAAGTGTGTATAATGCAGACTTGAACTGCATGTGCAGCAGCCATGCCCTGCAGTGGAACAGACCCCTCTGCACAGTCAAGTGCTGATGGGCACACTTCTTGCATTAGTAGACATTTTGCCTTGGTGGATGTCTTGCATTGGTAGACATGCTGCGTTGGTGGACATCTTGCATTGGCAGACGTTTTGCATTGGTGGAAGTCTTGCAATGGTAGACATTTTGCATTGGTAGACGTGACAAGGGTGTCTGTGCGTCTTTACTGTGGTGCTTGCATACTGAATGAAATCAGCAGCAATCATCATGACTGCAAATGTTTGGTGCATGATAGGTGGTCGCACTACTGGAGAGCAAAAGCTAAACGGGAAGAAAAAGACCAAGGCCACTCTGGCTCGTGTGATGGGGTATGTGGAGCAGAGTGACATCCATACCCCGGCTCTCACTGTCATGGAGTCCCTTACCTTCAGCGCTCACTTGCGCCTCCCCAGGAATGTAAACAAGCGCTCCGAAGCCAAATTTGTGGACAATGTACGCCCCTCCCTGTGATCTGGTCAGGTTGTGGTGCAGTTGGGACTCTTTCAGTTGCATGACGAGGCTGTATACCCAATCTGTGTGCATTCGTTGCTCACCAGATTATCTCATGAAGCAGCAAAGCGGGAGGCAAGGAAGACTGCATGTTGAGAGAGTGATGCACCCAGAGGTATCAAACCTAGTTGACATGCAGGGCTTGCATGATGCCCCTGTATTGTGTGGGTGCAGGTGTCAGACCTGTTTGACGTACAGGACTTGCGCAATGCCTTCGTGTTGTGTGGGTGCAGGTGTTGGACCTAGTTGACATGCAGGGCTTGCGCAATGCCCTGGTGGGCCTGCCAGGCTATAGTGGCCTCTCAGTGGAGCAGCGCAAGCGCCTCACAGTTGCAGTGGAGCTGGTGGCCAACCCCTCCATTGTCTTCATGGACGAGCCCACCTCAGGTTAGAAGCATCTCCATTGTCTTTGTGGACAAGCCCACCTCAGGTTAGAAACCCCTCCATTGTCTTCATGTACGAGCCCACTCAGGTTAGTAAACCCTCCACTGTCTTCATGTATGAGCCCACCTCAGAGTGGTAATCCCTCCATTGTCTTCATGAATGAGCCCACCTCAGGTCCCAAACCCCTGCCCCTACGCCCCTCATGCAAGCTGCATGTCATGTGAAGGTTATGTAGGTCTGTGCATCAGTGTTGGCAGGCTCTGTAGGGCTGGCGTCCAGCATCTGCCTTGTCTTCATTGGGGCCTTTACACCAGACTACTACCCTACACCAGACTACTGCGCTACCCCAACCTGCTACCCTACACCATACTACTGCCCTACCCCAGAACACTACCCTAACCCCAGACTTCTACCCTACACCAGACTACTACCCTACCACAGATTACCACCCTACCCCACGCTGCCACCCTCATTACCCTTGTGGTACTTTTGTGTCGGGTGCTGTGTCTGCATATTGGTGTGAGTGCATTAGCCAGTCACTGGGGGTCGGGAGCAACACCCATCATGTCACTGGGGGTCGGCAGCAACACTGTGACACCCATCAAGTCACTGGGGTTGGGAGCAATAGCCATCAACCTCACCACTGGGACATTTGGTATTCAGCATGCATGCACAGTGCAGTTTCCTCCTCTTACCTGTGGTCCACATTGCTGCACATTTAAGCAACAGAGTCTGGGTCTATTGTCTTCAACTCACAATGAGCAAGTCACATATCCTCTCACACTGTGCAGGTTTTGTGCTGACAGCTCATCTTGCAGGATGGACACCATGGGTGGGTCAGATGCATCCATATGGCCTGCCAATGCAACCGTAAGTATGTTGCTTAATTGATGTTTACAAGGTGTGCTCTGCAGGTCTGGATGCGCGAGCAGCAGCCATTGTGATGAAGTCTGTGAAGAACACAGTGCAGACCGGCCGTACTGTAGTGTGCACCATCCATCAACCCAGCATGGACATTTTCCGGGTAGGCTTTGCAACTCATGGTCTGCCCTCTGCCTCCAAATGCCCTGTCTGTAAGTGGTCAGGTCCTCAGCGTCTTCATTTGAGTGTCTTGACAATGCTTGAGCCTCACACTCTGGACAGTGTTGAGCTCTGAGCAGCAGCGACATGAGCAGCATGATGAGCGGTGTGCAGCAAGTGTGCAGCATGTATGTGCCGCATGATGAGCAGTGTGCAGCAAGTGTGCAGCATGTGTGTGCCGCATGATGAGCAGCATGAGGAGCAGTGTGCAGCAAGTGTGCAGCATGTGTGTGCTGTATAGCGAGCAGCATGATGAGCAGCATGTGTGTGCTACAATAAAGTGCATTGCCTCACTGCACCCCACGTAATAACCCACGAGGTTGCTGTGCTCAAAAGTAAACTCTTACCTGTTGGTATAGAGGAATCCTTTCTAAAGCGCAGATTTCAGGAGCGAAGTCTGAGAGCAGACTTGCCATTCACTCGTAGACCTCATTGGTAGACATGCAGTCCTTGCCGGCTACATTTGCAGCCTTTCCTCCCTGCTGTCTAATAGCATTATTACTACATACATATATTATTACATTTGTGTGTGCATTACAGGCTTTTGATGCATTGTTGCTGCTGCAAAGAGGCGGCAGCACTTTGTACTGTGGTCCACTGGGGCAGAACGCCCAGGACCTGATCTTCTACTTTGAGAATTTGGGAGTTGACAGAATCAGTCCCGGCTACAACGCCGCCACCTGGATGTTGGAGAACACAACTGTCTTGGTAGAGGAGAAGAGGAACATCAGCTTCTCTGAGGCCTTCCATGAAAGCGATCTTAGGAGGTGAACTTTCTTGACGAGTACTTTTTTCATGGTCATGTACATACCTGTATGTATGTATAAACATGTATACGCATACCAACGCGCATGCTGCATGGAGTATTTCACTGCTGTGCTTAGTATGCACATGTTCAGAATCCATAGTAAGCACAGTAGCACACATCATTATACATGATATTCAATATACATGCACAGTATCTATAGACAGTACAATGTATAGTGCTGTGCTGGTGAGTCGAAATTATACACTGTGTACATGTCACCTCATCTAGTTGTAGTGAGAGCATCAGGAATATTGTCCGAGCTGTACAGGATAACTGAGGAGACTGTAGACATGCTGTGTCAAGAGAATGGTCCTTACAAGCCCATTCAATTCAAAGAGAAGTATGCCAAGCGAGTGATGATGCAGTACATGGTGAGCAATTCTGTAGATTGTTGTTATCATGCTGTCCTTGTGCAACATTAGTGTCACCAGCATGTTAATGTGCCTGAAGGTGTGTTTGTTGCGGGTCTGGCTTCATGCATAGTGCTGTGCATAAGCTGCTGCCTTTCTGACCTGCTGCCTTTCTGACCTGCTGCACTATGTTGGCTTGCGCTGTATCCTGTTGCGCTGTGCTGCGCTGCGCTGCGCTGTGCTGCGCTGCGCTGCGCTGTGCTGTGCTGTGCTGTGCTGCGCTGTGCTGTGCTGTGCTGTGCTGTGCTGTGCTGTGCTGTGCTGTGCCTTCTGATTGTGGCTGTGTGCAGACTTGCCTGAGGAAGTTCTCGATAGCCTACTGGCGCACACCTGAGTACAACTGCATCAGAGCGCTGGTCACAGTTAGCATGGGCTTTGTGCTGGGGACCCTGTACTGGAAGGTGGGTCACCACAGGTATGTCCACCGCCAAATGGAGACAAGGCAAACCACTGTGCTATTGCATCCTCATCATCTTTGTGCTTCTATATGCTGAAATACACTTTCGTACCTCTTGTATACAGTAGCAATGGCGTGCCCTTGGAGGCAGCCTGTTGGGGTCACATCATTTGTCTGCATTGCGTGAAGACATGCCCTGTTTGGTGTTGCAGATCCACAGAGCAGGACGTGACCACTGTAGTTGCTGCTGCCGATGCGACCACCTTGTTCTTGGGAGCCTTGTACTCATTGGATGTGTTGCCAATTATATCTGTAGAGGGAGCAGTCTTCTATCGCGAGCGCTCATCATTCTTCTACCATTCTTTGCCGTTCTCACTGGCTCAGTGCACTGTGGAGCTTCCGTATATCTTTGTCCAAGCGTGTGTGTACACCTGCATTATCTACTGGTGCTGTGGGTTTGAAGCTGATGCTGGTAAAACGCTCGACACATCCTGAATGCTGTGTTACTGCAATGCATGTACATTGTGTCTGGCATGCATATACTACAGTAAGCTGCAGCTGCAGCTTTGTTGATGATGCTGTTAAGCCTGCAGCCGTGACTGATCTGTGTCATGGCTCCTTCTGCTTCAGTATCACACACAGCACAACCCTCAGCCGGGGTATTGCATACTGCACTCCTGTGTGGCTGTTATTTCTTTGATGGTTTGCCAAACTGTCCTGAAGGAGCCAAGTGACACATGTCAGTAAGCGCCTGAGTCACAAGTCACACTTGCAACATGCGTATATTTGAGCAGGCAGTGCCACTTGCTGTGCTTGCAGGCAAGTTCTTCTGGTTTCTGTTGTTCCTGTTTCTGACTCTAGACTACTTCACACATGTGGGCATCATGAGTGCAAACTTGTCCCCAAGCCTCCAGATTGCCACCACAGTGGTGCTCACCCTGGTTCCTACCTGGAATGTGTTGTCTGGGTTCTATGTCCCAAAATCGGTGAGCAGTGTGCACAACCAGCCATCCTGTTCATTCACAGCCAAAATGATTTGCTGCTTTCTTGGTGTAGCCAAGGGTTGCAGCTGTCTGCTCTCGCAGAGTAAGCAAAGATATGTGTTATGCATTTAATGACACACATGGCATATTCATGGCTATTCATACATGCATGTGTTCAACAGCGCTGAAGGTCACCATCACTTGTGTTGACATGCTGACCATGCTGAGCTGTCAAATACCATTGTGCAATCTACTTCCTGCTGCCTTACTGGTGATGCGCACGACCTTGTGAGGAAGATCAAGCAGTTCTGGTGTGCCTGCCCACTTTGACTTTCACTTGCAGGTCATTCGAGGTTGGTGGGTGTGGGCTTACTACCTGAACCCCCTAGCATGGACCACATATGGTCTGGTGGCAAGTCAACTAGGAGATGTCCAGAGCCTGGTCACACAACCTAATGGCAGTCAGATCTCCATTGCTGACTATGTCAGCGCAAACTGGGATTTTCAGCACAGTTATATTGGCTGGTGTCTATTGATATTATTGGGATTTTGCACCTTTTTCAGGGTTGTATCCGCTATAGCTTTGCAATACCTCCATTTCCAGAGCAGGTAGATGGTCGTGATCATCGCTTGCATCAAGTATTTTCATTATCAAATTGAGCTCAACATGAGGTATATGCGACATTGTCAGGAGACAGCCATTTGACCGCAAGGTCATCATGCTTGTCGTTGGTGAGTTGTGTAGCTCATTTTAGCTTGCAGATGCGAACTTCTGATTTATCAGTCAGAAAAAGACAAGACGACTCAGCCTTTGGATGAGATGATGATATGGCTTAGTAATAGAGTGTCTGCACAGCACGCACAGCTGAATAAGCACGCTTCAAGCCGAAAGATTTGCAGAGAATAGCTTCTTTCATTCGAAACAAAACCTAATTTAGCTTTGCTCACTGTTGCGGTGCAGTCACGAACCAGTCGGGACCTGAACTTTGGTCGTGACAACATGAATGCAGCGAAGCAAGCAGCAAGCCAAGGCGTGAAGCATCGAAACGCCTCTTGGGTAAACCCTTCCGTGTACCCGTACATAGCTGCTGTCAGCGGTGCTGTGGCTTTTGGAGTATACAGTGTTACTCGGCATGTTGCTGGAGATCCTGACATCGGCAAGGCACAAGACATTAACAGTTTGGATCAGAAGGCGGCAGATACCTATCGGGAGAGCCCTCTACGGAAGGCAATCACAGGGGAAAAATAAGCTCGCTGTATGATCGAACAGTATTTGCTGCAAGCTATGGCTGGCTGTCAGTGCTGACACAGTTGTCCCAGGCAGTGCCAAGGATGCCAAGTGTTCTTCTGCTACAACACGTTTCAAACTCCCTGCTGTGTGTACCTTGTACAAAATTTGCATTATGGTTCTGTGTGAAGGTATGCTGTATTGCAAAGCTATTTGATATCATTGACAACATTTATCTAGCTGCATTTGTCTGCCTAAACATTGCTGAAGTCGATGCCTGGTCCGTTGTTCAATTTTGTAGGGCTTCAACTTGTAAGCTAGGTGTGAATGTCTCTTGTCTGATTTAACAAATGGGTCAACACGCTTATCGGTCGTGTCTGCTGAATCATGTTACCAAACTCTGCAGTCAGTACGCAATGGTTGCTAGCTTTAACCTGCCTGCTGATCAACCTTTTGTATCTGCATTGTGGGATGTTCTGACTGACTTTACAGGACTCTTATTGCTATTGTGTACTTCACGTTCATTGCATATGCCATTCGGGAATGGGAATGGCATATAAGCTTGCTATGCATTTTACTGTGTTAGGTCAGCCAGTCCAGCGGCAACCATATATTTGGTCACTAGTGGCCAGTGCAGAAAGGAACTCCCAAGGTATTACACGAACTCTCTCCAGTTTTGATCAAGATGCAATTTGCCATCATGGGCTTTGACATGGAAGTGCAAGTCGTACCTGGCAGATGTACAAACAACACCGCTGTTCAAAGCATCTGGACGCAGTCAGTCAAGAACACCTACTACTAGCTTGTCGCATGTGAAAAGAGTTTCCTGACAATGTGTAGTGCAGTCAGTCACTGACACCTAGCTTGTCGGAATTGACAAGATTTCCCTATCAAACCGGCACGCATGTCCCGCAGCCCGACACAGCAATGCCTCAGTGCACACTGTATGTGGCCTTTGCTCTTGATGATCCAGACATGTTACCAGGCTTTCTGGGCTGCAGGCATCCCAGAATCATGTCCAAGAACAATACAGCAGGGGGCACATATGGCTGCATCAAACTCGAGGCTCAAGATGCTTTTCACATATTCCAATTCAGACAAACAATACACAGCGTGTTGCATGCAACACAAACACAGGCTGATGTCTCCAGAGAATCCAGCTGTCAATCTAATCAATGAAATAGATACTGAGTCAAAAACATAATCGCCTATATCTCCTAAAAGTTTTGACTCCAGTCTCCCTTCAACCTCAGAGTCTGATGGGTCCTCAACACTGGACAACTAAACCAAATCGCTTCATCAGCAACAAAACCCCAAATGTCAGGTAAAATTGGGAGTATGTATAGGCAGGAACAGTTCAGCAAACATCATTGAGCTCAAAAGAATAAGTTTGCCCTGACAGTACCGTAAGTGCTCCTACCCTTGCCTACAGTGATGTAGATGTCAATAAGACATCACTCCTGGCCGTGATCACCTTGTGGCTGGCCATAAGGTCATCACCGCATATCCCATATGCAGAGCCCAGCACCTTGTTGGTGAACAGCAGATCTGAGGTAGACTCCAAACACAGACTGTCCACAGCATGTGCCAGATCAGCATCAATGTCTTCAGACTCCATAGATGTCTTGCTGTCCTCCATTTCTATCGAGGACCCACTGAACGCTGAGTCCATGTCATCTGACACAGGACTGCCAAAAAGCGATGTGGAGAAATATGAAGTTTTCACGCTGCGCTCAAAATCCTCAGGCTCGCTTTGCATGTCAAAATGCAGCCCTGAGCTGGGTAATCGCTTTGCTGCCATTGGTGAAGTGGGCATGGGGCAAGACATGGCCACTGCTGTGCTATGCTGGGATTGAGGAATGTCCACAGCATGTGACGCAGCACGTTTATGCGCTGCTTTGTTGTCAAGATCAACCATGCTCTGACCAAAAAGAGTTCTGTACTCTAGAACCATGGCTGTGCTAGCAGCCACCGCTAGCGCCGTGGTCTCGTAGGAGATCCAGGACTGATCTGTTGGCTGGAATAGGCAGCAAGCAAACTGATCTCCAATGAACTCTGCTGCATGCTGAATGCTATGCTGGTTGATGCAGTAGTGATGCAGCAGCTCCAGTAACGGCAGCAGTATCCTCAGCCTGTACGGATCATTCTGCAGCACACAAATTTCCTGTCAGTCTGTTAGCCTTGTTGATGCTGACGGCACCAATGCTGAAGACAGCGCACAGGTTGCTGTCACTGGTCAGCAGGACACACACTGTTTTGTGCAAATACTTGTTCAGTAGACATTCTTGGGGGTAGGATGTCTGCATAGCAGAGGGACGACAAGCCAGCAGGCGCATGGAGTTTTACCTGTTTCAAGACAGCTTGCAGGCTGAGAAGCCGCTCTCCCTCACCCTGGCGTTTCTGGGAGTCAATCACCTGGGCAAACAGCTGAGGACGTATAAGCGGCTCTGGAAGCTCTTTCAGCCATGCTTGCAACAGCCCTGCCACCTGCGAAAGCCAAGAGTGTTTCAGTCCTGGTGTTCATACGAAGGACCGAGTCGGACTTGCAACAGCACCCGCAACATAAGCTCACCGCAAAAGGGTCCTGGAGGGCAAGCATCCGCAAAGGGTTCCTGCCGAGCTGGTAAGCTTGCCGCAGCAAGTTGACCTTCCTGTCTGTGCTGGCGGATTTAAATAGCCCCTCCAGGCAGTAAGCGGGTTTCTTCCCATCTCTTGGCTTGGTTAAAAACGAAATGCAATCCCGGAAAACAGGAATTTTGGTAGTGCTGCATAGCTCCTGCACACCGTGACAGCCTTCAAAGCGAGGTAACATGCGACAGTGAATATAACACCGACCCTTGGCAGTGACCAACGGAGGGTGGCTTGACAGTATCCCGCACATGCCAGCAGACTGTATGACTGTGTTTCGAAGCCAGGAGTCGAGCAAAAGATTACGCGTCACGCGCGCCATAACAACAAGCAAACATGCAGGCATATCACTTGAACACGCAGCAAGATATACCTTCAGGTCTCGGCCAAAAGTCGGCGCCGGCCGACTTTTGACCATGTTGCCCGCCAAGGCTTGACGCTCTTCCTTGTCTATCGCCACTGCTTAAGTCAGTCTGTAGCTTTCGTTACTGACGTATCATAATAGCTTCAAACCCTAGCTAAACTGCCTTAGTCATGACTGATCACATCTACGAAGCTTTCGAGATGCAAGTATTGGACCCTGGCAAGCCAGTATCCTCAACTGTGTTTAACTGTCCTTGTATGCACCTATGCTGATTGAGTCATGGTCGAAGCTCAGGCCAGACCAGGCCTTACACTTCGCTGTCAATCTTATTGCAGTAGGACTATATCGTTAGCTCTATAGAGGAGAAACAGAGGAAGATAAACCTGCACGTGTAGCGTGTCATACAGATTAACGAATGCCAATATTGAGGCAGCCCAGATGCCAGCTAACCACAAAGCAACGGAGTCCTGGACAGGTCCTTACACAGATGTCAGCTGAGCCTGTGCATGCTGCTGATGCCGCAAGATGCTCAATCGTGCCATGCGTTTTGTTGCTGCATCCAGCTGCTGAGCATCGTAATTCTCATCCTGATGGTCGGACTGTTTTTGCCTGCTCTGCATAGCTACCTGCAGATCAATGCAAACAAGACTGGGAACAGGATCAAGGATATGAGTTGCATCATCAAGCATTACATATGGATTGCATGCTGCTACCGGTGGAACATGACCCCACAGAAGAGCCCTACCCACGGGGGGGCCCATTATACCACGCCCTCAAGCTTGTCTTGAATTCATGCCGAATGGCATAACCCGTCTTGGTAAAACAGGATGAAAGTCTGCTGGCTTGGCAAAAGCGCACGATGCAGAGCAAATGAACCAAATTTCTGCAATGTACAGCGGGCACGAGTAACAGAATGGAACAGCAGAGCTCAAAATCAAGGCCTGCCTCTTTAGCTCATTCTTGAAAGCAAACATGAGCCCTGCTGCGCGCAACAGATCTGTCGACATGATTGCTGTCAGAGGGTCAGCACTTGACGGGACATGCTTTCATGAATGTTCAAGTACACATCTCGCATATTGAGCTACATGACAGCTTGGGCAACACAAACTTGATGGTCTGACAGACCAATCACCTTGACAAGCTCTTTGCGGGCATGGCGCTCTTCCCTTGCAATTGCCTCCTTTGCTCGCATCTTGAAGATGCGTTTCCGCCGCCGCGCTGATCTGCCACTGCCGCGACCCTCTATCATGCTTGCCTTGCTCACTTCATCATCAGAGCTGCAAACCAAAGAGCATGTTCTGACACAACGCCAGGTCACATTGGTCACTGTGTGGCATCTTCACAGTGACCACACAGTGACACTGCAGCTCAACACAGTCTGACTTAAGTTCTGCCTCAGCGCTCACTAGATGCAAGGCAGGGCGTTAAGAGCTTGTACAGCGGCCTGCCTGTGTGCTATCACATGCCTGCTGGGCATGCTGGGATGCATGTGGATGAAAGAAAGGTGCAGTTTATAGTAGCTCAGACAAAACATTTAAACAGGAGTGCCACAGTGAGTGAGTAATGGACTGAGTAAATTGCCATCACCAAGACAAAGTTAATGAGACAGCATCCAGCTGGTACCTGTAAGTAGTCCAGTTGCCATAGTAGCCAGCCTGCTTGGGTGGGCGCAGCAGGCGAGGGGCCTCCAGGCAGGCCTGACTACAGCAGCCAGCAAACTCCTCCTGAAGGCATGCAGCCACACAGTCAGCGTTGCAGCTGCGGCGCAGCCACACAGTCGGTGTTATAGCTGCAGCGTGGCCATGTGGAACATGGTCGAATGTGATATCGATTGCTTGATAGTGTGGTGCCATGTTTTGTCTCAGCACAATGTGCAGTACAACCAAGCACAGCACAGCAGATGACAGTACACATGCAACACCACGATACGGTGCAACACGATCTGGTACAATGTGAGCAAAACAACACAGCGCAGCAAATGGTGGAACATAGCACATTCACAGCATCACGCGACACCAAGCAGGCATGGGGAGAGCACCTTATGCTGGTCACAAGCTAGGAAGAGCTTGTTGCAATCTATGTTAGCACAGTTCATGTGAGGCAGGGAGGCCGTTTCCCCGCAGGCTGCGCAAGGGGCTGCTGCCACTAACTGCCCCTCATGCTCTGGATCACCTGTACATCATGCATCATGTACAATGTGTGGAACACCATCACATTCCAGTTATGCACAGGATGCACTGCCTCAAATGACTGAAGCACACCATGGCAGAGGTGCCAGTGCTTCAGGGGGCCAGGTACTGGCCAGATGCAATTGTTACTTTTTTACCTCCTGTGGCTGGCCTGCAGCTAGCAAACCAAAAAGCCACAAGATTGCATGAGAGATGGCACAAATCCGCACATCGCAGCTTGACCTGTGGCTTTCTGACAATCCTTTTGTGATTGTGCCACTGTCGATGCATGCAACTGCCTGGGCACGCAACCAAATTCACAACACCATTCAGCATAGATGGCGAGCATGATTACCTGAGGGGACAGCCATGCGGCCATCAAACACAAACAAGCTGCCATCCCAGAGCTGATGACCCTCTTCCCTGAGGTAGTTCTGTATCCCTCCCTCTAGTGTGTACAAATTGGTGAAGCCCTTATCCCGCAGGTGGGCTGAGTAGACATCACAGCGGATGCCACCTGTGCAGTACATCATGACTGGCGTGTCTGGTGCCTTGCCTTGCAGGTAGCTGGGGATGCTGTCGCTGTTGCTGGCCTCTGTGGGCGTCTCATTGAACTTCTCCTGTGCAGCACAGCAGACTGTCAGTGCCTGCTTTCTGAGGCTTGTCAGCACAAACTTGCTCACAAGGCATTAACACTGTTTGCACAGTGTACCAGGCTTGAGCATTTTCAAGGTGAGCAGATTCAAGGTGACAGCTTGAATTCACTTGCAGAGCAGAAGAGTAAAGAGTGAGTCAGCATGGTCATGTTGTACATGATGCTGAATGAGCCATCTGAATGAGCTGTGCATGTGGGTGGCAAATTTGCTGTGGCCAGCGTCTGATTTGCCGTCACAATGCTTGCATGCATATGACTCCCAGCAGATGTGCAGACCATCCACAGGCTTGACTGCGCAGTGCAGCATTGCAGCACTCCACACAAGGACTGTTTGTCAGAATTATAGTTGCAGAAAAAGGCACCACAATCTAGTCCAAGGCAACACACACTGTACATGGCCAGCATGAGAGCAGTTGCAGACCTCTTGGGGTCTGTCTGCGCCCTGGAAGTGGCCAGCATCCCATTCGTAGTCATTGCGCACGTCCAGAACCACAACATCTGGCCTTGCTGCTGCAGCTGATGTCTGAAGCTCGTGTAGCTCACCACCACTGGATTGCGCATCACTATCCGGCCTTCCGTTTGATGCATCTAGCCTTGCATTTGATGTCTCTGGCCTTTTGTTTGATGTCCCTGGTTGATCAGAGGCAGCATCTGCAGGTTTCAGATGACTGGGCCCGATACACTGTGCGCCGGCTAGCATCTGCTTCCATTGATGCGGCGCCAAGGGTGTAGCCCGAGCCTGCAAGCACGGCTGTTGATGTCGCTGGAAGTGTCTGTGTGAGAATGGATGGTACGTCTTTGCTGGACTTCAATTGACAGCATCAAGCTCTGAGACACGCCTGTAGGGACTTGTGATGCAAAGTAGATGAAGCTAGCCTGAATGCTACAGCAGACATGAGAGCTCCCATTTGCTTGGGCCCAGTACTATTTGTGATAAATTTTGACGAGGTACTGCAGTTCTCATATGCAGCTTCAGACTGCAGACTCCAAGTCTGCTCAGAAATCCATGCATGTGAATGATTCCTTGAACAGTGACATGAGATGTGTCAGAGCATGCCCACAGTGGATTATCTTGATAACAAACAAGGCCTTGCAGGATTACAAAGCATGCGTAGCCCTCACCTTTGGATCTGTGACAGGGAGCCTTGTCATGCCTCCAGCAAGAGATATCAGGTTTTGCTTAAACTTCAGCCTGAGCTTAGGAAACTGGTGGCTGTCAACCGGGAAACTACTCCACCGCATGCCCTGCAGAGCAGGGATCCCTGTCATATGGTTTGATCTCAGATGAGGAGGACAATCTGCCACACAGCAGAAGGGCAGCTAGCACAATGCCCTGCAGTGCCATGCCTGGAACACGATACAGTATGAGAAGCTGTCACGCAGCATGAGTTTGTCATTCTGTCTATCTAGCAGCTGTTGTCTGACAGAGACCTGAGGAGGGGTGCGTCTAGAAACACACCTTGAACAGATCTTGCTGCTGCAGCCACGTGGCGTACCCCTCAGCATCAGCCGTCAAGCCGCTGTATTGCGCATTGATTCCCTGTGTTGACAGGTAGATGCGGCCAGCTAGGTCCTTGCCTTGTACCCACAGCTTGTGTTCTGCTATGACCTGCAAGCCAGAAGCTGATGCAGTATGCCTGTGCCAGATCTACGTCCCATGCAGTCAGAGACAGTGGCAAGGCTTGATAGGTCCCTGCAAAGTGCAGGCATATCTGCCTTGCCTGATAGGGGTTTGCTATATCCACAAGGTGGTAGAAGTTGACCACACTGTAAGCTGTGTCTGTAGAATTAGCGGTGCTGTCTGCATGGATGTCTGGCTGCCTGATGGAGTTGAATGCCATTGTTTGGGCGTCAGGCAGATCACTGCAGGTGGGGGTACGCCGTGAAAGGTTTTGTCGGCCTAAAGCGTTACGTCCAATAGCAGTGTACGACAGTTGTGAGCCCAATGCTGCAAAAGCGCGATTGGCCTGCGGATATGCTGATATGCTCGACGGTCGCTGGAAAATCGCAAAGCCCGTGATCTGACGGCGCCCGCTGCGAGGAATCCAGATCGCTGAAAACCTGTGTAAGGAGGTTGTTGCGCGCTGAACCCAAGGCATTTGCACTATCGACCTGCAGGACCAGAGTGTAACGGACCGTGCATCAGGACTCTACCGAAGTTGGTTGTGCTAAGTTTGGTCTGCCGAGTCAAGCATCTCATTCTTACTGTGCAAGTGGATGGCCTGATCAGGCATGCATAGAGGTCAGGCATTGCCCAACATCGACCAACTCAGGTTAGGCAGTGACCAACTCAGCGGAGTCAAGCAAGATGTGCTGATTGCCAAATCAGGCTTGAGCAGCATGTCTAGCATAGCATCTTACAGAGGTTGCATCACTTCATCATCAGCGAAGTCATGAAGAAACCCAATCATCATGAGAATGTTTGTCAGGTTGGCGCTATACTATTGGCAATCAAGACTTGCGCTGACTATCACACTGTAAGCTGAACATATCACATGGGCCATGCCTTGCAAATGTAAGACCATCCCTTACAGTTGTCAAACATGACACCAAGTCCGGCCGAACCCGGCTATATCAAATGTCCAGCCCAGCAGCACAAAAGCGCTGTCTCAAGTTTCATCACTGACAAAGACAAAACTGAGGTCCAACATGTTCAGCACTGTTGCAAGGCCTCATGGATCTTCTCATGACTCGATGATGTCCCAGAGGAGGTTCCGAGGCATAAGGCGTGCCTGGTTGCCCAAACGGTGCGGGTCTGATGCAGGGCATGTCCCCCTCTCCAGCACTACTTTGGCGCATGGAAGGCAAAGAGGATAAGCCCCTGAGCGATCTGCGAGACCTGCACATTTCTTGCAGTGGAGATGCACCACATCCTGGACCGGAGGGTGTGGCTCTCTGAATTGCCTGCCACGGAAGTGCTGGCTGCATGCACAACAGGAGTCAGTCCTGCATGTCAAACTGTGCACACGCGCTAGCCAAGCCATCCACCAGCCCAGACACAAGACTTCAACATTCCAAGGCAAGTGGTACCTCTCGACTTGCGCATGCACTTGAGCATTGCAGAACTTACTGGCAGTGCATGCAGAACGCTCCAACGCCCTCACGTTCCACTTCGGGACCACTGTCTGTGCCCATCATGATTCCTCGCTCCCATGCCCGGCGCTCATCCTCGTTCAAGCCTTCTGGTGGATGAATGTCTGGCTCGTCCAGATACAAGTCAGTGAGATGTTCCGGATTTTCTGCTTCAGCAGTCGCCAGGAAGGCGTCAAGAGCCTCTGGCTCCCTTGACCGACTGAATATGCGCACAATGATGGCACAGAATGTTTCAGCAGTCACTGGCAACACGCCACTCGCTTTTAAGCCTGCACTGTGAGTTGGCGTCTGCAGCCATTCCAGCAAGGCAGACATGATTCTGACAACACAGCTGGCTCGCAGGATCCTGAGGTGGAGGGCTTGGCGATCAAAGCCATCAGTCATGTGTCCAGCATCAGGCAGAAAGCGCAGCATATCCTGGCAGTTTGCTGTTGAGATGTTGCCCCAGCCTGGGATCTGCAGATGTGCACACAATGCAGGTCAGCAACAGCTTGCAAGCTACTGTGGCATCCCTTGACAGGTGTTGTGCAATCAAGCACTACATCTGGTGTCATCAGAGGCATGACACATTGCACGCTAGCATGTGCGTCCACCTGCATTCTGGCATGCTCCTTTGCACTTTGCGCACAGTTACTGGGGCAAATCCGAAAGCGTTTTCCTGGTCAAACAGCGATAGTAACAGGCTATCAAGGTCAGAAAAGCTTACCACAAATCCAATTTGACTTGGCAGGATATCAAAAGGGATGAGTAGCCGCAGTTGGTCAGTGGGGGTGGGTGCAGGGATCCTAGGCGTTTCAGCAGAAAAGCCAGCTCTGTAGCGATTCATCAAGGGTCCATACACCTCAAGCTCTAGATTTGCATTCTGCAGCGCACAGCACTTTGTGATGCAGTGCAAAGAATTCTGTGGAATGGTTCCTGGAATCATGCAAGATTATGTGACAAGTAGCTTATGTGATGCAAATACTACAAGATTGCGTCACAGCTGCAGCAGGTCTTCAAACATCAGGGCTTCTGGGTGCGCCATTGCATGCAGCAAGGCATGTTCACCATCAGCATTGCTATGCTACTCACAGAGTTGAGACTCACCTGTTGCCTGTCGGTACCACGGATGATGTCCCAAACAGCAGCAAGCCATTTGAAGCAAACTGACCACATAATATCCATGGCTGTTTTGTACCCAGCCTGCAAAGAATCAATGACTGAGTTTGAGCAGCTTCTAAGCACAGCTGTTTCTGCAGTGGTATCAAGCAGAGCTGACATTGTGATGATAAACAGGTAGGTGCAGGGGCAGATGTTCACCTGATAGGTGTACCACACCATCAGGAGTGCAGCATTCACCACACACAGCAGTGTGATGTGGCACAGAAAGCTGCCCAATACAAAGTAGACCAAAACACCGGCCATTACAAGGGCACCAAGAGCCATCACCACCATCACCACATGCAGGAAGTCCCAGCAGTTGATGTGAGCGCAGAGGTCTGCAGTCTGCTCTACCAGGGGTGCAGCCTGCACCACAACAACAGTCAGTGTTGTTGAAAGCAGAGACAAGATTTGTCTGCTGGCTACATACATTGTTAGCAAAGAGTGAAGTGTGGTAGTGTGAGGCAGAGGGCAAAAGGTAGGCAATGAAAGGTGGCACAGTCATGCAAGCACAAGACGTTATTTTGCACGGCAGCTGCCACTCGCTGCCAAGGACGACACAGCTCAGCTTGGGTGACATGTACGCATAGACGTCACTGACTTGGGAGGGAATGCTTACGGCCATACTGTACCTGTCCCAGCTCCATGTCTCCACAGCCCTGCACAATGAAGTTGGCAGGCTTTGGCAAGGAACCCTCATACAGGGACCTGCTTGCGTATCCAGAGCCCTGCGGTTCACAGGTTAGCTGAGGAGAAGTGCGAAGGTGACACTTGCAGAGGGCACTTGTTGAAGGCTTCTCACCAGTGGAAGCATCTCTGTGGTCCCACATCCACGGACCTCAAAGGTACCGAGGCTCTGCGAGTCGTCCTGTGTAGCAAGGCAACGAATGTGAACCGACATAGTTGCTCAAGTCGGAACGCTGCCGGTCGCGACGTCAAGGGTTCACGCGCAGACTGGCGCTGAGAATGTGTGCACTCACCTCGTGATCACTCGTTGGGAAGAAGGCAGCGATGGTGCCGTCGTCCTCACTGCCTACAGAGTCTGCAGGAGACTGCAGGAGTAGCAAACAAGCTAAATACTACGTGCTACTGAATGATGCGCTCACAAACTGGACAGCTGTTACCTGTCTAGATCTTGAAGACAATCTGCGCAATAGGGTACTGTTCTTGCGAACGTTGCTTCGCAGTTTTGGAAACATCTCACAGCTGCACTTGTCTGTGAGCTGGGAAGAACTGAAAGTAGAGAATACTAGTCAATACAGCCCAAACCGTGCTGGGCTGTCAGATGTTCAAGCTGAGCTTGTCAAAGAGGCTGCAAGGTAGCTTTCTTGTATCGTAAGCTTACCTTGAGAGCAGCTCTCAGGACATGTCAATGACGGAGAGTTAAGGCGGCGCCAAGCACGTCAAACACAGCCATGTGCAGCACGCAAGCAAGCGCTTGCAACAGGCCTTGAGGCGACTAATCAGGCGTGCCAGCGGGATGGCCAGATGTGACTCCAGTGTATGTTAGCAAATACACTGAGAAAGGACTGTACAAAGGGATGTATTACAAGGTGATTTCAGTTGGTAAAATAGGGACTGAAATATGAAGTAGCGTTGACTGCCATAGCAGGCAGCAGCACTTAGCATGTTGTCTAGAAGCACTAAGTGTGGCACTACGGTGTTTGTGATAGCTTCTACCCTTCGCAAAGACTTGTTGCATGTAGTGCGCGGGCGGAAACGGCCAAAACCCCCACTGACGTTGGCAGATCTCTCACCCCACTTTGCCCAGCCATGTCGAAGGGAGAGGCGAAGAAAACCACGGTTACGGGTCGTAGCGAGGCATTCAATGCTGCCAAGCAGTGTTTGCGGAATGAACACGCCATTGTCGGCCGCAGCCACGGCGACGAGAGGATCCTTAAGGGGCTGCAACAGGTATTTACTCTGATCAGCGATATGGATCGGGTACAGTAGCACACCTTCTCCGCAATATTGGTATCCGTCCATCTCTAAGCAACACATACTCCGACGGCAGCCAGGTCCAGCAACAGACACTGCCCGCATTGAAGCAGTTTCAGGTTCCAGTGCTCAGACCAGCTACTGCTAATGGCAATGAAAGCAGCATGTCTGACGTGCCCGCAACACAGGCACAAGGTGCAGGTAAGATTCCAAAGTGTACAAGTGCCTGACACCTTTTCAGAAACACTGACACTGGTCCTTGACCCCCCATGTTCTTCAGGTGACCAGCAGCCTAGCATGTCACAGCATGCGTCGTGGTGCAAGCCACACAAAAGAGCAAACAGTGCGGTGCAGCAGCACCCTGCAGAAGCGGCGGAAGCTGAAAAGCAGCAGCAACTGGTCAGACCGCAGCGTCAGACTGCAAGTGTGTATCTCAGAGTGCTAGCAGCAGCTGAAGCAGATGAGCTCAAGACCTGCTGCATTCCGCGTTACTGCCCCTTCTCTTGCTCTGTTCTCCCAGCCTCCATGACAGGTATTTGGATGCTCACTCTCAGCCCACCTGAAAGGCCAGCCAATGCTGCTTC
>JAABUP010001278.1_pt1 | contig 52782 bp, 57 predicted proteins | sample 5559201 | NCBI WGS metagenome assembly JAABUP01 (sample SAMN10711887, study PRJNA513373) | rock metagenome | isolation source: Antarctica rocks | place: Antarctica | reverse complement strand
GCACGATTGACCTGAATTGTGGCATGCAGTCTGCATACTGCACTGCATCTACATACATGGCTCCTTGCTTTTGGGGCCTGCTACTATTACCCTAAGCGTCACGGGCTTTGACCCTTTGCAGTGCGACTTTTCTGTGCTAGTCAGTTTACAGGCGGCTTCTTCACACACACCCAGACTGAGGGCTCAAGCACATACAGATAGCCAGAAAGAGCAGCTTCAGCGCGCCGGTCACGAGCCTGTCTGCCTTGTGCCTGGTTTTGTGGACAAGTACCTCTGCATGTGCCTGATTGCACTCTACAACAGAGCCTCGACACACATTCTGAGGGCTTTTCACTCTGCTGATATAGGTATAACGAAATTCAGCTCTCCATTGGATTCTATTGCCTGCTGCTTGATGCTCGTGGCCGGCAGACCTATCAGCCAGCTAAATTTTCCAGCTCTCAGCTACAGCTCAGCCAGACGCAACCTGTAACAAGTTTGCACCGAAACCGACTCAAAATGCATCGCATACTCAGGCGTGGTCCCCGAGCCCCTGCTCACACACGATCCCTCGCGATCGCGCTTCAGAGTGTATTTACGAATTGAATGTTTTGAATCTATATCACTTTCTTGTTGACTCCTCAACATCCTATCCAAATCTGCGAGAACGCCGTTCTTTGAAGATTTGTCATGCACAAACCTGCATCGTTGCAACACATGCACAAATCTGTGCAAACCGCACAAGGCAAAGTCTTGCACAGAATGCGCGTGGCGCTACGCTATGTGAATTGACAAACACAACAAAATGTACGGTGCTGATCTGCAAAGATCTGTATAGTTTCTCTACCGCACGAAACCACGGAACTACAGATAGCCATCTGATTCCACAGACCGTTCTCTGCGCGCAAGTCCATGCGGCTTATGGTTCTGCACAGTTCCACCATGACTGAAATCTATGCAAATATCTGCAGCAGTGATCCGCGCAGTCCCTTGTATATCAACACCGTGCAAGATCGTAACTTTGTTTTCAGGTTGGTGGATCTGCACCCGTGCAGATCCCGGCAGTCCCAAACATGCTGAACTATAGGGACGAATTATGGATTGGCACGTTGTCCAATACCACCCATTTGGCACATGCTGATTCAGATTGCTTGCATTGACATCCTGTAGATATTCCACAACTTGCTGCCAGTTAGATTGCGCTTGCTTCGCTTGCAAATATTCGTACAAAGCCTCTTCCACGCACAAAGCCTCTGCCACAAACGCGAGGTAATTCAGGCTATATAAACCCTAATTTTGGGCAACGGTCCTGGTAACATGTCTGATGTTTCTGGGCTGGATCTACCGCTGTTTCTGGGCTGGATCTACCGCTGCGTGGCCTTGGTGTACACAGAGAAGTTCGTGTAGCAGGCCTTCATGGCCACCCAGTCCTTTGACTCGATGTTGCCATCTGATATGCTGAGCTGCCCCGATACAACAGATATCCTAGACGCCTTTGACGACTTGAACTCGGGGTCTCACCTGGGTCCATACTCTGGTGAAAATTCCGCTTTCGACACGTCCATGCCCATTGCAGTGCCTGCCCTTGTTGTGCAAGGCAAAAAGTCAAAACCTGGGGTGAGGTCGACCAACGCATTGAGCTCAGCTGAACGGAAGCTGCTTAGCAATCGCACGTCTCAGAAACGGCTGCGAGATCGCCGCAAAGCTCGCATGCAGAGCACAGAGGCCCAGCTTGCAGACACTGCTTCAGAGCTGCAAACTTTGAAAGCCAGACAAAAGCACTTGGAAGCCCGGAATGCTCTGCTAGAAAAAGTTGCTGACTTACGGAAGCAAACTGCTTCTCACCAGGCTCTGGCACTGCCTTGGCAGGTACTGCCCAATGTTTGGATCGCTGCAGATAGCCTATCAGCACAGCCAACAATCATCTGGCACCAGGGACGCAATGTGATTCTTGCCTTGCTTAGGACCCAGCGCTGAGCACAGAACAAGCCCACAGCACAGAGCGGGGTCCAGTAATCACCATCACCATCAACGGCTGCGACCAACTCTTCACAGTCAGCGATGTTGGACACATGCCGCCACCACTATATGCTGATCTGCATGCGGTGAGTTGTTTAAAACAGGTCAATGCCGGATGTGACATGCGTCTGACACACCGCTGTGCTTTGCACTGTTTTGCTGTCAATCACTTAATGTAAGAGGCAAGTTTGATCTGGACAATCCTTTTTTACGTACACAACTAGCACTCTTTCCGAGCGATGCACTGATCACAATTGGTTGTGATGCATGGGGGCAGGTGTACTCGCCGCAACGCTGACTGTGTTTGTGCTGTGATTGCAGCGGTATGCAAGCAAACTGGGCTCATGTCTGCTGGAGATGTCCACTTGCGACAATGAAATGGCAAGCATTCAGCTGACAGCATGGTTACGCGAGGCAACATCCCTGATGATTTACATGGCGCTAGGCAACCCCAAAGCTGCACTGCAGCGTGGCCTGGGAGACTTTTACAGGAAGCAGGAAGGTGCAGCTGAGCCACGTCAGCGCAACACTGCCTCCTTCGTTGACCTGCTGGTGAGGTACCTGCCTGCTCCTGCGTGAAAATCTTCAGCTGTAATGCAGCAGCAAGCATCTGATGAACCTAGACCATAGTCCGCGTTTTACTATCCTAGTGGGCTGCCTCTTACTGAACATACAACAATGAATTATGAGCAGCAGCCATTGCTTAGCTGCCTTAAGATTCCTCCCATAATACTGTATGTCTGTGGTGCTGTCTGTTTGTGTGCAGCTATGTCTCTGTATACACAAACAGTGTGCTTTCTGCAGTGCGTCCCATTGCTGTTGGCCATTTGTTGCCTGTGGTTGATGACGAGTCAATGTAGCTGCAAAACAGCTTAGTCAACGACCCGTCAGCCACAGACAATAAGCTTGAAATCTTTGAAGCTGTTCCCTGGCTGCATGACCTGCCTCCACAGGCTCCTTGGCAAAGCTAATTGAGGACATATGAGATATGCAGAGCAGTAAGGCACAGCAGCCCGTGATGACCGCATCAGTGTATGTTGGAAGCATTTGCATATCTCTTGTAGTGGTATTGCTGACTGTGCTGCAGTGTTGGATAGTCTGGTGCTGAAGATAGCATGCTGATGCTGCTGACTGTGGTTTTGCGTGCAGGCAGCTATGGACTTAAGTGAAAGCCAGCAGCAAGATATGATGTATCTGAGGTGCCTGCTATTTCGCAAAATGGGTCAGGTGTATCGGGATCGCAAAGTGTTGCTGGGCAAGATGCCAACAGAAAAGGACGGCCTCTGTCAGTCTTGTAACCAGCTGGCAGAGATGACAGACACTGCAGAGCAGCTGCGCAACAGCGGCGCAGAGGAGCTGAAAACATACATGCAGTTCTCCTCCGCCTTCTATCGAGGAGTGCGTGACATGCCAGCACTGTCTCAAGTGCACTGCACCTGCAACTTGCTGCAGAGCTTGGCAGCATAGAATTTCTGGTCATCTTTTGATGCATGCTCCACATCTGTCAACCAGTCACTGCCCATGCAAACACATATGTCACTCTGCTTTGCACCGTAGCGCTTGTGACCCTGTCCTGCATTGTGACGTTGCCTCGTCGCCAGTCGCAGTCCCACACTGACATGCAGCACGAATGCAGATTCTCACATGCAGACAGCACGCAACTGCCATCGTCCACTCTCACCCGCAGCATCCTGAAAAGGGCAGAATGATGGAGACCCTAGCCTCTCAAAGGGGGGAGCCACCCCAGGAGGAATTGATGCAGCCAGCAGGCATGGACAGTCTGCAGCATGCTGCCAACTGGCAGCAAGTTGTGGAATATCTACAGGATGTCAATGCAAGCAATCTGAATCAGCATGTGCCATTCGTGGTATTGGACAATGTGCCAATCCATAATTGATCTCGGATGAAAGAGCTTGACCTAGAGTGTGCCAAATGCAAGATTGCCTCTTCAGAATTACAGACGATGGAAAACAGTCTGCAGCAATTTTCTTGTAAGGCTACAGGGGCTCTTGGTATTGCATGATTGTCTGCTTTTGACTGGCTTTTGTTTACAGTGGTAGTTGTCCTTTTGTTTAACTCGAGGAATTTGGACATTAGTTTGGTCCAAGGGTCTGGGTTGATGCATCCAAACCAAGATCTCGTTTCTGGATTATTGCGTGTCAACAGAAGCATTGATAAATCTCATAGACTTAGTTGAGCGGTGAACATTCAGAATCACAGCTATAGCAAGCAGCACGCTAGTACTAGCATGGATGTGGCTTGTAGACACTGTTTGTTCAAGTAGGGCTAAAGTCATCCAAGGTCCTGGACAACCTGTAATGCACGAGCTTGGATCTGGTGCATTGCAGAGAAACATAAAGTCACAGCGTGTAATGCTGCGGGCCTCTATGTGACCTATTCTTGCAGATGGCATTTTTCTTCCTGCCATACTTTTGGCTCTGCAGCCTTTGTGACCGTCCTGTTGAATAAGCTGGGCGCTGTATCATTCTACATGACACTGAATGGCAGTGGTTTGCCCTTGGGCTTTCTGTGATTACACGTCAGATTTGAGTGCAGCTCTCATCTTTGAGCAAATCTGGACAACGTTAAACATATAATCTGGTTGTCAAGTATATATTCATCTACATTTCAATGTCAACACCTGTTGCAAATTGGTTGTTACGCTCTGATGATACATTCTGCCTCAACAAAAACCCAAACAAAGTGTTTCACTACTGAATCACAACAAGCTCAAGCCAACGTCTTGCTACCAGGAGCCAAGGTTAAACTCAGCAAGATGACCAATGCTGTCGTGAGTGCTGAATTGAATGCTATCATTGATCCAGGCGCCACCTTGCCACCTATCACTGGCCCGCAACCAGGCAGGGATGTGATACGTAACATAAGTGGGCAGCAAGGTTATTCCATGTGACTCACAGTCATGTCATGGTCAATGCTGCCTTGCCAGAGCCAGAAGATGGATGCCCATTTGTCACAACAGCACTGGGTAAGTGAACGTCCTGGAAGACAGAACCTCGTCAGCACAATAGTATAGCACTGCAATGCTACAGAAGCAGGGGATGGTTGTGACAATATATGCTGTGGAGCTTCATTGGGTGGTGGGTGCGCTGGTTCTGGAGGGCGTCCCTGTGCATCTATGCTATCTGTGACACTGTGACTGGGTATTGCAGCCATGCAGAGTATGCAATCACATTTTGACGGTTCATTTTAACACGTGACTTCCCCCAGGGTCATGTTTGTACAGTCCTGAGTAGCTCCCTGTATGAGGTCTTGTTTTGGCAGCTGGCATAACAACAGTAGCGTGAGTTGCTGTCATCTAAATCAACCTACATTTTGACCGTATGGTGCCATCATCAGCCCTTAAACCCTTCAGGCATCTGCTTGATTCATGCCATCGAGTCCCTTCTTGTAGGCATGCAGCACTCTGTGTTGGACTGTCCTTTGCTTGGTACCACGACATACAGATCCAGATGGTGTGCAGGGGTGTCTCCAAGAGAGTGGCATGACATGAGCAACGTTGCTGCATAGTCACCTCGGCATGTCGGCGGTGGATTGGCAGCATGTCATCTTTGCCCTTCAGCAGGTGACCCGGGTGCAGCACATTCCACAAGCTGACTGTGAGAATGATGGGGAGGTACTCCAGACAGCCAAAGTAAGCCTCGTGACTGGAAAGGTAGCCAAACACACCTGCAGCTGACATCATGCTTTCATCCAGGACATGGCACAGCGCAGAATCTGTCACGCAATGCAAACGTGAATGCCCCAGCATACTCACAACTTTGCTGCACATCACAAGGCATTGCATGCAAAGGTAGCAGACCTACCTTGTGCTGTCTCGATGAGCCTAAAGATTGTTCGCAGCTCCACCAGCAAGGACGTGGAAAAAAGAACAAACAATAGCTTTGTGGCGTTCAGGCTGTGTGCCCATGTGCCACTGACTCTCTTCTGGTGGACTCGTAATATGCACACGCTCAGCAGGACGAGAAAGACGGCAAATGAGACTACTTGGATGCAGAGCCCGACCAGCAGGATGTCGTTGCCGGTAACTGGACTGTTGTTGTTGCTTTCAGCTACCCCTATGAGAGCGGCCCCGACAATCTGGATGACTGTGGTGACAACATCAAACACCACAAAGATGCCCACTATGAGCTTGGGAGGAAGAGGTGCATAGTCCCGTCCAGCCTTTGAAATAAATCTGCTCAATACCACGTAGATACCTGCAGGTGGATAGCAGGTTGTTGAGAAGTGCAGGCAGGTTCAGCAGTAGCAGGATGCGGTAAATGCAAGGCTTTCCTTACCAGCGGAGAAGAACACTGGTGCAACCACGATGAAAAAGTACTGCACCACGAAGTATGGGACAGAGTATGGATCGATCCTGCTGGAGAGACTTCTGAAGACGTAGCCCACGACTTCTATCGCACATCCCACAATAAACAGAATGAAAAACCATGTCTTGTATCGCGCAACCTGACCGATGTGCGAGAGTGTAGACAGAGCAAACGTCACAACTGCAATGACTGCCAATGCTAGTGAAGGTATGTAGCCATATATGATGATTTCAGCGTCATTGGGTCCATTGGGGTCGTGGAAAGTTTGGGACACATAGCCTGGGCGTACCATTTTGTGGTCAACCTCTACTCGCAACGGATTGAATGCTGGTTGCAAAAGTCAGCGTACCGTCTATGCACCCAGTGCTGTTTCCCTCAAAATGTGCATCGAGCGCTCCCAACAAAAATCCCTTGCAAAGGTGTGTATTCGCTATGTACGTACAGCAGCATGTACTCAGCTTCCCCTCCGCCCTGGTCCTCAGGGCTGACTCCCCAAAGGGCCCTGGTGATCAGTGTGCGCGGCGAAACTAATTGGTTTTGCCGGCGAAAAGGAAGGAATGGTTACACGCTTTAGGGGTTGTAGTGCAGTGAGTAAGACGCTCACGAGACGCTCAAGAGACGCAAAGAGACGCTCAAATGTGATACGCAATTTGAACACCCACCTTTCAACAAAAAGCGGCCAAACGTGCGTAATGCTGTCTTTGCGCACGGCAGCGCTTGCAGGAGGCTTGTACATGTTGTTATGCACGCGCACAAGTGATGATCGTTGCGGAAACTGCGCTATATGGCGCTGACCAAGTCTAAGATCCTGTGGCTATACACCTGACTGACAAGCAGTCCTAACGCCTTTTGCGGCCCGGAATCCAAGCGCAATGCCTCATATAGCGTACAGACAACAGCCGGTAAACTTGTGCGCTGTCTCAGTCGATCAAACGAGGGCACATCTGAGAGTGCATCCAGGGATCAACAGCATGATCAGCTGAAAGTTGCAAGGTTGCGCTGCAGAGAAACAAGTCTGTCAAGGCAGACCTCAGGGCAGATGCCATTAAGCGCAGAAGGCGGCCTGCGTTGTGGGTGTTTTGTCTCCTGGCCTCATTCTTTGTCTTTACAGGGCCCTGGTGCCCTGTCAACCATGGTCACAGAGCAGTCTCCACAGTCAGCAGCAGTCTGCGGCCCCTCCTGGTCCCTGATGTCAGCCATCCTTCTCATAACACCAGGCTCACGCATGCTGGACTGCAAGTTGCTGCTTTCAAGCGCCACTGGGTGGATCCCAAACCATACAAGCAGCGTCCAAAGTATTATCTAGCCAAGCGCCATGTTCCGCCAGACCGTACAGCTCTGCAAGCCAACAGCTTCCTGTTTGTGGATTCCTCCTGTATGCTTTGGTAGCAGCTCCAGCCCTTGCCTGGCTTGCAACAGCTTCAGAGCATCCCATCTTGCAGTGCTTGACCATGGCAGCTTGTGTCTACTGCATGGCAGAACTGCTCCACAGACATCCACTGCAGCAACCATCCAAGGATCAGCCCAGCTCTCTCATCACCTTGCACAATAGCACAGCTCTGAGATGTCACAGGGCACTGTTCTTACTGACTTGCTTGGAGGCTTGCTTGTCATGGGGCAATGCCTATCTTGATATGAGGTGCCTGCAGGCTGTCATACTGTGGTGGTGGTCCTGCTACATCTCAACCACCATTGTCTCTGCCCGGTCCCTGACAGCAAGGATGTGCCTCTGCAAGTACCTCTGCAGAACAGCTGCTGTCATTTCAGTTGTCCTGCATGCCTGGTGTGGGAACACCTATGCATGGTCTGAGCATGCCTCTAGACAGCTGATTGCCATGTTGCTTCTTATAGCTGGCATTGAGCAGAACCCAGGACCCAAGCAGAAGCAGACTGAGCAAGGTAGGTGATCATGCCTGGCTTTCTGTCATTCCTGAAGTTTGCTCTGACATCACTGCTGACTGGCACAAGTACATGCTGCAGAGCAGGAGGCAGATCGCAGACGCATAGCAGCTGCCAGTGTCATTGATACCAGCATCAGTGGGACTTGGACTGATGTTGCCCAGCCGCTGAACAAGCTTGTCAAGATGCAAGGTAGTGTTGCAGCTTTTACAATGCTGGGATCGGACTTTGCAGCAGCAAGTGCTGAGGCACAATGTGGCATTTGTGCAGATATTGCTGAAGTGATGAGCAAATCTTTTGGTTCATTCTTCTGGCCAACATGCTTTGGTGAGTACTCAAGTCTTGCTGAAATGCTTGACTCGTCTGGTGGTGTGCAAGCTGTTGCAGCTCATCTTCAAAGGGTCAGGGCCAGTTCATTGGGTGAAGAGGACACTGTTGAGGTCACTGAACAACAGCAGAAAGCTTGGCTGATCAAGGCACAAGGTTTGCTAGCTTACATAAGACAGCATCCACGTGCAAAGATGTCCAAGGGCAACCAGCAGCTGTTGGCAACACTAGCAGAAAGTGATGCTTTTGAGCAAGGCCTAGCCATGCTTTCAGCGTCTGCTCCAGGTCAGCTGTCTGCTGCAGACTACCTGTTGCCGGACAATGGTAGTGCAAGAGCCAGTTTAGCTGTTGAAGCTTCTGCCCAGTTGAGTCGGTAACACAATGCATGGCCCTACTTCATCCTCATGAATGAGCGTGGCTGCAGACAACTCTGGCAACAGCGAGGATGCAGAGGTGCCCAGTACTGATGAGCAGGACATGTCACCTATGATGGACAATGCCAGACGTGATGTGAGTTCAATGTGTAATGCAACATGTACTGCTGAAACTACTGCTCTGCCATGGCCTATTGCAAGAGGAAAACAGCTGCACCCTTCTTGTGTTGTGTTAGGAGCAGAATGAGCAGCAACGGCGTGGCAGATCTGACGAGCGCAGCAATGCCGGTGGTGGGTTACAGCTGCAGGTATATCACTAGTCCTCTCACCTGCAAATAGAGGCCCCAGCTACAGCATCTAATGATATGCTGTCCAATTGGGTGCTGACCATAAAGCAAGCTGTTATCTATGTGTGAGTCAGCACAAATGCTTGGTAGCATTGGGAGTTGGAACAGTATGCACTCTCCAATGTAGCTTGCAGTGAGGAAGTAACATGTGCTAATCTTACTGACTTAGCTAGTGAATGCCTTTGGTACGCAGGAACATGCTGAGGACGACGATGACGATGCTGACTTTGATGGCAAAGTGGACGACATACCAGAGAACTATGAATTGGGCGATGAAATTGGTAATGGCTATTCTGATGCAGAAGAGGTATGTCACAATGATCTGCAGTATTTGTGAATTTGTGACATGTAGCACCCATGTTGTCTGTGTGCTCACCTACAGGTGCAATCAACTGCAGATGTACATCAAGTCACATTTGAGCAACATGCATGTGATGCATGTTTTAGGTTTAGGGTTAGCACTGACCTCTCTGAGACTGGTGTGCTCAAAGCTCTGAACAGGTGTATGCTTATGGAGTGCTTATGGTGTGGTAATGTTCACTTATGTGCTGCATGCACCTAAGTCGTTGATGTGTTGCGGTTCAAGGAAGCTGAAACAGCTGAGGATGTTGAGGATGTCGAAGACTGCATGGATGAAGTGGAGGGAGATGATGGCATTGGGCATGAGGATGACCTGGGGGACGGCGATGACATGGGGGGCAATGATGGTGACAGCTCAGTCTCTGATGCCTCTTTGTATGATGCCCCTTCGCCAGAGATGCTGGATTCTCTCAGGAGGTAACACCTGTGTTGCAACAAATCTACCAACTCCCTGCAGCAACTGCATCCAGTTTCATCCACTACTTCTGCCTATGTATTGCGAGAATACAGCAGTTCTGAGCACATCATTGGCTGACTACACCTGTTGGCTTACATAAGACCGAGACATGCTACCTTATGGTAAGCTCTGCATATGGCTGCAGGAAAAGGCACAAGAAGGCCCTGTTGAAGAAGAAGCAGCAGAATAGACCCAAGTCCACCAAGAAGGCATATCATCCCAAGCAAAGGGCTTTCCGGGTCCGTCTTTGCCTTTGTCTCTGTATGCCACCTGGTCCACACCTGTGCCACAATGCACAGCTCAAGTGAACCTGGATTGTGCAGTGCAGGACTGGGCAATAGCTGAGTACGGCACAGAAAGAGTCACGTCCGAAGCAGTTTTCCACTTCACTTCAACTCTGGCTGATAATGTAAGGCTCCTGCTGTGTGTCACATGACATGTCATGACAGATTGTGTCCAACTCCTTCTCTTGTAGGGTGCATCTTGGCACAAGGTGGAAGCACACATGAAGGCTCTCAGAGACATGCAGCGTGATCAGCAAGTAGCTCAAACTGGTCAGGCTGAAAGCATTCGAGAGTATGCTGACACAAGGCTTCTGATGGACACTCTGCAGCGGGGCATGGCGGCTCGGAAAAGAAAGTGAGATGCACTGATTAAAGTCATGGCTGCACCTTGTCAGTTCCAATGTATATGGCCAAAAGTGACAAGTTGATTGACATGCAGGGAATATGCAGACAGAGGCAATTTTTCCATCAATGATGGCTACACCAGAAAGGAGAAGATCAAGATGGCTGAAGGGCTGATGTCCCGTAATGGGAGCGCACCTACAATGCACCTGTGCGCTACTTTGCTGCTATTTGTTGATGTCTTCTTATCTGCTGATTGCATAAGATGTGCATTCGTATATATTATGACTGTTGCTGACATTGTCTGCAGAGCCATGCTGTGGCTGATGGATGGCACACTCATGCGGGGAGATGACGCTCGGCGCATTCAGCTGTGTGACCTGTTTTTGCATGAGGTGGAGAACACCAGGCCTCACTCAGCTTCTGCATTGGGTGCAGTCACAAACCAGGGCAAGACAAACAGGGTAAGTAATCTCAGGAAACTATGCTTGCTATATCTCTTAGAATCATACCAAGTGCCATGGCCTTACTGTGTGTGAAAATTGAATCCATCAGCATCTGCTTGCAGAATGGACGTTTTGAATACGCCTGGATCATTCGTCATCAGGACCCTCTGCAGTGTGGGGTGGGAGCGGTTTTGCGCTGGCTCTTGTGGCAGCATGAGTTCATGGTGGACAAGGACAGTCCGCCTGAGTGCGGCAAGTTTCCTGACATGAACAGCCGCAGGAGCTGGTAAGCCCTGTGCTGGTCTATTGATTGAAGTGGTAGCAAAGATGTATCTATGCATATGGGTAGTGACAATCAGCAAGTGAATACAAAAACATGCAAAGCATAGGCTAAATACAAAGAATACAAAATAGTGTAGCGTGAGTCCAGGTGCTCACTACGTTCTCTGCTACAGGTATGACTGTTACCTCTTTTTTGGACAGGATCGCCTGGAGTTATCTTATGTGACCCACTTGCAGTACATCAGTGACTTATTCAGGGAGCTTGGCATAACGTCCAAGAAGAAGACTCATGCTCCGCGTGGCTCTGGAGCTCGGGATGCATATGAGAACAGGCAAGTCGCTGCTTCACCACCTTTTCAAAGTGATGTTCTCTCACAATGGCTGCTGACTTTTGAAATTGTGGTAGTGGTGTGTTGCAGGTTTTGCAACCAAGTGCATGTTGCTAAGGTTTTCATGTATTTGCAGAGTGAGCGTGAAGGACATTGCCATGCTGGGCAAATGGAATAACGAGCACGTGGGCATGAGTTACCTCAATGGCATACCGCTCCATGCTGTTTTAGCTCGTGCTGGCTTTCACGATTACCTGCACATGCTGCCTCGCAGCACCGTTGAGCCACATGCAGATCTGCTGGATTGTATCTTCCCTGGTGTTGAAGGTCTCCATGAGCGAAAAGTGCAGGTATTGCTGCTCACCTTGCTTCACGTCACAGATTTGCGCGCTTACAAATTCCACAGAGCCAAGGTGGGCTGTGTCAAGCCTTACAGTGTGACTGTACTCTGCAGGAAAATGCTGAACACACCAGTGCAAAGGAAGCAAATGATGTTGATCTGGCTGCAGCTAATTTCCTGCACTTTCTCATGGAGGGCCGCAAGATCATACTGCAGGATGCTGCACTGCTGCAAGACAAGTATCCAGACCACAGGATCTTCAAGATGCCCTGCTTCAAGTCACCCCCTGCAAACTCCCCAGGAACTGACCTGCAGCAGAAGTGGGCAGACTTCAAGCAGCAAGTCATTGCTGCTCACAACCGCAGTCTGGAGCAGAGTCTGCAGGTATTCAGCGTTAGTACTGAATGATTGCCATGCTCTGCTTATGGCCATAACGCTTGTGCAGCCAGGGCTGGTGTTGATGTTGCAAGTGCTGCAGGTGGAGCCTGGCCTTGATGTGTTTTCAGAGCGTGCTTTGTTGAAGCAGCAGAATGAGCAGCTGAAGGAGAGGCACGAGCAAGCACAGCAGCAGTCTGTCTTCCTGCAGACCCACGTAAGCACTTGTGCTATGCTGCTGAAAGGGACTTGCAGCAGGACTGTCGCTGAGCTGTGCTGCCCACTGCAGCAGATGCATTTGCACAAGATGCCTTTGTGCTGACTGCATTGTTGCGATGCTTGTAAGATACAATTGCATTGCAGCATCATGTCACTGGTGGACAGTCTCTTGTCAGTAATGCCGGCATTAGGATGTGTTGGCTCAATGATCTGATGCAGCCTTGTTTGACTATCATGCATTACATCTGCCTTGCTATGCAGCCCAGGTATATGTTGGTAAGTGAACCAGTTGCATTGGTTGCAGATCCAGTCTCAGCAGCAGACCATTGCACGGCTGTCACAGACTCTGAGCAACTTGACAGCAGGTCACATCCCAAACTTTCCTCCCCGACCACCACAGCACAGCAATGCGGCAGGTGACAAGCCAGCTTCCAACACCAGCACAGATGCATCAGCCAGGTGTGACATACCCAATCCACCTGTGGAGTCTAGCATGTTGTCCATTGCAGGCGTGTGGAATGAGTATTGGCATGGCACACAGACAAGACCTTCCATTCGCCGACTGATCAATGACCATGGCAACGACTGGCAGCAGCGCAAGTACGGCTATGATAGGAAGGTGTGGGCCAAGAAGCGTAGACTCATAGCTGCTATTGAGGGCCTCAAGAATGCATTGGGAGTGACTAGCAATAACGCCATAAAACTGCTTGATGATCATATGCAACAAAAGGTTGTAGGATTGCACATTTTTTGTAGTGACAAGCGGAGGGGCCTGCCTCCATTTCCCCAGGATTCACCAAGCCTTGACATTAGTGGCAAGTGTAGAGATGGCACTAGCAAATTGAGGTCTCTCAAAGCTGGTGATGTGAATTATGAAATCTACAGGGGTTACTTGCAGGACTTGAAGTCATACATTGGTGCCAATGTTGGCATGATCTAGAATATGTAAAGTACACCTTCATCATTCACTCTGCTGCAGCCTTATGCATCTGTGGTTACAACGTGTCCTTCATGCATTCATCAACATTGATGCAATCAACAGCTTATACGTGCTTGTACGTGAAGCAGGTGAGTTGGCACTTCATAACAAGTTGCCACTGCATGCTGTACTGTAAGCAATGTCTACGTCTAGCACACATGTGTTGCAGAGGACTTATACTATGATACACTGGCATGACAGGTGCTGACCTGCACTGATAATCAATAGCACAGCTGCATACCTGAGTGACTCAACAACTGTTGTGACCATATGCCGCATCGCCGTACAATTTATACACCAGCACCTGTGAAGGTAACTCGAGACTGCAAAGTGGCACCCTCTGCAGATGTTCAACAAGTTGCAGATCGATTGTTACAAACTGCATCATCATCAGACATTGCATATACAGCTAAGTGTGAAGAAAAACAATATCTGACATGACAGAGTGGCATGGGTGTTCAGTCAGTGAATGTTGAGCTGTCAATGAGCGGTGGTGCTGGCAATGTTCTGATGTGCTGTCATCACATACAAGATAGACATGTTCTGTCATGTACTGCCACACACACAAGACCAACAACTCAGTACATGTTGCTATTATGTGCAACAGGGTGCAAGCTAGCACAGTCCAACCACTAAAGCAGTCAATCAAGTTTGCAACAGCAAATAGTATTGCTAAGCACCTTGCACTTCCTATGTGCAGACTAGTGCAGGTGAATGTTTGCAAATGCAATGGCTTGCAGCAAAGCATCTGCCATGTCATCCTTCTTGGCAGCAGCTTTGAAGGCTCCGTGCATTGTTGATGACTGCCTGTTCTGGTCCAGGAACATGTCGCACAGATCCACAGCAAGGTTCTTGTTGAGCCTTGTTTTCTGCTGCTTGTTGAGGTCATGCTGAGATGTTGGGTAGGCCTTCTTGTGCCTTTGTTTGGCTGCTGCCTCTCTGTTTGCTATCTTGTTGGCAGTTGCAGAATCCAGCTGCAACCCATGCTCTGTCAACTTCTTGTCAGCAGGCATTAGATGCAATGCTGCACAAGTTGCTCCATAGAAGCCCTCCAGGTTTGCTTCCAGCCTGGCTGACCGCAGGGTCTTGTTGCGCAGCTGCCTTTCTATGACCACATACTGATAGGGCTGACTGGCATGGGAGTCGTCGAACTGGTAGCTGCAGGAGTTCAGGAACGAACCGACGGACATCTCAGTCACGCCCCACACCAGGAATGAATGAATGAATGAATGTTTTTAAAGACCATTTGAGCCAGGCCAAAATATGACCACTGACAAGGGCTATTGGTCTGTGCATGTCAGTATGGGTTCAGGAAAACACCTGAAACGAAAAGCCAAAGACTTAGACAGACAACAAATCACCATGAGATCAGGCAACAACATTCACTGTGCGGCAAGAGGTCAGAAGACATAAACAAAACAAACATGATATATATAAGGCCCATCAGCATTTTGACAACATGCTGTCCCTAGCTGCAAGGCAAGCTGATACAAACTTTGCAACTCCAAGCTGGTCATCCACAGCAAACAGGTCCCTAACGCAGAGGTGTCCACTGATGTCTGCAAACTTCGTGCGTACTCTCATATAGTGTGGGCAATGCAACAGCACATGCTCCTCATCTTCAACTGCACTGTTGCACGCTTTGCATATTTTGAGCTGTTCTGCTTGCACTTTGTCTTTCAGCCATCGTGCGGTTTGAATCTGCAGCTTGTGATTCCCAAGCCTGAAGTTGCTGAATTGTATGCGTAGCCTTCTGTTATTGATGCTGGACAGGTATCCCTCATAGGCATAGCCCTCTTTGAAGGAACTGTATGTACGTACTATGCTGCTGAGGCCTTCCCCCGTCAGCTGCTGTGCTACATACTGTTGCTCTGCAGCTTCCATGACTGAGGCAATACCCACTTCATCCTTCATCACATCCTTTTTTCCCCAGCTGCGGCCAGGGGGGGGCAGCTGTGATAGCCACCCCCCCACTCTGCAGCACCATGTCTGGCCGTCATTCATGTGCATGACACTTGTGAGACCAGCATGCGGTAACAGTCTATGCTCCAGCTCTGTATCACACAACTTGACCATGCGATTCTGATATCTCAAGATCTGCTTCCACCAACTGTGTTGCAGTGGGTACCGCCCAAACTCTGCCAGGACCAGAACACCTGAGGTGGTTTTTGGCACTCGAAGTATGCTACGCAAAAAGCTCTTGTGCAGCATTTCAGCTTTTTCTCCTGCCTTGGGGTTCACAACCCAGATTGCACAGCCATAACTGAGAATGGGTTTCACCAATGTGTCAAACAAATTGCAACAATGCAGCGGATCTAAGATGTGCATCTCAGCACATCTGCGTCGTAGTGCATTACTTGCTTTTGTGCCAGCAACAATCAGATCATCAGGCGAGCACATAGCTCCATGACTAGCATTAAACGTCAGCCCAAGATACTTGAAATTCGTCACCGTCTCAACGCTCTGTCCGTCATAGTTGAAACTCGGGCTTTCAGTTGGGTGTTTTTCACACACCATGACCTTAGTCTTGGCAACATTCACAGTCAAGGACCGCGCAGTGCTGAAGGTATGCAATGTACTTAGCTGGTTTTGCAGTCCTTTTGCAGTGGTTGACATAAGCGCAGCATCATCTGCGTACATCAGCAATGGTATCTGCCTGCCCAGACGGATGCCCTTGTGAGGCAGCCTGACTGGAAGAACAGGAGCATCACTGGCTGGCTGCTCTTTCAGCTCCTTCTCCAAGTCATCAGTAAAGATGCCAAAGAGGTCGGGGCTGAGAGCACAGCCCTGTTTCACACCTAAATGGCAACGGAAGACAGCTGAGATGCCTTCCTTGGTTTTGACAGCCGCACTGTCACATGCATACATGGCTTTGATGCAGCTCAAAACGCGGCCTCTAATGCCCTTACTCCAGAGCACATCCCACAACACGCTGCGGTCCACTGTACCAAAGGCTTTCTTGAAATCTACAAAGCAGACATAGATTCGTCTCTCTTTCTTGTCACTCTTTGCCTGATAGTGTTCCAACAGCTGCTGCATCAGAAACACATTATCTACCGTGCGGTGGTCTAGCCGAAAGCCAGCCTGTGCTTGTGCTCTGAGGTGGTTACTCTCCATATATTCAGTGATCCTATTTTTCAACAGCATGGCAAACAATTTGGCAAGGGAAGGTGTTACTGTTATCCCCCTGTAGTTACCCATATCATATGCGTCACCTTTCTTGAACACTGCTGTGATCAGACCCACCGATAGGGCCTTGGGAAACTCCCCCTGTAGCATTCTGTTAAACATTGCTAATATACATTCATGCAAGCATGATCCACCATCCAGGATCATTTCTGAAATGACTGCATCATGTCCTGCAGCCTTGTCTCTCTTCATCTTCTGGAGACCCTTGTGCATTTCTTCCATGATGAAATCTGCATCCAAACAGCAGCTTGTCAGCTCCTCACACTCCATTGGCTCACGCCCACCCTGCAGCCCCTGCGGTACCACACTCTGATGGGGCTCTATGCCCACCAGTTGCTTGAAATACTCTAGCTGCTCTGCCTGGCTGACAGGACACTGACTGTGCTTTCGTTTATTGAATGCCCGCCAGAAAGCTTTGGGGTTAGTGTGTGCAAGCAGCTGCCATTTGTTAGACTGTTTGTTATACCATTCAGCCTGTTTTGCTCTCACAAGCTTTCTGAAGCGGTTCTTCTGCTCGTTCAGCATCTGTTTCGTTGTCCCCTCCCTCTTTCGCAACGCTTTTCTACGTTTCTTGGCATCCTTGAGCTCCTGGTCCCAGTAAGGCTTGCTTGGCATTGTGTTAGAGGGTTTGCGAGGGTGATGAACATCCATGCACTGCTCTGCTGCAGTCATCATGCATTGCACTATGCTATCGGCAAAGTGATCAATGCTTAGAGTCTGACCAGGGCTCATGCCAAGCTTGTTATAAAGCATGGGCTGCACAGCACCAGCATATTCCTCTTTCCTAGAGGCATCCCACATGATGCTTTGCATAGTTGCAACAGCAACTGATGCCTGGCTGGATGGCCCAGCTGCCAACAACCACAGCTCAATAGGATAATGGTCAGACTCTAGTGTACAATGTGCAAGGTCATCGTTAATAACATACATACTAACAGGTTGGTGAAAAAGTCCACTTGACACAATGAAATAATCAACAGTTGTTGCAGATGCATTGCGATGGAAAGTGCATTGGCCAAGGAGATCTCCCTGTAGTCTCCAGTTGAGGATGAGCAAGTCTTCTGTTTCACACATCTCCAGCAGCTCTGGGCCCCAGCATGCACTGCTGGGTTGCTTGGCGTCCTGGTTGCTCCGAGGCCTGATTGCTTCTTCCTCAGGCAACTCGTCCAGCTCCATCTCTGGTGCCTGCATCATCTGAGGAAAATCGCTGAGACGCGTGTATTCTTGCCAAGTGCCTGTATGAGCATTGAAGTCCCCTGTGAGGAGGACTTCTGCCCCCTTCTGTCTCACCAAATCTACATCTGCAGTCAAATCAGTGTATATATGCTGCGACACAAATCCCTCCACAATACTGGTTCCTGTTTTTGGGGGTGTATAGCAAACTGCTATGTAGACATCCATATTAAACAGGTTAGCTTTCCTGTCTATTCTGACCCACATATAGCTGCCATCAGGAGCTCGTTTCCATACACTACAATGTCTACTCAAACTATTAGTCACATACATAGCGACACCTCCTACAGGTTTACAATTGATTTTGTCACGTGAGGTGGAAAAGCATACAAATCCAGGCCAGTCAAAACATTCAGTGTAAGGCAAACAATGTGTCTCTGTGAGACACACAATGTCACAGCATGCAAACAGCTCCTGCAGTGCGTGATCCTTCCCTCCCTGACCCAGACCACCATTCGCATTCCAACACCTTATCACGAATGTGGTCTGGGCAGGATCGCTTTACAAGATGGCAGGGATGTGCTCCTTGCCATCGACAAAGAGCTTCTCATCCGTCCATTGGCACCTCTTTCCCTCTCCCTTGGCAGCAATAAATTGTGGCCAGCAGGCACTGCGGTGTTGCTGTTGCTCCCTTGTGAAGTTGATCTGAAAACGGATGACAGATCCCATGTCTTTCAACTTGGGAGCCGCTTTGAGAATGGTGATCTTGTCCTCAACAGACTGCAGCCTGATGATGACAGGGCGTGGCTTAGAGCCTCCCTCTGACTGGGAGGACTCCTTGCCCTGCAGCCTGTTGGCTGTCAGGACAGTGACATCTGTTTTCAGATCATTCTTCACAAGTTCCTGCATAACATGAACCAAGTCTTTGCCCTCTGCAACCTCAACATTGAAAACACATAACTCAAGCTTGCGTGCTTCCTGAGCTCGTTGTTCAGCATTCAGGTTGACTACTTCATTTGTGATTTGTATCTTGACATCCTTGGCTACAATGTCCCTCCACTGCTTCTGAGGCTGAGCTGGAGTGTCTGAGGCTGCGTGTGGGGAAGATTTTAGCTGCTCCAACTCTGTTTTTAGATCAGTGATCTGCTGCTGCTGCTCTATCAACTGGTCTGACAACTGCTGCTTCTGCGTCGTTAGTGCTTCTGTAAATCGCTTTTCCTGGCTGTCGAGCCGCTCTTCCAAGCTGAGGAAGCGTCTGTTGACTGCAGCTGTCACTGATCTTTCAAACTCGTCTCTGGCATCTGCCACCGTGCTTTCCAAATGAAGTTGCACAAGCTGTCCCCGTACGTCTGCCAGCTTGTCACTGGTCGGCGTGACGTTGTGCTCTGAAAGCATCTTCTTGAGCGCGGGGACGTTGCTCATGGTGAGAATTTCCATCAACTCGTTGCTTGGGGTCACCTGCCGCTCTGTATCTTCCCGCTTCTGTTTCTGTGTAACTACAGCTGCTGCTGCTGCTGTCGGCATCTCTGTCGCTAGAAGTCGGGGATGTCCCTGGTTGGCAAGCTGTACGGGCAATAACCCACATGTTCTTGGTTCCGACATCCAGACTCAAGACGTTCGTCGTCATACCTTTCAGAAGCACAGATACGACGCTCGCTGTGAGCAGGAGCTTGCGAAGGTCTGACGACAGTGACCGGCGCAGACCCGTTCGTGGACGCGATGCAGTCCGAGGCGAGGGATCTCGAGAGTGGAGGCATGTCTGCGTCAGCGCCTCGAGCCAGCCTCATCCTGCGACCGCCGAGAGCCGGGCCAAATGTCGGGGCTCCTGCGCGCAAATGCGCAGCAATGCCGCACCCCCTGAGTCGCCTGAGTCAGGGGGCAAAGTACTGGGGCTGCGGCGCCATGCGGAAGCGGAGGCGGGCCACTGGGACGGAACGTCTCCCGAGCGACGCCCCCGGGGTCCCGCAGCTGCCGGGGCCTACGAGACCAACAAGTCTGGTCACTTGTGTCAGAGAAACCTGATCAAATCTCAAGAAAACCAAGACAATCAAGTATAAAGCTGAAAACTCCCAGGTGATTTTGCTGCCCAAAGAAAGATCGCATAGTGTCTGTAGAAGGTGTAAACAAAGGCGCATGTTTGAACCGAAGTGGTTGCAAAGCAGAGCACTCATGCCACCATATGCATCTCGTCTGCAACTGAGTCTGCACTACAGTGCAAGCAAAAACCCTGTTGGCCCTATCCACGTGCTGTCCACCGGCAAATCGCCCAGTGGCAACTGGCAAGGCATGGCAGCCAAGCCTAAACTGCAAAAACCTCTGCATGCGCCTGCCAGAAATAGGGAAATGACAATAGTGCCTACGTTTTTTGTTGCAAGGCCGAAACCACTGGTGATAAGTGCAGCTGACTACCCCAACAGGTGGAGCTGCCCTAGGGCAGTACAGGTGAAAGTCAGTGTAAGTATGTCTGTAAAAGCTCCATAATGGCAGGGATGTCAAGAGGAGAAGCAACAGCTACATCACGTGGCATGTGACAACCGATGGAAGCTAGACCCTGAAAAATGGAGCTGCAGAAGTTGTTTGCACCACGCTGAAAAGCATCACGCTGATTATCAAGCCAGACATCATGGAACAAAGAGCCACTCGGGCTGTTGGCCAAAGCATCATAGAACTGCTGCGCCACTCAAATACTGTCAAGCATGACAAGCCCAACTCAATAAGCAGAATGCCTAGCTTGTTACCCCTAGTCTGGTGCTCATCCTCAGAGATGAAGTTGTACATTTTAATGGATGCCCCTTGTTCCTGCTCATCCCTTCCTCGCATGTATGCCCCACGCCCATGCGTGCGGCTGAACTTGTGGAAGATTTGGTTGTCAAACTGATCATCAGCAGTCACAGCGCCTGGGGAAGCCCTGTTGGGAACTAAATCCTTTTCGATGATGTCTGAATACTGTGTCTTGAGATCATCTCCGGTGGCACCCCTTTGTGCAGACTTTGGAAATAGTACACGCACAAAGGTCTTGCGGCTCACTACATCTATCATCAACAGAAATTGATAGCAGTTTTTATTCAGAGTCTTCAACTCTTTGGGCATCTGTATAACATCCATTTGATAGGAATACTCTGTCTGTGGGACTATTCTGAAGAATCTTGCAGGTCGCACATTGATGCTGTGGTGTAGCTGATTCACTTCAAAGTGTTGATTATGGGCAGGGTTGCTGAGCACTTCATTGGCAGCTCGATATGCGTCATGTCGATTAGTCATTGACTTGTACTGACACAGCTCATTTAAAATGCTGTGGTAGCTACTGTGCTGTACAACACCACGCACCCCAGATATGCACAAGCTGTTGATAGGCTTTGGTGACAATACAGTCGACGAAAATACTCAATCAACTTTCCCATGCTTGCAGAAATACCATGTGTTTGGCAGCAGGTTCTTGCTTGTGTCATGAGCTCAAGCGAGCTTGGAGGTCATACAAAACAATGACTGACCATTTATTGGACCCTTACAGTCAGGCAACCTGGTGGGAAGGCTGTTGGAGGCTGCTTATACTTTCTCAGCACAGGATGACAATGACAACCTTGCAAACAGTGCCAACCTTGATTGCTTAGAATCCTCCAGCTTAGCTCCAATGGATCAGCTTAGTGACAGCAACCAGTCAGCTCAACCGTAGCAATTAGGTAGCTCAGCTGCACGTGATCAGCCCAGCTATCATAACCAGTCAGCTCACTTTTGAGTACGTCAGCTCAGCTGACAGGTCGCAGCCGAGCTGGCGTCAAGCTCCTCATTTGCAGTCTGTTGGCTGGGCTTGCACACTGTCAGCCCGACTGCGCTTGATCAACTTGTCTGTGATTTGTCGCTTCGGCTGCTGTCTCTTGCATGTTCCAAGGTGAGTATATATTGATTGCTCTCTTTTCTTGGCAGATTAATTTAAAGGACACGCCGCAGCAGAAGGTACTTCACCAAAGGAGGTATGCCAATCAGACCTTTTTTTTGGGCTTGCAGGCTGCACTCTTATGACCTTCAATTGAATGCCTGAAGGACTTAGCCATTGGATGTCAAGTCAGCAAGTCAATGCGTAGAGCTCCAAAGGCGAAGCTGATTTCAAGGTGACAGCACAAGATAGCAGGGTGACAGCAGGCAAACTCTGACAGCCAGGGAGACAGCCAGGTTACAACAGCGTGACAGCAACAATACCAGCCAACTAAGGATGGTTATATCGCTGTCTATAGCAACACACGCAAATGTATCAAGTTGTATGCTCATGGCTCAGACACCTATTGCGCAAACATGGACAACATATATCAGAAGATTTCTGGTACTAGCATGGCTTGTCCTATTATGGCTGCAGTTGTTGCTCAGTATCTGCAATAAAATCAGTCATTGACATATGACGTAACAGACACCCTGTACAGATCACGTGTCTTTGGCGACCACGAGCAAGCACAGCCGTTGTGGTGAATGTAGAACAGTCTATGTAACTGCTCATGATCACTGGACACCAGTCTCTATAGTGTCATGCTGTTCGACTGGGAGTGTGAACAGACTCTTGTAGCCAATCTCTGTGGAGTGTGATTTGTCATTCGAGATCCATACCACATATTCATATGCAGTGCAGGCTAAACAATCTAAGAGTTGGTGTGAACATGCACAAATAGCCTACAGATGCCTATTGGTTGCAACAACAGTCTAGACAGATCTGCATTGAGCTGTAATCATGACTAGAGCAAAACAAACTAGAATGACTAGCAGGTAGGCATTACTTGTTAGCTTGTGCTCTGCCCTTCCAATGGCTATGCATCTGTGGGTTGAACATCAAATCATATGAGCTACCCTGACCTACCAAAGTTAGTGGCAAAGAGTAGGCCATGAGGTAGACAGAAGCTTTCATATTACATGGCAGTGGCAATGCCAACTATTTGAAAAGCTCAGGTCCAAAGAGCTAGAGTGTAATGTGAGCCTGGGGAACCATGTACATGAGGCATGTAGCAAAGGAAGAAAAACATCATCCTGAGCTACAACATAACCTTAGCTCAGGATTGACAACTTTGCTTGTCCCAAGAGGTATTGCCATAGTCCCTGACATGTGCTACAGCTTGTGAGATGCCAAGCTGAGTCAAGCGCCAATGGTCATCTTGCACCGGCTGCACAAGACAGGAGCCTTCAGCCAGCTCTGCCATGAAATTGTATTGCTGCAGCTTCTCATCATCCCATTTGCACCTGCAAAGGTATTGAAAGTCAAACTAACGAATGCATGACTCGCTGTTGCATACTTTGAATCAAGATAGAAAGCACACAAGATTACTGCTTTAACGTCATGGTCGTTGTTTGCGGTCAAATGTACCTTGCTGTGACGTCGGCATGTGTTGTTGTGTGAGCTTGATCAAAGCGCATCATGACACCCATAACACAAAGATATGTGGTTCTGTGGCTGACATCTTGGAGCTGCTTCAGTCTCTCTAGCAGTTCATCTAGAGCACCTGCAAAGAACAGCTGTAACGCGTGCAATGGAAAGAACTTGTGCACAACGCCTGCACCGGACATACAATGCGAAGGCATCAAGCTATGTTGCATCTGCACCACAGCACTGAAAACAGCTTCATTGAAATAGCGCTCTTTCAACTAGAACATTTGGGAGCATGCAAAATATACATACCTGCACGTTGGGTCCAGCTGGGATCCCAACAAAAACAAATTTCGCACATGCAGCCAAGGATTGCATGGCAAGCATTGATAGTGTAGATCCAATGATACAAGCCATCCTGATAGCTGACTGAGGAGACACGCGTAGGCTACTCCAAAAGGCTGGCCCTCATTGCTGCAGCAGCAAGGAACAAAGCGCTCCACCCAGTGCTGACCATGCATCCACAAAAAGTGCTGAGCTGGATCTTCAAGAGCTACTCAGAAGTTGGGACCCAGAGAACAATGATTGTAGCTGTGCTTGCTGCATACAAGCTGTTGAACCTGAAGGCAACAAAGCAAGCTAGCTATGCATTGTACCTGGAACAATATGAAAGACTTGATGCACAGTTGAGAGATAAACCCTAAACCCAAAAGACAATGTACCCACAGAAAGGCAAAGGGCAGGCTTTGTAAGCTATGTGGAGCTTCAAAAGGTCAGAAAGAAGCTTCCCTTTGGAAGCAAAGAGAGGCTGCTGCTGTAATTCTATGGTGGATGCATTCCACCCCTCAGAAATGATCTTCATGCCTGTGCCATACAGCTGCTGAAGTGTGATGATGATGAGGCTGCTCAATAAGTGTTGCTGCATCAGGTCACACCAAATGAGATACTGCTTCCAGTTGACAGAAATTCAGCAGGGGTCCCGGTCACGCTCCCGCCATTCCAGCATGTAGTATTGCAATGTCCATCGCTGTGGCTGAATTTGTCTGCCCCCTGTGATGGACTTGTTGAGTCGCTTTACAGCAGCCAGACATCTCCTCTCCCAGTCATCCTCTTGATTGCGACTGTGTCTTCTGTAGTGCATTCCCGACATTGTAGTTACCAGAAGAGAAAAACAGGCAACAATTGCGACGACCTTGCTCGCTTGTCATGCAGAGGTACTGTATGCCGTGAAAAGCAATAGTGTGTCATCAGCCCAGTCAGTATTGGGGGCACATACCTGAAGCGGATTCGCTTGTCAGATGAGTAGATAAGATGGCATAAACAATGTGAGATACATCATTGTAATGCATAGTGTGCGCTTCAAAGCTAGAAGGCAAAATGAACAAGGCAAACTTGTACAGATTAAATTAGTGTAATAAACAACTCTCATTTAATACTGGGATCACATATGCAAAAGCAGATGCAGCAGGAACCCCCCCTGACTGATTGAAACATATGATGCACTGGCCATGTCTGCAGCTGAGCTGACAAACTGCATATGTCAACAACTTGAAATTGCAGCTGAATGACTGCAGCCAAGCAGACACTCTGCATTTGAAATAAGCTGACATACTCCACCTGGAGCTGACAAACTACAGAGGAGCTGATTGTATACAGATTGGCTGACAGACTGCACTCGAGTTGACAGAGTGCAGTTGAGCTGACAGTTTGCGGTTGAGCTGACAGGTTGTGGTTGATTGAAAGGGTCTCAGCCCAGCTGAGAGTCTGCATTTGAGCTGAGCTGACACATTGCAGCCAGAGCTGACAGATCACAGATGAGCTGCTTGTACACAACTGAGCTGACAGACTGCACTTGAGTGGACAGATTGTAGCTGAGCTGAAGGATTGCAGCCGAGCCAGCATAGTTGAAGTGAGCTGACAGGTCGCAGCACAGCTGACAGGTCGCAGCACAGCTGACAGGCTGCTGCTGGATCAGTGTTTCCTTGAGACATTTCAGCTCCGGTGCACTGATTTCTGAAATGCTGGCTGTTGCAGGTAAGCAAGAGCTGCTTCAAGCAACCTGCATCTCCGTGGGAATGTAGCCCAGCACAGTTGAGATGTCCATGTCATACGGTCCGCTCTGTCATGACAGGCTGTCTCATTGTCAGCAAATCCTGCATTTGTCTGTGGCCGCATGCCACTGCAATCTCTGGAGTACGCATGCATCTCCACACATGCCCAGGAAGCTTTGCCACTTGGGTGTGTTTGACATCAAATGTACCTTGACATACAGATGCTACACAACTCATTTGCTATGTTGCGGCTCTTACAGCATTGTTGAGGCTTGACAGGCAAGCTTGGCACCTTGTTATGAGCTCGAGGGCTTTCACTTATCTGGTAGTGTCACCTGTGTTGAACGGCAGATAGTCACTGTAGCTCACGTCACCTACACGCCCTGCTGCATCCAAGTAAGCAAAGATGCGCAACATGCTGCTCAATTAACAGTGCAGACAAGGATTCATTGTGCTGCAATATTGCTGCACGTGAGAACCAGTGCCGAATCAAGTGACCATGTGCCGCAACTAATTGACGTGTTGCAGAGTGTCTGCCTGAGCTGGGGATCAGTACTTGTATTTACGATTGCAACGGCATCATGGACAAAAAAATGCATTTTGCGTCTGCTTCTGATGTCTTGCATGGCAGTGAGTAACATTTCTACTTTTTTGGCTTGAGAAGCTACTGAAGTCTTTGCAGAATGCTGGCAGACCTACGCCGTCTTTCGTGTCAAGCGGTTTTGGCCCTGCGTTGTGGGCCAAGGACCTCCAGTCATGATTGCAGCCTCCCAGCAAGCTGCTTACAAGTGGCCCCCACAGCTCAGACATATCACGTGTGGGCGTGTTTATTCTTATAAGCCACACCTGATAGCGAAGTTCGATCTGATACATGTGAAGCAACACCAGCTTCGTGCTGGAACATGGCCAAGACAGGTTTGGGATAGGCATCTTGGCTGACCATACCATGCACAATGCAATGCTGCATGTATACACATTGGGGAGGGGCACTGGGAGGCGTAGCATCGCAGTCACCCGCCCGTCATTGGGCTGTCACCGGCGTGTCACCCCTCTGTCACCCCTCTGTCACCCGTGCTGTCACCCTACTGTCACCCTACTGTCACCCTGCTGTCACCCTACTGTCACCCTGATGCTGACACCCTGCTGCCACACTGAGGTCTGCCCGTGATGAAGGGGGAGAAGATTTTTTTTTGCTGTAAACTAGGCTGCGTCTACTCGCTGATCGGGCCTTCCCTTCAGAAACAGTGCTTCACAAACAAGTCGGCGTGCTATGGACGGCACAAAGCTTGTGCTGCGGGGTTCTGCTATGTGACACTGACTGCAGCTCAGGACAAGGGGTGTACTCTAGTGCAGAGCAAGGGTGGGCGTCCAAGCGTTCTGACAGTGCCTGAAGGGGTGCAGCTGTCGGTATTAGCTACCAAGGTACTAGACGCTTATCAAGTCTTGCTTGCTACAAGAGGCTCTCTTCGCCGTTGAGGCTTGTGCTTAGCGCAGGTCAACGGCGTCAAGCGAGAGGCAGATGATTCACAGGCATACTCCAATCCACCGCGCGACAAGAGACGCGACGCTACTGATCGGGATGCAGTCAGCCTGGCTGGCCAATTTGCGAACCCTTTGCAGGTATGACAGTGCAGCTGGACTTGTGCTTTGCAAACAGGTCCAAGCACACTTGTTCGACAGGCAGAAGCAACTATTGCAGTGCACTCAGGCTTGCATTGTTGTCACGGTGAGGCCAAGCATCTGGATATCATGATGTTGACACAACCAGGTGTGCAGGCAGGCGGTGCAGCATCTTGTCAAACAGGCCCACTTCAAGGCTCCCAGCACCTCATCACATCGGCAACCTGGCAGGTAGCTGTGCGCTTTGCCCTGGCATTGACTGTAAAGGCATTGTGCTCTGACCAACCATGATTTGCTGCAGGTGCTCGACACCTTCAGTTTGCCTTGCAAGATCGCAGCCTGGCAGGCAGCCATGTTGGCTGGGTGGCAGCATTCTGCGCAGCAGCGCGTGCAGGATGTCAAAGCACCCAGAGCAAAAGACCTCAAAGCACGTCCCCAAGTAGGGCAAGCAGCAGCTGCTTTGCTGAAGTTTCTGGTGCACAAAGCGCCCAACGATGGTGATTTGAGGCAGACTGTGTGGACCAACATGAAGGACCTGCAGAGCCTGACAGGCACTCAGAGCACTGAAATGCAAACTGTTGTCTTTGACAGCAATGAGGCAGGCATACTGCACCAACACCTTTGTGCAGACTCTCATGAGGTAAAGGCTGCAGTGTTTGCTTACTAATAGCGATGCAGTTTCACATCACCAAGATGTGCTGTCTTGCTGATGAGACGCTCACAACATATTGGCCTGCTGGGGTATGCTTGTCTTTGCATCACTTGGCGGTGCTGGCCTGCAGGTGGTGGCCAGCAAAGGCTTCATTCTGGCCCATTGCAGCCAGCTCAATCTAGCTGAACAAGAGAAGTTTCTGCGCTTGCTTCAGCATGCCACACACATCAGCACCTTCCCTGGTTTGCAATCTGTAAATGCAAACGGCGGGTTTTGGCACCATCAAAGAGATAAGCAAGACCGCGTTCCTCTGTCAGGGTTTATCATCTCTTCATTGGCATTAGAGTTGGCCTCGGATCAGTTGGCTGATGCATGGGGCATGCGCCTGGGGTCAGCAGCTGATGTCAGTTGCTTCAGGGAGGCTCTTGCTGTGAATTTGCCCAGTAGCCTGCTTATTCGGTACGAACCTGAGCTCAACATCACCCACAGGCCAGACCATCTGAGGTTGCTGGAGAATCAGAGCAGCAGCCTCATAACTTCACATAAAGCACAGCTGCCAGAGTGTGGTTATTACAACGATGAAGGTGATGAGCAAAGCACCGTTGACTACCGGCTATGCCCAGCAGTCAATCAAGATGCCAGCTTGTGTAGCATGGGGTCAGCTAGTGCAGTGAGTCAGTCTGATGACTGGTGTGGGGCGTGCATCAGGCGCAGGCCTGAACGGCTTTCCATGTCACCTGCTGTAGATGCAGGAGCTATAATTGTCAGCGAGTTGGGGACATCAGTACCCTGGCATGTTGAGGACAACTGCAGGTCCGATGCGTCTATTGCAATCATACATCTTGATCAACCATGCAAAGCAACATAGCTGTGTATGATTTTCAGGGGTTCATTTAACCACCTGCTGTTTGGGGCTGCCAAGATCTGGTATCTTGCTCCATCTGACTTTGAGGCCAAGTTGACAGCAAAGCTGGGAACACAGACGCCCGCTCAGCTCTTCACCAAGACCTTGTTCACAAAGTTGTCCGCAGCAGAGTTGAGGGAAATGGGTGTGCGCCGTGTCTTGCAGCAACCTGGGTATATGATGCTCACTTGCCCGGTGAGTGTCTCTCTGTCGCCCTGGTGTGAATGAGATGTCTCGCTTATCACCTGCATGGTCATGTGTTGCTAGCAGGGTACTACAACCCGTTTGAATAAGAATATGATTTGAAGAAGTCTCTGGAACAGCAGATAGCACTGATCTGAGTCATGTAAATGGCCTGGCACAGGGATACACCTGGCACGCAACCTGTTCAACGGGGTTCAGCATTGCAGAAGCAAGCAATTTCTTCAACAATGGCATGGGCTTAACAGTTCGTGAGACAACAGAAATGTACACAAAACTTCACAAGATGGCAGAGCAGGCATGTCAACAGCACCCACAGCTTTCAAAGGTTGTCAAGGATGTTGCTGATGAGGCAGACAAAATGTTGTCAGGGGCCAGGGACTGCCAGCTTCTTTAGCATGTCAACACCGAGACTCACCCCTTATCACAACAGATGCGTTGCACTGCATTGACAAGCTTGTGTGAAGGCCAACTTTGCTGTTGACAAAGCATGAGGTGCACGCTCTGTACATCATAGTTTTGCTGCAGTCACTGGGGTACTATGTAGTATTCTGAAAGGTCCTCTGCCATTTACCCTTTTAAGAGTATGACGTGCCCTTTATGCATATCGCAACACATTCAGACGCATCGCACCATCTCTGGTTAAGCCTGTGATTTTTTTGGAAGCTCAAAAAGGAACAAGGCAGGCTGCTAGTTTTTGTCTTCAAGTCCCCTCACTGTGTGACAGCAGCACAGGCATATCTTCTGTGAATTCATGTGTTGCGCTGACGTACGACAAGGCTTCATGCTCATGTTGTGCATACGTATTTAGAGCTGATGCACCCGTTTCTTACTGTCACCTGCTGAAACATCATGAAAAATCATTGATGACTGAGGTTTCAAACCTGTGAGGTGATGAAAAGTCTTGATGCACGGTCAGCCTGGTAAGACAGCTGCAATGATTCTGTTCCAGCTGAGATGACTCCATTCCAACAGGTGATTGCTTTTTGAGCGGCCTGCTGTATCCGCTGATTAATTGCTGAATAGGCAGTGACATCCACTCAAAGCTTCACTAGAAAGCCAAATGCCATGTGCCCAACATGATCACAGTTTCCCCAAAGTTTCGTAAAGCTCGGCAAGAAACCGCTGGACAAAGTGTTGAGCGTAATAATGCCTCACGGTCCGCTGCCTAAACTCACTAGCCGACCCATTTTTACGAGGAAATCGCCGTGGTTACGGTCGATCTACCGTAATTATCCCCCATGAGGGTGGAAGGCAGCATACCGTCTCGTCCCTAGTAGGTATCTCCGACTAGAGCGGCAGTGGCTAATGGGAATCACAGGGCTATGAGGGCAGAGCTGCCTCGCGAGTGACCCTGGAGCAATCTGGCGAAGGGCAACTCAATGGGCAGAATTACCGCAAGGCCGTTCAGATACAAGCTTTTGCATGCAGCCGAGCTGATAGATGACAGCCAAGCTAAGAGCGGCCCAGACCTACCGCAGCAGGGCCGTTCAGATACAAGCTTTTGCACGCAGCCGAGCTGACAGCTGATAAAACAGCACACCTACACTGCAGCTGTTCACATCGTGCTGAATTCTCTTGAATGCTTGACACGGACACAGATACGAGGTCCAAGGATGTGCACATGTCACCATATCAAACAATGTAGGTGTTCAGATGGAGCTGTCATCAACTTGCACAGAACCCTACGTCTTGAGGCATGCACTACAAGTTAGGTCATAACAAATCAAATGTTCTGAAAAACCCAGGAGAGAGGTGCCCAGCGCCCTGTAATACCCTCGCAATGGTACTCTTTTTGACTTGGCATCCACGACATCTGTTTTAAGGTGACAATCCACCAGCAGCCTCTAATGATGACCTGTATGTCAAGGTCAACACCACTGTATTGAGCTGTCTAGTGCAAGTATAGACTCTGACCCTCTTTGGGATTATCAAAAAGAGCGTCAAAGAGAGTGCACTTGCGGCTGTGGTGTTGCTATGGTGATCTTCTGAGTCCTCAACAAAAGCTGAACTTGTCAAAAGCTCTGATGGACTCTCAGTATGAGCGTTTGGTTGCAGGATTGGACATGTTAGAGGCATTGACCAATGAGGGAGCGGCCCAGACAGAAGAGATCAAAGCCGCATTTGACAAGCTGTTGAACGCTGCACAAACAGCCATCACTGATTTCTCTTGATGAAGTGCTGATGGAGCTGATGGCTGGAGAGATGCGCCACCACTGCCAGCGGGTGGTGACCCCAGTGAGAGAAATCAGGCTGCATGCTCTGGACCCAGAAGAGGTCAAGAAGTACGCTGATTTTATAACCAAGAACTGAATTTGTTTGCCGCTGATGTCCTGATCACACATGAAACTTGAAAACCATCTTGTAAGACACCTGCGGAACAACAAGCAAAGTAGCTACATCAAGCTCATCAGCTGTGCAACACAGTGTAAATGTCACCAATGACCACAGCAAGCACAATGATCACAGCACTCACAACAGCGATCACAAACAACACAAATATAAACATTCAACTGCAACCATTCAATGCCCAACCATACCCGAATGATGGAATGGGAGGGAGATGTTTCAGGAATACTGCATCAAGACAATCTAGAAGCGCTGTCTGATCCAGCTGACACCTTGCTGGCCAGGTGTCATATCTTTCATATCTCAGCACTTGCCATAATGTCAAAATGTGGATGATCGAAGACGGAGCTCTGCATCTATATGATTTTGCTCATCGTAAAAAGAGTGCCACATGGATACAGGTCCCAATAGAAGACGGACTGAAGGAATTGCTCTGCAGAAGGTGCCCGGACTCCTATGCTGTGGAGGCCAGCCTGCAAGGAAAGATTAGCCAGAAACCGTTTGAGCATTTGATTGAGTGTTTGGACATCTTGGAGGACTTGGCTAATCTGTCAGCAGTCCCAGAGAGCACCACAGAGGATATCAAGGCCAACCTTTTGGAGGATACAAAAGGCTACAGAGCGGCACACAGCTATGGTGTATGGCATATCATAGTGAGTGAGGTGATTCAACATGCGAAAAGACTTCACAGAGTGTGCATGACCATGAGCAAATGTGGTCTGCAGATTGTTGAATGAATGCTTTGCAGGGTGAGACTGAGTGTGACTAGTATAGTGTGATGAACTTGGCATGCTCACAGCTTGCACTGAACGTACAGCCCAGAGACTTATCTCTGCAGCAACTGTCTGCAAACATGAGCTCAAAGCTGAGCCACTCTAAACGATCACTAGGATTGCAGGGTGGAGCTGACAGAGTGACTAACACGCTGGAAGCGTGACGTGCTCACAGCTTGAACTAGATGTACAGTGCAGAGATTATGTCGAACAACAGTCTGGAGAATGAGAACTCACAGCTGAACATTCTAGAGATGCTCTGGCTCACATTCAAACTTCAAACCAAAGCTTCGCCATGCTCTTTACAAGGATCAAAGACCGAAGATAGAAGATCGAAGACCTACAGGACAGGGCAGCAGCTATAAGTGCCTCATCTAACTCGAATAAGCTGGCATAGCGCAGCTCGACCTTTCACGATGACACGGACGCTGCGTGTTGGGCATCACATCGTTCAAGGCCATCGGAACAGCTTTGGCTTGAAACTGTTGTACGACATCAGATTATGCGCACCTGCGCCCGACTACAATGACATCGAGGTCAAGATCTGTGAAGACGCCATCCAAGAGTACTGGGCAGCGCAAAAGTACCGTGTGGACGAGTTGCTGCCTGCTGGGATGCCAGGACCTGTACGAGCCAAGCTGTTTAGAGCGCTGGTTACCACTGCGGGCTTGGGCAGCCGCTTCCAGAACGTCTACAACGAAAAGAATGCCAGACTCACAGAGCCACCTTCCGAGAGGGCACCGTGGGGCAAGACTGCAGCCACCGTGTACGGGGTGAAGATGCTCGTCTCCGAGTTGAAGCTGACCAGCACACACGACACCGTCACAGTCGTGTTTGAGAGTGACTTGGAGGAGCACAAGGAGGCTCTCGAAAAAATCCTCCATGGCCTAAAGGAACTTGGCTGCCGGAACAAAACAGGCAAAAGGACGAGAAAGGACAGGAAGCCAGTCAAGAAGAGGGTGAAGCCACTCACACAGCTCCGGAACCAGCTGAACTGCCAACCCACCTAGGTGGGGTAGTTCAAGGCAATGCAGCCTAATCAACCCCAAGTGTGGTCATGACGTAGGACCCAGCTTGGGGCATGCACAAGAGGATGTACCCAAGCCTGCATTGCCGCAGTTACCTGAGCGTGTAGTCACCTTGGGACATGCATGGCAGCTGGCAGCTTGTATGTTATCATGAATCCAGCTGCGTAAAACCACTTGCTTTTGGGGAGATCCATTGATACTGGGCTTGTGTCTGGGTTGAATGACACATCTGCCTCGCCAGCTGCTCTCTATCCCTAATGGAGAGCTGACCATAGGCTAGCATGTGGCTGATGTAGCTATGTCTGAGCAGAGTGAGGGTGCAGGGCCTCCCAAACAGTCTCAGCAGGGTGCGCCTTGCATACATGGCAAACCCACTGTGAGTATATGGTCGGCCTGTAGAGTTTTCCAAGAACAGATAGTCTCTTGGGTGGTGCAAGAGGCTGGCTCTTAGCTCTGCTGTGAGCTCATTGCCCAAGGACCTGCTGTACAGTTTTGGATTCATCCGATCTTGTGTCTTGAACTCTCTCAAGATGAGCACACCAGGTGTACTGCGATCATAAGGAAGCAAGATCTCATTTGGAGTTATCTGTTTCAAGAGAGCCTGCCTTGCAGCATCATCATCGCACTTCAGCATACGGATGGCGCATGCATGCAGATCATTTCTCAGGGGTGGGATCAAGCCTCCATAAAATGACAGCAAGAGCCTCTCTTTGCTACCCACTGGGAGTCTCTTTCTCACCTTTTGTAACTCTTCGTAGCTCACAAAACCTGCACGCTGCCTGTCAGTTGGCACATTGTCTTTGGCTCTGTCTCTTAGCACGGCATCTAGCTTGTCATATTGCTCCAAGAACAAATCATAGCTACTTTGCTCTTTTCTCTTCAGGTCCAACAGCTTGTATACTGCCAGTATTGCTACAATCATGGTACGCTGTGTCCCAACTTCTGCATAGCTTTGCGCGATCCAATCCAGCACTTTGGTTGGATGCAGGGTCAAGACTTGGATCAGCGGCTTGTTGCCAGCTGCTGATGATATCAAGGCCAGTCTTTTGCAGTACCCCGAGCGCGTCTCCTCACTCAGGTGATCAGCTTTCAGGATGTGAGTCATGACAGGGTCCACAGTCTTGTCCATGCAGTTTGTGCCTTCTGTGTTTACATGTGATTAAATTACAAATCTGTGTTTTGATCCGAGCTGGTAAGCCAAATTCAATTTTAAAGTTACAATCAAACATTTGTATTTTCTCTTGATTCCAGTTTCACTCTTGACAAATTTGGAATATATTTGTTATCAATTCACAAACATTGATTCCTGTAAACTTGAACAAACAACTGTCACCATCAACATGAAAACACAAATCCAAAGTCAATCTTATACAAATCTGTTCTGGTCAAGGTCAACAGTGCACTGATCTGTGTGCTTGCCATCTTGCCAGTCTACTATCAACTGTTACCAAACTGGTTTTCACAGCAAGCATTTTTGGCCAAATTGCAGCTGATCTGTTGTTCAACGAAGGATTGTTGCAGATGATGCAAGATTAAGTGCATCAACACTCTAACTGGACCACTACAACCATGTCATGAGGTCCCCACAGTATTGCGCAACCTTGGGCAATATCTGAAACATGATGATACGATGTGCAGCCTGTCACAGCTGTTGTTGTATTTGCTGACAGGTGGCAAGAAGAAAAACTACATTCTCAGTTTTCTTTTCAAGTTGGACTGCCTGTTTTGGTACACTTTCAGTAGGACGCTCCCATGGGAAACATGTCTCAGTAGAATGGCAACTTTGTATAACGCCTTCAAAGTTGAGTCTGGCAACTTGTATGCTGTACCTGAGCTTGTAATTCAGGTTAGGATCCAGCTGGGATCCTAACCAAACAAATTTCACACATGCAGCCAGAGATTGCATGACAAACATTGACAGTGTAGATCCCATGATACAAGCCATCTTGAGGGCTGATCACCTGAGGGGGGAGACACGCATAGGCTACTCCAAAAGGCTGTCCCTAGTTGCATCAGCAGCCGGGAACAAAGCACTCCAACCAGTGTTGACCATGCATCCACAAAAAGTGCTGAACTGGATCTTCAGGAGCTACACAGAGCTTGGCACACAAAGAACCATGATTGTGGCTGTTCTTGCTGCATACAAGCTGCTGGATCTGAAAGCAACAAAGAAAGCTAGCTATGCAGTGTACCTGGAGCAATGAAAGGCTTGATACGCAGTTGAGGGACAGGGCAAAAGACAATGTACCCACTCAGAGGTAAAGGGCAGATTTCGTGACCTATGTGGAGCTTCAGAAGGTCAGAAAAAAGCTTACCTTTGGCAGCTAAGAGAGGCTCCTGCTGTCATTTTATGGTGGATGCATTCCTCCTCTCAGAAATGATCGTCATGCCTGTGCCATTCCAACTGCTGAAGTGTGATGATGATGAGACTGCTCAACAAGCGCTGGTGCGCCAGGTCACACCAAATGAGATACTGCTTCCAGTTGACAGAAACTCAGCAGGGGTCCTGATCCTGAGAGAGTTCAAGACTCAAGATAGGAAGCATCCAGTGCTGTACACCAGGTCACTAGGATCTGAGCTGACAAAGGAACTGAGAGCTAGTCTCAAGTCCGGCAATGATGCATTTTGTTCTACCAATGCGGAACAGAGTTGGCGTTGACTCGGCTGTTCTTGTTAGGTGCGAAGCATGGCAGAAGCTTGGCCGGTCTATGTGCTTCCAATCGATGGAGACCCAAAGTTCATGGATATTCCTCAGAATAAGTGGAACGACCGCTTCAATTGGAGATTCGGAAGTTGCAGACGCATAATAGAGACTCCGTATGTTACGGAAGACCGCGAGGATGGGTTCGTGAGCTCTTGCCAGTCGCTCCAATATTGCGAGGCGACGTAGTCCTTGTTTCCTTCTTGCAAGGAAACGGCAAGGAGATACCCTTGAACGTAAGAAAGCTGTATGGCTTGAGAGGCATCAGCGACATCTTACGGAAGCCGTGGCGGGATTTACATCGAGAGCGCATTCCATGCAACATGAATTACATCAGGCGTAAGGTTGCCGAATTGCAGAGCATGCCCAGGAAGGAGTAATCGCGCTCGACGACGTGCCTCTTCGATTTTCTGAGGGCCTCCTCGGTTTTCTGCTGTAGCATTTAGACTCCAAAGTTCGATTTTGGTGAACATTGAGACTCCAATGTTCGATGTTGGTGAGCATTTAGACTCCAATGTTCGATGTTGCTGAACTCCAATGTTCGATGTTGATGAGCATTTAGACTCCCATGTTCGATTTTGCTGAGCATTTAGACTCCAATGTTCGATTTTGGTGAGCATTTAGACTCCAATGTTCGATTTTGGTGAGCATTTAGACTCCAATGTTCGATTTTGCTGTGAACTCCAATGTTCGATGTTGGTGAGCATTTAGACTCCAACGTTCGATGTTGGTGAACATTTAGACTCCAATGTTCGATGTTGGTGAGCATTTAGACTCCAATGTTCGATTTTGGTGAGCATTTAGACTCCGATGTTCGATTTTGCTGAACTCCAATGTTCGATGTTGGTGAGCATTTAGACTCCAATGTTCGATGTTGGTGAGCATTTAGACTCCAATGTTCGATTTTGCTGAACATTTAGACTCCAATGTTCGATTTTGGTGAGCATGTAAATTCCAATATTCGATTGCTGTGAGCAGCACTTGCATCGTTCACACTCCACATCGTTCACACTCTAGTGTTCGATTTCTGGCTGACAACCAAGCATTCAAAAGCTATCTTGCATGCGTGCTGCATAGAACCACAAAACAACAGGTACATTTTCAAGCTCAAGGGTGACGAGGACCGCAACGTCAACAGCAGCGTTGCAAGAGGGTCTTTGACCGTTTTAGCAATTGTACGTGTGAAGGCAAACAAGCAAGCAGACATGGATGTGAGTCCTGCTATGGGAGACATGCTCACAGAGATGCAAGGCTGCTTGAAACAGCTATGTGGCAACTCTGCAGCTGGCAATCCAGAAGCTGTGGCTCAATTGATTGCTGAAGAGATGGCAGCAATGAACAGCAGCCCAGGTCACAACAGAGTGCAGGACAAGTGTGATGATGTGATTACCTTACCAGCACCAGCAGAAATGGCAGCTCCAAGAATGCATGTGGATCTGTCAACAAGGACTCAGAGCTGCACCACTGGTCTGATACAGGCACCAGCACTTTATGACACCAGTGGGAATATCAGCTCAGTCCAACTTGCATGGTCAGAATGGAGGCATGGACCCCATACAATTGCAGAGAGGGTCAAGCAGATCAAGGCTGACACCACTTTGGTGTTGGGCAGACGTAACTCCAGCCTGCACAAGAAGAACAGGCACTTGCCTCAGCTCATTGAGTCTATGATTCAACTGGGAGCAACTGAAGCCATGGCAGTCAACCTTGCAGTCCAGATTGCAGCTGACATGTCACTCACCTTAGACCAGATCAGAGAAGGGGCAAGGCTGATTGCTGGTCACACAGCAAAACAGGAACACCATTCACTCACAGCTGAGACCACTGTCACTTTGGGACAAAGTACAGACAAGCAGTGTCATGGGCTCACCAACAGATCAGCGGCAGAGTGATGTCTCAAGAGAAATGCTCTATGGCCAGTGTCGCAGAGGCACACTTGAGAGAAGCCATGGCCACACCTGCCACATCTCACATGACCTGTCTCGACAACTAGTCTGTCAGCATTCTCCAGACACTTGGACTGTCTGCTGCCTTGCAACACATGTAGACAGTAATGCATCATACCGAGAGTTCACAAATTGAAACACTTCTGTTGTGACTTGTTTTGCAGATTGCATACATCAATAGCAAATCCCTGAATTTAGCACTGTACCACCCCCTGCATGTGAAAGCATGCAACACAAAGCTGGTTTGATTTTGATCTGTGAAGATTGCCCCTGCTGCATCCTTGCGATGCAGCAGGCTCTTGCATGGCTGATGACAAAATTGAGCAGCTTCAAGCATTGGTTGCTATGGAGACCTTGGTTGCTTGACACTAGAAATGTGCACTTCATCAACAGAGATTGCAGACTTCGTCCAACAAGTTGTCAAGCAACAGTGTCAACCAGCAGCATGTCTGGGTGGGCTGACTGGAGAGAAAGGTTTCCAAAGTGTGGAATCAGCACCAGAGTATCATTTCATTATAGGGCTTGTCATAGACTGTCATGACAGGACAGTACAGATGCACATTACAAAAGGACATCACTACCAAGCTTTGGCTCCATTGCATCAGTGTGTGCTAGATGCATTGGGATTTGAAAATGGTCCTGTTTTCAGCTATGAAGATTCAGATGCAATCATGATGCATTCACAGCTAGCAGCAGATGTTATTGATACCCTTTTGAGTTTGCAAAAGGCCATGTCCAGCATCAAAGTGAGACCATGGTAATTTGCTTACATGCCATCAAGGTGTTCTGCATACGCTGACAAAATGAAGAGAGGGAAGCAAACATGAAAGGCAATTTGCTCATGTTGATTTTTTGCTGGTATGAGAGTCACTCCTCTGCTGCACAGCACTCACCCTAACATAACAAGTCACATTACAGGATACATGCATGTATTGCATGCCCTGTGCTGCAGATTGGACTCTGTTGTGTCAATTCTCCACAACAGGGTCACACTGACGAAGAAACATGTTGCTGCAGTCTAGCAGCAGCATCTGTCAAGCTCTTGATGAGTTGCCCTTTGGTAGCTGTGTCTGGAGGTGTCACTTGAGTGTAATGTTGCACAAGACCCATAAGCTCACCTTTGCTGAGCTTTTGAAAACGCCATGCCCTGGCAGTCCTCAGGATGTCTGGATTCATGAAATCCTGAACTCCCAAGCTGCCAGCTGAGCTGGATGCACCTGGACCTGAGAGGTCAGAGCTGCTGACTCTAGGCTCCCATTTCTACCTGCAGCACCACTTGCGCTGTTGGGCAAACTGCTGGTGTTGCTCACAGTAGGTGTGCTGGCACGTCTTTGATACTTCTTGGTAATCTTCACAAACATGGGAGGGTTGGCAATGACCTTCTGTTGTGTGATGAGCAGACCTGTAGCAACAGCCTGTTTCATGCTGTCCTCGGTGACATCAAATGATGAAGTAGGACATTGATGACGCAAGTGCAAACAAAACTCTTCTGCCAGCTGGTTGATGACAGCTTCCTTGACTGCCTTGTCATCAACAGCGACAATGATTGGGAGAAGGTTCAGAGCCTGTTCAAGAGCTGACATGTTGTCCATGACTCAAGCTAGAGTTGCAAAGGCTGTCAGCAATTGAGTGTGCTTAGGAAAACCCAGGGATGTGAACACCAGGCTGCTGAAGCTACCTCATTGCAACAGTTTCATCAAATTTGCGCTCAGTGCAAAATCAATGGTGATGTTACATCACACACCATGTCAGATGACAGCTCTAACTCAAGATGAACTCAGCTGAACAGAAAGCATTGAGGGAGCTGCAACAATATGCTAGCAAACTGGGTTCAAAGAATGAGCTGTCTGGATGGAGTGTAAGAACTGGCAGACAAGGATTGTACTACCAGCATGAGGGTAGGTCTCTTTCATTCCAAACACTGGGGGCAGCCAAAGTAGCAGTGTAGGCCTTGAGCCAGGATGGTCACAGCAGCACAAACACAGCCATTGTTCCTCAAGAGGATGATGATGGGAATGATGAGGATGAAGAAGGAGATGAGCTGCTCAACCTTTGTTCCAGTCTGGATGGGGTGATTGGTCAGCTGCAGAAGCATATGAACACCCTGCAGTCATATCAAAGACAGCCATATGAGTCTACAGAGACCTCTTGGGCTGTTCAGAGTAAGATTGAGGACATGTATGACATATGTGCATATGTGCACGTTGACAAGACAAGGCTGACTCTGACACAGGAAGATACTTTGTTGCAAAGATCAACAAAGTTGCGCTGTCAACTCCTGTTAACTACATGTGCAGTGTTTGCCCAGAAGCTGTTGCACAGGGCAAGCTACACATCAGGATACAGACAGCATTGCATGCATACATTGATGCAGGAGCTGAGACATACTGGTGCAGACACCCCTGCTTTAGCTATGCTTGTTGAGCCTTTGCTGCCTCGTGCTTGGAGGAAAGAGCTGGACAAACAAAAGATTTTGAAAGGTGATGTAGACACTGACCTCTTTGCCATAAGCATTGGTGAACGAGATATAGCGCAAGCCTCTGAAGAGGAAGGTTCATCCTTACAGGGAGACTCCATTGTCCTTGAGGGCCCTGAGATGGCTACGTTGAAGGTAGCAAAGATCTCTGATGCTCTAGACCTTGTTCCTGTGTGCAAAAGAGAACTTGTTGAACACACAATAGCACATGCCATAGGTCAAGGGCTGGACAGTCTGATGGAATGCTGTAAAGTCTTTGAGAACAAATTTGCTAACAGAAAGTATCACCAGGCTTGGCTGCGTGCTCTGAAGCAAGCCATCTTGGGAGGTGATTCAGCTGGACAAGAATCTGAGAAGCACTTGCTGCAAGAAGCTTGATGAAAAACAGTTGCTGTTATTCAGCAACTTGTTGCAAGTCAGCCATACGTTCATGCTGGCTGGCTTGACAAACTAATCTGGTAAAGCAGATGTCATTGAAAGCAAAATTGAGAAATTCCAGTTTGACAGATTTGCAAATTAGTCTGACAAGGCAGCAACACGCACAGCAACCAGGATGATACCTGTGTCTAGCTATCAAGAAATGAAGCTGACTTTCTGATTTGTGATTCAAGTCTTGACTAATTTTGCTGTGTGCATTTGATTGCATGTCAAATTCTCAAATTTGTAAAACTGATTGAATGCTAATTCTCAGATTGTTAGGATCCGAGCTGGTTTCTAACAATAGTACCCTGATCAACAATACTCCAGTGGCAAAATTGTATTTGTCTCATATTCATCATTACTTCCCTTTATGTGACTGAGTGCGACGGATGCAAAGAGCAACAAGCTGTTTTCATCATTCACTACAAATTTGAAGCCAATGTTTTGATGACCATATCGCAAGATTTTATTTAGCGTTTGACGGTTGTATATTTATGTCCTAATCTTGTGATTCAATTGGTAAGTGTCCAGTAGACTGCAAAGACATCAACTAGAATTGCAGTTGCTGTTCCTGGGACCAGGCTGTAGAAACAAAATTCTTGGACAGTGATTATCATCGTAATCAAACAAAAAGAAACTGGGTGTACACATCAGAACATGAAGTTTGTCCTATAATGTGATTGTTCAGCAATGCCACCGCTAGCAGATGGTCTAAGCAAATTACCAAAACTTGTTTGACAACCAAAACGAATTGCACATTTACATGCAAATTTGCCTGCCTGCAAATCTGCCTGCTGACTCAACCAAATTGGTCAAATAGATAATCGACAAAACAGATTGTATGTTGTTAATTTGGTAATGCCTGACTGTCACTTGCACATTTTCTTGCCAGCTGCTCTACACATGACTTCACAGCGAGTAAGGCCTTGACAGCACAATAAGATATTTCCTTTTCTTCCTGTTCTCTGACATACAGGGGGACAAGGTCCAGAGCATCCACCAGTTGAGGCATCTGTTCATGCCTCAACTGTGGATCAGTGTTTGCAACCAGGAAGCCACCATCAGGTGGTAAGCCCTCTTCCTTCTCTCTGCATGATGCCCTCTTTTGCAACAGCTGTGAAGTCCAAGTCACCCTTGAGCAGTCTGTTTTGGTCTGACTCGCGCTTCCAGCTGCGCGGTGACTTGGGCTCTATAAGACTCTCTGCTGTCGCATGGGTAAAACCATGTAACACTCCTAGGAGAGCTCCTGGGAGACAATTTGGGACCACAAAATGCAGTTCCTGATTTGGATCTCAATGAATGATTCATTTTAAATATTGAAAAAATTCTGATTCTCTGAAATATGTTGCTGAGATTTTGCAAAGTTGCTTGGTGATTGAGCAAGTTTGGAAAATCTGGAATTTCTAAATATTTATAAATATTTAATTATTTGTTTCGCATACACTTGGTGTTCCCAACCCACACTTCAAACTGTGGTGTTGCCTTTCAACCTTGGGACCAAGAGGGGGGGTATGAAGCACCAAAGGGTTGTTGCCGCTCTTTGCATCACCCTTTACAAATTTCCAGTCACTTTTATGCTCACTCAATTGTGTTATTGCAGTCAGAGTTCAAGATTTATATATTCCAGGACTGAGCAAATCTATCACCATTTGTAATTCTGCCAACAGCCTCAGCCAAATTGGAAACAGACATTGCATATGGACAGCTTGCTAATCTCAACTCGACATCAAAGCTTGCTGTTGGTTGTGCCGGTCTGACTGGCAAAGGCTATATCTACTGAGCTACAACACTTGGTGGAACACTGCAGTCAAGGCCATCACAAGTTGTGCAAGCGGGATAACCCGGCTTTGTGTGCAGCTTTGTCTGCAAATCTGGCTGGCAGCTGCTGTACACTTGCCCTCATTGCAGGCAAGCTTTCAACAACAGCATCAGGCCTTTTGTTTTGACATGTTGTCTGACATACAGGTCCAGGGCATCTATCTTTTGCTCCATCTGTTCCAGTGTCAGCTGTTGATTAGTATCTGCAACCAAGAAGCCATCTGATGGTGGTAAGCCCTCTTCCTCTGCTCCTTGCATGATGTCCTCTTGCGCAACAGCTGCAGAGTGCAAGGCTGTCTCCATGTCCCCCTGAGCAGTCTGTAGCAAAGGCTCCACTACAAGAGGGAGAGCTGCAGTGTCAGCTCTTGTTTTGTGCAACTTGGCGATGAGTGTCTGAAAACAGTGTTGCCTGTAGCCACTTGTGTAGGACCTCTTGTGTAAAAACCTCTAGGCAAACACAGCACAGCAGGCCAGTAGAGCTGGCAGCGCAGTTTTCCAATCAGTGTTTCTTCCTCCTGCAACACAAATTGGCTTCGCTTGATGTGAATGTTGTTGCAAACATCCTGTACTTGGGTTTTGCTGGTGTTGTAGTCGCTGGGACCGCAATGCCGTGAGTGCATCATTGAGGTGATGCACTCCCAGCTGTTTTGCATGCTTCTGTAGTTGCAGCACAATGTTGTCTAAGCTGGTGATGATTTGTGTTGGATCATCAACTTCATCCCGATCATGACTTCAGCGTCATTGGAAACACATGCTGCTACCGACACAACATACCCCTTTTCACTTTGAAGCTGTGCTGGATTGCCACAAGTTAGCAATATAGTACCTAGACATACTTTGTTGGCATCTGGGATGACTTATTTCAGCCAGAAGCTGTCATTTGATGGACACAATGAACGGTTACATTTGAGCTGAAGCATTGCAGCTGAGCTGACATGGCATTTGCACAGCTGACAGATTGCACCAAGCGCTCACATAGTACAGAGAAGCTGGTCATGCGCAACCCTACTGGTAGAGGCAGCTGAGTTGAGATTTTGCGGGTCGCATCCCAGCTGACAATCTGTGTTCGAGCTGAGCCGAAATACTCACACATTGCAGCCAAACTTGATTGATTGCAGCCAAGATATTGGTCTGCCAAACACAGCTGACAAGTTGTCATCTGAGCTATAGAATGCAGCTGAGCTGACATGTTGCAACTGAGATGATGAACATGAAGGTTGACAAGTGATATCTGAACTGACAAATGCACCTGAGCCATCATCTGACAGCTGAGCTGACATATCACATCCAAGCTGGCAGATTGCAGCCAAACTGACACATCACAGGTGAGGTGATTGAGCAAAGTGTACCAACTGAACCTTTCATTCACTTTGTCTTCTGATTGTTCGAATCCAATGTGCTGCTGTGTCCATTGCGCACTAGAGGCTAACACACCAAATACGCGTACAAGCTATCAATTTCGATATCTCTGCTGACTAGTTTATCCAACATGCAATTGCATTGAAAGAGCTGAGCATGACAAACATCGACAAAATTGAACTTGGGTTTCACAACTTATTTTTCCTTTTTCGAAAGTTCTTTCTTCAAACTCTGCTAGATACATCTCCAAATTGATGAGTGTTACTGGCACTGAGGAGCGCATATTGTGCTTCTGAAGCAAACTTTGTCTCTTGCACGGGTTGAAGATCGGAATGACTTGCTGTAAATTCCCAGATTTGTTGGAGCATCCAGATGAGCAATGTTCGAGAAACAGTTCAAATCACAGAGTTTCAAGCAATAGTAAATAAAGTGATGAAACAGACTGAGCGGCTACAAATCTCATGCGAGTCGCCGCTTGGGCGCTTGGGCTAGGCAAGTTAACCCCCGAAGCAAGCATACAACTCGCAACACGCATTGTATCCCTCCTACTGTAAGACCAAGCATCACCACAAAAGCGTCAAGTTTGTTTGCAATTTCGTGTTATGCAATGAAAAACAGCATTCCAGAACGAAGCTTGATGTCGTGAAGAGTTGTTTGCTGGTTCACATAGGTCATTGCATTTTCGAGCTCTTGCCTCATTTCAATAGCCACTGGAGCGCAAGCGGGCAGTGACATCATGAAATGAATGTACCGGCTTGTCCAAAATTATGTGATTACGTCAACATACAGATTGGGCATGAACAACCAAGATGCAATTTGCACACAAGCAAAACATGGACAAGCGTGCTTCATGTCAAACCATTTCAGGTAGGGGTGGCTTTGACATGAGAAAGGACAGGTGCTTGGTTGGTCATGTGCCACGATTGATCTTGGCTCGGTTGATCTTGGCTCGGTTGATGACGGTCCTACAGAGACATGGATCACAGCTGAGGCAAGCTGATATATGCCATGTCTCAGCATGACATGTGACCAACTGAAGCATGTAATTTGTAGTTCCATGTCGCTTTGATTGTATCATGAAGTGTCGCCTGCCTATCATCCTGTCAACAACCAGCCCAGTTTTGTCAGCTGCCGACACACAGCTGGCAGTGTTGGCCAGCACTAGCAGCAGCCACAAAAACAGGTCGCTCAAACAAGTCGGGACGACCTCAAGTGTTGCAATGGTGTTTCCCTCGCTTGCAAGAAGACGATTTCTGTTGAGCTTTGAGAGTTCCCATTTGTACCGACGCCGCTATCGCCGTGAACAAAAGCTTTGCAAACATATTCTTACAGGTTGTTATCCCAGTGACACGATTACACTCGAACTTTGTGTGGGCAACAGCTTCATGCCTTGCGCGCTGAACAACTTCACGCCACACTTGGAACCCTATCCAGTGTCTATTGCTGCACATCAGCTTGCAAGAACTGAACACCCTTGATGTGCTTGAAGTGCTCGTGCAGAGCTGCGCGAAACTGTAGTGACAACTCCTGAAAATCGAAGTCACAATGCTCACAACTCTGACAATAGGAGACATCTTCAACTGTCTTTAGGTATGCCGTCAAGCCTTCAATACGATTCAAAACGTCCAAGCGCATGCCCTCCTTGAGCTTATCCTCCACAAAAAACATATACGTTGCAACATTTCCAACCAGGTCGTACATTGTGGCTTCGGTTTGTTTTTACTGGAATTTTTGCCCATCAAACATCCACATGACAGGGCTGTCAACCGCTGGACAAAGAATGTTCCAATTTTCAGGATGGCTTGCGTCGCAAAAGATGAGCTTCAACATATTAACGAGCACACAGTGGTCAGGCTCCCAAGCCTTTGTTTTGCAACTTTTGATCTTCAAAACTTTCATCAATTGCCGACACTCCATGTCATGCCAATACTCCAAGTTCTCTTGACCATACTTGTTGGTTCTGGCTGTTGCACAAGACTGCATGCTTGGGGACTTGGATTGAGAGTCTGCCGCCAGCACGCGCACTGTTGATGCATGTTCAAAGCGGCCTTCGAGCTCAGGCACCTCATCCCCATGGGTTGAAGGGCTTGCATGAGTTAAGTCGTTATGTGCAACCTCAGATGAAGATTCAGCATGTGTATCCAAGATTACAGTGGCGATTCTGTCCACCACATTGCAAGATGCGATGGAAGGCTGTTCCGCTGTAGATGCAATGCTTGAGTCGGTGTTGCTAATACCATTCCTTTCACCTTGGCGTGCAGCTGTGCGATTAACAGAACAGATAGACTTATCACACAGGTTTTGTGAGTCATGCATTGCTTCATGTGTGGCAGTTACCATTCTCCTGCCACAGCTATACGAGAGCTGTGAGGCAACGGTCTCCTTGCTAGGCGAGTACATCAAATCGTCCCCACCAAGGCAATTGAGCACAGATGGCTTAGCACCACCAGCAACAGGTGCCAAAGTGCCATCAGAGGGTCCCTCTATAGTATGACCGTCCACCACATCTAAGCCATGCACCTGGTTGGTATCCTTTGGACCATCTTCCAAAACTGCATTTGCGATATTTTGGTCCATTGCTTGGACAAAGTCCGTTGCAATGCCATGCTTACATCCGTATGGATACTGGACATCGATTGCTGACTCATTGTCGTCCACAATGTTGCCAACGGGGATGCTCATGAGCCGATCGGATGCAATACTGCTTTGCATTGCACTCCCGCTGCATATGGCAACTTTGATCTCGGAGAGATTTTGTTGCATATTTGTCAGTTTTTGCAACATTAACTCCTCCAAAGGAGTGGGACTTGATGTTTGGGCCGCTTTGACGGCCGCTACTCCCTCTGGCTGATCGTGCGCATTTGCATTGAGACGGTCCAGCTTTTGTTGCTTGGCGGCTAGCTCTAGTCGCAGCTTATCTATGTCTTCTTGGTGTGCGGCCTTCAGCTCTTGAATCAAGATGCAAGCCTTTTGCTTGCGCTGGTGGTGTCTCTTAAGATCCTTATGGGTTGCAAAGGGTTGCTCACAATGTTCGCATGTAAGGTCTTTGATAACAACCTTGCATGGGTTCTTGGTCTCTGTCAGGTGCTTCTGTAGTTTGAAAGGGCTTTGAAGTGTATGATGGCATTCTGGGCATGTATTGCCCTCCCTAGCATCTGTAACCTGTTGAACGGAAGAATTTGCATTTATCGGTGTCATCTAATGAGCATATGTTGTCTTCTGCATTCGGCTTTATATGCTTTCCATGGACTATAAATCAGGCTTAGAGTCCGAGGCGGAAGTCTATCAAGGATATGTCACATTACAATCTCTCAAGAAGGGTTAAAAATATCTGCAAATGTACATTTATTAAGGGATGGAAACGTTGCCTTGGCAACCTCCACAGCCTCCACGATTTGTATCTTTGCATCAATGTTGGCTGCACCCAGCAGATCTTGCATGTCAGCCAAGCCGCACCTCTCAAACACTGCATGTCAAGTAGGCTGCAGGTATCAACTATGTCAGACCACCAAGCCTGAGGGTTTTCCCAATCTTGTTGCAACGAATCAATTGGGTTGCACTCCAATTTTGTATGTCAGCTTGGCTCCACCTAACAAGGGTCACATGTCGCCTAGCGGACACTTTTGTGCTGAAATTATGCCAGCCAACTGGACACAAGAATGCTTGAAGTAATCTGTCGAGCAGCAATTTGTCGATAGTTGCCCTCTGGAATCCTCATTGAGATGCACGGCAAGACTATCGCAAATCGTCAAGCCCAAATCGTGTCATCTCCTCCCGACATCGATTTGAGCGTTGACCACAAAATCCGTTTGCGGTGACCAAAATCGATTTGAGAAGTTGAATCGATTTTGTTCCTGAAAAATTTGTGCCTCAGCCCACCCTCCAAATCAGAACGACGCCGAGCTGGGATGCGCAGCATACTACTCATCAACTGATGGCCGTTTATGAACATCTGTCTTAGTCAACAACCACCATGCGCAGCAAGTGTCACCCAGTTGTGCTTGCACTGATGTCTGCACATCTGTTTGCTCCAGTCCACATCAGTCACAAGCCTTGGGTGTCGAGTCAAGTGATGCAATGCTTGATGAACTGGAATCTGCATCATATTTCACCATCAGATTATGATGTGTGACGAGCAAACACACTTGCGCTTGCATCGGTCTTACACACATATAAGCGCTGTAGAGCTCGAGCAAAGCGCAGAAGAGGATCCATGTAGACCTAGTAGCATCTTTGTGAACAGTCTGAATTAGTGACAGAGGCATCTGTTGTACTCCAGGCTCTATAGCTAGCTAACATACACCACACCCCAACGCTACATGTGCAATGACAGCTTGAAGTTTTCGCCCGAATAGCGTGCATTCAAGCTGCAGTGAAGCTGCATGTTATTGCGTCAATGAAAAGCATGCCTGGTTGCATTCACAAGATAATACATCTTACAGGTGCGTATGAGCCCCTCAGCTTATTTTAAGGCTGCTGATGTGGTGAAGGACCACATTATCTTGATTGCATATGCACACTCTGGATTCCAAGCTGCGGTTGTCATAAACAGACATGTGTGGGACACCAAAAAGCAGGTGATGATCCAGATGTGCCAGCCTGGTGATGCATGCTTGATAGTCGAGCCATTTAGGTGCAGCGGATGCCGAGGACAAGGCTGGGAACTTGTGCCAATGGATCCAAGCCATGTAATGGGTGACCTTTGCTCGCGAGCCAAACAAGCCTTTGAGACTTATCTAACTGAACAGTGGATGCCGTGATTGACTGTCCCATGCAGTCTACGTTAATGACGTTTATGACACTTGGAGAACTGTTGGAACATGCATGAATGGGCGTAGAAATATGTGCTAGCAAAGTGGCAAGCTGAAAGTCTGATGTGTCAGCACTAGCATGGCCTGGAAAAGGTTGTTTGTGTCTGGTCAGCAGTATTCCAAAGAAGCCTTCCTTGTTTGTGCAAATTCACTGTGGCCAATTTGGTAGACAGTCAGCTTGGCTGCACACAGTCTGCTCGAGCGCAGTCTGTCAGCTCAGCACACAATCAGCTCCTCTGTGATGTGTCAGTCCAGCCCTACTCTGTCAGCACACTTGTGCTGCAGGGCATGCAACTTCAAGTGCTCCTTTTGGCATTGCTCTCAAGATTAAACGTCTGTGGCATCCTGTAGTCAAACACCCCTGGACGCTGCTCTATACCCTTCTTTGGAATGATCTATTGGCAATCAGGCTTGGTTTTGCTCGGTCAATTTCAGTGGTATCATTTGTCTACCAGTATTCACCAGTGTTAGCATATGGAGAATGGTGGGATTCTGCTGTAAGTTTTGCTATATCTGTTGCTGGAAACTGGTGTTGACATTGCTATTGACACTGCTGCTTGTGCTGCTAAGACATTTGCTGACATTGTTGCTGGGACTGCTCTCAAGGTGCTGCTGGGATTGCTGGTGTACTGCTGATGAGTGTTGGAAAATTGGAGGTCTAACTGCCTCTCTTTGAGAATGCTGTCCTGCTGAACGCTGCCTGGACTGCTGTGACTGCTGGAACTGCTGCTTAAGGTGCTGCTGGTATTGCTGGTGATACTGCTGATGAGTGGTGTACAAGTGGGAGTCTTACCGCCTCTCTTTCAGAAAACAGTCCTGCTGAATGATGCTTGGACTGCTGTTGTGACTGTTGCTGGAACTGCTATTGCGATGGTTGCTGAAAACTGTTGCTGTAAGTGTTGCTGGGACAGCTGGTGATACTGCTGCTGATGGTGCTGCTGGGACAGCTTCCATCATCAGTCTTATGAATTTCCAGATGTCTGTTTCAGACCTGCTCCCTTCCATTACCCTCCTTGTTACATTCTGATCCAAATGTTTGCACTAGTATATGTTGACCTTGATGCTCTTTTACGAGCACATCAAGTCTGGATTCATTTCACATAGCCTCACACGTTTATTGCAAGAATGTCAGGTTGATCCTGGAGGCGTTTCACATCACACAACACCCAGATGTTGTGTTATGCCTGCTACATGCTCATCAACTTTTCACAGCTCTCACTTCATTTCCAGACTTGAGATGTACCTAGCAAATCTTGCGTGTAAGCTCAGCTGCTTCTAGCAGATCCTGCATGTCAACTTGGCTGCACCTAGTAGACCTTGCACGCCAGCTCGGTCGCACCTACCAAAATCCGCATGTCAGCTAGGCTGCATCTATCAGACATTGCAACTACAACACTTGTTCTCTCTCGCTGTTCCTGTTCTGTGTAAGAAGTCAGGTTGCAGTTGTCCAATTTTGTGTGTGAGCTTGGCTGCACCTAGCAAATCCTGCATGGCACCCAACTGACGCTTTCGTGTTTAGATATGCCAGGTCAGATGCAATCTCTTGGACACAAGAATGCTTCAAGATAGTAGTCAAGCAATTGGCAGAAGAGAATCGTGCAACAGAGCTTAGACACAGCCAAACAACTTGTTATTCCTGGCCGAATGGTGAGCATCAACGTGACTACAAGGCCTTGGGGTCAGATATGTCATAAGCAACTCAGCTGACACTTGAAAGCAGTCACAACAATGTGTGTGGCTTTATCTCCCGTATGCAGTATGCAATGCCAGCTTAGCTAGTATCTGTCTTGCAAGCTGGGACCGTTTGTCAACCAACTCAGGACCGTTTTGGCTGTCTGAACTTGCAGTGTGCATCAGGCACTAGACTGCTGCTGCATATGACAGACAACAGATGATGACCATTGGTGAAAAATGCTCCAGCAGAATGGACAGGGTCCCCTGACCTTCTCAATAAGAATTATTGAATGGCAGCTCATATGTCGGCAGGCAAGCTATTTGATGGTGATGGTCAGATTTCTATCACATTCAAACAGTTCTGAACAGTTGAGCAAATTGGCTCACACTGCAAAGTGCTTGATGGTCATTGTCATCTGTCAATTGAGTTGTTGGCTGTTAGATTGAGCCAAAAAAGCACTTGGCAATGTCAGTTGAGTGACCATTTATGTCATCAGTAAGCCAAATATCAGCATTGCAAGGACAACCCCGCTGCCGCTACACGTTGGCAGCTGCAGAGGCACAGATTTGGGAAATTTGATAGTCAAGACAATAATGACCTCTCAAGACCTGCAAGGCAATTTTACAAAAGTGCACAGTATAACAACACGCTCCTCTGCGGTCCACCTATGACCATCTGGAGGCGCTTGGTCAAGGTCCAAACGAGGCTATAGACCTTGACCATGGTCTTGCTAGCCGGAACTTGTAGGTTTTACTTTTTATTTTGTATGGACCTTGACAAGATGCACAGCATGACGGACCGACACTAATGCAGCAAACGCGCTCCTTGTCTTTGAAGACGACACACTGCTGTGCTGCCAATGATGGTGTAGTTGCTTTGGCAAGGTCAAGACAGCCAGATGTGCAGCTTATGGCGACGGACATTCGAGCCAGGGGGACTATGCATGTGCTCTATGCAATGTTTCTTGCTTGTCTGCGCTCTCCAGCTAGAAACATCACAGTCTGGTTGTTTCTACACTGCGCAAATGCCTCAGACTTGACCTTTCTCGTAAGTTGTATTCATCTTTGGCTCAGTGTGATGAGGGTGAGTCATGAAGTCCTATTGTCTCGCCATGTATGCAGCCATTGCAGTGCTGCAAAATCGATGACAAAATGAACTGCAGCTCTGCATTGCCATCATTGAACTCTCTGTCTGCCTATGTTTTTCAAGCATCTCTGATCAACAGGCCCAGCAACCGCCAGTTTTTCTGCATGGATAACATGTCTGTTTTGCGCCAGGCGCTGGACATCTTGCCTTTTCGTGTGTCCGTTGATGAGATAGCTGTCAAACAAGCAGTGATTGATCACCTGGCAAAAGAGGTATGCGTTGCAGTCAGGGTCAAGGTTCCACAGTCTAAATTTGATGTAAGTGACGAGGTCATGCAGACATGTCTTGCTACAGCACTTGTGAACACACAGCAACAGGTGATTGCTAACCCTCCCACCTTTGTTTCCATTCAAAGGAAGTACACAAAACGTGCATCCACACCTGCCTTGAGCAATGCAAGCAGCCTCTCGACCGGGCTGCCCAATGGTGCTGGTGGAAGGGCTGCAAGTCCTGAGGTTAGCAGCAGCAGCCTGTCTGATCCAGCGTCGACCCTCTCTCAAGGAAGCTTAGGGGTTGCAGACTTCATGGACCTGGGTGTGCTCAGGAGAGCCAAGAAATGGCGCTTTGACAAGCTGTCAAAAGCAGAGTTGGCTGGGCTCATCAACCACCACATTAAGCAAGATGCACCACAGTCTGCCACAAAAGGATACCTGGTCAAAACGCTCATGGACTTTGCTGCCAGTGACACCAAGTACGAAATTGTGTAGTCACTCATACAACTGCTAGCTAGTCTCTTGGTCACAGCTGGTTCGCAATGCATCCTATGACAATCCATGAGTAACACTAGCCTGCAACACCATGTAGATTTGTTGAAGCCCCCTACAAGCGGCTCTACGAGCCTTTACATTAGCCTTGTACAACAACACTAAACTCTAAGTTGCATTTCAGTGGGGGCCAACTTTGATGCAATAATTGGGATTTTGCACCGACTGCAGAATCGATGCCATTACTTTTGATCAAGTACCATGCAGACACAAGGCGAGAGGTACTTTGACTTTTACCATCATAGGGCTGATGCGCTAGTAACGCTTTGAGAAGGGCTAGAAGGGCTCAGTTGTGCTGAGAGCAGCCAATATGCTGTCTGCATCAGTCTTGCGCCTCCCGTGTATCATTGGATTCACGATGTGGCATTGGCCCAATGCTCATGGATGAAGGCATGGTGTCTTTTTCAAACACGCTTGAATTTGTGCGATTTGTAGTTCAGTGGAGACAAGCACTGCAACACTCTTTTGCACTTTGCACATTTCTGGCTAACAGTGTACAAGCGATATGTCTTTAAACCACCAAAGGTCTGCAAAAGCCAGCAATTGCTGCTTCACAATCGTGCATGAGCTTGTCAAATGTGGCGTTCATGTCCTCTTTGTCGCTCTTACCGTTGTTGGATAAGTTTTCCAAGTCATTCAGCCCTGCCTCAAGAAGCCTCCACCTTTTGATTGAAAGCAAGCGTTCCAAGCTTGCCT
>JAABUP010001277.1_pt1 | contig 52783 bp, 52 predicted proteins | sample 5559201 | NCBI WGS metagenome assembly JAABUP01 (sample SAMN10711887, study PRJNA513373) | rock metagenome | isolation source: Antarctica rocks | place: Antarctica | reverse complement strand
TTGCCCTGGTTCAGGACAGAGAGAGCAATGTGGGTCGACATAAGTGAAGGTTTCCATTTCATTTAGGCTCGGCACCAGTCTTCAGGTTGAATATCTAACTTGCAGGAACCAACAATGTTGGAGACTCAGACCACCAAAAAGTAGGCACCGTGCACGTGTTTGACATCATCCACTTATTCCCAATCACGGTGGCAATTGTGTTCAAGCCAATGGCTATTTTGATGCATTCCGGGCTTTCAGTGCTGTTCCATTGGTTACCATGTCACTAGGCCGGAACAAGGATCCGGCAATATATTGCCTTCTGCGGACGCACCGTGTTAGGGACTCCGGAACTCGTCTCAGCCGAGCGAGTGCACCCAATACGTGTACCATTAATTTTAGTACTATTAATAATCTTTATATTAATCTTAAAACCCTTCTTACGAGCTCGCGGGAGAAAATTCTCTAGAGACTTCTTCTTTAGTAGTATTAGAGACGGCGAGAGGAGTAATTTAAACGGATTAAAGAGCGTAAAGCGAAATAAGAGGGAGAAGAAGAGAGAGATAATAGAGCGACTACGTAAATATTATAGAGCTATAACTTACTAAGAGTAAAGGCGTATTACTAGGTAATTAATAAAAATAATAAAAGTACGGTAGATAGGTAAGGAAGAAGAAATAGAAAGAACGAGGGTAGTAAGCTAAGCTATATACGAAATAACGGGGGCGAGGGTATAGCGTAGGCTTTATATCTAGTTTTAAAGCCTTAAGGAGCTAGCTTAGGCTCGCCTCTATCTTATTAATCTTCGTTGTCTAAACTTAATAAATTTGAGCTAGTGAGATATACTAAGAGTTACGAGAATTAGAACGTAAAAGAGTAAGAAGGAGTAGTGCCTAAGCGGTAAGAGAGTAAAGGTAAGTTAAAGTAAGTAATAGGTAACGCGAAGGTGCGTAGTAGGTGAGAAGAGCGGCGACAGCCGACTAACCCGACTGGGAGCGAACGCAGATTTTCGTAGGCCACCCTACCATCTCTACGCTTGGATTTCCCAACCTCCTTTGCAAAATCAATTCTGCTTATACGACAATCTGCCAATTTATCTTTGACACACCATCGCCTTTACTGCGATTTCCTCCTGCCTTTAACACACAATTGCACTATAACGACAGAGCTGGTCTCATCATTCCAATAACGCATTTCATCTTCTGTCCCAAATAATCTTCACCATTATCGCGAACATGGATGTCAACGATGCTGAACTCCTCGCACTTGCTGGGGACGATAGCTCTGATGAGGGAAATACTCCGGTGCCCTCATCTACTGCCAAAGTCGCATCGCCACTACCTCCAGCCAGCAGCTCTCATAATCTCACCAGAGACCCTTCAGCTGGTATCCGCAGCTCCACTCCGAACACTTCCTCAAAATCAGCCGCAGGCAAACGAACAAAGAAGATGCCGCGCAAGGCTGACTCTGAAGAAGAAGGTGAAGCGCAAGTTAATCTGAGACTATTCTTCTCATCAGTGTAATGCTCACTCTAAAACTAGTTCCTCGGCATCTGGCTCTCCAAACTCTCTCAAATCGGCTCCAATGTCCGAGTCTGGCTCAGACTCAAGCCCAACCCGTGATGCAGGCGCTGAAGGTCCAACCTTTAGTATCGACAATAAATTCTATTCGGAAAAAGACAAGAAAGAGATCATGTCCCTTTCCGAAATCCAGCGCGAAGAGATCCTTGCTGAGCGTGCTGTCCAACTTGAACGTAAATTACAAGATCAACATCTCCGTCGTCTCCTCGACGCCCGTGAGAAAGCCGAAACCAAATCCTCCGACAAGAAACGCAAGGCTGGCGATCTCGAGGAAAGCCCTCGAAAGAGCTCGCGCCAGAAGACTACACTTGGTGGGCGCAAGGTTGGGGAGACGTCCGGAGCCATCGAGGCTTACAAGCGTCAGCGCGAAGAGAAGAACTTGAGAGACCAACAGCGTCGCCGTGAAGGTAACAAGCGTAAAGATCGTAGAGCTCGAAGCTCGAGCGAGAGGTACTCCAGTGCTGATGCGGAGGGAGAGAGCGATGTCGAATGGGATGACGGAAAACTCAAGGTCGACGACTACAAACTTCGCCACGCTCAACAAGCGGAATACAGCGATGTGCGGCGCGCGACCTTACCTCGGATTGTCTTGGCCGATTATTGTTTCCACCCCGGATTTTCTGAGGCTGTAAAGGACTGTTTCGTTCGAATGGCGGCGAAGCCAAAGGCGAACGGTGAGATGAGTTATGAGATGATGCTGGTGAAAGGTGGAGCTCGTCATGCCGCGACCGCAAGAAACCTACTGACGAGCTACAGGAGTCGTTGAGAAAGAAGGATTCGACTACGCCGTGGAGAAGTCAAACAACAAAAAGGTCGTCACGAACCAACATCTTCTAATCACAATCGACGGCTCTGTGAAGGAGTTTCACTTTAATGGAATTTCCAATTCCGTGGTCACAGAGGTATGTTGAAGGCGATGCCTTTGCGCCTCCGTGTCTAACACCTACAGGCCGAGGTCGCCAACTACAGAAATCTTATGACAGATGCAGGGAAAGCTCTTCCGACTAAGCCTTTCCTGCAGGCGAAAGTCCATGAGGTGAATGCTGTCATAACCCACAGCTTTACCGACGAGGAGCTACAAGAGAAGCTACGCCGCTCCGGGGCTTTGCAGAGCCGTGCTGCACCCCTCGAGCGTATGAGTATCATCAACCGTCGAAAGAAGGCCTTGGAGCGAGAAGATGAGGCTGCGGTGGCCCAATGTGATGCTGAATTAGCAGCATTAAATGGACCCAAGCTCAAATACGGCACATTCCTTGTCGACCCAAAGGCTGCTGCGCCTGTCTCGGCTGCCCCTTCACAACAAGAGCGGCTCCATGAATTGAATGTCATGAATCGTAAGAAGAATCGCGAAGATGTCCGCAAGGCTCAGCTCGCAGAACGCAAGGCTCAGAGACTTGCTCGGGAGGCCGTTCAACGTGGGGAGGCTCTCGAGGACACCTTTGCCCGAGTCAAGACCTACGCAAAGACTCATCACGACGTCAACGATACGCTGGCACCTCATCGGAGGAAGCTGAATGGTGGCAGTCGTGAGCCCAGCCGATCCGTGACACCTGCTCCCGTTTCTACTCCGTTGAAAGAGGAGACGCAACCGGGAGTCCCAAGCCCGCCACAGCAGCTCACACGGTCAGGTATGCCAATTGTTGGCAACCGTAACATGGACGACGAGATCCTCGCTTCCATGGATTTGGGCATTGACATTGAGATCTAAGGGGAAGGAAGAAATGGCCATCTGGGGCAGACAGCATGGGCTTGGAGCAAATGCAGGCATTGACAGGGATGATGGTCATTTTAGCGAGGCGCCAGGTTCACGAAATCTCGAAGACGGAGAAGAATGAGCATGCGGGACTGGAATGTTTTGACTTATTTTCAGCATGGCAAGTGATGTACTCCACTAGGCAGTATGGAGATAGACAGGATCAATCGTTTTAAATTTCCATGCAATATGGCAACATGGTCATCAGATCGCTCATGAATGTCCTGTCTACTCCCAGTCCAAGCCAGGGTTTTGTCCACATGATATTCGGGCATAACCGGAAGTAGCGACTTGTTTTAGCAGATTGAGCCTTTCCCGTTTGGGCAGACCCGCACCGCGGGTTGGAATAAGAAGGTAAGAACGAATGACTCTTCAACGTCCCCTCGCCCACATGCTTATTTGATTCCTGTCCACAGTGAATCTTCGACTCAATAGCTAGCCTCGTGCTACCAGTAGAACTCAGTCGACACCAATGATTCTAAAAATCCACCTGCTTCCTCCAGAACTTTACAGATACTTGCTCGATATCACATAACACAGGTTCTCAGATTGAAAGACTGCCTGTCACTGGCAACTTCAATCCAAGAAATCACTTTGCCACATTTCAAGGTCGACAAAGCCATGCACGACTTACGAAGACAAGCTTTGGAGAGCGGCAAGACCGTCTCTCGCAAAGCTCGCTCGAAACAGTCTTCCCCAGCGACGTCTAGGCTTGCATCGCCAGCATCTTCCTCGCGTGCGGCGAGCAGAAGCAGAGGACACAGCACACAAGGCTCGGATGATGAGGGGAATGGAGACCTCAGCGACGAGACTTCCTTTAGGTAGGGGTCATATCCTGCTCCAAGATAGCAGGACGGATATTGAGACAGGATACGTCTGCGCGCGTCAAACAGCTGCATGTATACTGATTGTCGCTTTAGTGTCGGCTCCATCGATGAAATGCTCAACGGTGACGGTGTGGATAAGGTACCAGACGCTTGGCAGGCAGAGCTTGTAGACAGGATAGAGGAGATACTGGCCAGGAAGGGCAGCACGGTTCTAGGACGCGAGAAATGCTACAAGACATACGTTCATCTCCTGACCGCTCAATACGCCGAAGAAGAGATTCGAGGGAAGGAAGCAGAGCTCGTGGTGGCCTTTCTGAAAAGCATCAAGGAGGAGAGGAGCGAGAAGGAAACCATACTGGCTCTCAAGGGTAGATCTCGGACCACCTATTCATCCAAGCACCTTCAAGCTAACGATCTACCTATAGCGTTAGCGATGACTCTCATCACCTCACCTTCCGAGCTTATCTACGAAGCCTCATCAACACCCCTCAAACGCACAATATCTCACTCCTTGTCCACTGCCGCCAAGACGGCAGCCATTCATGCTCTTGGAGACTGTACTTTCTGGGGCGGCGCTTCGGACGATGAGATTCTAGAAAACATGGATTTCCTTCTGGAAATAATCAGTAGTGACGGCCATACGATTGACGCGCCTGATGAGCCCGACCCAGTTGTTGCCGCTCTCGAAGAGTGGGGTTTCCTATGTACACTGATCGACGACATGTCAGCGCAGTCCGAAGATGCAACAGAGGCCTTTGCGGAACAAATCACTTCATCATACCCCAGTGTTCAAATCGCAGCTGGCGAAAACATTGCACTCATCTTTGAGAAATCCTTCAAGCAAATTGACCCTGACGAGGACAGCCTGGCCGATTATCCTGATTCTGACCTCATCGCTGATCCGGATGAAGAGTCCGAGAAGCCAAAGTTGATTCGCCTTTATCCTGCCTACCGTCGTACCGACCAGCTCATTCACTCACTACAGTCCATCGCTAACATCAGCACTCATCATCTCTCAAAGACAGATCGTAAAGCGCTGCGCACAAACTTTTCGGACATCCTCAACTCAGTCGAATATCCGACACGTGGGCCAAGGTATCAAAATGCCATTAGCGACGAGACTGGGAAGCGCTATGGAAGCCGAATGGTAGTGAAGATTCAAAAAGGAGGCGCGATGAGAATTGATAGATGGTGGAAGCTCCATCGATTGCAGGGGCTAAGGAGAGTCTTGCAGGGTGGGTTTGTAGGGCATTATGAGAAGAACGAGGTAGTATTCGATACGCTGCCGTGAGTCTACTTACTCTCCCTCTGTAGGCTATTACCATGAATTCTGACTGATGTTATTGTGTAGGATCATGATTACGAATGACAGGTGAACAGAGAGACTTCGAAAAGCATGGCTTGGGCCTTGGATATGACTTTGATAGTGTGGGATGGGATAATGGACAGGGTCATGGTTGGAGTATGGAGAGATTGATAACTAGCATCCGATTTCGTGCACACGGTTGTGCAATCATTGGGATGGCGTCCGGGTCAGATGGGGTCATGGATTGTCAGATCTTTAGTCATATACCCAGATAGGCTTTCCAATATCATGTTCCTTAACCACAAAGACCCTACTCTCTCAATCATGTTCACCTTAGTACCATCCTCACCGCCACTGTCTCGCTCTTCTCGAACTTACAAATGAAATTGGCGTCATCGCTAAATGATAATTTTCCTGCTCTTACAAGATCAGCAAGTGTTTTTACGGATAGTTCTTCGCTGTACAAAAGGAGAAGCCAACTCTCTACTCTACCGCCTTCATTTGTTTTTGTTCTTCGTCTTCCTTCACTTGCAAATAGGAAAGCGGGCGTCAGCTGGTTTGCGCGAATAAATGCCAACGATTGGGTAAGCAGGGAGTATTGGGGAGCACTGAAGTGGGGAGGGTATGCAGGGAGACTTCTCCAATGCCTCTTCGTGCAAACGTACAGCATGGTAGTGCCCAGGTACTCATACATGCTGACATACCTCTTCGCTTCCTTGGTAAGAATGCTCATGAACGCTACCGCTCGACTTGGCGTCCCGTTCCTAAACTACCCTTTCCAGAATAGCATCTCTCGCGCTGGAAATGATGTTTAACAATATTTTATACACAGTGCTCTCAATCTTGTAAATCATCTCACACCGTATAAGCGAGTGTAATTACGATTTAACCTCGTGAAAGCCTCATCTTCCTTGCAACAGTACTGGTCGTAAGTGACAATAATCGTCAAAAGCAATCAATCGATGTTTTCTGTTGCAATGTATGGTTGGAGTGTATCGTAGCATAGATGTCTTGGTGAGTTGGTTCAAGCAAACAATCCGGAGTGTATCTACCTAAGTAGATCCTGAGGTGATGACTTGTAAGTGTTGGTGGCCTTTTGTGCGAAAGTTCGTCGGCCTGGACGAAGAATGCTCATTCTCCATGGAGCTTTCCATTTAGATGGACTTATCTTAAGAACAGCATTTTTTCATCGTTCTCCGCGCTTCGTCACGGGTGATTTGCTTCATGGGCAAATCCTTCCGTAGTTTCAGTCTTTAAGGAAAAGGAATGTTCGCTGATGTAGGGTTTAAAATAACTCCAAAGATTATAATGTTAAGAAAGATACTAAAACAAACCTCGCTGCAAGTGTTCTAAAGACCTATGGCTTCGCGTCTTATTCTGTTCCGTCTCGCTCAGAATAAGCTGCTAAGTTTATATGGTGCTTTTTGCGCCGCTTTCCTGTGTGAAGGCAGCAAACCCAAGAGACCCATAATGATAAGGGGTCCCAGGTCCATTTGTTCGTCCTATCCCTCCAACTCCCGTTGCCTCACACTTGCCGCCTCAAGCTTCTCTCCCTGGCAGTGATCTGCATGCAATTCGCCGGGATCTTGCCATGTCCGCTGGTTGACCACGACGTGAGATCCACGAGCCTCATGATGGATTTGAGGTTTCTTCTTGAGATCGCGTTGGACCAAGAAATGCCAAAGGGTTAGACTAATTGCGACCACACCCGCCACGCCGCCGACCACACCACCAATGACGGTGCTAGTATCCAAAGAATTGGTTCTAGGGGAAGGCGTGGACGTGTGCGTTGTAGGAGTTGTACCGGCGGAAGGCGTCAAATTCTGGGCTTCAGAGCTTGGGGCGTTAAATTGAGGAATGCCGGTTTCTCTTATCTCTGTTGCTATCGTCCTTGTTATCGCTGCTGTGACCGAAGATACTAAAGACTCGACCGATGAGGTTCTGTCATTTTCGAGAAAAACCCCTCCTCCCTCGTTACAACAATTTTCAGTCCCATCGTCTGCGGCGGACATGTTCTACATTCCGCAGCAGAAGCTACCATCGGCGCATTGTGTGAGTGGAACGTTGGGCATTGAATTATGGGCATTGCCGACTGAATCTATTAGGTTGCACTCAGCCAAAGTTGTCCGAGGATCGCGCGGTTAATGTGGCCAGATGTTATCGAATTACTCACCGATTCCTCGTATACAGATTTTAATACACGCGGGGTCCTTCCATGTCTGATCTGTGTAGCCGTCTCGATATGGTCGATCACCGGCGGCCGGTTCACACCTGGACCCGAAGTCAGTGAGAAACTGTAGTAAGGGATTTGAGGGTTTCAATTATAAGCCATTGGGAAGACACGTACTGATGTTGGGTGTTACTGCCTTGTCCAGTTTGCAGCACATGTTGTTCGTAGCTGTGGTGTTGCAGGGCCTTTTAGCGCTTTGGAGTCAATATTGCTCCTGCTAGATGTCGGAATCTCTAATTCCCCTCAAGCTGGGCGTATCTTGAACCAATGTGCGCAGCCTACCTTATATTACCCTATTGCACAGAACCTTGAGGGGAAAGCTCACTGTTGACCCCAGAAACTCTCGTTTATCGCAATCCCATTGGGAGCGTAGCAATTCTGCGCAGAAGAGAAGGCGAAGGTATAGAGTAGAAAAAGAACAATAGCTTTGAAAAGGGTAGAAGGCATTATTGTCGCCAGGTAATTTCCAAATGACTATCGAGAATATTTTGTAGAAGAGTAGTGATATTGAGGGCAGCAGACGTTCAACGGCGATGAGCGAAATCATAATGGCATGGACAACCGCTATCTGTCCTTTAAGGCGACATGCTACTCTGCCGGAGAACGCCTTGCTCAGAGTATTTCAACGTGCGCCAATTGACTGCAGAACTCGCCTCTGTCACACGGCTGGCATGCAGCTCGCAAAGTAAAAAACGTTCCTGAAGCCAGATGAGTTCGTTTCAGGCGCCTGCCATGCTTCGGCATGTTTTCAATATGAAAATATGAAAGATAGATGTCGGATATAGGTAAGAAAGAGCAGTTTGGAATTGAGCTAGGAAAGACTTATTTAATTGATTAGATGCGATGACGATGGCTGTGAACGCCCAGGCCACCTGCGTTGGTTTCATAGGGTTAGAGGGTTCTCTAGCGCCGGGAACCATAGAAGGTACCCGTTCACGGGGGTGACAAAAAAAACGGGACACCTAGGCCCAATTGGGCCACCCCACGGAATGCGCACAAATCGTCTACTTTCTCGATTTCTTCTATCTCATGGTGGGTAGGAGACGACATACTATATAAACGAGTAAATACGACAGCTAGGTGTGGAGCAAATAAAGAAGAAATCGAGAAAGTAGACGATTTGTGCGCATTTCGTGGGGTGGCCCAATTGGGCCTAGGTGTCCCGTTTTTTTTGTCATCCCCGTGCCGTTCTAGGGGCCACTCTTGGTCACCGAGGTCACTGAAGGTACTGTAGAGACAACACAGCGGACCTCTCGGGCCTTCTTGGAACCTAACAACTTCCCTAATGCAACACCCAACGGACGCGATCGGGCCCATATCTGTGCAAATCATCTGCATGTGGACTTGTCAACCAGCACTCAAAAACAATCTTCTTTCATTTCAAAACTTCATGAAAACATCACTACTGCAATACCAATTCCCATTAGAGTTCCTTCCGTCCATAATGATAACTTCTGCCCGCTCTTTATCGCACCACCCTTGAAGCCTTGTGTGCCTGTCCCATTACCTCCACTGTAGCTCCCATTTCCTCCACTCCCTCCAAAGCCACCGATAATATACCCACCCAGCCCTTCCGTACTAGACCCTACAACCACAGCCGTCTCATCCGCTGCGAGCGAGACCCTAGTTCCTGAAACGGTGATCACGCCTCCGGGCGTCAATGTCTGTCCGCCAACTATATATTGGTTCAAGGAGTTGGCCGTTACGGTCTGGGCACCAATCGTGAGAGGTGGAGGGGATGTGATTGCCATTTGCTCCGTGCTGGTGCCTACAACAGCAAATGCACCCTTAGATGCAAGAGAAATTGGAGTTCCTGAAACGGTGATTACTCCGCCTGGGGTGAGCGTTTGCGATCCGATGAGATATCGGCCTTGTGTGTCAGGCGTAACGGTCTGAGTGCCAACGGTGATAGTCGGAGGGGAGGTGAAAGCGAGCCGTTGTGTGCTGGTGCCCACGACCGCATACGCTCCTCCAGACGCAAGGGAGATTGGAGTGCCAGAAACTGTGATTGCGTTGCCCTGGGACAAAGTTTGTGATGCGACAACGTACTGTCCTTGGGTATTGGGTGAGATGGTCTGAGTGCCGATTATGAGTGACGGGGAAGAAGCAATCGCAGACATAACTTGAGGGGCCAGGATCTGCGTGCTAGTGCCCACGACCGCTTGCGTTCCATCAGGGGCTAAAGAGATTGAAGTGCCAGAGATGGTGAGAGCGCCGCCTGGGGTTAGGGTTTGGGATCCCACGATAAATTGGCCTTGAGCATTAGGCGTGATGGTCTCAGCGCCTATTGTGAGTATTGGTGGAGATGTAATAGGTGTGAGTATTTGAGGGGTCAGAGCCTGTGTGTTCGTACCAATGACTACTTTCGTTCCGCCTAGGGCTAGTGAGATTGGGGTTCCAGACGCGGTGATCACTCCGCCGGGACTCAGCGTTTGACTTCCAATAACATATTGATTTTGCGATTCTGCCGTGATCATCTGGTCACCGATCGTTAGAGCGGGCGGAGCTGTGACAACCGGAAGTATTGGGGAATTTGCGACCACTTGAGAGCCCTCGGCGTTGACGGAAGGGAATGCAACATCTGGGGATAGTGGCTCGCCGTGGTAATTTGAATCCCTTGAGCGCTTGTCACACTCAGCAAGACCGCTGGTACATATTGGGTGTTAGAGTCTGGAACGCCTTGATGATTGATGGAACTAATCACGGTGGGTATAGAGGCACCCAAAGGTGCTGTAGAGAGGCTCGTTGAAATAAAAGTTGCGCCTTGTGCGTTTGTGTGGGTTGAAAGAACTGCAACGGCGGCGGCAGTACTTGTGGAGAGGGTGACACTACCACTTGTATCGGTAGAGCTGATGACTACCGGCACAAGTTGAATAGATGGTGATGAAGCAGTAGATGGAACAGGAGTGGCTGCTACCAAACGCGTAGATACCAGTGAATTACTTTGTGCGTTAGTGTACATTACGGGTGTCGGAACGACTACTTTAGGCAAAGATCCAAGGGTGTCGGGCTGTGGAGTCTGATTCATAGTCTCTGGCACCTTGGTCTGACTTTCTGTTCGACTTTCAGCATTGTTTGTGGGTGGCTTGACAACGGCCTGTGTTCCTGGAGAGCTTGTAGCCGAGGGCGCGACAGTCGTGGCAGGAGAAGCATTCTCTATAGAGGTTGGGGAGCTTGGAACAAGTCTAGGGGCTGTTTCATGTGCTGCGGGTCCCTCCGACGCAAGAATGGTACTAGGAGTTGATATGACGGGTTCTGAGCTTTGTATCGAAGGCTTTGCACTTGTTGAAAGGGGCGACCCTGCTTCTGTCGAGGTAGAAGTCGCTGTGAGAAGTAATGCGGTCTGAAGGGCCTGGGCCGGGCCCACGCAGGTAGTTGGCCCTTGACAAGACCACAGACCCAACCCAGGAAATAGAGGTTCAAACACCAGAGAGTCATCACAATCTAAATCTATAATTGCCGAGTAGGTCCACCCTCTTGGGTCTTGAGCGAGATCGCTAATGCTTTGGACACCTTCTGAAAGCGGAGGGTGCGAAGGATAGGTAAATGTTGGAGCCCGGGCATTGATATTTGTGGCCCCATCATTTACATCACAACCATCTTGGTAGGTCAGACACGTTGCAACGCCACTGATGCTGGTGGCAACCGTCCCACACAAAGAATACGTGGAAGGGTAATCCAGGTAAGCTGTGTTTGGAAACGTCCTGTATGTAGGAGTCAGAATCATACCAATCACAATAGAAGAAGTGCAAGTTTACACGTATCGTGTCGAATTCGTGCCTCCGACATCCAGGATTACCGACGTTGTCACTACACCGGCGCTATTGGTTGTATTAGGAGGGGGATATTTGCTGAGATCGATCTCGGTATTGAATATTGTAGACGTCCTCGTACTATTTGTTCGATTATTGACAACAAGCAATAAGGTCTCCGCAGTTATGATTGTAGCGATAGACGCCTGTAACCATCGGATCGATTCAATACGCTGGGCATTGCGCCAACATTGATGAGCGCATCCTGTCGGTTTTGGACCTGACGGCGATGGTCTTGTTGAATTGGAAAATAAGGCTGACCACATTAATACGTGGTTGGGACAAGACAATTGGGGTTGGAGCCTTACTTTGTTGAGGAAGTGCTGATGCTTGAACGGAGTAGTGAAAGAGGGAAAAGGTGAAAAACAAATAGAAGTTCATGACGAACGAATGTTCAAACATAGGTCACAAAGAATGGTGAGGATGGCAAGAAGGGGAATATACAAACAAGCTTATAGTAGAGTCCGATGCTCGTGGGTAATCGTAACCATAAGATAAACAATCATGGAGGCTTGGGATTAGCGAGATCTGTCTGTCTACACAAGAGGAAGGCATGCAACGATCGCATATGGAAGAACGAGCTTGTCAAATCCCAAAGCTTGGGAAACTTATCGATAGGACCAAATCCTCCAGGCTGGCAGGCCGTCATCTTATGGAAGTCCTAGGCGGAGCCGTCGCTCCACATGGCCCTCTCAATTTTGTAAACTGTATGCAGGGATTATGATCCTATTCGAGATTCCTGCAGCGGATGTCTTGTTCACCTCTCTCGATTCTCGCATTGCAGGAAACGGACCAACGAGTCAATTCAAAGGGAGGAGGAAATGCTTACTGCCGTTTCACGAAAGTTAGCCTTGCAGCTTCAAAGCAGGTTTCTTGACGGAGATTACCTCTAATGGATTCCGGTACGGGCCGCGAATATTCTAGCGCAGATATTAATAGGTGCTCAGGTGCGGAGGTACGCATGAGAATATTCTCTTGGAATCCCATAGATTTCTCCTCTGTAGCTCTAGCTGCGCCTTTCATGTCATCTATCCGGAGTGATCTCTGGTCACACCGGCGACTGTATTGTGGGCCACAGTCAGTCCTTAGCAACATTCGAGGAGTATCGCAAGGGCTGAAGCCTCGACGGGACCCGACTCCTTGAAGGATTTCAGCCCGAAGAAATACCGCTTGCTAGCGCTTACATTTTCATGTAACGCTGAAGATTCAGCTTTCCTGCTGCGCCTCTTCATCATGTTGAGGAGTCACGATGCGAAAATCTAGACTGGCTAGAAGACGCCAATTAGAGGCAATTTCGATCTGTCTTACCTTGCGTGCAGCCGAAAAGTAGTGGAGCGGCGAACCGTGAGTCAAGGTCCATTGTGGGTATCCGGCACACCACAAGCACGTGGATATATATATCCAGGATTGTAGGGTACAGCCTTTCTGAAGTATCATACAGATTCAAGAGCCTGGCGTTGTCCGGAACACCATTCATTGGACTAAGACATCCCTTTATTAACGTTATCTCCAAGGTATTCTGCCCAATTTTGAAAGGTTAATGTAAGTACTATCTCCCTGCTTGACTGATAGATTGATTTGATCTGTGCTGGCAAATCTCTTGTAACTGTGTACTACGATGAGTTTCTATGACGACGTGCCTAGGTAACCGTAAAATGCTCCAGTTCATAGTCATTTTCCTAACAGTGACCCACTACATTCTTCGAGCGCCTCTATAATCCTTTGTCATGGATTGTGTGAGCAGAGACGTCGGTAAAATCGAAACTTACATTCTCGAGCCAATTCTGTTAGAGTAAAATCGCTCATTCTCCACCTTCATTCGTCACTGGCAGGCACAAATTCTGAAGCAGTCATTCCTTTACTAAGTCACTGCTACAACCTAAAGATTTCCCAGCAAACCCGTCCCGAGTATTCCCGGAACTCCAATATCCGCAATGTCAAATACGATTTCGACGAATGCCTTAGAAGTCAAAAACCAATTAAGCGCCCCGACAGAGTATGCCCACATGTTCCATGTCATGTGCTCCCCTGGATGAAGCACAAGACGTATATTCCCATACTGATAATGCAATTCTTCATCTATGCGCTGATGCGCGGCGCCTGCAGTGAGCTGTTGGAGGACGTCATCGGTGGCGTCAAGGAGACAGCGGAGGGCGTTGGCTTGGGGAACTGCTGGACCGTAGCTGTGGAACATTACCGTCTGGCCGAGAGAGCGCGGAACGCTGTAGAAGAAGGGATCCGGGGGAAGGGCGCTAGTTAGTGTGAGTATTGGTTCTTCATCTTGAAAATTGAAGCTGCCTACTTACTTCTGGGAAACGGGAAGCGTGAGATTGACAGGATGCGCGGGATCGGGACGTTCCACTGGTGCCGGTGAAGGTACCTGGTCTATATGTGCTAGGGTATTTCGAGAAGCGGCGAAAGCTATAGAGCATAAAAAGAGTAGGACTGTGAGGAGATGACCTTTCGGGACTTCCATACTGACTGATCAAGGGCAGGATGCTCGTCCTACAAGAGGGACGTTGGATGTCTCTTTGGCGCTTGCACTCTTTTTTGCGCTTGTCACTCGTATGCGAAACCTGCACTTGAGCGCCAGTGACCTTCATCATAACCAATAGATCATTATGATGGGTACTTGGCATTCTGCTGTCGTAGACGCTTTACTGGGAATCCACCGTTGAGCCTCGGCCAGCATTAGCGAAATTAACCGAGGAACACGCTCTCATTTCTTAGGATTTATGGCTGTTGCTCATGGAAAGCTTTATTGATTCTTGTATAAAGAATAGCCATCGATTTTCTCATGGCCATGACATTTGTTGGGAAGAGACGGAAAGAAAGGGGACAGGCAGAACAGATGAAGTTCTTCGCCAGGGGGCGCGCAAGGAGATCAATAATAGAGAGATAGGACTTGGACAAATCTCATTGAGGCAACAGAAGGAGGAACAGAAGGAACTACCCGATTTATTATGATGCTTTTTCTTCTAGTATCAACTCCAACTCTGAATTCGTTCTGCGTCCAGTCCTTACCAATGTTTTCATCTGCCCAGACGTATCCGATATTTCGATAAGTGCCTTGCTTCCGGCCTTCTAGTAACATGAGCAGGGTACTTTTCGGGTCTATAGCTCTGCTAAAGATGCCATTCTGATGCCACTCTTTGCTGCCAACGATGATAGCACAATGGGAAATTTCCGGCGTGGGAGAGATCTCCCAGGTGCGATGATTGGAGCATTGGATGAAAACAGTAGGATGATCTCTCTGTAGTACAAATTCCTCCGATGCTGTCTCGATATCACCTGGAGGATCGATATAGTGCGGCCAGTAAATGTAAGGAAGCCATGCGCGTCTACACTTCCTTTTGGTGCGTCTTTAAGCCACCACCACAGATCCTGAGAATTACCGAGCAGTTTTTGGACCTCCATCCACTTTGCAGGTGCCATTTCTATGGAAGCCTCTTCCTTGTCGCTAGACCTTGGAAGGATCTTCTGGTGAGGTAAGGTCCTAAGTCAGGGGCGATACCAAGCCAGTCAGCCCGGCACCCGCTCGCCGTCAATGCCATCGTGAATTCGACATCCATATCTTTCAGCTCTTTGTCATAGTTGGCAGACAACTTGATATTCATGAGACCCATGATGCTGTTAATCATATCTTGAGGTAGTTTCGCTGATCGCAATATTTTGCAGCGCCAGATTGCGTTTAGACGGCCTTCTTCGTTCGTGTGGTCAAGGGCTCCCAAAAGTGCCATGATAGGAGTTCGATCACCATTTGAGAAGGATTGTCGTCCCAGTCCTTGTCATGGGTCTCCCGAACTAATTTGACTTCGGCTTTGAGCGATGCTTCGAGTAAGCCTTTTAGATGGGCCACTGCTACCTTGCCTGGGACGATCTCCTGTAAGATGACCGAAGCATTGTGTTGAAGGATCGCGTTTCCCTTGTCCCATTCAAAAATGATCATGACGACCGGAGGAGCTAAGGCCTCTTGGAGAGTCCATGACCGGTCCAGCCAAATGGTCTTCACATCCAAAGATGAAAGCCGACCGAGACCGCCTGGCACGACCAAACAGACAGAACACTTGCTGTAGATGTTATGCATTTGCTCCACTTGCCATTCATTGTCTTTCTTCCCATCTTGGGAGGAGTAATTATCTTGCCGCACGCACAGCTTGTCAAGCCAAAGAAGTGTACAATTCTGAGTCGAAGCGGCAATACAGATGGTCTTTAGCAGACCGGTTGGAATCTTGGGGTATTCTTCTATACCCTTCACCTCAATCGCTTTTTCAGTAGGCGGAATGCTCTTGAGCACGCGCCATACATGAGAGACTGCTGCGTAAGGAACAGAAGGTAACTCGGGCATGGCAAGGACGGATAGTCGGGCATCCTTCATGAAGTGCTTGGTGTCCACGAATCGATATTGGCACGGGACTGCACTACTAAGAGAAAAGGGTTTCAAGCCGTCTAGAGAAACGTCAGTAACGTAATCACGTTCCATAGTAGCAGTCATGGTGAATCTTGACGGTGGTGATAGACTATATGACTCTGAGCTACGGGTCTGAAAGGCCCACAGCTTATATATCGATTGATAAATATGGAACGGGACACTCACTGCACAGATTCCACATATTTGATCATTTGAGTTGTCGTCTTCGCGCGTGAAAACGCCAAATGAGACCTTAGATCCTGCAAGATGAGCTGTCCTTACATACTAGACCTAATTCAGCTAAGTTGTGAACTCCACAGAGACGCTGCGGAGAAGAGAACGGGCTCAAAACAAGAACATTCTTGATCAGAGAAGATCTTAGGCTTCGTGGTCGACTGCTTAAAGGATTAATAGATCCAAGTCGATGAGATAGTCAATGTGCTCTGACTTTGCTTCTCATTCTGTGTTCGTTGTACAGGCTGACCGAAAGTGGCTTTGCAATACTGCCATCAATCAGTGGCTAACTCCTCGAAAATACTCAATGAATATCATTGGACCAAACCTTACCCACAATTCTAGCTTTTGATGCCCTCTTGATATCAGTCCACCAACAATCGTTTGAAGGGTGACACGGCGCCTAGTCATCAGAATATCCAGAATGATCTTGACATACTTATCTGCACGTTTGAACAAATACCTTCTGATGGAAGCAGCCGAGGATCTCAGTGAGATAATTGAGCGATGCATGCTTGGAAAGATGTTGTTCTAATTCGATTTACCGTCATCGTACTCCTCGCACATGAAAATTTTCCACTCAGCACGTCTATTAATGTGAAAGATCCTGGTGAAGCAAAAATCATCTTTCAAGATGACCATTGGCAAGAGGAGTAATTGGACTATTCTTACGGTTGATTCTTTGGCTGAAATCTCACGATTCATCCACTCTCTGTCAGCACACTCGCTTGCCCTCCGAGAGCGTTCTTACATGCAATCGTAGAAGTCCTTGGGTTCATGGGCCGCCGCTGAGACACCCATCTATTCAGGCATACTTCCTCTTTCACACTCCGAGGAGTACAATCATGACACATCAGTGACCGAGAAGGATGTTTAGAACCACGACTCCTTCAACTCTTTGTTCTCAAATCAGGACTTCTTTTCTTGATCGTGACCTCTCTTCAAAGACAGAAAAACCTTTTCACATCCCCAGCGTGCCAAGATTCCGAATCTCGGAAATTTTTGTCCGAAAGTAGATAGGCGTCGGGCATAAATCGGCCGATGTCAGCAGCAATCCTTTCGTTGTTTACTGATGCCTGCACCGTCCAGAACCGTGATGGACTGAAGCCATGTTCTTGCACCTAGGCTGTGAACAAGTCTAGAGATGCCGGCTCAGAATGATAGCGCTTTTATGGCAAACGCTCACTGTTCGGACACCAATATATTGAATAGCTATGGCGGGCATGGAGCAGCTCGAGGTTCATAGCAGAGTATGCGTCAATACAATGATCGAGGAGTCAAGCTGACACATGTCAATAGTCCTATCTCATTCGTTATGTCAGTGTGAGAGCCGAGCATACAATCTCCTGGAGTGTCCGCCCAGAAAAGAAATCGATCAACTTCGGCATTTTCAAACATCCTGGGGCTGGCCTTGCCCCTACTCCAAGTCTCCAGTCGTCTACCTTTGAGCTGCTGCCGACCCCAGGCCTCCGTCCAGAAGATACGCCACAGGACTCAAACTCGTCGAAGAACGCAACATCGACTGCAATAGAGAAATTGAAAAGCTCGGGATTCAAACTAATATCTTGGTACGGAACATGCGAAGCAAACAAAGTGTCGAGTGGAACGTATGATGTACCCAAGGACGAAGATGGAAACTATGCGCTAGTATTCGACAATACCTTCGCCAAGTCATTTGCCAAATCAGCCACCTTTGTCCTGTTGACGTATCCTACTGACTCCCCTCCTCAGTCTAGCCATCACAAACATCACGTGCAAGGCGGTTCTCATGAAAGCGCAACGAGTCTCAAGGATGCATTGAATTCGAGGAAAGTGCCGTTGAAAAAAGAATCGTCCGATACTGTCCAACAAATCAGCACCTCCAATTCAGCCCAGCAAGGCTCTGATGAATCACGGACCAGGAAAGATGGTGTTGAAATCGGTGATACGTCGAATTTTTTCACGGGTATCCTACACAAGCGACGGCGGAAGAAACACCAAGGCTGGGCTCGAAGATTCTTCTCACTTGATTATACATCCTCTACTCTTTCGTACCATCAAAATCGTAATAGTCGAGCAGTCAGAGGTGCGGTACCATTGTCATTGGCTGCTGTAGGCGCCAACGCCAAGACTAGGCAAATCAGCATCGATTCAGGGGCTGAGATCTGGCTTCTCAAAGCTGCCAATCAGAAGGATTTCGCGTCTTGGAAAAATGCTTTAGAGCTTGCTCGGACTTCTGCAAGCCCCACCACACCTGCCGCGGCAACCAGGCTCGACATCCGGGCCAGGAGGTCGTCCACGGTACTAGTCAATTCCGAAGAAGAACGAGAATGGCTAAGAATTCAGGAGATCGCGGACAGAGTGGGACGCTCGAGAGATGAAGCAAAAGCTATGGCCAAAGATACCGACCCAAAATATTTGCCGTTGGATACCTTACAGCCGCCGGCAAGAGCAGATTCGAATCCTATCTCTGCTGCGTCGAGCACCTCAGCTAGCCCTTCAGAACAGAGTATAAATGGTGGATTCTTCAATGGGGGCGAGCGAAAAACCTTCTGGAAACGCAAACCGAGCAGTGATGCCAGGCCAATGCCAGGGATGTTCAGAAGCGTCTCAGCGACGTCTTCGACCAAAACACCGTCCAATGCACCTCCTACTCCAGTACGAACATCATCCTTCGCACCAGAAAATAGACCATTGCAAAGTCACCCAGAGGAAGACAATCTGCACGATCGTTGCATGAGTTTACTCAAAGATCTTGACCGCATCGCTGCTGACATGGGTGTGCTCATCACCGAGAGCAAGCGACGCCGTGCCCCGTCAAGGCCATTCCCTATATCTCGCCATAGTATCGACACTCAAGGATCTTCAGATGTGTTTTTTGATGCCGAAGGAATGCATGATTCACAGCTATTAGACATTCACCATGAAAGCGACGAAGGTGACGAAGAATATCATGGTATCGGCAGCGATGAAGATTCCTCCGCAAGTGAAGCGGAAGAGCCTGGTGGGTCGAACGAAGACCAATTCCGTGCTCAAAGAACGACTCCTTTATTCCCTTCCAAGCCAGACTCCCTCGCACCTTTACCAGCAGAGCGGGTCAAGAGGAGAGACACAGTGAACCCTCCTACTGTCAACCCGCCCAGCCTTGTTGGCTTTTTTCGGAAAAACGTTGGCAAAGATCTTTCAACCATCTCAATGCCCGTCACATCTAATGAGCCAATATCTCTCCTCCAGCGCCTCTCTGAAGTCCTTGAGTACTCCACTCTTCTGGACGCGGCTGCCACTAAGTCTCGGTCGAGCATTGAGCGTCTCATTCACATTACTGCCTTTGCCATCGCCAGCCTTTCCAATGCACGCATCAAGGAACGATCCATTCGTAAACCCTTCAATCCTATGCTCGGCGAGACTTTTGAGTTTGTTCGTGAAGATAGAGGTTTCCGCTTTATCTCGGAAAAGATCTCTCATCGTCCATTTCGAATGGCTTGCCAAGGAGAAAGTGAGAAATGGACGCTCACGCAATCTCCCTTGCCCTCTCAGAAATTCTGGGGGAAATCAGCAGAGTTGATCACAGAGGGGAAATTCCGCCTCACGCTACATTCCACAGGCGACCACTTCAGCTGGATTCCTGCAACAAGCTTTCTTCGCAACATCATCGCTGGAGAGAAATATGTCGAGCCTGTGGGAAATATGACAGTCGTCAACGAGATTACAGGCGAGAAAGCCGTCGTTACCTTCAAAACCAAGGGCATGTTCTCCGGACGCAGTGAGGATGTCTGTGCGCAGACATTCGATACCTATGGCGATGAACAAATACTAGGCTTGATTGGTAAATGGACCTCGTCTCTCACGGTTACCGAGCACGGTGATCCGAAAATCAAAGAAGCGCCGATCTGGACCGCAGCCGAACTTAACCCTGATGCACCAAAACGGTATGGTTTCACCACGTTCGCCGCATCTCTCAATGAAGTCACGTCACTTGAGGAGGGCAAGCTACCGCCCACTGATAGTCGACTACGCCCTGATCAGCGAGCTGCTGAAAATGGAGATTGGGATCAGGCAGAGACATGGAAAGTGAAAATGGAAGAGGCGCAAAGGCGTAGAAGAAAAGTCATGGAGGATGACGGTATTACTTGGCAGCCCAAATGGTTCGAAAAGGTCGAAGGCGGTGATGGAGCTGAGGAAGTTTGGGTTGCAAAGACAGGAAAGGGTAGTTACTGGGAGGAACGAAAAGACGGGAAGTGGCGTGGAATCGAGAGGATGTTCGATGTTGATGGCGACGAGTGAGAAGAATACCTGGCGGCCACGATCTTGTTCATTGCGTGTTCGAAGCGAGTGGATCTTCCGCATAAGCTGCCAGCGATCTTATATCAATGACAAAAATCCTGACCGATAGGGACGAGGACAAATGGATAGATAGGGCCTAGTGCCAGCGATGTGTTTACGATAGAAGAGCATCATACGAAAACTTTGAAGAACGAAGGGTAAACATCCCTCATTTCAGTGCGTTGACATTTGTTACTCTTTGCAGGCGATGAAGGAAACAGGAGGCGAGCTTTCCCAGAAAGGTTTCTACAACTGTCTGGAATAGCAGAATGCAGAAATTCATTCTTAATTCCCATGAGATTGGGCTCCATTGTAAATCAGGGCGCAACGGGCGTGTTTCGGGATGCATATCGTACGCGGCTTGTGAGATGGTGGAAACGCTTCAATAGGAAGCAGATAACGAAAAGGAGAAGACATGAGAGCGAATCATGCAGTGATACCTGCCATGCTTCCACACATGGAGCAGCACATGGCGGGAGTGAGAGAAGGTTTGAGCGCGATTTGGCCTCATGGCGAAAGAGCGGCTCGGATACTGGCACCTTTTCGTGCTTCACATATGCACCATATTCGCTTCCATTTGACATTTGATGAGCTCTCAAAAATTGGGCGGTGCCGGCGTACTCGTATTTGTGGAAGCACTATTCTACGGACATAAGGATGTTTTAAACTCCGTCACATTTTCACTTGAGATTATTGATGCAGTTCTTTTTTGACGATGGTGCTTTCCTTCCTTTCCCATCCCTCACTTGGTTGCAACTTGTCGAGAATGATAATGTTTCCCAAGTCTGGCACTCTAAAAATACGCCGGGGATGATTACGCAAGTCCTCGCATTTCTGTGCGCTGCAGCAGTAGGGTATTTAAGATTCAAATTTGATCGCCCGAATGCAAGAAGAGACTTGGAATTGTTGCTCTTCTGTTGGTTCGTTCTAACGCCATGGCCTCAAAGAAGATGGGTACGGAAGTCCTACGTCTTCCAGGCCTTCTTCTGGGCAATGACTTATCATATTCATTGTTTTCACCGGCAACAGCGACAGATGGGCGCTGCTGTCCAGAGGGAAGCCCAGAAGTTGGAGAGACTTCGTCGCTACGGTCTTCATCGTTACATTTATGAAAACAATGATCCAGGATGTCCAATGCAGCCAGTCATATTTCCCTGCCGAACCTCTCATGTCCGTCTTTTTCCAAAGAAGCACTCGTTTTCCTATTCGTATCTGTTTGTTGGCATTCCTGTCGGCTGGCGAGGGTATGTCACAGAGATCCTATCGGCAGATCTCAAGACTCTGCCTTGGACCCACGATCCACCTATGAATTGTTGGTTCAATGTCGACTCCGCCGATTATCTTGCTCGAGGGGAAAATATGCATGGCCTGCAAGGTAAGCTAGACGATTATCTAGAGTCTCAAGTAAGTTCCGTGTTTCAAGCTTTTTCTTAAGCTAATCCCAGGCAATTGTAGAATGAGAACATCGGGGATTACCCTTATGCATATCTCGTCACCGCACCTCGCGTTCTAGGCTACTCTTTCAACCCAGTGTCTTTTTGGTATCTTTACAATGCAGAGAAAAAACTCAAGGCCATGATCCTAGAAGTAAACAACACTTTTGACGAAAAGCGGATTTACTTCCTCAAGAATTCGGAGCCTGAAAAACAGCTTCAATTCGCTGATGAGAATTTGGAGCAAATGCCACTGGTGCCCCCTAATCCGGAGAAACAAAGCTTTTCTTCGGCTGGCATTGCCCCTGGCAAGTTCACGGCAACATGGCAGAAGGACTTTCATGTCTCTCCGTTCAACTCCCGAAAAGGTGGCTACTCTCTATCAGCCACGGACCCCTTTGTAAACCACCTAGTGCACGGCAATCTAAAGGCTAGTTGTGGGAGAGTCAACAACACCATCACGCTCAGCTCTTCCAAAGACCACCCCAAACTCATCGCCCGCGTCTTCTCCGCCTCAGACAGCGTAGATCCATACAATCTCGGACCCCTCGAGACCTTATGGTTCATCTTTTCATGGTGCTGGGTAGGCTTCGTAACTTTCCCCCGTATTGCTTGGGAGGCGGGAAAGCTGTTCTTTCTTCGCAAGCTGCATGTCTGGTATAGACCTGAGGTGTTGAAAGATACTATCGGAAGGAACGAGACCGAGACTGAGAAGTATGTATACCATTGATGTCCTTACGGCCAATGCTAATCAATCAACAGAGCCATCGCCATACTCTTCAGAGACTACCTCAAATCTCTCGTCGAAAAGTCCGACATTCCGGTCAGCGTTCAATTCATCTCGGGCATCACGACCCTCCATGCCTCAGAAACCTTCACTCCTCACTCTCTATCGCCTATAGAATCCACTAATCTGTCCACCTCCACGGAACGCACCTCTTCATCCACACCATCAAATGCTCTAATCCTCAAACCCACCACCCCACTCTTCTACGCCCTCCTCGCCCGCTCAAGCTCCCCATACACCTTCTTTGCCTCAACTTTCACCTCCCCCGACCCCAAAACCGCCACCTTCCACACCTCATCCCCCGATCCCCTCCTCCAATTATTCTCACATCCATACACCACACCAAAAGAAAACCCAACTCCTGGTTTAGGGCCCATCGACTTCTTCCGCTGGACTGTCCTACATCGCCTTCGTAAAGCTAAAGCTCGATCACCACTCGATGTCTTCGCCCGCTCTTTGGGCAATGCCCAAAGGGTTAAAGTACGGGCGTATCGGAGAGCGGTGTTTAAGCTGCTGGTGAGCGATAGGGTGGCTTTTGGAATGCCGGAGGTGCTTGATGCGGTGGTTTTGTTGGTGAGGCTAGGGCTGTGCTGGCTTTGTGTACGGTCTTTAGAGATCTCTTGGGATCTGTGGGGAAAAGACGGTCAGGTAAGCTCGGTCGAGTTTTACAGAGCTTTTATAAGCTGGATGAGCCTGCACTTATTATCTGGCATGGGGGCATTGCTATAGATGCATGGAAAGATGACTTTGTATGATATGAGGAATGTGTCACGCAGCGTGACGCAGTACAGAGCATGTTTCTACACATGAGAGTCTCATTCTATCCAGAAGGAAGTTTTGATACCCAATCGTCCACACTATGCTTTACTTCAAAATGCAAAGACAGAGGTACTGCCTTGGTATCCAAACAATTCAAGAGTCCCAAACCAACAGGCGTCACAATCGATCAATGAAAACTTTGATCCTTCTCCCCAATTCATCCCTCCCAACCCCCGAACCCCGAACGGTAACACCAGTTAGCTTCCCCACCTCACGCACACCAACCCACTCCGGCGTCACCTCCCCCAGCAATCTTACGCATCGAACCGCTTCCTCCTTCCCAATCGGATTCCTCAACGACATCTGCAGATGCTGCACCAGCGTCGGCATCGTAAACGACACATGCGTCACTCGCGACCTCGCTGTTTCAGCGCCAGCATCGTCGTTGCAATGTTTTTTCGAAGATACGGCGAGACTCTCTAGCACGGGAGCGATCTCGGGTAGACGTTGGAGAGCTGATTTCTTTGCGAGGGTGTCAGAGCATGGTGGGAGGGGAAGGGTGGATTGGTGGAGTTGTTTGGCTTTCAGACGGGAGAAGAGATCTGTGGAGCGAGCGGTGGTCTTTTGTTCTCGTTGCTGGGAAGTGGACGTAGTGTTTGCGGTTCTTGATTTTTGAGGGTTTTGCTGGGCTTTGATGGCGCCGGCTTTGAGGTCTTCGAGGCGGCGTTGGCCTTTGGAGAGGAGGGGAGCGATTTTGGAGAGAGAGGCGCAGGGTGGTATTCCTATCCGAGGAAGGGAAGATATAAAGTTCGATGGAGTTGTGTCTTGTTGGTGAGTAGTTCTATATGACGACCACTGCTGTTCAAGATTTTGTATGAAGCTTGCATTCAATTGATTCTCGTTGATCGGTTGTCTTTGGGCGCTGCGAAATTGCGAGAGGTCTGCAAGCTCGATACAGATCTTGCCATGACCGTAGTCGGACAAATGAAGAGCTCCGGATATTCCCTTTTCTTTGACACATTTCCCCTGCTCAATAGCGAGCAGTCGCTGTATATCGTCTGTCGAAACCCTCCTCCTTTTCCATACTCTTTCTATGCCAGGCGTGAGACTGCGCAACTCTGCAGGTATTGTTGGTCCATTATGCGCGAAGTGGAGTGATAGAGCAGTGAGGAAGGAAGAGTGCAAATCGATAAGATCTTGTAGCTCATCTGGCAATTCGTCCGGAGCATCGGGCCTCGAGCACGCCTCATCTGCAGATGTGGGGGAAGATTGCGGGGTGTCATAGTTGGTAGAACTTGGGGAGGAGGCTGGAGTAGAGGGAGAAGATGGGAGTTCAAGGGCCTGTAGCAGCGATCGAGCACCCTTTGTTGGTGTCCCTGTATCGCTTTGTCTCGGAAGTTGTTTGAGTCGTGGCGCAACGGGATTTGGGGTTTTGGGTAATGATTCTTGCACTGGCGCAAGTCCAGCATGTGGTTGAATCGAGTCGCTTTTATCGATTTGGGCTGCTTCAGCTTCAGTGCTGTATAGGTTCTGGCACTCTTCCGCTTCGGAGGCTCCTTCCACAGATTCAAACTTTCGCTTTTTCCCAGTTGCTGTTAAAGCAGTGCTCTTGCCATCTGTGTTCGTCAAGCCGGCTTTCTCTAAAGTGCTCTTGCCAGAAATCTGCACTTGCGACTTCGTAATCCTTCCAAATACCTGGATGCCCGGCTGGATGGCAGGTACAATCGGTTTGCGCTTCGCACCTGCCACAGTCTTGCGTTTCTTGACTGCTGGAGGCATTACGCTTTCCTTTGCAATTCTTGGACTTCTTCGAGGAAGGTGCTCACTAAAAGTGCTGCGCGTGGCGACATGACGCGACCTAACGCGTCCGAAAGATGCGATATTGCCAAGGCGCTTGCCTGATTGAGGTAAAATGTCAATCTCTAGAGCTCTCTCTCGCCGCCGCACAAAGCGAGAGCCAACAATCTTGGAGTCTGCTGGACTCGCTTCTCTCCGAAAAATTCTCATACCTCACTCCAAAAGCCAATCGTCATGGTTCGCTGAAAATGTTAAAGATTGCATCGCTCATGGACTTCATGGACTTAAGCCAAATTATCGATTGTCTCATTCAAAAAGACATCGTCAAGACGGCGATAAGATCTTGCGATGAACATGCTCATTCTTTGCAGCATTCGCGCCCAAACGATAGCGATATGCCTTTCTTCACGTTCTCTCAAGAGATATTTCAGATCACTAGGTACTGTCTATGGTATCTACCCCAACTCCGCGCTTCATTGTTGAAGATGCTTTTAGCCCTCCCCAAAGTCACGAGGGTGTTATGTTGAAGCGAACTTTTTACAGTTCAGAACGTAATTAGAACAGTCCATCGACCTCGCCCGTCTCCGGGTCGACATCAACGTTTAGGTAGCCAGGTGCGGTTGGAAGACCTGGGATGGTTTGGATATCGGTAGCCAGTGCGTACCTAAACTTATTAGCAAGGACTCAGATCACTAGAGGTAAGTATGAAGCTTACAAGTATCCTGCTCCCACAGCCAACCGCACATCCCTTATGGGTACTGTAAAGCCGGTGGGCGCACCCTTCAGTGCCGGATCATGACTGAGCGAATACTGTGTCTTGGCGATGCAAATCGGCAGGTTGCCAAAGCCTTGCTTCTCGTAGGTGTCCAGCTTCTTCTGTGCGAGCTCGCTAAATTCGACTTTGTCCGCTCCGTACATGATCGTTCCTATCCTCTCGATACGTTCTTGAACATTGCCGTCCAAGGTGTAAAGTAGCTTGAAGTCCTTGTCCTGTGCACTTGCTGTGATCACACCCTTGGCTAAGTCCACAGCGCCTTTGCCTCCCTCGGCCCAGTGATTAGCTGGAATGGCATCTGCAGCTCCAGCCGCAAGGGCTTCTTCTTTGATAACAGCGATCTCAGCTTCGGTGTCTGTTTCGAATTTGTTGATAGCCACGACGATAGGTACACCATACTGTCGTGCATTTGCAACGTGCTTTCTCAGATTGACACAGCCTTTTCTGAGTATGTCGACGTTCTCGGTACGGTAGACTTCGTGCAGAGCGCCACCAGGAGAGATCTCAGGGCCACCACCATGCACCTTCAGTGCTCGAACAGTAGCCACGATGACGACAACGTCCGGTACGAGACCGGAAGAGCGGCATTTGATGTTGAAGAAACGCTCCCCACCCATTGTGAAGTCGAAGCCGGCTTCTGTTACCACGAAGCCTGTCTTCTCGTTGTGGTCCTCATCAGCTTCAGTGCCGGCCAATTTCAGTGCTAGCTTATCTGCAAGCACTGAGCTGGCTCCGATGCTAATGTTGGCGAAGGGGCCTGCGTGTACAAACACTGGGGTTCCTTCGAGGGTCTGCATGAGATTCGGTTTGATCGCATCTTTCATCAATGCAGTGAGAGCACCTCCGGCGCCGATATCATCGCAAGTCACAGGATCCCCACCTCTTGATGTAGCAATGACCATCCGACCCAGCCTCTCTCGCATGTCTCCCAAATCATTGCTAAGAGCTAGAATAGCCATGCATTCACTTGCTACAGAGATGTCAAATCCGGTTTCACGGTCAGTGCCCTTTTCCGTTGGTGCTTTGCCTACGGTGATCTGCCTCAGATGTCGGTCGTTCACGTCAAGCACACGTCTCCAAGTGATGGTACTTGGGTCTATATCTAGTCTCGCGAATCTGGTGATTTCTTCCGGGGTCAGATCATCTGGATTGGTCTTCTCAATTCCAAGCTTCTTCAGCCGACGCTGCATGACTGGCTGGAATTCACGTTTTCCTTTCTTCGCAGGCACAAGGCGCTTGTAGAGAGGGCCGTCCTTTTGCGTTGACTCATGAAACATTCTTGTCTCAATGGCCGCGGCTAACAAATTGTTCGCTGCAGTGATGGCATGAATATCACCAGTCAGATGAAGGTTGAATTCATCCATAGGAATAACCTGACTGAAGCCACCGCCAGCAGCGCCTCCTTTGATACCAAAAGTTGGTCCCTGACTAGGTTGCCGTACGTTGGCGAATGCAATCCTGTTGAGGTGACCAGCAAGTGCCTGCGTTAAGCCTACCGTGGTAGTAGACTTGCCTTCGCCTAATGGAGTCGGCGTTATTCCTGCGACAAGAACGTATCGACCATTTCTTCGATGTCCAAGCCGTTGTAGTAGAGAAAGATCGACTTTGGCTTTGGATGCTCCATACGGTTCTAGCTCATGGTTTGCTATGCCGACTTCGCTAGCCACTGTGGTGATTGGTTTAGGTCTTTGTGCTCGTGAGACTGCGATATCAGAAGGAACGGGGCTAACAAGCTTGAGGGGAAGCGGTTTGATATGACGAGCTTTTTGTTTCTTGAAATAAGTATTGGCAGCATTGATGACGTTCTGCAGCAACATGGCGACGGTCATAGGACCAACACCTCCAGGCACAGGAGAGATCTTGGACGCAACCTCTGAAGCAGAAGTAAAATCGACATCACCGACCATCCTCTGACCGCTCTTCTTGGTTTCGTCTGGTATGAAATTGGTACCCACGTCAATGACTACAGCTCCAGGTTTCAGCCAATCACCCTTGACGAAGTTTGGCTTCCCGATAGCTGCGACTAGGACATCTGCTTGCTTGATGTGGTGTTCTAAGCCCTGGGTCTGCGAATGGCATACTGTTACCGTCGCATCTGCGTTTCGCAGTAAAGCACTGACAGGGCTTCCCACTATATCACTACGCCCAAGCACAACGGCGTTTTTGCCTTTCAGATCGACTCCGGCCTCTTTGAGCATCATCATAACTCCTTTGGGGGTACATGGCGTGAACAAGGGCTGTCCACCACGTTTTGATAATTCCCCAATGCTGCTCGTACCAAACCCATCGACATCCTTCTCCTCTGCCACAGCAGAGGTTATTGCATGCTCGGAGATGTGTTTGGGAACTGGTAGCTGCACGAGGATTCCATGGATCGAAGTGTCATTGTTGAATTGTGTGATGTTTTGCAGCAACTCTGGCTCGCTAATTGACTCTGGATACTTGACAATGTTGCAGATTATGTTTGCCTCTTCAGCAGCCTTCAGCTTCATGCGGACATAGGTGGATGAATCTGATCGGTCTCCCACTTGAACAATGGTCAAGGAAGGCTTGTATCGAGGATTAATCTCCTGGGTCTTCTCAATCTCGGCATTGATCCCTTGCTGTATCTTATTCGCAATGGCCTTGCCATCTATCTTCTCTGCCGCCATTCTGCCGGCACTGCTGGAGAATGGTCTTCTGTCCCGGTTTCGTGGCTTCAATCTATCATGAGGGTGGGGACCGTTGCGCACAAAAGCTTGCTTCGAAAGGTAGGTTCTAGATTGAAGGCGTATGAAGGTATGAGAGTGTCGGGGAGTAGACAGGGACCGGAGACTTAATGAAGCGCAGGTATAGAGCCGATTTGCTCTCGAAGGGCGGAGTAATGCAAGATGCGTGAATCCCGGCGCGATTCTTTTCCTCTTCTTCAAGTGCGTCACTCCTAAAGATTTAGGGTGACTGCGAAGGAGGAGCAAATCAATTGAACTCATATGTCAATTCATGTACTAGAACACCACCTAACTCTCTTCTTATGAATAGAGCAATCGTACATGGAAAACCTTCGCCCACGAAGCTTTTCAAATTTCTCGCTCAGCGAAAATTCTCCTGCGGGGGACAAAGCGCGCGCAAGCCCTAAATTGCAGCCCTAGTGGGGAGCCGTTTAGGCTCAGCAAATAAGGTTCTTTACCCGCTAAAACTTCCCACGAGCCAGTGACTCAGCATAATGGTGAATTACTTTCCCTGCTGTCATTGTGCCTTTCCTCCCATACACATATACGACGAATATGAGACCAATATTACTGCAAGGCCATGTGCGTCGCCCCGTCGTACTCTGCGTTCAACGCTGTAGCTGACATAGGTGATCTGTAGGAACGGTCTCTGACCCAAATCAAGTGAGCCATCTCCAGCGCAAAGCTCACTGACCCCAAAAACCCAATCTGATTAATGTACCAAGATACACCAAAGACGGCGACATCCTCTTCTCCTGCGCAAAAGACCAAGTCATCTGCGCCTGGTTCTCCGCCAACGGCGAACGCCTCGGCACCTACCACGGCCACCAAGGCGCCCTCTGGACGATCGACGTCGACCCATCCACCACCCTCCTCGCCTCCGGCGCCGCAGACAATACCGTCCGCCTATGGGACATACGGACGGGAAAATGCGTCAAGGTGTGGGATTTCAATACCGCGGTGAAGAGGGTGGAGTTTAATGAGGATGGCACGCAACTGCTTGCCGTGACGGAAAAGCGGATGGGGTTTTTGGGGACGATTGTCGTGCTGGATATCAAGGTTGATGTGGAGGCGGAGCAGAGTGATGAGAGGGCGTTGACGATCACGTGTGATGAGGCGAAGGCGACGGTGGCGGCGTGGAGTTATTTGTCGAAGTATATCATCGCTGGGCATGAGGATGGGACGGTGTCACAGTATGATGCGAAGGTACGTTCACTCCTCTTGGCGACACGGCGAGAAAGTCACTGACGGGGATGTCAAGACCGGCGAACTCCTCGAAAACGTCGAAGCACACGAAGAGGGCATGCAAGTGACGGACCTGCAAATGTCCTCGGACCGCACCTACTTCATCACCGCCTCCAAAGACAAAACCGCCAGAGTACATCCATCCATCCCGCTCTCACGACCGTACAGATACTGATGCAACACCAGCTAATATCCTCCCGCGACCTCACCCCCCTAAAAACCTACCCCTCCGACACCCCCCTCAACACCGCCTCGCTAACCCCCAAAAAACCCTTCGTAATCCTAGGCGGCGGCCAAGCCGCCATGGACGTCACGACCACCTCCTCCCGCCAAGGGAAATTCGAAGCCCGCTTCTACCACAAGGTGTTCGAAGACGAGATCGGGCGCGTGAAGGGGCATTTCGGGCCGTTGAATACGGTGGCGGTGGATCCGTTGGGGAGGGGGTATGCGAGTGGGGGGGAGGATGGGTATGTGAGGGTGCATGCGTTTGATCGGGGGTATTTTGATTTTGGGTATGAGGTGGAGAGGGAGAGGGGGGTGGGGAATTCGTGAGGGGTTTGATGGGGTTTGGTCGGTAGGTACGACATGTTACTATTATGAAGCGTGATGCCTCCTCGCTGCTTGACGTGATGCTCCCAATACATTCATTTGTATTGCCAGCTACTTACATTACTTAAAACCTCCTCCTTCCTGCATGCACTCTACGACTAGCCGTTCCAAGCAAAACGTTCCTCGCAAAACGTTCCTCTAGCCACCAACACGTCAAAACACCAACGTCCCTATCGGTTGACCAGCCGCCAACGTCATGAAACAGGAGGTGCAGAAACAATTCAGGCAAGGGAGTGGCAGCACACGAATAAATCCCACAGTCCTGCAAGCTCCGCTAGCCAACGTGGCTGGGCGTGCGTCTTGCTTTGTTTTGCCTGCATCGAGGAAAAGCGTACGGGTGGCAATTACATATGGTTTCAATACTGTTCACAAGCGAGTCTCGATCCGTAGTTTCAGACCCGAGGCAAAATCGAGCAAACGGATGTACAGCCTTTGTTTTGCAATTTCCAAGAACATTCCAAAACACTCATAATATGCACACGTTGTCACGAGGAACGGATTTAGAACGAGCCTTTGTATGCATTTGATATCAACAAGCCAGGCTGATCAGATCGGTCTGCTCAGTGACCCTACCGTCGTAGCCACCATCGATGACACCCACCACCATTTATAAAAACGAATCGAAGTATTTACATGGTGTGAAAGAAGCGAATGCAGTCCAGCAGACACTTGATGCAAGAAGATGAAGAAGCGAATGTGAGATGCAAGAGTTCATGGTTTACATGCTTGATGTGTGCCATTTCGTGGGATTTTTCCCTTCATATCCTCCCATAAAACGCGCTAGATGCTGGATGGTCGAGCTCGTTATTTGGAGAATGGATAGACCCGGAATCCGTAGTCTCTTTAAGCAAAATCGCAGGTGTACTCGCCGACAAAGTTAGCATTTTGAGATGTGCTGGTTAGGTAGTTGCAGCCCATCTTGGTGTACTCTGGGTTACGCAAGATTTGAGCGTGGCCAGTGTCGGTGAGTTTCATGCCAGTTGCCTTCTTCATGGCGTCACACGCGCTACCGAGTCTCGAGTCGGCGATCTCGCATAGCCAGGCAAGGTAAGTGAGCTCGAAGGGCGTATAAGTTCCATCGCCGCTGGTGTTGTCAACTTCAGCGATGCACTGAGCCATTGATCCGGAGTTGAGCTCATGAGTCATGGTGTTGGCTCCATCATCGTTGTTGGTCTTGGCTGCATTGGCATCGAGCTGGGATGAGTAGGTGAATACCGGGAAACCCATCAAGGAGCGGAAATGGTTGGCGGACTCGAGGATGGATTTACCGCCTGATTTAGGAGCCCCATCATCCCCACCGGAGGATGGAGCGGTCGACTGAACGGGGGCTGCAGATGTTGAGACCGGTGCTGGCGCTGGTGCAACGGGGGTTATTGATGGAGTGACGGATGGTGCTGGGGCTGAGTATTGGTGCTCCTCCTGCTTTGGCTGCTGCACCGGGGCGACTGCCAATTTCTCGGGAGCCGCAGCAACTACGGGGGCTGCTGTGGTGGTTGGGGCTGGAGGTGGAGAATTCCCATAGACCGTAGCAACGTAGAAATCCTCGATCTCGACTTCATTGCCGATGGTAGTCGTGATGACCTTGAACGGCTGGTCACGCTTGTGGTGCACGTGAGCCAGAGGGTTGTTGAGCTTGAAGTGAGGGTGGGCAATGGCGCCGGCGCCGAGGAGGATTGGGATAGCAATGGAGGTACGCATCTTGAGTGGATTGAGGGTGGGCGTGTCTTGGGATGGTCGAATCGACTTATAGGGCGGTTTGATTTGACGGTTCGTTGGCTTTGATGGTCGTTCAACGAAGCAAGATCAGGACGCAAGTCCGAAGACCGTGGCTTGTTCGAGGTTCAAATGAACACAAAGGAATGTGGTGTGCAAGGCCTAGGCTCGCAAATACAGCAGTGTTCTAAAGAGAGCGTGTGTTGAAAGAGCGAGAGAACTTGACGGGGCAAGATAAAGAATGGATCTGCTCAGATAAAGAATGAAGGTGGGTGAGAGTTTGTTGAGGGAGAGGGCACGGAGAGGTTGATGAGGTCGGGAAATGGAAATGGAATGTGGAGAGGCGTGTGTCATCTTAAAATGGAAGGGGCGACGGTAATTACGCCAAGCCAGATTAAAGGGCATCTCGGTCGTCTGGGTAGCATCTCCCTGCCACCGCCCGACGCCGTTCTTGACCATCTCGAAACAGCGCCGACGCCAGGCCCGTCTCGTGCGTGTGCAGATGCTGTCGCTGCGGTCTGATTGGGTTGCTGTGTGAGTGTTTGAGGTTTAGGTGCGCACTATCGACGCGATCGTCAGGGGCGGATCAGGGGAAGAGGGAAGTGAAAGGACTCGACAAGGCACCCTTGGTTCCTTGGGATCCACTCGACAGCATGATAGTTGATGTCGATGCTCACATTGTTGCGTAAGGCATTGACCAGATGATATAATAGCATTGGCCATTCTGTCGTAACTCCCAAAGCGAGAGTACCTCTACGAAGAGGTGAGGTCGCTGAAGATTCCGGTCTCGCCTGCGGCCACGGATCCTGCAGAAACAGAAATGCGCAGCGCATCCCTGAAGATTGGCCAGGGGCTGCCGGGCGAGATGCGCCTCGGATGAGGTCAGGGGGCGTCTTGGCGCCGGCCTTCTGCCGAGATTAGTCACATCTGGCGGATTCCCCCCCCAACGCGTCTCATATCTTGCCAGCCATGGTGCGAAGATTGGTCGGCTGCAACCATGACCGTCGACCAGCTCAGCGTTCGCGTGCATCTTTCACCCCATGGTATTTCTCTGACATGCTGGCAGCAGCATTCCCGGTTGGAATACGTACGCTTTCGGTGGAGTAGGATTGAAACCGATCGGCGGGAGTCGGTCTGTCTGAATCTTCGCCGGCAGCAGACAGGGCTTGCTTCAGTCGGCGACCGTGAGCAAGTTTACTTTCCCCTGCCATTTGGAATGCTCGAATGCTACCTGAATGATTCGAATTGTCGTCGGCCGTCAGCAGTGAAGCTTTGCGTGCGTCCCATCCTGTGCGTGTTTGCTCGAGTCAACCGGGTTCAGAGTATCATTCACCAGCACTGGTGTGGCCGAAACCCAGTCTTGCGATTTGGTCAATCACTTCCGTGCGCAAGGTACAGAGACCGAGGTGAGCTCCATCCTGCCTCGTCAGCCGACGCCAAAGAGTTGTTGTGCAAAGGAGCGGTCAGCCACGTATTCTGGTCGCACGCTGTCGTCCGTGGTCCGTGGCCCAGAGGTTGCCTCACGCCTGCTTTTGGGTGGTCTTCGCCTCCTCCACATTAACCTGCATCTATGGAAAGCCCCAGATCTTCGCTTCTTGTTGAGGCACCGGACAGGATCTCTCGCGTCTGCCTGGACTGAAACACACCGCTGCTGCGATTGAACCGTGGTATCTCGATGGCTAGTAAAGCCACTGGTGCAACCTCTCCCGTGGTAGCTACCTTGGTACGTAAGCATCAACGGATCGTGCGTGTCGACTTCAAATGACCATTCGAGTTCTGCCTTCTAGTGAGGAGCTACTGGGTGTGCTTGTGGGTAGGGTTGTTCCTTTTTCATCTGTTGTACCCAATATTTTGGTTCAAAGATGTGAACTGCAATTGCGTTATTTCCTGCGCGTCTCTTGTGGTAAACGAAAAAGGTGCGCTGAGGTTCTTGTATCTGTGCTATGCGTCAGACGACCCCTAGCTGTGTGGTCCAAGCCTACGACCCAAGCGGGTAAGTGAAACGCACCCAACAACAACTCCCGGCCATCTCACTCTTTCCGAGCGCCTGAATCCTGAGCGTTGTGCTCATCACGTGTACTATCGGGGGCTCAAATCATTGTCGCTCTGATCCAGATAGCTTTCACATAACGAAGGTTCATATGTCTTCGAGAACCCCGTTTGTGCGTAGCACGTCTCCATAGTTATTCGGTCCTCAAATTGGGCAAGACATCGGTTTTGTTCATGATAAGTTCCCGGCTATCAGTCTTCAACGTTTCCTCGATTGTGCAAGCACTGCTTTGTTGCCTTTTGTAGTTGCTTGAGTGAACCCTCGAATGAACAATGGCTCGCCAATCTTCACTAAGACTCCGACACAGCGGCTAGGGTTCCCTACTTGCGGAGTCAGGGTAATGTTCCACAAACCAATGGTCCATTGCGGCCAACACCTAGCAGCGTGAGTGCAGGTCTGTCCCGTCACCGCTGACCTGTTCAAGAATCATTACTTAACAAGCATGAAGGAACAAGAAAAGAGTACCCAGAAATCTTCTTTCGCGCTTCGAGGAGCGTGACTTCCACGGCCTTCGACGTCCCTCGATCATGCTTGTACAGAAGTTGGTAGTTCTTGACAGGAGCTTCTCCCCAAGTGGTTCAAAGACCCAAGGCAAGGATCATAAGTCCAAGAGAAAGTAGAGACCCTCTACGAATTGTTCGATCGGTTCGCCCAGAGACAGTTGGCCGCCCTTCTCAAAAGCAGGGTGACCAGGAAACTCCTCTACGTTTATTCACCGGTAGAATCCTTCACGAAACGCAGCTAATCAGCTCCGTTCGCAGAAGCCTGTCTTCGCCCAATTGAATTATCGCTCCAAGCGCTCGGGGTGTTGGAGGTTTTCTCTGAAGGATTCCCGTCGCAGGCTTAGCGGCGACTAACCTAGATTAGCGCAACCGTTAAGACTTAACGGGTATGGCCAGCATCCTATCTTCCTTGCGCGCGTCCCAAATTGTCTTCCGGACCTTCAAACGAGTACTGGGCAAGCCTACCTTCGTTGCTCGTTCCGAGCTCGATGCATCATGCCAACCCATGATCTCGCAAGCGCCCCTATAATTCAGTGTGCCTTAATATCCGCACCAGAGGGGACATATCGCTGATCATGAGATTTTATCTGTGTATTCAACTAGGCCATGTCAGGAGCTTGTTGTATCTGAGACACGCTACTCGAAAGCTGAGCGTGACGCTGCAAAATCGTCGGCGATTACCCATTTGCTTTGCAACACGACTGACAGTGCAAGAATCCGCGCTCTACACCATCATACAAAGCTGCTTACACATTCAGATACCGCTGATCAGTTGGAAGAGACAATTCGCATATGAATCCCAATCACTAAGTGAGATTGAGGTTCATGGGGTCGCAGAATGAGAAACCCTTTCTCCAAGGTCATTCTTCAATGCTGGGGGCCAAATGATTTGATTGGTGAGTAGGACCGGCATGCCTCAGCAACCGAGCGGTAGGCTTTGCGTAAGCGCCTTCGTGCAAGTCGACAACTATTTTGGTACACGGACGCAGACGACCATTGATCTCAATGAGGTATAGTGGATAGATCTATGCCATCCCGCTAGTCTTCCACCTTGTCTTAGCAGCTGCAAAGGTAAGAGCGACATCCCTAAGGTCGTGTTCTCGATCCAATCATGTTTTGGGGGTTCTTTTTTGTGGCGTTTGATTGGTCAAATTCTCTTTTCCTACGAGCTAGTGTTTGAAGTTGAATTCATTGCTCAGCCTCGTAGACAGTTCTTACAAAATTTTCGTACAATCTGTCTGCAGTAACATGTTGTTGTGTTGGCCTTCTACTGTTTGCGTGATATAACCTCTGTTCATGGTCGCTACTAAGATGATGACTTGTATGCTCCGTGCACTAGCTCTAATGGTCGCTTTGCCTGTGATCTTAGCATCTGCAATTCCGCAGCAGAGTACGTGAACCGCGAGCAGTTGGACATTCGTCAAAGCTGACCAGTTCAGCGCTATTTGCCAACTTCTCAAGGACATCTTCATTACGTGCAGTTGCAATTACAGATTGTCCGATTAGCTGCCAGCGAGACAATAAAGTGATATCCACCCTTTACTGGTCGTCAAAATCGGTCACTACGACCATCACTGCAGAAACATTGGTTTATGTGGTCAACCGCATGCATAATACTACGAGAACAACAACGATTACCAACACCGATGTAGAATTAGAGAATTATACCCCAGTCTCGAATACGAATAGCGCAGGGACCAAGACAACATCGTTCGTTATCACCGACCATGGGGCTACTGTTACACATACGATGTAAGCATGGTTCCAATCTAAGCATCACAACATCTGATAAGAATAAAGTGCATTCCCAACAACGTTCTACGGGGATTATCCATATAGCTATACCATTTGTGGGACTTTGCCTACCATAATCAGTGGTACTGCGACGTGCCTGAGGCATCCGTGCTTGAATGGTGTGGGCAACGCTGTTCTTGACAGAAGCGCGCCATCTTTTGCGTTCCCCTCACATCCACCCTTACCTCGGCCTAGCGAAACCATGGCGAATTTAGGATCTGATCCGAAAGGCTTGACATTTGAGCCCGCTTGGAGATGGGTTAGTGATTACCATGAGGAGTTTGAATCATTCTTACCCGGCCTGGGCGTTTGGAATTGCTCAGGAGACCCAATGAATCAACCAGCCGAATTGAAAGAGACTGCTCTATACCTTACAGCAACCTCCACTTCCACAGAGCTCGGAGAAGGGACCTATATCCCTGAGCCTTCAGTCGCAGCGACTACCCGAGCACAGTCATCGAGATTGTCTTTATCACCCTCCGTCTCTGCTGCAGAAGCTTCGCCTGCCAATCATCCACATCCATCAGAAGATGCAACCGTAAGAATGTCTATCGGTGTCAACATAGGCCTATCATATCCTACACATGTAGCAACTCCTCTGGCGAAGACAACGGACGGCAGTAAAGCCATCTCAGAATTTGCCTCGGAAGCTTTCAGTAGTCTAGACTCGACTCTTCTGCATTCTAGTCCAAGTCCTACAAGCACGGCATCCCAGATCATCCCAGTGCCAACGGAGGATGTTTCCACCGCCAGTGGATCAATTGCCACTGAGCCGAGTCAATCTCCTATTCGCGCAACCCAAAGGCAAGGTACGGTCGGGTCCTCGACCACCAACCTACCCACGTTTCTTCTTGCATCGAGCGACGCCCAAGGATCTTCAAAGACCGCGGCGATCTCCACAACAGAATCAATTAATTCTCACATCAACGCCGCTCCAATCATGCTAGGAAGCCACACAATCTCTACGAATGACAATTCCCAGTACATATTGTCCAGCCAAACGCTCATTCCTGGCTCGCCTATAACCCTTGGCTCCGGAGCAAGTGCAACTCCAGTCATACTCCACACCTCCAACAGCCAGACACTTCTTGTAGTGGGGTCTAGCACCTCGACGCTCCTTGCTAGACCTATCACTACTCCTGGCCTTCCAGCTCTCTCTATTGACACCAAGGCCTTCACAGCCAATTCAGAAAATCAATACATAATCGAAAGCCAAACCCTCGCCCTCAACTTACCAATCACGCTCGGCTCAGGCACCGCTACTACACCCGTATTACTTCAGACTACAAATACTGACACAATCCTCGTGATCGGGTCCAGCACCTCAACCCTCGCCGCAGCTGCTACTGCCGCCGCCACGCCGCCGCCTTTTACGATAGGCAGTCAAGTAATCACAGCAAACTCCGAGAATCAATACATCGTCGCTTCTCAAACTTTGACTCCCGGTGCTCTGATCACAGTATCCGGAACCCCAGTCTCGCTTGCACCTAGCGCCACACAAGTGGTTGTAGGCTCTAGTACGCAAGGGCTAGGCGGACAAATCATGAGTGGTTTCAATGGAGCTAATCCAAGTGCAAGTGGGACCGGGGTTATGCCTTTCACAGGGGCTGCTGAGCGACGGTGGGAGATTAGATGGTGGTTGGCAGTTTTTGTTATGGGGGCTATCTCTTTGATGGCATGGTTGTAGGTTATTTGGAGATTTTCCAGGGAAAACTTTGTCTATGGCGATTATGGCTCATTAAAGATGGGATACGATTGATGTCTACGAGCGAAAGGGAAGAGATGAAAAGTCGTTTCTGGGGAAAGGGCCGACGGGACTGACACACAAGAGGCCAGCGAGATCTTATAAAGGAGGCATGAAGCTGACTTCATCGAACGAAAGGCTTCCCGTTCAACTTTGGAGAGCATTAAAGGGTCAGGTGTATATACAAAGGCCTGAAATTTGGAAATAGCCATATAATCATACAGCCATTTCTCGGATCCGAACCAACCCCTTTGATCGCTTGTGTGGGTTTCAAATGGGAACATCAAATGGATTGGGGAATAAAGCCCATCTTGTGATGCGAAGTGAGAGATCGCAGCATTGGGATCCACACACATTCTGTTAATGCCCCATGACCGAAGATGGATTGGGGAAAGATCGGCCAGATATCAACACCGAACTAACATGAATATGGACACCGGACCACCTAGGTATTCACTGTTTCGCCCATCTAATCTCCGGTCTGTCGGAACTGAGTTGTTTGTGTGTTGATCTCGCATATCAAGACAACCTCTTGTCTTCAACTGTGAAGTTCACCACCCCAAGATCAGTCGCGGTATCTTTCAATGGCAGCGACCATGAGACAATATTACTGTCCTAATTGTTCTGCGACGTTTGAGACAATAGGCCTTTTGGCCAGTCATATGGAGAATGATGATGGAATCTTTCCTCGCGCGGTAACACAATGGGTGTCGAAGCTCCCAAAGGAGGACGCAACACCGGCTCAAGCCAAGTCAGGGCCACCAGTACTTTTACGCCTGCCACCGGCAGAGACGGATGAACTGTTCTCAGGGGGCAGTCGATTCCGCGTCTGGTTTGTTGTCGATGGCAACAACTTGCATAAGCGAGAGATTCCTAGTGATGAGACATTTCTTGGATTTTGCGCACAGCTACGTTCACTGTATTATGCGGGCCGTAGGAGCTTCAATGTCAATCAGTTTGAGTATGTCCTTGTTGAGAAGAGATTTCATCGGATGGAGGTCGAGGAGACATTCATGGATGAAGATTCATATCATCGGATGGTGCGCAAGCTCATGGGAGGAGCGACTCGTTGGAGACATGCAGTTGTTCGGAAGAGAACAGTAAGTACACCCTTCAAGTGGTTCTGATCAGGTGAAAATAAGCTCACCCTTTCCTCACAAGGCGTCAGTCACACTTAACAAATTACCTCCAATGATCTTTCCACATCGGGCACGACTACCAATGACATCGTCAGCAACTCCACAACACGGTATACTAGCGCCTTCGAAGTATCAGCCAGCTAGAGCTCCACCACCGCCACCTATAGAGCCAGCTGTTCGACTTCAACGCCTCCAACCGATGACCCCAATTGAGCCGCGACCGACATTGAATCCGTACGCAGTTCAACCTGCATCAGCCCCGGATCCATTCTTCTCATTCCCAGACATACGTCCGCCCGATGAGTCGGTGAGAGGCCGAAGGTTCCAAGCAATATTGCCAGCTCCGCCAAATCTATCGGCCCCTTCCCCTTTGACCCAGCCTATGAGATCAATCTACCATAGAGCTCGAGGAAGACCCCGACCTACCGCACCTGCCGCACCGTCTCCAACCATCTCTGTAACTTCCGCTCAGGCTAGAGTAGCAGCGATCGATCGGCGTCTTCGATCTACTGAGGCACCAACAGCGGGTCCATTTTTGTCTTCGATGATGCCGCCCCCGCCGCCGAGAGAATCACAAGAGTATCGTGGGGCGAGGGTTTTGCTAGATATGAAACACTCGACTCCGCAACAGAACGTAAGTTATCATTAGAATGTAGTGCAGGACTACTGCTGATCACACTTCACATGCAGAATAAGCGCAAATACATCGATCTCACGTCTCCAGATCGCGAGGAACATGCCGAAGGAAAGGATGAATCGGATGATGCAACAGCTTCCGAATGATGGAGGATGAGGCCACGGTTAAAGCTTGAGGAATTGTGGATTGGAAAGTTCATGAAGAACGAGTCAGAACGACTCCCCAATAGTGTGAAAGATGAAGTAGATACCAGCAAAGCGCTGATATCTCTTGAGCTTGTGCCCTCAAATATCATGTTCATAGCAGTAAATCTCCAATCCAATCCTCTTCTCATAGTCACAATTCTCGTAGATCCGTGCAGATTTCCCCGCAAAAGACCCTCTCTGATTTTTTAGACGTAGAAAGTCCTCGAACTCGTTGGGCAGCAGTGTCTGCACTTGCTCTTTGACATGACTTCTGATTTACATACAATACTAGCGTAGATCCGCTAGCGTCTCTTGATACCGGCAATTACAAGTCTAGATTCATTCGTGTAAATCTGTTAGTCATATGTTTTTATTCATGAACGTACCTAGGTATCGTGGCTAAAGCTGCCATGGGCTGGCTTGAGGCTCAGTCCCGGGTACGGGGACTTCCATTTGAGAGATTGCAGGCATTGTCAGAGAGTTATTTCGTGGCGGTTCTTTTGAGAATTAATGAATAGTGATGCCAGTCGGGTTTTCTTATTGGATTGCAAGGACAGGCTTCTTGCCGATGGTAGATATCATCGCTGCGGGGACCCTCCTTGGCAGCAGGGTCGTTCCATAGCCTTGTCGGCAGGAAAACCCTTTCTCTTCACACTTTCGAAGATACTCACCCCAAAGGCCTGAGATCTGATTGAGATGACCGCACTGATGGATCTAGCTGAGTCGAAGTACACTGAAGGCCAGGCTCTTTACAGGGCCTTTATGAATGAGGGCAAAGATATGGGCAGCCTCGATCTAGCTATTCAACTCCAGAGAGAATCAAATTCACTCACTCCAAATAATCATCCAGAACGAGGACCTCGTTCGAGCCAGCTTTCTGGTTATCTTTCATTGAGAGTGGACGGGTCCAGCGACTTCGAATCTAGAAGTAAATACACATTGGAAGCTGTCCAGGCCGCACGGGCAGGAGTTGCCTATACTTCCCGCAATGACCCACGCCGCGTAGGGTATCAGATGAACCTTTCTGAGCGTCTTCAGACGCGTTATACTATCATGCAGGCTCTCAAGGATCTCGAAGACGCGATTCAAGCTGCTCAGGAAGGCGCAGACTGTGCTTTGACTGCCCCTTCAAAGAATCTTTGCCTAAGCGCTCTTCGGCATGCATTGTCGCGACGGTTTATCAGGCTTGGTCATACACCGGACATTGACCGAGCAGTCTCCGTTGGAAAACAAATCCTTGCGTCCGATCCAGATAACATTGACTTTCTGATCGATTCGTCTACTGACCTTCGAACTCGGTTTGATGGCATTGGAATGGTGGAGGGTCTTGGAGTAATGGACGACCTCCATGAGGCTCTTCGTATTCAACGAGATGCTCTGAGAATTACAGAAAAGAGGGCCACCCCTAACGACAAGGATTGGCGGCCTTGGCTTTTAGGAAACATGAGTGGGGTTCTCAAGCTGAGGTTCGATAAGCTGACGGACTTGGCTGATCTCGATGAAGCTATTCGAAAGTCGATAGAAGCTTTTCATTTATTTCCTGATGGCCATTACTGTCGCCCTCAGAGACTAAATTTTCTTGGAATATTCTTTCGCGCGCGCTACGATTTTGAGAGATTGCCGCATGATTTGACAGAATCCATAGAGTATTTCGAGCTGGTGTCACGAATCCCGAATGCCACACCTTTTATCCGCATTCTGGCTCAGAAAGGAGCAGCTGAGAATTTTGTGGAAAGAAAAGAATGGTCTAGTGCCGTGCAATGCTTGAAAACAGCATTAGAAGAACTTCCGAATTTGGCTCTGAGATCAGTAACACGGAGCGATCAGCTAGACTGGTTGAAAACGCTACCAGAAATAGGTCCCCTAGCTGCGTCTGTTTTTCTCTTAGCGGGCGAAAGCCCCTGTGACGCACTCAATGCGCTCGAGAGTGGAAGAGGATTTACGAGTAGCTTGGTCATAGACTCTAGGAAAGACCTCTCTCAGCTCCAGACCTCAAAACCCGAGTTGGGCCCTTCGATCTCAGAATACCAAGCGCTTCGTGAAACATTGCGACTGGTTGAGAATCCAGGAAATGCACAGAATCCAACGGAAGATGATCTCTTGAGGAAGGCTCGCAACTTGAAAAGCCTAGAGCTGCTTGAGGAGAAGATTACGCAAATTTCAGGAGACAAGCTGCTCAACAAGCCTCTAAAATATGAGGAGATTCTCAATCAAGCAAGATATGGGCCTCTGGTATCGTTCAACGTAGATTCTATTACCAGCCAGGCTTTTGTCGTGACCAGTGCTGGAATCCAAGTGATACCACTACCAGAGCTTACAACAGCCTCGGTAGCCAGCAACGTCGAATTGTGGATGTCAAAGGGCCAATCCAAAGGGAGAAACATGGAGTTGGAGGATGATGGCGGTTTCACGGAGCCGAACATCGAAAAATACCTAGACAGAGACAATGACAATATTTTGAGAGAGAGCTTGCAGTGGCTCTGGGATGCAGGTGTGAAACCTGTCTTGGAAGCATCGCAGCTTCTTCAACAGACGAGTTGTAATTCAGGTCGGCTGCCACGAATCTGGTGGATTGGAGGTGGTCTCATGGCCCTGACCCCACTACACGCTGCCGGGCAACATAATGAAGGATCGACTTCTAATACCCTCAGTCATGCAGTGTCCTCATATTCTTCTACCTTAAGGACACTGCAGTATGCGCGTATCAAAGACTGGAAACCTTTGATGCCGTGCGACAAGCTAATGATCGTGGCAGCACCCGATCCGCCGGGATGGAGGAGTCTTGACGTCAAGAAGGAAGTCAAGGGGATCCGCCAACGTGTTGGATCCAAAGTCCTTGTGAGCAGCCAGGAGTTTGTAACAAAGGCAGAAGTTCTGCAAGCGCTCCCAGACTCTGCGATCGCACACTTCGCCTGCCACGGAGCCTTGGATAGCAGAGACCCTGTGAATAGCGCGCTCATCCTCGCTAGCGGAGACAAATTAGCAATTTCAGATCTCAGCGAAAGCAATTTTTCCTCAGCTCGATTGGCCTACCTCTCAGCCTGCTCTACGGCAGAGTCAAACACCAAAGGCTCGATTGCTGAAAGTATCCATCTAGCAAACTCATTTCAGCTTGTTGGGTTTTGCCATGTTGTTGGAACTCTTTGGGAGGCGAACGACGATGCTGCGATACAAGTAACCGAGACGTTCTACGATCATCTGGTCAATGGGGGCATTCAGACCCATGACACGGTTGCGTACGCTTTGCATGAGGCTATGATATCGAGCAAGGAGTATTGGAAAGGGATGGGGGGTTTCAGGAATTGGGCACCGTTCATTCATGTTGGACCTTAAGTGCCAAGAGTATTTTGGGAACGGACAGGTGTACACCCCCTTTTGATGCATGTACATCCCCCTAGATCGAGCTTAGTTGATTAATCAGCGCAAGGCAATTTCAAGGTGCGCCCCCCGGAAGTCCCCCCGGGAGTACACCCCAGAAGTTTACCCTAGAAGACTACTCCCGGGGACTACCCACGGGGATCACCCCCGGCAGCACCAGCCTATAACAAGCATCACCCCCCTAGCTCTGCCTAGACCTAGGCCCCAAGCCACAGCCCTAGAGTAAGCACCGGGAGTCCCTTAGTAGTATAATCGCAATACACGCATATCTATTAAGGTATATATTGCGCATTGCTTAATTAGCCATTAGCCGTGCTCTCTTTAATTGAGACTAAAGTACTTAGTTATTAAGACTACTTAGTACCCGGAGAGGTCTTTAAGGAGGGCTTTAGGAGTGTCTTCGGGGGTGTCTTCGGCGCGGAGGTACCTTAAAACCGTGCTACACGATCTAAGCTGGACTTGGGGGGGTGTACATGCATCAAAAGGGGGTGTACACCTATCCGTTCTCATTTGACTCCTCGAATCATGATCATTCTGCCAAGCCATCCTCGATATCTAGATGAGTGTGAAGCAATTATAATCTCAGACGGTATCATAGGGAGATGAGGGCAACTGAGTTGCTAAATCGAACATCAAATTTGAGGAATGATCAACGAAACGAACCTCATGTACGAATTGTAACAGTAAATTCTATTTTGGTCTGCAATCTGAATTTGGCGGCCGTTGCGAGAACCGAGATCCTCAAATTTTACCCGATTACGATTCAATGTCGTGACACAACCCCTGCGCTGCCTCAAGACCGTCTTCCTCTCGGAAACTCATGTCTCGCTAGGAGTCAAGGTTATCCGGTCGAGCCGGTGCCAGCAACAAACACTACTAACACCGCTGCGTATCTGAAACTCAATGATTCACGTCAACTCTCGACAAACAGAAGAGTACCAAGACAGGAATTCTTGACTCACGTGGCTCCTGCTATAAATATCTCGGTAGTCCTGGCTCTGGTACATGTAGACAGGGCCGCTATGAAGGTCGTGGACGCAAGCACGATGACAATAATGCGGGATCCAAGATGGCTCAGGGCGTTGACTATAATGATTGGAATGCAAAGAAGTGTCACAACCAGAAGAGCGATGATCAATCGGCTGAGCTTTTGGAGCATGGCGCCGCGATAGATGTAAACATTTGGATCTCTTGAGATTTGAAGGTTCGAGCTCTGCAGATAATTCAGCATTCCTTGGCGGAGACTGTGACTAACGATCTCATGCCGCGCTTACCGTACGGTATCTCTTGCAATATCGCATCAGGGTAGCCTCCAAGAGGCCTTCCAAGTGATCTAACGCATAGTCTTTCGCGCTAGAGACATTCACCAGGTCAATTCTATGCGCGAGATATGCTATCTCAGCTCTTGCAATGCAGCCTGTACCCTTGACCCAGTTTTGTAGACTTGCAATGTCTCGTTGTTTAGCACTGCTAAGACCCATGTTCCGGTTACATCTCTCTGTAAAGGTATCTTCGCAAGACCACGGTGCCTTAGACCAATGTGAATTCAGGATCAGATCTCAATCATACGCACCGTAGTCCATCAAGGCCACGTCAATATCATCAAGTACTTTCTTCCTTTCCGCATTGTTATCCCGACGGGCACATCCAAGGAACAATGGCGCGCGTTCTTCTCGATCCACTTGTTCTAATTGCTCTTCGAGCAAAGAGATTCTGTCTTGCTTTAACAGTAATAGCCGAGCACGGACTTTGGAGAAGCGACGGAATAGGTGGAATGAGTCGTGGGAGCCAATCAAAGCTGAAAAGCGCGGGTAGCCGAGATTATAATCTTCGACTAGATAAAGAGAGTCAGATGGCCCTACTGCCTTCCATCGGGTAGCGGCCTCCGATGCAGGATGTCTGTGGATGTCGTACTTTGCTTATCTTGAGACCTGCGGCTTTCCTTCCGATGGAAGACCGATTGGCAAAGGCGGTAAGCCCGAGGAACGATACTTTGAAACCATCGCCCATGTTGGATCATCTCCAATCCTTTGCCGTCTTAGCGAGATGGATACGAGGGCGACAGGCTAGCGGATACCTGGTATGGCTGTACTTCCTGCATCTGCCTGTGACTCTCCGTTGTCCAGTGCCATTTACGCCGCAACGAGATACGGAAAAAGGCGTGTCCTGAATACTGTACATGTGATCTCATTATGCTGGTCAGGTACCAAGAGCATTGCCACCTACGCTATCTCACGAAGATCGACCCCCAAAAGGATTCTCTATCGTAAGGAAACTCACGTTGCAGGCACACAGTGCTCATGAATTGCATGGCCTCGCCAGCCCATATCAACAATATCCCAATGCTCAGCGTGCGCTCTGGTGATTTCATGCGCCTGTAATGAGGATCAAGGCTGCAAAGGTGTGGCACCCTGCAGCGGCTAGCACGGGCCAAAATGTACGATTGGATAAGCACATGTAACCCGAAGAATACCTCATCATCTTAATAGGCTACCCAGACGAGGCTGGCGATGCAATTAAGGGAGCTTGTTCGTATGTCGATCCAATACTTCAAAATTTTCAACCTAGCCGTGCCGTCACTTTCCTCCTCCTCCTCCCCTCCCTTTGGATCATCTCCCACCCTAAGAACAGTACGGTAACGGCTGTGAGCGCCCTCTCGCTGTCCAAAGATCGACAAAGTCAAATCACTTTACCTGCAATTACTTCAAAAAAGTCGACGTCCGCAAATGTCGGCACAAAAGAGGTATCTACTTCCGACCTTTCATTGCGTCAGGGACATCAACCGATCGAGTCTGATCCAAGGGCTCATTAGATCACCAAGCCCCAATGTCGTTTTCCTAGACGATGACGGTCGTGCTGGGGTGAAAGACTATGGCAATGTGAGTGTGGTGGATCCCTTTCAGAAGGCAAATCTAATAAATCAAGTCACCTACTTATTCGGTGAACGATTCAGTCTATTTGACTGTGAATGGAGAGAAGAAGGGACCTTATCTGGTCGCTACGGTCATTCAAGGTACACAGAGATACACCCTATCTAATGATAAGGGGGAGCCGGTAAACAACGGCCAGGAGGTGAATAAAGCAGACCTGGCCCCAAAGGAGGGACACTAGCCTCTACGGATATGGTAGCGTTCGTGGTTGCCTCAACGATTACCCACACACCCTCTCTCACTTTTTTTGGCTTTCGAGACCCTTTCCAGCACGCGTTCTACCCCATGGCCTATCCCGAGTCATTATACCTTTTGACTTTCCCCCTCCCCCTCCCCCTCGGTCACTACATGAGTACGTATGGTGAATTTTTTTGTAGTCCAGCCAGTATCATCAGTTCCACCATCAAGCGATGGGCTGCGGTGTGGCACTGCCAGACTGGCTGAGAAGTCCGACAAATGGCTCGAGCCGCCGCGTGTTGAGACATCAGATGTCCCGAGTCTTCCCTGTGTCAACATTGAGAACGAAGTTGGCTTCATGGTCACGAAAACCTTCAACACATCTTCGCAGGAATTTTGTCCAGCTAGCTTGAGGTCTTGTGGGATTGTCATCTTGATGCGAGAGCGCCACGTACCCTTGTTGCCAGAGTCACTGTTTTGGGGCTCGATAATGATGTAATCGGGGCCTCCACCTTTTCGAGTGAGCCCAACAACTTGCCACTCTGGGTTTAGGTAATACAGTGACAGGTAGAGTCGTAATTGGGAAACGTTCTGGAAAATTACCCCGAGCTTACAGTTTTCACTGATCTCCATCGTTCTTTCGCTGTCCAGCTCATCGCCGTCAGGCCCTTCAAATCTAACTTTGAAAGAATTTTCCAACATTGGTGAAGGAGACGGATTCTGTAGAGTTTTGGTCAGCTTGTACTTTTCAATATGTTCAATAGCCCCGATCACTCGATTCACAGAGTTGCTGCTAGAATTCGAGATAGCTGGTACATTGTCAAATTTTTCGCACGAGTCATCGAGGATCTCATATTCCATCTTTTCATTGAGCCGCACGTGATAATGGCGAAGTTTGTCCACACTGAAGCTATCATTGGTGAGATATACGCACGGATTTCCCTCTACCGAATTTTCCCACTCCGTAGCGCTACTGGAGAGATCAACGAGTTTCACGAACACGGGTTGGCCGGGGAAATGTTTGACTGGTCTGGCCATCCAGCCTGTTCTGATGTCCGAGGTCACTTGTATTGTCTCCAACTCTGTCAAATCACATTCCAAATTTCTCACAGCAGTGACCTTCGCTTTCACAGGACCGTCTGTCAGAGACCTTCTTTCGGAATCTGGGACCGCTCTAGGATAGACTTCGTACTCATCATTTACACATACTCTTTGCTCGTGTCCGATGCGCATGCGAAGAGACCCGTCCTTTCGGTAGACGGCGATGTATTCAGCAGTTGGTAGACATGTACTCCCGAGGAAAGCTACGTCACGGTTGCCAAGAAGCATCGGGGTCTGTTCGTCCCATAGTGCGCAGAAACTAGCACAAACACGATCATATAATGATTGAATTTTCAGCTGCGTTGCCGGACTGTAGGTCCTACGTAAAGTGTCGAGCAGGAAGAATGTTAGTGCTCCATAATATTTGTTGTCATCCTTGCATTCAAGCTCTTTGGCGATTTCATGAGGTGAACAAGCAGTCAGAAGAGTGAAACCTCGAGGATTTTGCAGCCATTCGAATTTCCAATAGGCGTCCCTCTGAACTCGAAGGTCATGGGCTGTGGAGGGACAGTCAATAAGCTCCTTTGGGGGGTAAGCAGCGTCAATTTCATCATCCCACGCCAATCCTCGGACTGTAGGGCTGTGATTATCTCGAGTGATGCTGCCCGAGAAACAACAATCCAAGGCAATAGTAAGTATAAGGTTCTTATTCATCATGTCTTCGAGGAGCCTCGCCAGGTCTAGACCACGGAGGTAACGCGATCCTTGGGCTTCGTCAAATAAGGTTAGGGCCACGTCCGTTCCGTTCTGCTCACTGTACTCTTGAGTCGTTGGCTGTTTGGCCCCATGGCCTGAAAATTGGATGTAAACAAAATCGCCCGGGCTGGAGTCTTGTGTGATTTGATTAAGCTTCGAGGTGATGTTTTCGTAAGTTGGCCAGACAGACCGGTCATCGATTGGAATTTGAGAATTCGAGCCTTGAGAAGACGTGGCTGTAAAAGTAGAGAGTTCCATTGGCTCACGCCCAAGTCCCTTGAGATATAGCTCCATTTTTTCAACGTCATTGACAGCCCCTTTTAGCGTCTTACTTGTACACCTGTAGAAATTGACACCTATTAGGACAACCCAAAGCTTCGAATCGACCATGTCGAGAGATGCTAGTGCAGAGAGTTCGAAGGTGTCATTCAGCTTAAACTTCACACAATTCAGCCTTATCTAGGATGATTGTCGCAGAAGTTGGGTCAGATCATAACCAGGACATTGGGAAAGAGATCAGATACTGGTTTCTTCCAGGGAATATACTATCGCCATGGAGCTCTATCATTTGCGTGCGGTTCGTAGAATGCAAATAGTGTCCAATGTCATACATAAATTCGAGAGTATGGCGGTGACTGATGCAGGCCAGTCAATGGCAATCAAGTACACTCAAGAGATCGAGGATGAGTGCTTTCCCTCTTTCATGTGGACCCGCACCGGCATGAGACTCAATTGAGGGATAGTGTCAAAAGGCGTCAACCTTAGACGTAGAACAAACCCAATCAGATTCTCGAGGCTGAGTCGGATCGCATTCCTCAATTCGCTGCATAACGACGGTCCGAAGAAAGGGAAAGGCAAAGAGTGGTGTCAGCCATCAAGTATTTCGTAAGCGGTCTGCACTTCTCGTTAGACAGGTTATTCTTTAGTTCGGACTGTTCGATGTCGAAAGATCTCGAAATCAGCGGGTAACTTAGCGCGCTAAATGAATTATCGCCAAGACATCTTATCCGATCAGTCCATTATGACAGCTCTTCAACATACCTCTCAACCTCAATACTCGCCCGCCCAACACCACTTATCATACACGAACAGACCAGTAGCCATAATTACTTGCCCTTTCAATTCTATTCTTACTCATCCAAAACTCGCCACATCCCACCCTCAAGATGTCAGACGATTGGGACAAAGTCACTAAGATTGGAAGCAAGACGGGGGGCGGCGCCTCCCAGCGTGAGACCGTCGTCCGTGGTAAGGCAGCTCTAAACGCTGCTCAGCGTACTGGTGCTATCATCGGTACTGAGAAGAAATTTGCTACTGGGAACGCTGTGAGTCTCGTCGTCCAACCTTAGTTACCAGCCCCTCAGGCCCCCACGGCCCACGATTTTTACCCCCTAATCAAGCCATTCTCTATCGTCTACTAATAAATGCTCTTCCTCCAGGCCGGCAAAGTCGGAACCGAAGGTCAACGACTCACCAAAGTCGACCGCTCCGACGACATCGTCGCCCCTCAAAAAGTACCCCAAGAAATCGGCCAGAATATCCGCAACCGTCGCTCGAAAGAAGGGCCCTACAAGATGACGCAAGCCCAACTTGCGCAAAAAGCCAACGCTCAGGCGAACGATATCAAATTGCTGGAGAGTGGGGATGCGATTAAGAATCAGGGTCTGCTGAATAAGGTGGCGAGGATTTTGAAGATTAGTCCGAAAACGGGACTGCCGTTGGATGATAAGTAGGTGAAGGAGTAGCTTGATGATGTGATGACTGGAGGCGAGATGAGAGATCAGGCGATGGTGGGTTTGAAGGTGCGGGAGCAGGGGGAACTGATCATGATTGCTGGCATTTGAGCGATAGGCACTGGCGGTACTCGTGTCACGACCTAGATGAATAGCAATGAGAGTTGCAAGCAAATCCGTTGCTCACGGTAAATCAACCCAATCCAATCGATGTTGACATACAGGTGCTATGTACAGCCTTATCCCGACCTATATTGACAATCAATGTCCTTTGTACAACTACATTCACATTTTCGAAAATGTGGGACGACATCTATTGGCCCAAATCATGGACCTCGGCCTACAGTTTCTCCTTCAATATCCTCTTCATCCGCCTCTCCACAGCATCCAAATACTCATCCGTCGTCACATAATCCTCCCTCCCTGTCTTCCCACACGCCAATGCCAAGTCCTTTGTCATTATCCCCTCCTCATCCACCACATCGACGCACGCCTTTTCCAAGCTCCCAGCATACGCCACCACATCTGGCGTCCCATCCAACTCGCCTCGCTGCACCAGTCCTCTCGTCCACGCAAAGATACTCGCAATTGGATTTGTGGAAGTGGCATTCCCTTTTTGGTGTTCTCTAAAATGTCGGGTTACCGTGCCGTGCGCGGCTTCGCTTTCGAAGGTCTTGCCGTCCGGTGTGATGAGTACGGAAGTCATGAGGCCCAGCGACCCAAATCCTTGCGCTACAATATCAGACTGGACGTCGCCGTCGTAGTTCTTCAGCGCCATGACAAAGCCGCCCGAGGACTTCATCATCTGCGCGACCATGTCATCGATGAGGCGATGCTCATACCAGATTTTCTTGTCTTGGAATTGTGATGCGTATTCTTTCTCGTATATTTCTTGGAAGATGTCTTTGAAGCGGCCATCGTATTTCTTTAATATTGTGTTCTTTGTACTCATGTACAGTGGTAGTGACTTATTAAGCGCGAGCTTGAAGCTCGCATGGGCAAATCCTCTTATTGATTCATCGGTATTATACTGTGTCTGCGCCACTCCTCCTCCTTCTCCATATTCAAAGACCTTTATCCGTTGGGGCTCGCCGTTCGTTGGGGTGTACACCATCTCCAATGTCCCTGGTCCTGGCGCCACCATGTCTTTCGCTCTGTACTGGTCACCAAAGGCATGCCGCCCAATGATGATTGGCTTCTTCCATCCTGGCACTAATCTTGGTATCCTTGGAATGACAATTGGTTCTCTGAATACCGTCCCGCCCAATTGATTTCTGATCGTGCCATTCGGACTCAACCACATTTGCTTAAGCTTGAACTCCTTCACGCGCGCCTCGTCTGGCGTTATAGTCGCACATTTGACGCCCACTGAATATCTTTTGATGGCTTCTGCGGCATCAATGGTGACTTGGTCGTTGGTCTCGTCTCGATACGGAAGGCCAAGGTCGTAGTATTTGAGGTCAACGGAAAGGTAGGGATGGATAAATTTGTCTTTGATGGTTTGCCAGATTATACGGGTCATCTCGTCGCCATCGAGTTCGACGATTGGGTTCTTGACTTGGATTTTTTGGGAGGTAGCCATGGCTATAGAGCGAGTCGATGCGAGGGTTTGTATATGGAATGGAATTTGGTAATGGCGAATAACTGCGGAAATTTGGAGCAGAGAAGGGCTTTGTTTGGTGAAAGTCGATTTCTGAGGACAACGTAGTGCCGGTGCCCAAAAGGAATTCATAGCTAAGGCATGACAGCTGAAGTTTTCAAGCAAGCAGCAGAACTTCGTCACTGATACAATTCTGCGGGGGATTGGCCCTGGATATAACAATGTTAAATCCGACAGCCGAGGCTAAGGATAAATGATGACTATGCCCTGTTTGACTCTCACGTATGTTAACGCTCCCCTCTTTTGCAATCCTTGGTACAGGAACATGACTGAGACAGGCTCGTACAGGTGTATCAAAACGAATTTTTATATTTTGTCAATCACCCTTTGAGATGGAAAGTCCAGGTACTTCTCCCATCTAATCTCTGAGGAATTACAGGCACAGTAAGTTCTTCTGCCTCCCCCGAAAACCTCAGCAATCAACATCGTGACGTGATCTCCAATCATCAACTTCTACTATCGCAATAATTGTGGCTGCTGGCCCCACAGTGAGCTCGAAGTAAGTCTTTAGACATAGCTAAGGACAGACATCGCAGGCTGACTCTTCCCCAAAGTTGGACCCAGGTCCTTATCTTTATTTCCTTCCGTGCTTCGCTTTCTCTCGTCAGGTTTTCCCTGGTGGTAAGAATTAAAATCGGCCTTACCCGACATGTTGTTCATGTCGCAGGTTCTTGAATGGTAACAAATTTGGTCGTTATGACGTTTCGTGAATGGGAAATCCCTATCCTCATGGCTCAAATACAGCAATGTTTCTCGCTTTGGTACAGCCCCAGAGAGATTCGGCAAGGGCACAGAC
>JAABUP010001276.1_pt1 | contig 52860 bp, 48 predicted proteins | sample 5559201 | NCBI WGS metagenome assembly JAABUP01 (sample SAMN10711887, study PRJNA513373) | rock metagenome | isolation source: Antarctica rocks | place: Antarctica | reverse complement strand
GACGGAGCCGCCGCCCGGGGCACCTTCCTCGTCGACAAGCAGGGCATCCTCCGGTGGACGCACGTCGGCGGACGCGGGGAGGCGCGTGACTTCTCGGCCTACCGCGAGGCGCTCGGGCAGCTGCGCGCCATGGAGGGGTCGGCACTGCGCCGCTGAGGACGGTGTCGTCTGGCACACTTCTGCACGCCGCGGGGTGGCATCACCATCGGGGCGAGGGCCTGTAGCTCAGCTGGTAGAGCACCGCGTTTACACCGCGGCTGTCGTCGGTTCGATCCCGGCCGGGCCCACCGACATCGGCGCAGGTCAGGGGCTTGTCAGAGGCTCCAGCAGGCGGTCGCAGAGGCCTCGTTTCCCGATTGACCGCAGATTGACCGCAAGAATTTTGCGCGGCTGCCCGACCGATCGCGTCGAGGCGGTCCGCGACGTCGTCCAGCTGGTCGGGAAACAGGTGGCCATAGAGGTCGAGGGTCATGCGCGCGGTGGCGTGTCTGATATACGGGTGATCCACCATCGCGGTGGACAGTGCGATGGCCAGGGACGCGGCCGCGTGCCGCAGCCCATGCGGTGTCATGTTCGACTCGCCGATAGCCTTCCAGTGTCCGTTCGAGTGCTTCTGGATGCTGGCCACAAGCCCACTGGTCCTTTCGTTGCGGCGCGGAAGCGTGGCGCGCCCCGAGCCATCCTGAGACAGCCGGCGCGCTGCCTGCTCAGGCTCCGGTCTGCGCCGCAATCGTCCGGAGCGGGAGTCCCGGTTCTGTCTGACAACCTCTGCCTCCAGGGCAGGCTACGTCCCGGTGGTGACGTCCCCAGGGGTCGAGTTTGCCTGGGCTATGGCCGTTTGCCGGTTCCGGCGGCGGGCTTCGGAGCGTTGTCCTGGGTGTCGATCCAGGCTTGGAGGTCGCCAGCTCGGTAGACGACGCGTCGGCCGAGGCGGAAGCTGCGGGGGCCGGTGCCGAGGTGGCGCCAGTAGCGCAGGGTGGCGATGGGGGCGCGGACGATGGCGGCGACCTCGCTGAGGGTCAGCAGCTCGTCGTGGACGGACGGCGCTTCGTGGGGGTTTCTCTGCTGGGTCATGGTGGGCTCCTCGGGGCCGTGAGTGGATACCTCCGTAAGCGCGGTTCGGGCCCCCGGGTCGACATGGGGGGTGTTGGTCACTACCGGCTGTTCCCGCCACCAGGCTCGGGGGAGTGCGGCGCCGCGGCGCGTTCGTGCCGGCGGCCACCACTGGGAGAAGGTGCGACGTCTGCGGGGGTAGCGGCCCGGCGCTCCCACTGGGCCTTCTCGTGCCGTTCGGTGGCCCAGCGCTGGTGTTCGGTCTGGATGCGTTCGGGGGGGTAGTGAGCGGAGGGCGGGTTCGGCCAGGATCGCGTGGACGCGGGCGTTGGCGGCCTCGAGCTGGTTGGTGAGGTCGGCGACGTCCTGTGTGCTGTGCGTAAGGAGTCCGGCGGGGTCGGGGTGGTAGGCGAGGCTGCCGTAGTCGTCGAGCTGGGCGGGGTAGCGGGTGCAGGTCTGGTGGTAGGCGTTCGAGGCGTGCTCGGCCGCCCGCGCAGCGGTGTTCGCAGCGTCGCGGGCGGCTGCGTGGTCGGGATGGGCGGCTTCCGCGATGGTCCGGGCGTAGGCGGTGATGGCCTGGTCGAGGTGGGGGCCGTCGAAGCCGGCGGCGGCGACCACGAGGTCGGTGGTGCGGCCGGTAGGGAGGTCACGATCGGGCGCCACTGGTCGGCCCAGGCCTGGAGGTGGTGGGTAGCCCAGACCGTCGAGATCGCCGACGACCCGCACGCACCTGACCGGGCCCGGCCCGCCAGACCCGCCCCTGCGTCGCTCAGATCAGGTCTGGGACCGCTATGACCTACTCGCCGTACTCGCGATGCTGGCCGTCCGGTTGCCCCAAGCGATGCGCCAGATCGAGGACCTGCTCGCCGACCTCGTTGAACGCGACCAGGTGTCGCGATCGGGATGGCGATCAGCACGGTGACCCGGTTGCCGAGGCCGCAAGCGTGGGCCACCGGCTGGCCGTCGACCACCTCACCCATCGACTCGACGCCGTGCAGCAGACACTGACCTGGCCGCCCGGCGCGACCCTGTTGGCAAGTAACCATGCGGCAAGTAACCTTGTGCCATGGAGGGTGGGTCAACGTGGCAGACGAGCCGGAAGAGCCGATCATCTTGGAATCGGCCCACCGTCCCGCGGTCACCGAGGACGACATGCTTCACGCGTTGCGGTTCGCGGTCCACCACGTCAGCCAAGCTGACGACATGGTCATGTTCATCGGCCCCGATGCAGCAGGAACGCTCATCGAGGTCGGGGTCGTGATCTGGTGGGGTGGAGAACTCGCCATCGCCCACGCCCTGCGCCCAGCACGAGCCAAGTACCTCAGGTGATTTCTATGCGACGCTCACTGACTGACCTCATCGCCCACGCCCTGCGCCCAGCCCGAGCCAAGTACCTCAGGTGATTTCTATGCGACGCTCACTGACTGACCTCATCACCCACGCCGACAAGCTCGCCGACGCCTTCGAGAGCTATAGCCCAAAACCCGGGGACTTCGATGCGGCCCTGCCGCCGCTGATGGCGGTCAAGCTTGCCGCGTTCCGCCGTGCCGCAGCCGAGAAGGAGCTTGCCGAGGCCATCCACCAAGCTCGCGAAGCGCACCTGTCCTGGCGTGAGCTCGGCGAGGCCATTGGGACCAGCGGCGAAGCCGCCCGCCAACGCTACGCGGCATCCTGACCCCGTCACTCGAGACGCCCGCCCAGCTGCCGTGGTCTGCGCCTGCTGCTCGAGCGGTCCTGGATGCCCGCCCGGCCCTGCCGCCGGTACCGAATGGCCCACCGCTGGGCCATTGGGACCGAGGCCCCGAACCGGTCCGGGCCCGCCGTAACGGCCAGCCGTCGACGACGAGACTGCGAGCCAGAGACGGCCGGTCGGGGTCAACGAGTCGTCAGCGTGGAGCGTGAGGACCTCCATGGTGGGTGTGCTGCCGTCAGACAGCTCCACCTCACCCGGGGTCCTCCTCATGTCCAGCCGGCCCCCGAATCGTCCGCACCTACGACGTGACCCTCAACGACGGGACGACCAAGACCGACGTGAGCCCTGCTCCGCCAGCTTGACGTCAGAGCTCCAGGCGAGGGAGAGACGATCTGGGGTGGGCTCGAGCCCTCCGAAGGGTCCTGGGCCACCAACGCACCCCGCGGCGGATACCGGCATGCCTACCCGCCCGAGCCTGAAATCGTCGTGGTGACAACGAAGTACGGGGCGTAGCGGTTGTTGCCCTGGGAATGTCAGCGAATGGCCGGTCCACGAGCTCTTCCTCCTCCGGCCTCAGCCAGCGTGCGGTTGGCGAAAGAGCGGCCGGTCACGATCGCAAGCTAGTCGCTGGAATCGGCTTCCGACATTGCCGTCGACGGAACGTACGGATATGCCGCTGACGGCGCGGTCGATCCTGCCGATGAGCAAGGGTGGGGGGCAGGGCTCATGGGCCCGCTGCGGCATGCTTCCCGGCCCACTAGGTTGCTCAAATGGTTGAACGCCTGCGAGTCGCCGTCGGGGGTCACGGTGCCTGACGGGGGCAGGCAGGTCGGCCGGTGCAGGGCGAGAAGGTATCGTCGGGGAGTGCCACGGCCGGACCCTGCGCCCAGCGCGGCGCGAGCCCGCGACGCGCCGCAGACTGCGGACGTCGGGAAGGCGCATATCCGGGCCCGGGTTGCCGCTCTGCTGTCGGGCCTGTCGGTGCTATCGGCTTTTCCGGTGCTGATGGTGCTGGCAGTTGGCGCGTTCTGTCTCCAGGTCGGCGGCGTGGGATGGGCGGCGGTCGCGAGCTTCACCGGCTACGTGGTCGTCGGACTTGTCCTGCCCGGAACGCTCCTCTGGCGGGCACTTGGCCCGGCGCCGCGCTGGCGGGGCGAGGAGTATGCGCTGGGCGCTGCGCTGGGTTATGCGCTGGAAGCCGCGGCACGCATCCTGCTGTCCGCGGCCGGCATACCCTCAGCGTCGCCCGGTGTTCCTGTGGTCGTTCTCGTGCTGTTCGTCGCGGTCCCGGGCCTGCGCCGACACTGGCGCAGCTCTGCTGCTGTCATGCCCGCTCGCACAGCGTGGGCATACGCGGTGATCGTGGCGGGGCTGTTCCTCTGGCTGGTTCCGTCCTTCTTCGCGTCCCAGCCGTTGACCTGGCCAGACGGGGGTCAGCCAGGGGTCGACCTGACCTTCCTGCTCGCGCTCGCCGGTGAGCTGTCCCACGGGCAGTGGCCCCCGCAGTTCCCCTACGTCCTGGGGGAACCGCTGCAGTACCACTGGTTCTACACGGTTCACCTGGCCGCAGCCCACGCGGCCACCGGTATCGACCTGCCCATCCTGGTGTTCCGGCTGGGGCTGCTGCCACTGATCGCCACCCTCGTCGTCGCCACCGGAGCGCTGGCCACGCGGATGGCAGGCAGGGCGTGGGTCGGTCCGCTCGGGGCCTTCCTCGCGTGGGTGGTCACGGATCTGACCCTGCAGCGACTGTCGGAAACCGCCACGACCTATGGATCGCCGGTGGGCAGTCTGATGGGCGCCATCTTGTGGTGGAGCCCCACCCAGACCTACTCCGCAGTCACGCTGGTGGCGGCGACCGTGCTCGCCGTCGACGTGGTCCGGGCCCGGGCGAAGGCAGGGCACTGGCTGCTGCTCGCGCTCTTCGCCGGCATCTGCGTGGGAGCCAAGGGGTCAGCGTTGCCCGTGCTCATCGGGGGTGCCGGCGCGGCATCCGCTGTCGGTGTGCTCAAGGCGGGACGTCGGTGGTCACTGGCGCAGTTACGCCTGCCCGAAGTGGGCCTGCTCGCCCTTCTCGTGGGGATCTTCGTGCCGACGACCGTGCTCGTGTATGGCGCGAAGGCCCATGGCATCGTCGTGCGGCCCTTCGGCATGGCGGACGTCACCATGCTCGCCGCGAGCTTCGAGGGACGCTGGATGGTCTCACCGGGCCCGCTCCGCGAGGCGGTCATCACCGGCCTGGCCGTCGTGTGCTTCAGCACCCCGTGGCTGGGAGTGCTGCTGCTCCTGCGCCGGACCACTCGCCGTGATCCTGCGCTCTGGCTGGTGCTGGGCGCCGGCCTGGTCGGGACGGCAACCATGGTTCTGCTCTACCACCCCGGGCAGTCCCAGCTGGACTTCATCCGCTCGGCGCTCCCGTTGCTGGCCTGCGGTGGAGCGTGGGGCATCGCGGAAGGGCTGGCCCGGCTGGGCCGCCCGGTCCGCCTCGCTGCGACGGCCTTGGGCGTCGGAACTGCCGTCAACGCTCTGCTCGCCGTCCTGGTCGGCACCGCGTACTCACCCCCACCGACGCACCTCACCCTGCCATCGGTGTTGCTGCCCTATGTCCTGCTGATCGGGTTGCTGGGCGTCATCACGCTGGGATGGGTCGCCACCACGCGGCAGCTGCGGGTGCGCCCTGCCGTCAGCGCAGTCACCGTCTTTGCCCTGATGTTCGCCGGTGCCGGTGCGACCCGCATGCTCAGTCAGGTAGTCGCCACGGTCGGTCCTACCCTGAAGATGAAGCCGTTGGGCGGCAAGCCATCGGGCGCCGAGCAGCAGGCCGCGATCTGGCTGCGTGACCACAGTGGTCCAGCGGACGTCTTCGCCACCAACGTGCAATGCGTCAACCACGTCCAGCCCACCGATCCCAGCTGCAGCAACCTCGCCTACTGGGTCTCGGCTCACTCCGAACGACGGGCGCTGGTGAACGGCTGGGGATACACGGCGACCGCCGCCCGGCTCTCAGCTGAGCGTCCCGCCGACTCCGGTTACTTCGACACCGTGCCGTTCTGGGACACCGGCCGACTGGAGCGCAACATCACCTTGTTCACCGCTCCCACCCGGGCGGCGGCGGCCTCGTTGCGTAAGGACTACGGGGTCACCTGGGTCTACGCCGACAGCAACTATGGGGTCCTGTCGCCCGACCTGCCCCAGGTCCTCACGCTGCGTTACCGCAACGGACCCGTCAGCCTGTACCAGATTCCATAGCAGGGATGACGGGGCGGGGGGACACCGCTGTCCGCTGGACCTCGCTCAGGCGATCTCACGGCGGGAGGTATGCCGTGGTCCACCGGTGGGGTCGCTGGTGTCAGCCCGAGCGGTGAGCGCGAGCCGGACGGCGTAGGCCACCGCACTGAGGAGGAACATCGCCGCGGTGAGGAGCAGCCATCGGCTGAGGAATGGCTGCTGGGTCTGTCCGGTTGCGCCCAGGTAGGCCTCCCTGCCCTGACGGATGATCCCGGGAAAGAACAGCAGCAGCAGGAGAGTCGCGCCCAACGCGGGGACCCGCACATAGTTCAGCGGGGACACCCGCGGCGGCCTCCCGCCTGCTCCGCGGCGCACCGCCCGCAGACCGCCCGCCAGGGAGCGGTCTGCGAGGGCGTAGAGCGGGAAGACCACCAGGTCGTGGCCGATGACGGCGCCCACGAACCAGACGAGGATCACCGGCCAGGAGGAGTCGGCCGCCGTCAGGACGATCGCGTAGAGCGCCAGCGCGAACGCGCCGATGAGGACGAGGAGGTGCATCGGGCTGGCGCCGTAGAACCCCTTGACGCGAGCAAGCAGGGAGGCCATGTCAGCTGCTCCTGAACTCGATGGAGGTGACCCACTTGGTGTTGTGGACGCCGGGCAGTGCAGGCACGATGATGCGTGCCGGGTAGCCGTGGTCCGCGGACAGCTCGGCCCCGTTGACACTCAGCGCGAGCAGGGAGTCCGGGTCGAGGACCTGGCCGGACGTGAGCACAGCTTGGTTGAACGGACCGTAGCTCTGCAAGGACCTCACCTCTGCCGTGTGCACGTCGGAGAGCCCGACCAGGGCGGCGAGGTCACGCAGCCGCAACCCGGTCCACGTCTCGGTGGTCGACCACCCCTCGACACAGGCGATGGGCAGCGTCGCGGTGTGCTGCGGCATGGCGGCCAGGCTTGCTCGGGAGAGAGCGATCGCCTTGTCTCCACCGCGCAGCGTCAGACGCCAGCCGTCGCCCGTGTCAGCGGGCTGGATGCCCGCCGTCACCGCGGTGCGGTTGACCGGGAAGCCGTTTGGACCACTGTCGTTGTTGCGACCCCTGGGGAGCAGCAGTGCGGCGTCGCGCGCGAAGCCGCCGATCGTTTGACCGACGGTCAGTACTGCGACGAGCAGGGAGCCGCCGCCGACCAGTGCCAGCGCGCCGCGGCGGCTGATCGTGGCCGGCTCGGGATCGGCGGCGACGAGGCCGTCCGGGTCCGGCGGTTCCGCTTGGGTCTGGGCCCGGGTGGTCCGCAGCTCGTCGCGGAACGAGCGGGAACGCAACGCGGTGAGCATCGTGGGCAGCTTGAGCGCGACGTGGGCCAGGAACCCGGCGATGAACACCCACCCGCCGTAGTAGTGGGCGGTGTAGAAGCTGAACCCGAACAGGTAGTCGTACTGGATGTTCAGGACTCCGGTGGCCATCTCGAACAGGATCCCGCCCACCAGCATCAGCAGGGACACCCGTTCCAGCAGCTGGGCCAGGGATCGCGCCGGTGGCCAGTCGAACAGCCTGGGCACCACCGACCACAGCTTGGCCAGGACGACCGGGATCAGCACCAGCCCGAGCCCCACGTGCAAGCCCTGCGTCAGGCGGAACAGCCAGACCGGGCGGGTGGGCCAGTCGAATCCCGGGAGCCGCAGCCAGCCCACCCGGGCAGGCATCGCCTGCCCGAACTGCGGGCCGTAGGCGATGTAGTCCAACAAGCCGGTGAGGATCACCACCGGCAGCGCGACGAGCAGCACCACGCCGAACATCGAGGTCAACCAGGGCCCGCGCAGCGGACTCCGCCATGCCCGGGTGCGGCCGAGCCCCGGCGGCCGGCGCCGTTCCAGCGCACGCCACAGCGCTGCCGGGAACCCGTACTCGACTGAGCCGTGTCCCGCAACGGGCTCGTGCGTTCGCGTGCCGTGTCCGCGGTCCGCGGTGGGGGCCTCACCGGGCTTGGGGCCTTGTCCGACCGGCGGCTGGGTGACGCTCACCGAGCGCTCCCCTGCGGGCATCCCGCCGAGGACGTGCGGCGGGTCCGGCGCCGCCCGAGGGGTTGCGGATCCAATATCGTGTGGCTCATGGCACCATGACAGCGCACCACAGCCGGTCAGGCCGTTCTTCGGACATGACGAAACGCTGACGTTCTGCGCAGAGGCGGCTCAGGATCGCCGGGCTCAGACGTGGTCGGGGCTCAGTCTGCCGTCCTCCACCGCCACCCGCACCCGGCTGAGGAGGAACACCGCCGTCGACATGAGCATGAGACACAGCACCGACAACAGGAGCGGTATGACGCTGTGCCGCAGCTGCTCGTCGAACACCACGACGCCGAGGACGACGCTGGCGAGGGGGTCGGTTGCCGCCGTTGCCGGAAGACTCGCTGCGAGCGGACCGGCCTGGAAGGCCAGCTGGGCGAGAAGGAGCCCTGTCGCGCCGGCAATGATGAGGGCATACAGCTGCCAGCTCGTGAGCAGGGCGACCGGACCGTGCTGGAGAATCTTGGTGCAGGCCTTGATCAGGGCGGCTGTGCCCGCGTAGATCGTGCCCGCGGCGACCCCGAGCAGGGCGGCTGCCCGACGGGAGTCCAGCTTTCGGCGGGTGTACCGGCGTGAGGCGATGGTGCAGCCTGCCACCGCGAGCAGGAAAGCCGCCGCCGTGACGACCGCCGCCGACCGGTCGGTCTGCCCTGCCCTTGCGTTAACTGCCCCGGAGATGATCAGGAAGCCCGCGACGGACAGCACCAGGGCCGCCCCGAGGACCACCTCACGGCGGCTGATCCGGGTGCCGGCGACCCGGTGGGCGACGACGAGCGCGAAGAGCACCGAGGTCACGAGGAGCGGTTGCACGACGGTGAGCGCGCCGATGTGCAGTGCCAGCACCTGGAGCGCGAGCCCGCCGACGTCGGCGAGGATGCCGCCCAGCCACAGCGGGGAGCGCAGGGTCGCCGCGGCGAATGCCAGCAGATCGCTGGGTCGGACGTGGTGCAGGCGCGGCACCTGGCCTGCGCTGCGATGCTTGAGCGCCGTCGCCACCGAGAAGAAGGCCGCCGAACCCAAGGACACCGCGACGACTCCGACCATGCTCATGCGGTCATGATGGTTGCCACTCCGGCGCCGGTCGCGACCGGCTGAGCGCCCCGACCGGGTGTTCGCTGCGGGCGGCTGAGTATGCCGTCTCCGTGCGGTGCAGGAGGGCGCCCCACGCCATGGCGCAGTCGGTCGTGCGGTTGTGCTCGGCGATCCGCCGCCGCAGCCCGACGTCGCGCGCCAGACGGACGATGGCGTCCGTCATCTCCTCGTCGGTTCCGCACAGCAGCCCCTCACGCTCGTGGCCGACGAACTCCCCGACGCCGCCTTCCAGCTTGGCGACGACGGGTAGTCCGACGCATCGAGCCTCGAGGGCGGCGATCCCGAACGACTCCAGGTCGGCCGGTGCCAGGAACACCTGGGCCCCTCCGAGGACGCGTTGAACCTCTCTTCGGTCGAGACGCCCCAGCAGGGCCACGCTGTCGCTCATCCCGTGCCGGCGGACATAGCTCTCCATGGCCTTCTGGCGCGGCCCGTCACCGGCGACAGACAGCCGCAAGCGGGTCGGGTCACCTGATCGCTCGAGCGCCAGCTGCGCCCGGTGCACGATCCGCAGGAGCGCCAGGGGTCGCTTCCGGCGAGCGAGGCGCATGACGGCGACCAGGTGGAGCTCCCCTGGCTGCTCGGGCGCCGCGGGGAGGCGCCACCGGTCCTGGTCGATCCCGTTGCCCAGGATACGGATCTGGGTGTGTGGGGGGAGGAGGCGACGGACGGGTGCTGCTGCGGCCTGGCTCACGGCGGTCCAGACGATGGGCAGCGCCGACCAGCCGCCGAGAGCGTCCATGGTGGACATGATCGGCCGGACCCCAGCCCACATCGAGTGCACGGTGACGAGTGTCGCTATGCCGTCGCGAGCCGCGGCCCGGGCGAGGAAGAACGCGAAGGGGGAAGCGACGCCGAGGTGGGCGTGGATGACGTCCACCTCGAGGTCACGCAGGGCGCGGAGCCCGGCTCGGACGGCCAAGGGGTGCAGGGCATGCGGGTGATCGAAGTCGCGGGTGACGCGCACGACGTCGGGTGCCTCGAGGCCCGGCGTGCTCGTCAGGACCCGGACGTCGTGACCTTGGCCGCGCTGGAGCTGGGCAAGGTCGAAGATATGCGTCTCGATCCCGCCAAGTCGGGGCAGGTAGAAGTCGCTGACGTGCGCGATCTTCACAAGAGACCGAGCCGACGGACGACGGCCGGGTGGCCAGGTGTTGGCAATACACGCTCCATCGTCGTTGTCCTCCTCGACCGCTGCGGAGAAGCCGGCCCAGCTGGGTGCTGCTGTGGACCTGACGGCGAGCGCCTCCCTGGTCCGTCGGGGGGTGACCCTGCGCCGAGCGCCCCCGGGTGGCCCCTGAAGTTCATGCCCAGCCGACGTCGGAGGCAAACGCAGCCGACTGGCGCTGTGCCCGAAAACCTATCCCTCGAGCGGGGTGGCGGCGAACCCGCCCAGAGTAGCCGGGCATTGAGGCATGCTTTTGGGAAGCCCATCGCAAGGAGACACACACGTCGCCGCCCCCCAGGGCAGCGCGTCTGAGGCTAGTCCATGGTCTTACCGCTAGCAGTGTCGGCCTGGCGGTCCCGTCTACGACCTCCAGAGAAGAGAGCTATGACCAGTCCTGTCGACGGTGGTAGCGCCCTCTCGCGCAGAGCTGCGATCCAGCTGTCGGTGGGTGCCGGGATCGGTCTTGCCGGCACTGGCGGCGGCATGGTCCGCTACAAGGCCACTCACGTGGGGCGCCCCCTCCTGTCCGAGACAGTCGCGTTGAGGGGCCCGGGAACCCTTGACCTGGTGTCCCCCGGCAGCGCGCCAGGTCTCATGGTCGCCGACACAAGGGTTCTTCGTGGCGCCGTCGACGAGGACAGGCTCATCAGCGAGCAGCGCGCCTGGATGTCCTCGGGCGCGACATGGACTCGAGAAGCTGGCGCGTGGTCGGCGTTGGTGCAGGCGGCATCCCTTGACCTCCATGTGCTGATGATCGCGAGTCCGGCCCCCGTCGCCGGCTGGTCGCCGTTCTGGCGTTTCGTCTGGCCTCGTGACGCCGCCCATGCCGCCGCAGCTCTCGCGCGCACCGGCCGAGCCCAGCAGGCAGTGCCCATCATGGAGTTCCTGCAACGCGTCCAACACCCCTCGGGCTGGTTCGAGGCTCGCTACCTGCCTGACGGGTCGGGTCCACCGGATAACCGAGCGCGTCAGCTCGACGGGACCGGCTGGGCACTGTGGGCACTCGCCGATGTGGTCGACCACCTGCCAGCTGCGCAAGGCGACTACGTAGCCAACGGCATGCGACCCCTGATAGGGCGCTGCCTGACCTTGATCTACGCCCAGACCAACAACGCGACAGGGCTACCCTCACCCTCTCCCGACTACTGGGAGACCCCGGAAGACACCCTCACCCTCGGAACCGTCGCCCCCCTGGCGGCTGGACTCTGGGGCGCCCAACGGCTCCTGTCCCGCCTCGGAGATCAGCCCGCCGCCCAGCGAGCACTCGAGGGTGAACGCGGACTACGCCAAGCGATCGAATCGCGCTTCCAACGCGACGGATACCCACGCCACCTCGGGCGTGATGATCCCGACGCGGCGATCGCCTTCCTGCTACCGCCCTACGCAGCACACGTCAGCCTGGCCCCGCTCGACGCCCTGATCGCCGCCGAGAAGAAGATGCGCCGCGCCGGCGGCGGGCTCGCTCCCGGGACCGGCTGGAAGAACGACGGCATCAGCTGGACACCGGAAACAGCACAGACAGCCCTGGCCTACGCCTCCTCAGGCCGAGCCGCTGACGCAGCCCGGCTTCTGTCCTGGATCGACACCCACCGCACCTCCTACGGATCAATCCCAGAGAAGGTGTTGCATAACGGCGCCCCCGCCGGCCCCGCCCCCCTCAGCTGGACGGCAGCCTTGGTCCTCCTCACCATCGAGGCCCTGACGAGAACCTGACCCTTTGCCACGACTCAATGGCGACGCTACAGGGCGGCCTTCAGCCGGACCGGTTGCGCACGCATGGGGTCCGCCCACATGGGTCGGATGTCAGCTCTGCCGCCACCGATGAGACCCCTGACCCGTTGTGGAGGGTAGCCCGCGCCGACCCGCGAAGCAGACCGGCAACGTGCAAGTACTCAGCATGAGTATCCATGCCCTCACCGTCGGTGTCTCGACCGGCTCGACATCTCAGCGACAATCCTGAGACTCCCCCTTCGGCATGCCGTGAGGCATCCGAAGTCTCTGGCAATGATCCAGGACGACTCGCGCCGTGGTCGCTGGAGTCACCCGCATGTAGCTCTTGGAGTCGCTGGCCCGGGCTGATCCGCCAGGGTTGGTTGGGACTGACCGGCGGCTGGCGTGCGGGTCCGACCCGACGACAATTCAGCGCAGGTAGCTCGCGCCGTTGAAGTCGACGACTGCGCCGGACACCCACTCGGCACCCGGCTCTGCGAGCGTCAGGATCGCTCGGGCCACCTCCTCGGCTGACGCCACGCGGTTGAACGGGCTCTGCCCGCGGATCGCGTCGCCCTCCGGTCGGTCCAGGAGTGGGGCGGCCATGTCCGTGGCGATGAAGCCCGGGGCGAGGGTCACCACCGATATGCCTTCCGGCGCCAGAGCGACGGCCATCGACTGCCCGAAGGCGTGCAGCCCTGCCTTGCTGGCCCCGTATGCCGGGACGTCGGGTTCCCCGCGGTAGGCACCTCGCGAACCGACGTTGACGATGCGGCCGCGAGGCAGCCCCTGCGGTGGAGGCACGGCAACCATGTGCCGGGCGAGGCACCACGTGAGGTTGGCCGGACCCATAAGGTTCGTGGCCAGCGTGGCCTGCCACGCCTGCACCCACGCGTCGTAGTCCACCTCGGTGATGCGGTGCTCGCCCCTGCGGCTGCCGCCGTCGGCCGGGTCGAGGAACAGGGCGGCGTTGTTGACCAGGACGTCCACCCGCCCCAACGCCTCGATCGCCTTCTGCGCCAACGCGCTCACCTCGGACGGTAGGGACAGGTCCGCCTGGACGAGGGCATGGCCGGTGCCGGGGAGGCTGTCGACCAGCTCTGTGGCAGGGCCTTGCGCTTCCCGGTAGTGAACGACGACCCGGTCGCCACGTTCCGCGAACGCCCGGGCCGTCGCAGCGCCCACACCTCGGGAGGACCCGGTCACCAGCACTCCACGTCCGCGAACGATCATGCCGCCAGCCTAGGTGGCGCACGGCATACGGCCGCCTGGGACCGTCGCGACGCGCAGCGAGCGAGCTGCAGACGAGCCTGCGCACGTGCGGCACACTGTGGCGATGTTGCACCTGCGGATAGCAACACCTTCGGAGCTCACCGACGGCGTGGTCAAAATCTTCACCGACGACCCCGCCATCAGCGGGCTGGCGGTGCTGCGCGAGGCCTCCCTGAAGCCCCCGGGCGACATCGTGCTCGCCGATATCGCCCGCGAGGCCGTCAACGAGGTCATCGACGAGCTGCGCGAGATGGGTGTCCACCGTGCGGGGACGATCCACATCGTGCCCGTGACGTCCTGGCTCTCGCAGCGGGGACTCGATGCCGAGAGGATCAGCCCAGGGAGCAGCGCCGACTCCGTCGTCTGGGCCGACGTCACCCAGCGCGCCTACGACGAGTCGGAGATCAACTGGACCTATCTGTCCTTCATGACGCTCGCAACGCTGCTCGCGAGCATCGCCATCGTGCTGGACTCACAGATCCTCGTCATCGGTGCCATGGTGCTCGGCCCCGAGTTCGTGGCCATCGCAGCCCTCGGCCTGGCGCTGGTGCGACGACGAATGTCTTTGATGGTCCTCGCGGCTCGCACGCTCGTCGTCGGTTTCGCGGTCGCCATCGCGGCCACCACTGTCGCAGCGCTTGCCGCGAGAGGACTCGGTTGGGTCACCGCCGAGGACGTCACCGGTCCGCGCCCGGGCACTGCCTTCATCTACACCCCCGACAAGTGGTCGTTCATCGTCGCGGTCATCGCGGCAGCCGCAGGCGTCCTGTCCCTCACGTCGTCGAGGGTCGGCGGCTTGTCCGGCGTGTTCATCTCCGTCACCACCGTCCCCGCGGCGGGAAACGTCGCACTGGGTATCGCCTTCGGAGCGTCCAGCGAGATCTGGGGCAGCACGTTGCAGCTGGTCCTCAACCTCACCGGCATGGCCGTGGCCGGGTGGGCGGCGCTGGCGATCCAACAGGCGCTGTGGTCTCGCCTGTCGGCGCGCCGCGGCCGTCTCCTCAACCGACTGCGGCGAGGCCGCTGAACGAGCGCGTCAGTGCCGGCATCGGTGCGGGTCCGGCTGCTGGAGACGTAGTCGGCGGGCAACCCCCGAGGCGGTTGAGCGGGCCCGCAGCCGGGCAGAGTGACGATGCCAGACTGTCGAGGGTCAGCGAAGGAGACATCTCGGTGAGCACCAGCGAACCAGAACCGATCGTCATCTCGAAGAAGAAGTACCTCAAGGAGGAGGAACGTCTCCAGGGCGAGCTCGTCGCGCTCCAGGAGTGGATCCGCACCAACGGCAAGCGGCTCGTCGTGATCTTCGAGGGGCGCGACACCGCCGGCAAGGGCGGAACCATCAAGCGGATCACGGCACGGCTGAACCCGCGTACCTGCCACGTTGTCGCACTGCCGGCCCCGACCGAACGCGAGCGGGGGCAGTGGTACTTCCAGCGCTACGTCTCGCGCCTGCCGTCGGCTGGCGAGATGGTGATCTTCGACCGCTCCTGGTACAACCGGGCCGGCGTCGAGAAGGTCATGGGGTTCTGCACGCAGGAGGAGTACGAGGAGTTCGCCCGGACCGTGCCGACCATCGAGCGGGTGCTGATCGACGAGGGCATCGTGCTCGTCAAGTACTGGCTGAGCCTGTCCGACGCTGAGCAGCGCCGGCGGTTCCAGTCTCGGATCGACGATCCGACCAAGCGCTGGAAGCTGAGCCCGATGGACCTCGAGGCGCAGTCACGGTGGGTCGACTACGCCGAGGCCAAGGACGCGATGTTCCAGTTCAGTGACCTGCCGGAGAGTCCGTGGTGGGTCATCGACTCCGACGACAAGAAGTCCTCACGGCTCAACGTGATGGCGCACCTGCTCTCCGTCATGCCCTACGAGAAGCCGGAGCACACCGACATCGACATCCCGCAGCGTCAGGATCGGGACTACGAGCGGCCACCCAAGGAGAACCAGCGGTTTGTCCCGCAGCGCTACCTCGTCGGCAAGACGTGACCGTGGCCTGACCCCGGACCCGACCCTCGTGCCACGAGTGGGAGGCTCAGGTCCGCCTACGCGCGAACGAGCAGAACCCGATGCCGGTCGGCGGGACGGCCCCCGCCCATGTTTGTGACCGGCAGTGCCGGGCATGAGTCAGGTCTGCGCGATGAGGACACCGGTCCAGCGAAACGAGTGGCGACGATGGCAGGTCGAGAACGCGTGGACAGCCTCACCTTTATCGGCACTGCCACGACAGTGCTGCGCCTCGGCCCCTTCAAGATCCTCACCGACCCCAACTACCTGCACCGAGGACAGCGGGCCTACCTCGGAAAGGGCCTGTGGTCGCGCCGGATCACCGAGCCGGCGATGCTGCCGCAACACCTGCCGCGGCTGGATCTCGTCGTCCTGTCCCATCTGCACGGTGACCACTTCGACCGCGTGGCACGCCGCATGCTCGACAAGAGTGTGCCCGTCATCACGACGCCGCACGCCGAACGTCGGCTCCGCCAGTGGGGGTTCGAGAGCCATGGCCTTCAGCCGTGGGCGCGTCACGAGGAGCGCCGGGGGGATCACCTCCTCACCGTCGAGTCCGTGCCCGCCATCCACGCCCGCGGGCTGATGGGACGGCTGCTGCCGCCCGTCATGGGCTCGGTTCTCGAACACAGCGTCGGGGGAGTCGTGGACCGACGGGTCTACATCAGCGGCGACACCCTGACGGGGGACCACCTCGACGCGATCGCCGAGGCGCACCCCGACATCGACACCGCGGTGGTCCACCTAGGTGGCACCCGGGTGCTCTTCCACACCGTCACCATGGACGCCGCGCAAGGGGTCGACTTCCTGCGCCGCATCCGCCCCCGCCAGGCCATCCCCGTCCACCACAGCGACTATCCCGTCTTCCGGTCCCCGCTGTCACAGTTCCTCCTGCAGGCGCGGGGCGCCGTGCCGGGCGTGGAGGTGCGGGTCGCCGAGGGCGGGGTGCGGCTGCCCCTGTGAGGCCGCGCCGGTCGACCCGGTGAGGCCCCGCCGGTCGACCGTCACGCACCCGGCGTGGCAACGACCTCGTCCGCAACCGGGTCACGGAGTGCGTCAGTGGCCGCGGCAGTGAGCGGTGTCGGCCCGCCGTCGGTATGCCGGCCAGCTCCGCGTCGTCAGAACCCGCACTGTTGCGGCGATGGTGGTCGGGCACGGTGCTCGGGGTCGTCAGAACCCGCACTGTTGCGGCGATGGTGGTCGGGCACGGTGCCCGGGGTCGTCAGAACCCGCACTGTTGCGGCGATGGTAGTCGGGCACGGTGCCCGGGGTCGTCAGAACCCGCACTGTTGCGGCGATGGTGGTCGGGCACGGTGCTCGGGGTCGTCAGAACCCGCACTGTTGCGGCTGCTCGGCTTCGATGTCCCGGGGTGGCCAGGTCGTGGGCGCTGCGTCAGGGGGCAGGCCGAGGAGGTGACGTGACCAGTCGTGGAGCAGAGGGGAAGGAACAGGCATCTTCTGGCCGATCATGGCCCCGACGAGCGGCAGTGGCCGTCGAAGCGGGTCTCGAGAGGCTCGACTGCGGGTTGGCTGCCACGCGGACCCGCCGACCTCGGTAGCGAACGCCACCACGGGCCCGGGCTCCGACGGCGAGCCAGATGCACAGCCCTCGCTCCAGGACCCAGGCCGGGCCCACAGGGGCACCGACCTCGGGATGTCGAGGCCGCCGCTGCGTCGACGGCCCACCTCGGCCAGGACAACGGTCGCGGCGGCCATGGCGACCAGCAACCCCGGTCGGCGGATGGCGGAGACCGCCACGAGCGGGACGATGCTCAACTCCACGGCCAGCCGGCCCGGTTGGGCGAGGTCGTCATAGGCCTGGCGCACCCGTTGCGACCAGAAGTGGGCCGCGGGCGGCGGGCGACGCCCGACGAGCAGCCCGGGGAGGTTGACGACCAGACGGCCGTTGGCTTGGGCGGTCCGGACCATCTCGAGGTTCTCGAACAGGACCTCGGCACTCCAGCCGCCCATCACCGCGACGGCGCTCGCGCGCAGCCCGAAGGTGCCCGGCCAGTCAGCCGCGAACGCTCGGGCGATGAGCGTCCGGCAGAAGTCCCACCGAGCGTGCCACGGCCACTCGGTGAAGACGTTCTGCGGCCGGACCATGTCCGCTTCCTGGAGAGCCAGATACATGGTGGTCAGGGAGTCCCCGTCATACCGGACGTCGTCATCGGCGAGGACAACCAGCTCGTGCCGGGAGGCTGCGATGCCCGAGAGAGCGCCCACGACCTTGCCGTTGACGCCGAGGCGACCGTCCGGGGTCATCACCCGTATGCCGTCCGGCCAGGCGGCGCGGTGCGCCGCGAGCAGCTCCGGCCGTGAGCCGTCGACGACCGTGACGTCCGCCACGGCGTGCAGGCTGACGAGATAGGCGCCCATCTCCTCCACGTCGGCGCGCTGCTCCGAGAGCGGACGGTCCCACCGCAAGGGGATGACGACCTCCACCGGGAACCTGACCGTCGTCGGGCTCCGCGGTTCGCTCGTCAACGCGGGCACGCCCCTCCACGGGAGTCTGCGCTTCCCGCAGGGACGTCCGGGCCAGGTTCGGCGCCGCGGACGAACGGCGCGAACCAGCCCGGTCCGACGGCCCTGCCTGAGTACTGCCGGGCCTCCGAGATCTCACCGTGGTCAGCCAGCATCGGGTTGATGCTGCCTTGCAGCCGGATGTCGCGCCGGCGGATGGTGTCGCGCATGCGGGGGTAGCGACCCGATGCCCGCATCTCCTCGAACTGCTCGTGGAGGTTAAACACGAGAACCGGCACCTCGGACCGCCGGGCGACCCTCGAGGCACGCGGGTGGAGCCCCACAATGAAGAAGGCCGTCCCGCCCGCACTGAAGGCGAAGTGGTCGTCACTCGGGTTCGACGACACGCCCTGGCTCCACGGGGTCCCGTCCAGGTCGGCGACGGCCTGCAGCTGGGTCCACAGGAGCCGCTCGAAGTGCGCCTCATCGGCGATGTCGGGTCCGCGGAAGGTGGCCACGAAGGAGGCGAGCCCTGCAGCGGGGTCGACCTGCTGCGCGAACGCGGCCAGGTCAGCCAGCAGCAGGGCAGCGGTCTGCGGCCCAGCCAGGGTGTCGTAGACGCGGACCATGGCCCGCCCTCGGTGAAAGACGGACCGGGCTCCGAGGCACGGGTAGTCCTCTGCGGCCACCTTGGCGCTCAGCACGTCGGCCAGACCCTCTCCTGTCCTGCGGTTCTCGTCCCGCAACTCGTCGATGATGTCCTGGTCCTCGTCCCGCGACTCGTCGATGATGTCCTGGTTCTCGTCCCTGATCCGGTGCATGACCCCTCCTGCTGCTCACCCGGCGACTACCCGGTCGGAGGCTGCGACAAACGGCCGCCGTCCCCCGGGCGGTAGGCTCACGGACCCCGACAGAAGGCGAGGCGGTTGGTGGGTTGGCTCATCATTCCGCGAGATCCCTTCCTGGAGAGTGTCCGGGACCGTCGGCGAACCATGTCCGAGAGAGGCTGAGGCCATGACCACTACCGCGCCCAGAATGCTTCGCACCGAGGTGCCGGAGGCCTTCGACGAGGTTGCCGATCGCTATGACCTGATGGCGGCTCTCAACCCCGGCTACCACGCTCACCTGCGGGCCTCGGCGTCCGATCTCGTGTCGTCGATGCTCGACGGTCGAGAGGGGTCCGGTCCATCTTCAGGAGCAGATCCCGGCCGGCCTCTGCGGGTCATCGACCTCGGCTGTGGGTCGGGCGCCTCCACGCGAGCCCTGATGAACGCCCTCGAGGCGGCCGCTGTCCGGTACGAGGTCGTCGGGGTCGACGCGAGCCGAGGCATGTTGCGGCAGGCGCAGGCCAAGCAGTGGTCTCCCGCAGTGAGGTTCGTGGAGGCGCAGGCGGAGGACCTCGCGGCACACTCGGCGCTGGTCGGTGAGCAGGGCTGGGACGGGGTCTTCGCGGCATACCTCGTCCGCAACGTCGGGAGGCGGGACGCCCTGCTCGCCACCCTGCGCTCGTGGCTGCGGCCGGGCGGCGTGCTGGTGCTGCACGAGTACTCGGTGGCCGGTAACCCGGCGGCGACGGCGGTGTGGACAGCCGTGTGCCGGCTGCTTGTCGTGCCGCTGGGCTGGTTGACCTCGCGGCGGACAAGGCTTTACTCCTACCTCTGGCGCAGCGTCCTGGACTTCGACTCGACCACCCAGCTCATGGACCGGCTGGTCCTGGCCGGCTTCGAGGAGGTCCGCACCCGCTCGGTCCGTGGTTGGCAGCGGGGGATCATCCACACCTTCCACGCCCGACGGCCGCGGTGAGCTGGCGGCCGGGCCAGGACCGCCGCGCCGTCCGGCACCAGAGCCCCGTGGCGGAGGCGCCGGGACCCGACGAGGCACGGCTTCCTCCGGTTCGCCGCGCCGGGGTCGTGGTCGTGGGGGGCGGCGTCGCCGGCCTGGCCGCCGCGGCCGGGCTCGTCGAGCGGGGGGTGCCGGTCACCGTGGTCGAACGCGAGGGGACCCTCGGCGGCCGGGTGCGGTCGTGGCCGGTGACCCTGCCGGACGGCACGCCCACCTCGATGAGCAGGGGGTTCCACGCGTTCTTTCGCCAGTACTACAATCTGCGGGCACTCCTGCGCCGTGCGGACCCGGCCCTCGAGCGGCTGCGACCGCTGGCGGACTATCCGCTCGAGCTGGCCGGAGGACCGCGCGACTCCTTCGCGAAGATCCCCACGACGCCGCCGTGGAGTGTGGCGGCCTTCGTCGCGCGCAGCCCCAGCTTCACCCTCGGCTCGCTGGCGCGGGTCGACGTCCACGCGGCGTTGGGGCTGCTCGACGTCCAGTTTCCGAGGACGTTCACCGAGTACGACGGTGTCAGCGCGGCGCAGGTGCTCGACGGGCTGCGCTTCCCGGAGCAGGCCCGACACCTCGCCCTGGAGGTCTTCGCCCGCAGCTTCTTCGCCGACCCGCGCGAGTTCTCCGGCGGCGAGCTCGTCGCCATGTTCCACGCCTACTTCGTCGGCTCGTCAGAAGGGCTGCTCTTCGACGTGCCCGCGGACGACTACGACACCGCGGTGTGGGGTCCGGTGGGGGACTACCTCCGCCGCCGCGGCGCGCGGATCCTCACGGGGACGACGGTCGAGCAGGTGGAGTCACTGCGGGACGAGTCACTGCCCGACGTCCGCGCCGAGGACGCAGGTGCGCCGGGACCACTGCGGCTGACGTTGGCCGGTCCGGGCGGGCACGATGCCTTGGTCGCGGACGCCCTCGTGGTCGCCGCTGACCGGGCTGGCCTGCAGGATCTCGTCGCCGGTGCCCCGTGGCTGGGCGACTCGGACTGGCGCCACCGGGTGGCCGCGCTCCGGTCAGCGCCCCCGTTTGCGGTGTGGCGGCTCTGGCTGGACCGCCCGCCGCGCCGCGGTTCTCCACCGTTCCTCGGCACGAGCAACTTCGGCCCGCTGGACAACGTCTCGTTCGTCGACCAGCTCGAGGACGGCGCGGCCGACTGGGCCCGCGCGCACAGGGGCTGCGTCGTGGAGCTGCACGCCTACTCCTTGCCTGCCGGGACCGGTGGCCCGAGTGACGGGGCGGGTGACGCGGCAGGTGGCGCGGCAGGTGGCGCGCTGCGGGCGGAGCTGCGGCGGCAGCTGCACCGGCTGCACCCCGAGCTCGCGGACGCCCGGGTGCGGCACGAGGAGTGGCTCCTCCGGCAGGACTGTCCCCTCGCCGGGATCGATCCGTGGGCCGAGCGACCGGGCGTCGGAACGCCGGACTCGCGCGTCGTGCTGGCGGGTGACGGCATCCGCTGCGACTATCCCGTGGCGCTCATGGAGCGGGCGGCGACGACCGGGTGGCTGGCCGCCAACACCCTGCTCGGGCGGTGGGGCCTGCCCGGACACGACCTGTGGACGGTTCCGATGACCGGTCGGGTCCCCGGCGTGCACGCGCTCCGCTCGCGGTGGCCCGCGGCTCGGGGCAACCCCGCTGACGCACCCCGCTGACGCAACCCCGAGGGGGCCGGGCGCACAGGACCAGCGGCTCAGCCCCCGTAGGTCTCTCCTCGGGAGCGCAGCTCCCACCGGCGTTCGGCGTAGGCGAGGTCGTCGACCCACAACCTCGCTGCCGTCGCTGCCATCCTCGGTCGGACCAGACGTGCGACGCGTCGAGCGAGCGCGAAGCCGGGCCGGCCGGAGTGCGCGATCGTCGCCTCCGTCATGACGGTGAGCGGGCGGCCCAGGACGTCGACTCCAAGGGGCGTGGCGTGGGTCTCGACGACGCTGCCGGAACCTTCACCATCGACGATGGTCATGACGATGGCGCGGGCATCGGGACAGGTGAAGTCGGCGCGCACGGGCACCCCCCAGGTGGGCGAGAGCCGGAACGTCACGTCGACGACGAGCCGATGATCGTCGCTCTCGTCGTCGTCGACAGTGAGGTGGCTGAACGCATACGGGTGGTACCAGGTGCCGTGCCATGGGTCGAGCCGGTTAGCGATGATGTCGGCCGGCTCGCACACCCCGCGGACGGCGAACACCGCGGCGATCGACTCTGCCTCCGGCGGACGGGAGGGGAGTGTCGGACGTTCGGTCGGGATCTCGCCCGGGGTCGGCAGCCTGACCCACAGCAGGACCCCGTCGTCGTGAGCGGGGAACGGTGACCAGCCCGGCTGCCCGTCGGCCCCGAGCGACAACCCGTGCCACCGGCAGGACATTCGCCCCTCCATGACCTCGCACCCCTCGAGGAGGGCTCCGAGGTGGGGGCACGACCCGGGGCCGGCGAGCAGCCGGCCGTCCCCCCCACGCCAGAGCGCCACCTCCCTGCCGGCAATGGTGCGTACCATGGAGCGGTCCGGGTGGAGGGACCGGGTGTCACCGGCGACGTACCACCCTCCGGGGTCCTTGCGCTGGGACGCCTCGACCGCCGCACGGATCCGGCCGGGCCGGGCTTGGCGCCAGGTCCCGTCCAGGCGGCCCCGCGGCTCGGCCGGGAGCCGGCGGATCGGAATGCGCTCGGCGAGAGTCGCGGTGGGCGTGCTGCGCAGCGTCATGGTGCCAGGGCCTTTCCTCGGGCTCGCCCGAGCGTCATCATCCGTGCTGAGAGAGCGGCCTTGCGCCACGTGGGCACCGTGGCCCGGGAGGCGAAGACGTCGTAGTCGTTGGCCTCGATCCGGTCGAGGATCCGCGAGTAGAGCAGCCGGGCGGCGGTGACACAGCGGGCCGAGGAGGAGGGAAGCATCGGTATGCCGTCGTCGGCCCGGGCGTAGAGCGTGCGGTTGCGCTCGATCTGGAACCGCATCAGGTCTCGCCACCCGTCGGTGACGGCGCGGTGGGCGGGATCGGCACCGAACCGGCGCACGTCTTCCTGGGGCAGGTAGACTCGGCCTCGGTCGAGGTCCTCGCCGACGTCGCGAAGGAAGTTGGTCAGCTGGAACGCCTGGCCCAGCGCTCGGGCCGGCTCGAGCGCCTCGGGCGAGCTCGGACGCAGCACGGGCAGCATCATCTCGCCGATGACGGCGGCCGACCCGTCCATGTATCCGAGCAGGTCCGCCCACGTCTCGTAACGGGTCGTCGTGAGGTCCTGCGCCATCGCGCCGAAGAACCGGTCGAAGCGTTCGTCGGTGATCTGGCAGGTCCGGACGGTGTGCACCACCGCGGCGAGCACCGGGTCGTTCGTGGGCTCGCCGGAGCGCGCTACCCGGAAGGCGCCGGCAAACTGCTCCAGCCGGCCGGCGGTTGCCGTCACCGCGTCCGGTGCGGTCGCGCCGTCGTCGTCGACGATGTCGTCGGCCAGGCGGCAGAGGGCATACACGGCGTGGACGTGGCGCCGCTGCTCGGCCGGCAGGAGGGCAGCCCCCCAGAAGTAGGTCGTCCCGTGTCGACGGGTGAGCTGGGCGCAGCGGCGGTATCCCTCCCGCAGCAGGGCGCCGGCGTCCCGGTCAGCTCGCCGGGGCAGGCGCTCGGCGGGACCGCTCATCGAGCAGGCCGCGCGGTGGCGCGTCGGGCGGCCGGCAGGTAGTCGTCGAGCCGGTCGGCGGCGAGCTTGCCGCTGATCAGGACCATCGGGACGCCGACACCCGGCACGGTGCCCGAACCCGCGAAGACCAGCCCGGGGACGCGGCGATCGACGTTGCTCGGCCGGAACGGCCCGGTCTGCAGGAAGGTGTGCGCCAGCGCGAACGGCGTGCCCTCGTGCATGCCCATCTCCTGCCACTCGACCGGCGTCACGAGCTGCTCGGTGACGATGTCGGTGGGATAGCCGTTCGCGTCCAGGAAGGCCAGCAGCCGCTCGCGCATGGGCCCGCGCTCGCGCGACCAGTCGATCCCGGCGGACAGGTTGGGCACCGGCTCGAGGACGTAGAGCGTCGACCCGCCGTCCGCGGCCAGGGAGGGGTCGGTGACGGTCGGGACGGTGACGAGCCGGGACGGGTCGGGCATCAACGTCCCGTCGCGCATGAGGGCGTCGAACGCGCCGGTCCAGTCGTCGCCGAAGTGGATGTTGTGGTGGCTCGTCCCCGGGGCGGGCGAGCCATTCGCCCCGACGTGCCAGACGACGGCCGAGGGGGAGTAGGTGCCGCGGCGCACGACCCGGGGGGCGGTGAGCTGGGGGAGGAGCTGGTCGTACGCCACAGGAAGGTCGACCGTGCAGACGACGGCGTCCGCGAGCACCTTCTCGCCGCCCGCGAGCGCGACCCCGGCGATCCGGCCGCCCCGGTCGAGCAGGAGCCGCTCGACGCCGGCGTCGAACCGCAGGTCGGCCCCCGCCTTCGTCGCCGCGGTGGCCAGGGCAGCCGGGACGGCGTCCATGCCGCCCTCGGGGAAGTAGACGCCCTCGATCGAGTCCATGTAGGTGATGACCGCGTAGATGGCCAGGGCCCGCTCCGGCGGCAGCCCGGCATACAGCGCCTGGAAGGTGAACAGGCGGTGCAGCCGCTCGTCCGTGAACCACCGCCTGATCGCCGGGCCCAGCCGGCCGAACGCCCCGAGCCGCACCAGGCGAGCGGCCGCGAGCGGACGCGACAGCAGGTCGAGCGGGCTGTCGTAGTTGGCGTCGATGAAGTTCGGCATCTCGACGACGTAGAGTCGCCGCAACCAGGTGACGAAGTCCTCGAAGGCCGCGGCATCGACGCTGCCACAGGTGCGGGCGATCTCCTCGCGCATCGCCTCGACGCCGTGGCGCACCATGATCTCGCTGCCGTCGGCAAACCGCGCCCGGTATGCCGGGTCGAGGCGCTGCATGGGCAGCGCCTCACGCAGGCTGCTGCCCGCCGCCCGCAGCGCGCCGTCGACGAGGTCGGGCATCGTCATCACGGTCGGCCCGGTGTCGAAGGTGAACCCCTCCTGTCGCAGCCGCAGCCCACGCCCGCCGGGGGCGCCGTGTCGCTCGAGCAGCACCACCTCGTGGCCGCGTCCGACGAGGTGACAGGCCGCCGACAGGCCCGCGATGCCCGCGCCGACGATCGCGACGGTGCTCATGGCGATCCCTTCCGACGTCGAGCACGCCACCAGGCCGGACGGGAGGGCGCGGCCCCTCCCACAAGGGTAGGTGAGCGTCGTGCTCGGCGCGCGGCGCGTCCCCTTCTCGCCCGGCACCGACCGCGGCCGGCGTCGTCGGCCCGAGGTCGCACCGCTCGGGCGGCCCGGTATGCCGGCTCCCGGAGCCGACGGACCACCTCGTACTGCGTCGTCCCCGGCAGCGGGGCCGTGATCGGGTCGTGCCGTTCCTGGCCACCAGGCCGCGGCTGGCGGGGTCCGACGCGGACGTCGGCGACGTCACTCCACGAACCGGTCCCCACGGCATACGAGAGTGTCATCCGGGCCGGTGAGGTGAGGTCGTCACCGCCGCGAGCACCTTCGGGCAGGAGACGCAGCAGGAGCGCGCCGGCGGGTGCCCGCACCGGCAGCAGGCTCGTCAACGGACCATCGCCGGCGGCGTCGCACAGGCGCAGGACGAACCGCCGGTATGCCGTGTCGCCGGTCGAGGCGAAGAGCAGGTCCGCGTGCGGCGGCTTGTCGACCCCCTGGCCGAGCACCGGGATCCGCAGGGCCATCCCGCAGATGTCCTTGGAGGGGCGCGGCAGGCCGATGGCCCGCGAGACGCGCAGAGTGCCCGTCGTCGTGCCCGCCTCGTCGAGCCAGGGGACGCCGCTCGCGCCGCGGCCGAGGTTCGTCACGGTGCACAAGTACGTGACTCCGTCGGGATGCAGCGGACGCCGGCCGCGCAGGAGCGCGACGACGCCGAAGCCCGCCGCCAGGACGGCCCCGCCGAGCCCGGACGCGGCCCGGGTCGCGCGTGCAAGGGTGGGGCGACCGGTCATCCCAGCTCGTAGTCGATGGGCTTGCAGGTGCCCCCGTTGGACTTCTCGGCCGAGCACGCCGTGAGCCCGACATGCAGGTCCATCTCGGCGCGCAGCGTCAGGTAGTCGCCCGCCGTCGAGGTGGGTGGGTCGATGTGCAGCTCGCCGGAGGGGTCCGTCCAGACGTTCATGAAGATGTTCAGGGTCGTGGAGATCTGGTCGGGGGACACGCCGAACCGGCCGAGGCCGATGCAGAGGTTCTCGAAGCAGCTCGGGTGGGGGGCGCCATCGAGCTCCGGATAGAGCAGGTCGAAGGTCTGCTGGCTGCACGGCGTGAGCAGAAAGTCGTGCCGGCCGCACGTGTCCTCGACGATCGTCGCCATGGGCCGGCTGCGGTTGCTGTAGAGGACGTCCCCGGTGGTGAAGAACACCCGGTTCCCGTAGTCGATGGTGCGGCCACTGGAAAGACACTCGCCATGGTCATCGGCAGCGAAGGCGAAGAAGTCACTGACCTGGCCGCCGCTCGGGTCGACCACCGTCAGCGTCCGGCCGGCCGGCAGCTCGAACCCGGCCCCGGTCTGCGGAGCGAGCCGCCTCACGCGTCCTCCTGGGGCAAGCTCCACCACGGCAGCTCCTCCTCGTTTCGCACGGCGGTCAGAGCGCCATGCTCCGTGCCGACGCGCCCAACCGCTGAAACGTGCTGCGGCTCAGTCCTGTTCATCGGTCGACGGCACCTCGGCCGGCCGGGCCTCGTGATGACGCCGGCCATGGGTGCGCCGGTCCTCCTTCATCTCGGCCTCGTAGAGATGTCGGCGCCCGTCCACGAGCGACCCGCGCGCCCGCTCCTCTAGTGCCTTGACCGCCGAGTAGTACCCGTCGTCGTAGTCCTCGACGATCTGGAAGGTCCATCGGCCCTCGAGAACGTTACGGCCCACCAGCTCCGCGTTGATCTCCTCGGCCAGGGCGTCGTATCCCGCGTCTCGGAACAGGCCGACGGCCTCGCCCAGCGCGAGGTCAGCAACCCCGGTCAGGCGGTGGAAGCGGTAAAGCTGACCGCGGGCCTCCTCGACGGCCTCGAGTGCCTCGGACAGCTTCCCCAGCGCCTCGATCGTCGCGTCGTCCACCCCGGCGGGGCGGGTGTGGTCCGGCCCTTGTCCGGTCATCCGGTCACCCGACCCGGTTCCGTGGCTCAGTGGAGTGCGCAGAGGCGCTCAGGGCCGGCTCAGGAGACGACGGCATCAACGGCCTTCTTCAGCGCGCTCGGCTGCCGTGGTGAGCGCGGTGCCGTCTCCTTCGCCTCGAGCAGCCGCTCACCGAGCTCCTGCAGTTTCTTGCGGCCGAGTCCCTCGCGGACTTTCGGGAACCAGTCCTGCTCCTCCTCGTCCATGTGGTGCGTGACGTTCTCAATGAGAACGGTGGTCTTGGCCTCGAAGCGCTCGTCCCCGGGCTGCATCGTGTCCAGCTCCATGATGAGCACGTCGGCGACGTGGTGCTCCTCGTACGACTCGAGGATGTCCTCCTCCAGCTCCGGAAGCAGCTCGCGGACCTCGGGGTACATCACCTCGTTCTCGATGTAAGTGTGCATGGTGAGCAGCTCGAGGATCGTGCGGACGACGGCCCCCTTGCGCGCGTCCGTCGTGCCCGAGGCCTGGAACTCCCGAAAGAGCTTGCGGACCTCCTTGTGGTCGTCGCGAAGAAGGACGATGGCGTCTTTGGGCATGGGCACTCCTGCGCTGGTACGGGGACTGGTGTCGAACGGGTGGGGAAACAGGGTCTACTCGCCAGTACCCCAGCAGCGTGACGGCAAACCGCACCGGGCGGTCGACCACCTGCGGGTCCGGGAGCGGAGCGGTCGGCGCGTCTCCTCTCCGGCTGGGGGCCGGTCCGCCGTCCTACGACTCCAGCTCGGTGAGGATCCCGGGCACCTCGCTGGGGATGTCCCTGGCCAGGTAACCCACCCGCCCGACCCGCGAGGCGAGCCGCTCACCCGCCCGGGCGTGCAGGTGGGCGCCCCAAACGGCCGCCTGGGTGGGCTCGCACCCGCGAGCCAGCAGCCCGAGGATGATCCCGGACTTGACGTCACCCGGCACCACACAACTGAACTGGGCTCTCATCGGTATCTTCACCGCCGCCGCCATCACCGGCAGCCTCCTCGGGGGCCGCCTCTCCACCCGCGCCAACCCCGAACACCTCACCCGTGCCTTCGCCACACTGCTGATCGCCGTGGCCCTGTACACCGCGGCCCGCAGCCTGCCCACCCTGCGCTGATCTCCCCATCAGGCTGGATCAGCGATCCCCAAGCCGGCGCATCCACGAAGAGCCCATGACATCCGGTATCCGCAGGCGCGCAGACCCTCGATCACCGAGCCTCAGAGATGTTGGTGGTGGATCGTCGCTGAAAAGTTCATCCGAAGGAGTCGAGAAGGCCCTCGGCCGCTCCCAGCATGGCTGGTCGTGCGGTGACAACGTGGCGCCGGCAGCCACGGGGGCATGTAGTCTTTGCGCATGAATGCAAGTAAGCGGGATCGAGCTGGGCTGCCGCTGGAGCAGGCGGAGCTGGCGGTCGAGGTGTTCCGGATGTTGTCCGACACGACGCGGGTTCGGCTGCTCTGGGAGCTGCTCGACGAGGAGGCCGCGGTGTCGGATCTCGCTGCTCGGCTGCGGAAGCCGACCCCGGCAGTCTCGCAGCATCTGGCGAAGCTGCGGATGGCGCGGCTGGTCCGCTCCCGGCGTGAGGGGGTGCAGGCTTTCTATCGGGTGGAGAACGAGCACGTCGCCCGCCTGGTCCGCGACGCGGTGTTCAACGCCGAACATGCCGGCCCGGAGGTCCCCCGCCACCACCGCGACGAGGTCACGGCCCTGCCCACGAAGACGGCACCGCGGCAGCGGCGGAGGACCCCATGAGCCACCACCCACCCCGCCCCGGAGCCTCAGGGCACCCCCAAGTTGCCCACCACGACCACACGCACGGTTCCGAGCACGCCCATGACTCTGACCACGATTACGACGGGAGTGAGAAGGGGCGGTCGCTGCGGTCGCGGCTGACCCACCTGATCAGCCCGCACTCCCACGACGCGGCGGACTCGTTGGATGCCGCCCTGGAGTCGAGCGCTCAGGGCATCCGCGCGGTGAAGATCAGCCTGATCGGCCTCGGCGTCACCGCGGCCCTGCAGGTCGTGGTGGTCGTGATCTCGGGGTCGGTCGCGCTGCTGGCCGACACCATCCACAACTTCTCCGACGCGTTGACCGCGGTGCCGCTGTGGCTCGCCTTCGTGGTGGGCCGTCGCGCGGCGACTAAGCGGTACACGTACGGCTACGGCCGGGCCGAGGACCTGGCCGGGCTGTTCGTCGTCGCGATGATCGCGCTGTCCGCGGTCGTGGCCGGGTACGAGGCCATCACCCGCCTGATCCATCCCGCTCCGGTGCAGCACCTGGCTTGGGTCGCCGCGGCCGGGCTGGTCGGGTTCGCCGGCAACGAGCTCGTCGCGGTCTACCGGATCCGGGTCGGGCGGGCGATCGGGTCGGCGGCCCTGGTCGCCGACGGCTTGCACGCCCGCACCGACGGGCTGACGTCACTCGCGGTCCTGGTCGGCGCGGGCGGCGTCGCCCTGGGCTGGTCGCTAGCCGACCCCATCGTCGGCCTCGTCATCACCGTCGCCATCCTCGCCGTGCTGCGCACCGCGGTCCGCGACATCTTCCGCCGGCTGATGGACGCCGTCGACCCCGCCATGGTCGAGACCGCTGAGACGACGCTGGCCGCGCTGCCCGGGGTCGTCGCGGTCCGCCGGGTCCGGATGCGCTGGATCGGGCACGAGATCCACGCCGACGCCGACCTCGACATCAACGCCGACTCCTCCCTCGCCACCGCTCACGACCTCGCCCACACGGCCGAGCACGAACTGACCCACGCCGTACCCAAACTCACCGCTGCGGTGGTCCACGCCTACCCCCGGAGCGCATCACACCGTGCCTGAGTCGCTGGGAGCGGGTCAGCCGGCAACCGGTGGAGTTCATCGCCGCGTAGTAGAGACGCTCCTCGTTGATGGGCTCGACCAGCCGGCAGGCGCGGAACTTCTGGAGCCCAGCAAAGATCGCCTCATGCGTTGAGTCGGTTGGCTCGTCCGGCCGGTCCGGGCGTCTGCCTGCTCCCCGCGACGACGAGGGCCGTCCCCCTGGCCTTCTTGTTCTCGCCGGGCTTCGGCAGCAGCCACCCTTTGAGCAGGTCCACGTCACGGCGGCCGCGTCAGCGGTGCCGGTCAGCTTCGCCACCCCTTCGCTCCGGGGTCGGTTGTTCGACGGTCTGCGGAGCCAGCTCGGAGACGCCGCTCGTGTCCGCGAATGCCGCGAGCGACCAGTGCCCCTGCGAGGCAGCCGTGTATCGGGTCATCGAGCAGTTGGGCACCGGGGCGGACGCGTCGATGTCCAGCACCTCCTTCTCGCTCAGCCCCTCGAAGGCGACCCGGAAGGCGAGGATCACGGCCAGGTGGCTGAACACCCACACGCGCTCGCCCTCGAGCTGGGCCATGGACAGCTGCATGAGGAACTGGCGGACACGCTGCACGACGTCGCACCAGCTCTCTCCGGACGGGGGCCGGTAGTAGAACTTCCCGAGCCACTGCCGACGGTCGGCCTCGGCCGGGTAGAGCTCACGGATGCCGCGTGACGTCATCCCGTCCAGAACCCCGAGCTCACGTTCGCGCAGGCGCTCGTCGATCTCGATCGAGGCGTCGATGCGCCCTGCGGCGGCTGCCGCGGTGTTCAGCGCGCGCACGTAAGGGGAGCTGAACACCCTGGTCGGACGCCGCTCTTCGCCGAGCCCGTCGAGGTGTTCACCCAGAGCCCGGGCCTGACGGACCCCGAGCGGGGACAGCATCATGTCCGCGTCCCGCACCTCCAGGTCCAACCGGCTGGCGGCTTGGTCGTGGGCGACCTGGTTGGCGACGTTACCCAGGCTCTCCGCGTGGCGGACGAGGACAAACTCCTCTGGACCGGTGAGAACCTGCATGACGTCCTTTCCTGGGTGCCCTCGGCATCGGGCGACGTCCCGGGCCGCCTCTTCAGGGGAGTAATGCGGAACCGGCTGACGAACACCTGGTCACGGCACTGACCGGCCGTGACCAGGCGGTCGACCAACCTCGCCGGGCGCCCGTTTCAGGGACGTCGCCAGGCGTCCGACTCGAGGTGCGAGCCCGCCATGGGCCCCATCTGGAGCATGCCGCCGTCGACGACCCACGAGGCGCCGGTGACATAGCCCGCCTCGGCCGAGCAGAGGAAGGCGACGACCGCCGCCACCCCTCGGGCGTCGCCGGGCCGGCGCAAGGGGACGCCGGGACGTTGGTGCTGCTCCATGTCACCGCGGGGGTCCTCGTCGGTCTGTCCGGTCATCGGGGTGGAGATCTCACCCGGAGCCACGGCATTGACCGTGATTCCGTGAGCTGCGAGCTCGATCGCCGCCGCGTGGTCAGCTGGGGGACGTGGGCGTCCGGCTGGGCGTTATCGCTCTCGGCGTCGGTCATGCCGGCAGACTGCCCGGCACGCAGCAGGTCAAACCGACGCACCGGCATACCGGCCTCGGCGGCCACTGCACCATCTGCCCGCGGCGCCGCGGGCATGAAGGAGGCGCGGTGGGGTAGAGACAGACCCACAGATTGTCACCCGCTGGGTCGGCGTCTGGAACGGAGGATCCATGAGGGAGTTCGTTCGCGAGGTCATGCGGGTCTGTCCGACCGTGGTGGAACCCGAGACCTTTCTCCTCGAGGTGGCTCGGCGGATGCGGGACGAGGACATCGGCGACGTCATCGTCTCCCGGGGCCGAGAGCTCAAGGGCATCGTCACCGACCGCGACATCGTCGTCCGGAGCGTCGCGGCGGGGACCGATCCCGCGACGACGCCGGTGTCCGACGTCTGCAGCCGGCTCGTCCACACGGCGGCTCCCGACGAGGAGCTGAGCACCGTCCTCGACGTCATGCGCACCCATGCCATCCGCCGGATCCCGGTCGTCGACCACGGCGAGGTCGTCGGTGTGCTCACCCTGGGCGACCTGGCGATAGCCCTCAACGGGGACTCCGTCCTGGCCGACATCAGCACGGCGCAGGGCAACACCTGACCGCCGCAGGGGCCTGTTTGCCACCACTGCTGGCGGGTACCACACGGCCCAGACGGGCATCGCCGTGGTGACGAGATCGAACGAGAGCGAGGTGGCGTGATGAAGGCGCTGACGTGGCAGGGCAAGCGGGACGTGCGGGTCGAGAGCGTGCCGGACCCGGTGATCCAGGAGCCGACGGACGCGATCGTCAGGATCACCTCGACCGCGATCTGTGGCTCGGATCTGCACCTCTATGAGGTGCTCGGCGCCTACCTGGACCCCGGCGACGTGCTCGGGCACGAGCCGATGGGCATCGTCGAGGAGGTCGGCTCCGAGGTCACCCACATCGCACCGGGCGACCGCGTGGTCGTCCCGTTCAACATCTCGTGCGGGTCGTGCTGGATGTGCAGCCGCGGGCTCTACGCCCAGTGCGAGACGACACAGGTGCGCGACCAGGGCAAGGGCGCAGCCCTCTTCGGTTTCACCTCTCTCTACGGATCGGTTCCGGGCGGTCAGGCGGAGTACCTCCGCGTTCCCCAAGCACACTTCGGACCGGTGAAGGTCCCGCACGAACACTCCGACCAGCGCTTCGTCTACCTCTCGGACATCCTGCCGACGGCCTGGCAGGCGGTCCAGTATGCCGACGTGCCGCCGGGCGGGACGCTGGCAGTCCTCGGCCTCGGCCCCGTCGGGCAGTTCGCCGCCCGCATCGGTCTGCACCTCGGGGCAGAACGGGTCATCGGTGTGGATCTCGTCACCGAGCGGCTCGCACTCGCCGAGGCACGCGGGGTCGAGGTGCTGGACACGCGGACCGTGGACGACGTGGCCGCGACGCTGATCGAGATGACGGGTGGCCGTGGGCCAGACGCCATCGTCGAGGCGGTGGGCATGGAGGCGCACGGGTCGGGGATGGCGAAGGTGGCGCAGGCCTCGATCGGTCTGCTTCCCGACGCGGTGGCCCAGCCCCTCGTCGACCGTTTCGCGGTCGACCGGCTCGACGCGTTGCACACGGCGATCAAGGGCGTGCGGCGCGGAGGGACGGTGTCCGTCTCCGGCGTCTACGGTGGTGAGGTCGACCCCATGCCGATGATGGAGATGTTCGACCGGGGCATCCAGATGCGGATGGGGCAGTGCCACGTCAAGCGATGGATCGACGACATCATGCCGCTGGTGCTCGACGACGGCGACCCGCTGGGGACGGAGGACCTGGCCACGCACGTCCTTGCGCTGGAGGACGCGCCGCACGGCTACGAGATCTTCCAGAAGAAACAGGACATGTGCATCAAGGTCCTGTTGACCCCGTGACGGACCCAGCGGCCGAGCCGCCCCTGGTCGTTGTCGTCACGGGCGCCTCGAGCGGGATCGGCAGAGCGACCGCCGTCCTCCTCAGCAGCCAAGGCGCCCACGTCGTGCTCGCCGCCCGGTCGGAGACCGCCCTGCTCGAGGCGCAACGGGAGTGCGTCGGGGGGTCGACGCTCGTGGTCCCGACGGACGTCTCCCGGTCGGCAGAGGTCGATGACCTCATCGCAGCGGCCGTCGGTCACTTCGGCAGGGTGGACGCCGTCGTCCACAGTGCGGCGGTGCTCGCCTACGGCCGGTTCGAGGACGTGCCACAGGAGGTCTTCGACGCCTCCGTCCGAGTGACGCTCCTCGGGGCGGCCACGGTGGCTCGAGCGGCCCTGCGTCAGTTCTCCCGCCAGGGCGCGGGCAACCTCGTGGTGGTGGGCTCGCTGCTCGGGAAGATCGCCGTCCCCTACATGAGCTCGTACGTCACCGCGAAGTGGGGCGTCCACGGGCTGGTGCGCAGCCTGCAGATCGAGACCCGCCGCACTCCCGGTGTGAACGTCAGCCTCGTGTGGCCTGGCGCGGTGAACACCCCGGTGTACACCCAGGCCGGCACCTATCTCGGTCGCCACGGCCGGCCGCCGCAGCCGGTGGTCTCACCCGAGCGGGTGGCCCGCGCCGTGGTGCGTCGCATCGAGCGTCCCGCGCGGCAGACCAGCGTCGGGCCGGCCAACCTCCTCTCGTTGATGGGGTTCCACATGCTGCCGGGCCTCTTCGACCGGCTCGCCACCCCTCTCATGCGGCTCGCTGGCACGTCCGGGGGTCACGTGGCACCCACGCCCGGCAACGTCTTCGAACCACAGCCCGCGGGCGAGGCGACGCACGGCCGGTGGAGGTGTCCCGGTCGCCGTGCTGGGACTGCGGCGGCGGCACGACTCCTCGGGCGCGGTGATGCCGGCGCCACAGAAGCTCACGACGAACAGCACAGGAGGCAGGACGAGATGACATCGGATCTGAGTGACAACGGCAGGGCCAGGATCAGCAGGCGCGCCGACGCACCGGCCTCGGCCGTGTGGGCGGCGCTGTCGGACGCCTGGCTCTACGCCAACTGGGTCGTCGGTACCTCCCGGGTGCGGGATGCGGACCTGTCCTGGCCGGCCGTCGGCAGTCGCATCCATCACTCCTTCGGGGTGTGGCCGGCGATGATCAACGACGAGACGGTGGTCCTCGAGGCCGTGCCCGACCGGCGCCTGGTCCTGCAGGCCAGAGGATGGCCCTTCGGTGAGGCCCGCGTCTCGCTGCGGATCGACGAGGCGGGGCCTGAAGCGTGCGACGTGTCCATCGTCGAGGACGCCGTGAAGGGGCCCGGCACGCTCCTCCCCCGCGTCGTGCGGCAGCCGCTGATCGCCGTCCGCAACCGTGAGTCGCTCCGCCGCCTCATCCTCGTCGCCGAGGGTCGCCGGCGTCAGGAGCTCAGCGGTCCCTGAGCACCCGCGACCATGCCGTGCGCAGCAGCGCGCGCTGCGCCACGCCACCACGCCCGTTCGCACCGAGGGCGGCTCGGGCGGCGTTCCAGCCGCAGGCGCCGTGGACGCCACCGCCCGGGTGGGCGGAGGCGCTGGCCAGGAACAGGCCACTGATGGGGGTCTCCGGTCGGCCCAGCCCCGGGACGGGCCGCATGAACAGCTGCTGGTGCAGAGCCGACGTCCCGCCGTTGACCGCGCCGCCGTTGAGATTGGCGTCCTCGTGCTCCAGGTCGCCCGGCGACTGCACGTGACGGGCCACCTGTGACGCGGTGAAGCCCGGCGCCACCCGCTCCACTGCACCCTCGATGCGGCGCACGTGGTCGGCGAGCCGCTCGGCCGACCAGTCCAGTCCTCGCGGGACATGGGTGTAGGCCCACGCCGACTCCGTACCCGCGGGGGAGCGCGTCGCGTCGGACGTCGTCATCTGACCCAGGAGGACGAAGGGCGCCCTCGGCTGCCGTCTGGCGGAGAGGTCGGCAGCGAAGTCGACGAAGCCGTCGACGTCGACACCCAGGTGCACGGTACCGGCTTGCCGGGCACCGGGAGCAGACCACGGGATGGGCTGGGAGAGCGCCCAGTTCACCTTGATCGTGCCGTTGTCCCACTGGAACCTGGCCAGGTCTCGCAGCACCCTGGACGGGACGTCGCCCGGGTCGAGAAGCTGCCGGTACAGCGCCGGAGCCGAGACGTCCGCGAGGACGGCGCGCCGAGCGCGCACTTCGGAGCCGTCCCGCAGGACGACACCGACGGCCCGGCCGTTCCGGACCCGGACCGACCTCACCTCCGCGCCGGTCCGCACCTCGGCACCCCGGCTGCGCGCGCGCTGGACGAGCGCTCCGGCCAGCTCGCCGGCGCCACGACGGGGGACGGGAAAGCCGACGTCCTGGCCGAGCATCGCCAAGAGCCACCCGAACATGCCGCTGCCTGCCGCATCGGGTGGCACATCGCTGTGCATGGCGTTCCCGGTGAGGAGCAGGGCCGCCTCGTCACCGGTGAACCGCTCCTCGGCCAGCCGCCGGACGGGCAGCAGACCGAGCCGGACGAGGTCCACCACACCACTGGTCCCGAGCCTGCGAAGAAGGGACAGCGAGGAGGTAACCGGAGGAAACGGCGTGAACAGCGCGTCGAGAAGGGGGTCCCGAATGCGTTGCCAGTGCTCGAACATCGCCACCCAGGCCGCTCCGTCGCCCGGTGCGAACTCGTCCAGGCCCGCCGCAGTGTCCTGCACCGAACCACGCAGCACGGCCGCACGCCCGTCGTCGAGAGCGTGGGCCAGCACGTCGGGAGCCCGGCACCATTCGAGGCCGTGTGACTCGAGGTCGAGATCCTTGATGATGGGCGATGCGGCTGCCAGCGGGTAGAAGGCGCTGAACATGTCGGTGACAAATCCAGGAGCAGTCACCTCGGCGCTGCGCACTGCCCCGCCCGGATGATCAGCGCTCTCCAGCACCACGACGTCCCACCCAGCGTCGGCGAGGGCGTTGGCCGCGACGAGGCCGTTCGGTCCCGACCCGATCACCACTGCGTCCGCAACCTGAACGCCCACGGTGCCCCTTTCGTCGCTGGTATCTCCCACTGCCCTAACGGCCGGGAATGCATGCGGAACTCCGCCGCCGGACCAGCCGCCAGGGGGGCTCGCCGCCCCCCGGTCAGCATGACAGCAACGATGATGCGCTGCCCGCAGTCGCGGACAGCGCATCATCGTGCTGCGGAAGACCGGTGGGCCGCCGTTGGACGTGGCGGTGTGCTCGGCCTTCGTGCTGGCTGAGAGGGGCTACGGCTACTGGCGCTTCTCCTGGACCGTGTCCTTGGCGTCGGCAGCGGACGACTTCACGTCCTGGCCGGCCTGGGCGCCCTCCTGCTTGACGTTCTCGACGGCCGTCTGCGCGGTCTCCTTGACCGACTGAGCGGCGTCCATGGCCGGCTGCTGGAGGTTCTGGGCCGACTCCTGCACCACGGACTGCGCCCCGCTGAGGAGGGGCTGAGCCTGCTCCTTCGCGGTGGTGGCCAGCTCCTTCTCGCGCTGGCTGGCCGGAAGCAGTGAGCCGAGCAGCCACCCGGCACCGACGGCGATGAGACCGGCCGCCATGGGGTTGCCCTGAGCCCGGCGCTTGACCTGCATCGGCACGTCGCCGGCCTTCTGCGTCAGGCCGGAGGCCGTGTCCGAGATCGTTCCGGCTGCGCCGGAAACCGAGCCGGAGACCGAGCTGGCAGCACCCGAGACGGAGCCGGAGACGGAGCCGGCAGCACCCGAGACCGGGCCGGAGACCGAGGTGCGCGCGTCACCCGCCGTGCCCATCACCCGGTCCTTGAGGTTGGCCGCAGCGGTGCCGACCTTGCCCACCTGGCGTCGGGCGACGTTGCCGGGGCTGACCGCCTCACCCAAGGCGTTGACGTTGCGGCTGAGGTCGCTGCGGGTCTGCTCGATCTCGGCGCGGATCTGGTCTGGGTTGTTGCTGCTCATGCCCTGTCCTCATTTCCCTTGAGCGCATCCGGGACCTTGCTTGCGGTCTCGACGGTGCGCGGCATTCCGTTGATGGTCTTCAAACGCGTGCGGCCCATGGAAGCCAGGACCGCTGCGATGATGCCCCAGATGACGCCCACGACGACGGCCGCCCAGCCGTGGTTGTTCATCAGCGAACCCAGACCCCACCACAGCGCGATGGAGAGGAAGAGCAGGGCCATGTGGCCACCCACCCCGGCCCCGCCGAGGAACCCGGCTCCCTTACCCGCCTTGGTCGCAGAGTCCTTCACCTCGACCTTGGCCAGCTCCATCTCCTGGTGGATCAACGTGGAGAGGTCCGCGGAGATGTCCGCGATGATGGCGCCGATGGACGAGGCCTCGCCCGCAGCACCGGACGATCCCGCCGACATCGCCCCGCCCTGGCTTCTGCTCTCGCTGGCGCCGTATGCCGTGGCGCCCGTGGCGCCGGGCGCGCCGTAGGGGTCGGTGCCCCGAGTCGGATCGGTCATCGTTCGTCGTCCTCCGTCGTGCGCGCGCCGCGAACCGGCTCGCGGTAGTCCCCCGAGGTCAGCTCGTCGGGAGCGAGCTCGCTGTCGAAGCCGCCGGACTCGGCCGGGTAGTCCGGGACCCCGGTCATCCGGGTGCCCGTCCCAGCACCCGATCCGTCGGCGTACGACACCGGCTCGCCGTGGCTCGTCCCGGTGACCATCGGCACCGCCGTCGGTGTACCGACCGACTCGCCGTAGGCACCAGGCGCCATGATCTCGGAGCCGCGCGTCTGCCCGAGCGATCCGGTGCTGTACTCGGATCCGCCGTACTGCGTCCCGCCGTACTGCGCGCCGCCGTAATCGCCTCCGCCGTACTGCTGCCGGGACATGTCGTCCCCCTGATCGGCCGTGAGACCGCGGGTGAGGCGGCCCCCGAGGAGCCCGAGTGCGGCCGCGGCGGCGAGGAAGGCGCCCGGCTTCCGCCGGGCAAAGCCCTTGAGCTCGGTCAGCAGGTCGGCCGGCTCACGCGCCTCCACCCAGTCCGCGACCGTGCGCACGCGCTGCGAGGCCTGGCGGGCGAGGTCGGACCCCACACCGGACTGCTCCGAGCCGTCCGCCATCCCGCCGAGCTCGTCGGCGAGGCTACGCAGGCCGCCGGCAGCGCGACGCTGCTGGGCCGAAGCCTGGCCGGACATCTCTCCGCGCACCTGGTGGAACAGGTCCTGTGCCTGCTGCTTGGCCTCGCTGGCCACCTGCAGTGTCTCCTCCTTGGCCGTCGATGCGACCTGCGCTCCGCTCTGCTTGACGTCCGTGGCCAGTCCCTTGGCCTGGTCCGCCGCCACCTGCGGCGTGGAGCCCTCACTGTTCGGGGCCGATACGTTGTCGTAACTCGTGTCAGACATGGGTCATCTCCTTGTGCAATGAGTGTTCTCGGCACCCCCTACCCCGTGCCCCTGGCCGCAAACATTCCTCCCGAGACAGATGGCGCGTCCGCTGCGGCCGTTGGACGAGGGGGGTCCTCGAGAGCTCGGGCCCCTCCGGCAGGCCGGTCGGACCTCCCATCTGGGTGGGTCGCCGGGCGTTGGGCTGTGCGGCATACGGCATGACAGACTGCGGGCCGTCGCCCCAGCAGCGAGCCCCCGGCAGCGCCGGTACGCCATCAACAGGAGTGAACGCCGTGGATGTGGCCCACCCCTCGCCGACCCTGACCGAGCTCGCTCTGGCGCACGGCGTCGCGACGGAGTACGCGGACTGGCAGGGCGGCCACGTCGTCGTCGGTCCAGACACCCTGCGGGCCGTGCTCGCAGCCCTCGGTGTGGAGGCGGCGACCGAGGAGCAGGCGGCCCGCTCGCTCGAGGACTCAGAACTGCGCTCCTGGCGGCGCACGCTGCCGGCCACGGTGGTATGCCGCGCCAGCGCGGCGGCACGGTTCGCCGCCCACGTGCCCCAGGGCGCCGCTGTCCGGGTCGAGCTCACGCTCGAGGAGGGCGACAGCCGCTCCATGGTGGAGGTCGGGCGCTCGGCGGCGCCGCGGGCGGTCGACGGCGCGCGGGTCGACGAGGTGACCTTCGAGATGCCGGCCGATGTCCCACTGGGGTGGCACGTGCTGACTGCACACGTCGGCGGCGTGGACGTCGGGGCCACTGGTGTCGCGACCCTCGTGGTCACCCCCGAGGTCCTCGCCCTTCCCCCTGCGTTGCGTGAGGGCCAGGTCTGGGGCCTGATGGAGCAGGTCTACCAGGTCCGCTCGGACCGTTCGTGGGGGGTCGGGGACCTGTCCGACCTGGCCGACCTGGCGGCCTGGGCGGGGGGAGAGCTGGGCGCCGACTTCGTGCTGGTGAACCCTCTCCATGCTGCCGAGCCGATCCCTCCCATGGAACCGTCGCCCTACCTGCCGAGCAGCCGTCGCTTTGCCAACCCCATCTACCTCCACGTGGAGGACATCCCCGAGCTGGTCACCCTCGACCCCGAGAGCCGCGCAACCGTGGCGACGTGGGCTTCGACGGCGCGGGCCCTGACGGGGGTGGACACGATCGACCGCGATGCCGTCTGGGCCGCCAAGCAGCCGGCCCTGAGGGTGGTCTTCGGCCAGGGCTTGGCGGGCCGTCGGGCGCTGGACTTCACCCGCTTCTGCGAGACGGGGGGTGAGGACCTCCTGAGGTTCGCTACGTGGTGCGTGCTTGCCGAGGAGCACGGCCTCCCGTGGACGCGGTGGCCCGAACAGCTGCAGGACCCGCGGTCCTCGGCGGTGGCCGAGTTCCGCGAGGCGCGCCAGGAGGCCGTGGACTTCCACCGGTGGCTGCAGTGGCTGCTCCAGGGCCAGCTGGCCGCGGTGCAGCGCGACGCTCGGGCGGCTGGCATGTCCCTCGGCGTCGTCCACGACCTCGCCGTGGGCGTCGGCCCGCACGGTGCTGATGCCTGGGCGCTCGCCGACACCCTCGCCCAGGGGGTCACGGTGGGAGCGCCGCCCGACCAGTTCAACCAGCTCGGTCAGGACTGGAACCAGCCCCCCTGGCGTCCCGACCGGCTGGCCGAGCTCGGCTATGGCCCGTTCCGGGAGATGCTGCGGGCCGTGCTGAAGGACTCCGGCGGCATCCGGGTGGACCACATCATCGGGTTGTTCCGCCTGTGGTGGGTCCCCGGGGGTCGTCCGGCGAACGAGGGCACCTACGTGCGCTACGACCATGAGGCGTTGATCGGCATCCTCGTCCTCGAGGTACAGCGGGCGGGGGCAGTGGTCATCGGTGAGGACCTGGGCGTCGTCGAGCCGTGGGTTCGTGACTACATGCGTGAACGCGGTGTCCTGGGCACGTCCATCATGTGGTTCGAGTGGGACGAGCAGGGCCGACCCCTCCGGCCCGAGTGCTACCGGCAGCTGTGCCTGTCCACCGTCACGACCCATGACCTGCCGCCGACCGCCGGCTACCTCACGCTGGAACACGTCAGGCTGCGCGACCAGCTCGGCCTGCTGACCCGTCCGGTCGAGCAGGAGCGGGCGGTCGAGGAGCAGTCCGTGGCGAACATGCGTGCTGTCCTGCAGGCGCGGGGCCTGCTCGAGGAGGCTGCGGCGGTTCCCGACACGGTGCAGGCCCTGCACCGGTTCCTCGCCCAGACGCCCTCGCGCATGCGAGGAGTTGCGGTGACCGACCTCGTGGGTGACGTCCGCAGCATCAACCAGCCTGGCACCCAGGACGAGTACCCCAACTGGAGGCTGCCGCTGGCGGACGGAAGCGGTCGTGCCGTCATGCTGGAGCAGGTCATCACCTCGCCACTTGCTCGTCGCGTGGCGGAGGCGCTGACCGGAGCGCCGGCCGGGCCCGACACCTTCGACCTGGCCAGGTTCGTCTCTGCCCAGGAGTCGGGTGGGGTCTACGCCACCGCGCTGCGCGAGCTGCGGGACGGTCGCAAACGCAGCCACTGGATGTGGTTCGTCTTCCCCCAGCTGACCGGGCTGGGCCGCAGCACCACCGCCCAACGATTCGCCATCTCGGGTTTGGCCGAGGCCCGTGCATATCTCGAGCACCCCCTGCTCGGTCCCCGGCTGGTCGAGTGCGCTCAAGTCCTGACGGCCCGGGCCGGCCATGACCCGGTGGAGGTCCTCGGCGGGGTGGATGCCCAGAAGCTCCGGTCCTCGATGACCCTGTTCAACCGGGCGGCCGGGGCGGCCGAGGCGCGGGAACTCTGCAGAGCCCTCCTCGACCAGTACTTTGCCGGCCAGGAGGACGAGGAGACGACGCGCCGGCTCTGAACCCGTGCCAGCAGCCGCGAACGGGCCATCGGTGCCTCACGGGACCACAGGACCACGGGACCAAGGGACCAAGGACCAAGAAACCCAGGACCCACGACCAAGGGGCCGACGCGGGGGGGCTCCTCGCCACCCCGCGTCGACCGTCCGAGCCGTTCAGGCGCTCTGCGGCGTGAAGCGGTCCCACACCCGGTGAAGAGACAGCAGCTCCACCACCGTCGAGACCATCTCGCCCGGGTCCTGCGCCAGGACCACGCCGGCGCCGCCGCTCGGCACACCCGCGCCTGCGAGGACCGTCGCGGCTTGGTCGCCGAGGACTCCGATGACCTTGCAGTGTCTCCACACCTCTCCGACGATGAGCGGGATCCGGGGGTCGGCCGGCGCGCCGGCGGCCGCCGGGTTGCCGGCCCGGGCATCCAGGCTCGGCACCGCATCGGCCGCCGGGACCGAAGCGCCCGCGAGGACAAGGGCGTCGTACTCGAATGACCGCGCGGTGGCATAGGTGCGGTCGGCGACGAGATCCCCCACCCTCCCGCCATGAGGAGCGATGACGAACGGCACGAGGTTCGCGCTCCTCGCCGCCGCCACCAGGGCGGAGACCGAGTCCAGGTCGCTTTCCTCGTCGACGACGATGCCGAGCTTGCGTCCGTCGACGGGGAACGGGGTCCCGACCTGAGAGAGAGCCGGGCTGGGCTCGACGTCCTCGAGGGGGACGCTCGCCGCAGGGGCCGGCATACCGAGGCCTTGGGCCACGGTCTCGCACAGCTGCGTGTCGATGTTGGCCAGGCACTGCAGCTGCCGCTCGCGGATGACCTGCTCGTAGCACTTGCTCAGCTCGAAGGTGTAGGCAGAGATGATGTGGTCCTTCTCCACCGGCGTCATCGAGTGGAAGAACAGTCGTGCCTGGGAGAAGTGGTCGTCGAAGGAGCGGGCCTGCGCACGGACCTTCTGTGCCTCCTCGACGACGGCAGGCACCTCGACGTAGCCCCCGACGTCCGCGCCGGCTTGGAACGGGCCACCTCCGTCGAGAGAGTTCGGCCGGTAGGGCGCGACACCGGAGTGGACTGCGTGCTGGTGGAAGCCGTCCCGGAGCATGTCGTTGACCGGCGCGTGCGGTCGGTTGATCGGGATCTGGTCGGAGTTGGGGCCCCCGAGCCGGGTGAGCTGGGTGTCGACGTAGGAAAACAGGCGCGCCTGCAGCAACGGGTCGTTCGTCACGTCGATGCCGGGCACGAGGTGCCCGAGGTGGAAGGCCACCTGCTCGGTCTCGGCGAAGAAGTTCGTCGGGTTGGCCGTCAGGGTCATCAGCCCGATCGGCTGCACCGGAGCCATCTCCTCGGGGACGATCTTCGTCGGGTCGAGCAGGTCGATGCCCTCGAACATCTGTTCGGGCGTGTCGGGGAACGTCTGGATCCCGAGCTCCCACTGTGGCAGGAAGCCGGCCTCGATCGCGTCGGCCAGGTCCCTCCGGTGGAAGTCGGGGTCGCCACCGGCAGCGAGCTGTGACTCTTCCCAGACCAGCGAGTGGGCGCCGGCCCGGGGCTTCCAGTGGAACTTCGCCAACGTCGTCGCTCCGTGCGCGTCGACGAGTCGGAAGGTGTGGACGCCGAAGCCCTCCATCGTCCGGAAGGACGCATGGATACCGCGGTCCGACATGTTCCACATCGTGTGGTGCTGGGCCTCGGTGTGCAAGGAGACGAAGTCCCAGAACGTGTCGTGCGCCGACTGGGCCTGGGGGATCTCACGGTCGGGGTGAGGCTTGGCCGCGTGGATGATGTCGGGGAACTTGATCCCGTCCTGGATGAAGAAGACCGGCATGTTGTTCCCGACCAGGTCGAAGGTGCCCTCGTCGGTGTAGAACTTCACGGCGAAGCCGCGGGTGTCCCGCACGGTATCGGCCGAGCCGCGAGAGCCGAGCACGGTCGAGAAGCGGACGAAGACGGGGGTCTCCGTCCCCTCGGCCAGGAAGCCGGCCGTGCTCACCGACGCCGCGGACCCGTAGCCCTGGAACACGCCGTGAGCTCCCGTGCCGCGGGCGTGCACGACCCGCTCGGGAATGCGCTCGTGGTCGAAGTGGGTGATCTTCTCACGGAAGTGATGGTCCTGCAGGAGCGTCGGACCCCTCGCCCCGGCCTTGAGCGAGTGGTCCGTGTCCGGCAGCCTCAGGCCCTGGGCCGTTGTCAGGAACATCCCGGACTGGCTACGCGACGTCTCGGGAGCACCGGTCGGCTTGCCGGTGGCAGAGACCACCTCGGGCGCCGCCTGGTCCGGCTTGGGAGCGAAGGGCTCATGGGGAGTGGTGGGTTCCTCGAGGGTGGGTGGCATGTGGGCATCGTCCATGGCGCTTCTCCTGTGGTTGAGGTGGTGGACGCCAGGTACCCACACGCCCGTCCGGCGAACCGTGTGCCCGCGCCACTAGACCATGATGTCTCCCGTGACTGTCGACATCCAGCTGCCGCTGCGGGAGACGTGGACCCCCATCGGTGCGGCCCACGTGCACGCCTGGGTCGTCGGGGCGTGGGCGCCCCCACCGGTCACCACCCCCCTTGTGATGCTGTTGCCCGGCCTGGGCCTGCCGAGCTACACGAGGCGCACGGCGCACGCCCTCGCCCGGCTCGGTCTGACCTGTGCCGTGCTCGACCTGCCGGGCTTCGGCACCCGGGCGGACCCGGGCTCCCCACCGGACATCACCTCGGTCGGACGAGCCGCGGCCTCCTGGGTGCTGTCACACGGCACCGGCCGCCCCCTGATCGTCGTCGGTCACTCCACGGGGGCGCAGGCTGCTCTGGGGACCGCTCTTCTGGTGCAGGAGGAGCGGGACGACATGGCACTGGTCATGGCCGGGCCGACGTTCAGGCCGCGGCACCGGCACCTGGCTGCGCTGGCCGGGGCCGCGCCGGCGGCCTACCGGAAGGACCGGCTCGGCGAGCTCGTGGTGCTCCCGGACGCCGCCCGGGGACGTCTTGGCGTCCTCTCGCTCCTGCGTTCGGGGATGCGTGACGCCCCGGAACGTCGGCTGTCGGCCCTGACGGTGCCGCTGACCGTCACCGCAGGGGAGAACGACGCGTTCGCGACCCAGCAGTGGTTGGCCACCCTGGCGGCCGCAGCAGTCCGGTCCCCAAGGGTGCGCACGGTCGTGGCCCCGGGGTCGCACAACAACCTCTACACCCATCCGGTGGAGGTCGCGACGGTGATCGCTGACAGCCTGGGCGGCTGACCGACCGGTCGAGCCGGAACGGCGTGTCCCGACGAGGTGGTGCCCGAACAGTCGTCTCGTATGCCGTGCCGTGGGCACCGCCAGGATGCCCGGGCGTCGTTTGGTCCGGTCGACGAAGGGGTAGGTGGCGGGCCATGACACGGTTCGGCTACACCCTGATGACGGAGCAGAGCGGACCCAAGGACCTGGTCCGGCATGCCGTCGCGGCCGAGCGGGCCGGGTTCGACCTGGCCGTGTCCAGCGACCACTTCTTCCCGTGGTTGTCGGCCCAGGGTCACGCCCCCTACGCCTGGAGCGTTCTTGGGGCGGTCGCCCACGCCACATCCGACATCGAGCTGATGACCTACGTCACCTGCCCGACGATGCGCTACCACCCGGCCGTCGTGGCGCAGAAGGCGGCGACGACGCAGCTCCTGGCGGACGGCCGGTTCACCCTCGGCCTCGGGACGGGGGAGAACCTCAACGAGCACGTCATCGGCGGTGGCTGGCCGGGCGTCGAGACCCGCCAGGAGATGCTGGTGGAGGCGGTCGACATCATCCGGTCCCTCCACGAGGGTGACCTCCTGACTCACCGGGGCACCTACTTCGAGGTCGACTCGGCCCGCATCTGGGACCTGCCCGATGACGGCGTGCCGATCGCGATCGCCATGGGCGGCCCCCGGGCGGTCGAGGCCCTCGGCCCCCTCGCAGACCATCTCATCGCCACCGAGCCGGATGGCGACCTCGTCTCAGCGTGGAACGACCAGCCGGGCCGAGCCGGGGCCGCGACCCAACGTCGCGCCGTGGGTCAGCTTCCCATCAGCTGGGACCCCACGAGCGTCGATGCAGCGGTCGAGCGGGCCCATGAGCAGTTCAGGTGGTTCGGGGCAGGGTGGGCGGTCAACGCCGACCTGCCGACGACGGCTGGTTTCGCCGGCGCGACCACGTTCGTGCGTCTCGAGGACGTCGCCGCGGCGATCCCGTGTGGCCCGGACCTGGATGCGGTCGTCGACGCGGTCCGCCCCTTCTGGGAGGCTGGTTTCACCGACGTCGCGCTCGTCCAGATCGGCGACGAGACGCTCGACCAGTTCCTGGCCGAGGCCGCCGAGCCCCTGCTGGAGCGGCTCAGGGCCGCGGCGCCCTGAGTGTCGGGGATGACCCACGAAAGGCACGACCATGACCACAGCGCATGACCCCAGCTCGACCGGCAAGAACGTCGGTCAGACCAAGGGGGAGGACACCGAGCCGGACAGCCCCGCTGACCTCTCCAAACCGTCCCTCGTCGCCGTCGTCAAACGGGCCGGCCAGGAGTTCAAGGATGACCGGCTGACCGACCTGGCGGCCGCACTGACCTACTACGGCGTGCTCGCCGTCGTGCCCGGCCTGATCGTGCTGATCTCCCTGCTCGGACTGCTCGGGCCGAACACCACCGGTGAGCTGGTCAAACAGGTGCAGTCGACGGCACCCGGATCGAGCGCCCAGTTCGTCCAGACCCTCATCACCCAGGCGCAGTCCAACAAGACCGGCGCCGGACTCGGGGCGATCTTCGGCCTCCTGGTGGCCCTGTGGTCGGCGTCCGGCTATGTCGGGGCGTTCATGCGGGCCTCCAACGTCGTCTACGACATCGGGGAGGGGCGCCCGATCTGGAAGACGATCCCGGTTCGCCTTGGCGTGACGGTGGCCGCGGTGCTGATCCTCGTGCTCAGCGTGGTGATCGTCGTCGTCAGTGGTCCGGTGGCCCAGCAGGTCGGGGACCTCGTCGGTGTCGGGTCGACGACGGTGACTGTGTGGAACATCGTCAAGTGGCCGGTCCTGCTGGTCCTGCTCTCGTTCCTGCTCGCGATCCTCTACTGGGCCAGCCCGAACGCCAAACAGGGAGGCGTGAAGTGGGTGAGCCCTGGAGGCGTCGTTGCCGTCGTCATCTGGGTCCTCATCTCGGTGCTCTTCGCCATCTACGTCACCAACTTCTCCTCCTACGACAAGACGTACGGTTCCCTGGCCGGCGTCGTCATCTTCCTGGTCTGGTTGTGGCTGTCCAACATCGCGATCCTCATGGGTGCCGAGATCAACGCCGAGCTCGAACACGGCCGGGCGATCGCCGACGGACTGCCGGAGGACGTGGAGCGCTTCGCCGAGCCCCGGGACACCCGCAAGCTCGACGAACAGGAGAAGCGCGAGATCGAGCAAGCGCGGGCCGCTCGACGCAAGTAGCGCCCGCGCCCCAGGTGGCCGTCCTCGGCGACCGGCACCGGTCCGGGGTTTTGGACGGGACCAGGACCGCCCCTCGGTCAGCAGGGAGCGTGCCGACTCCCTCCCGGGTCAATCCTGTGGCGCGACGTCGCCACTCGCCCGGCATTTCGTCCCCGAGTGGTCGTAGCCTGTGGTGCTCATGGATCCCTCAGGTATGCCGTCGCGCGACGGTGTCGTACTGGCGCTCACGGCCGTGCGCGATCGGGTGAGGAACCGGCTGGTGGAGATGGAGCTCGACTTCCGCGCGATGGTCGAGGCGTCCGTCGGCTCGAACGCCGACGACGAGCACGACCCGGAGGGCGCCACCGTCGCGTTCGAGCGTGCGCAGCTCGCAGCGCTCATCGAGAGTGCCCGACGACATCTGGACGAGCTGGAGGCCGCCCTGGCCCGTCGCCACGCAGGCGGGTACGGGACGTGTGAGGGCTGCGGCAAGGCCATCGGGGAGCTGCGCCTCGGGGCGCGCCCGGCGGCCCGCAGGTGCATCCGCTGCGCCGCGGACTGATCACAGACCCGAGCCACCGACCGGGACGCGGGCCGACCCGGGACGCGGGTAGACGCTGCGGTTTCTCGCTGCCCTCATCCGGGCTGGTTTGGCTGGACCACGCGTCCTGTCGCGCCGCCTCGCCCGCGGTCATGCGGCGTACTTTCGGGTGGGGGCGCCTCGGCGGTGGTCGCACCACCTAGACGCACGGAGAGGCCGGGTGAAGGGCTGAGAAGTGTCGGCGCGCGTCGGGCCGCCTCGACGGGACGTGCCCGGGCCGCTCGGCGGCAGCTTGCCGTCTCCCGTGCCGGTCAGCTCCGCAGGACCAGCGCCATCACGTCGAGCGCGGCGATCGACACGGCGGCAAGGAAGGGGACCCGTCCCCGCCCCGCTGCGGCCACGACACCCAGGGCCAGACACCCACCCATCAGGGCCCAGCTCCACGCCGGGATGCGATCGCCCGGCCCGAAGACCGTGAGGGCCGACGCCGCGACGAGTATGACCGGGGCGAGCAGCCGGACCCGGCGCGGGCCCAGCCGCTGCGGCCACCCGTTCACGCCGGTCCGGGCATCGTCGGCGAGGTCCGGGAGGGCGTTGAGCAGGTGTGCGCCGACACCGATCAGCGCTCCCGTCACGACCATCCACACGGGCGGCAGCTGCGGATGGGCGAGCGCAAGGGTGACGACCGCCGGCAGCGACCCGAACGCCACGGCATACGGAGCGGCCGACCAGACGGTGCGCTTGACTGCGAGGTTGTAGACCAGGCCGGAAGCCACACCGAGCGAGAGGTGAACCACGGCTGAGCGCGTCCCGCAGGCGAGCGAGAGGGCGACACAGGCGACGAGGGCGACGCCGACGGCAACGCGCACGCCGTGCTCGGTGATCTCCCCACGGGCGAGTGGTTTGTCCCGGCGGCCGACCTGGCGGTCCCGACTCGCGTCGACGAGGTCGTTCGACCATCCGATGCTCAGCTGGCCAGCAGCCACGGCGGCAGTGACGACCGCGCCCGAGCGCAGGTCATGCCCGACCCCGGTCGCGAGCAGCGCGGTGAGCGACGTGACAGCGACCACCGGGCCGGGGTGACTTGCCCCCAACAGAGCCAGGAGACCTCGCGCGGTGGGCACGCTGACGAGAGTAAGCGATCGGTGCGGCGACAGCCTGAACGACCCGGCGGCTGGAGCTCGGTGCGCCACCGCCCGGCCGAGCGACCTCGTCCGGGTCCTCTCCGAGCTGCTCGGGTGAACGCAGTGCTTGGCGTAGCGGCGTGTGGCATGTCCCGGGGACGGGTAGGGAACCTCCGTGGACACGACTCCTCCTGACAACGGTCCGGCGACAGGGCTCGGGACGGCTGACGTCCGTCGACCCGTTGCCCTGGTCGCCGGCGCCTCGCGCGGTCTGGGGCTGCTCATCGCCCGTGAGCTGGCTGCCCAGGGGTGCCGGACCGTGCTGTGCGCCCGCGACCGGGAGGAGCTCGATCGGGCCGTGGCGATCATGCGGCAATGGGGCCACGCCTCGGACAGCTACGTGTGCGATGTGTCGGATCACCGGGCCGTCGACGAGCTGGTGGCTCAGGTGGCTCGGGACATCGGCGTCGTCGAGGTGTCTGTGCACGTCGCCGGCGTGATCCAGGTGGGGCCGTTGGGGTCCATGACGCGGGAGCACTTCGAAGAGGCCATCGACATCATGGCCTGGGGGCCGGTCAACCTGGCCCTCGCCGTCCTGCCGGGGATGCGCTCGCTTGGCCGCGGTCGGATCGCCACCATCACGTCCATTGGTGGGGTGGTGAGCGTCCCGCACCTCTTGCCGTACTCCACGGCGAAGTTCGCCGCCGTCGGCTTCAGTCAGGGACTGCGAGCAGAGCTCGCCGGTTCGGGGATCACCGTCACGACCGTGGTCCCCGGGCTGATGCGGACGGGGTCGCACCTGCACGCGAAGTTCACCGGGGCCCCGGCCCGCGAGTACGCGTGGTTCGCTCCGTCGGCCTCCCTGCCCTTGCTGGCCATGGATGCTGAGCGGGCCGCGGCCAAGATCGTCCGGGGAGTTCTGCGCGGCAGAGGCACGATGCTGTTGAGCCCGCTGACGAAGGTCGGAGCGCGGATCAGTGGCGTGGCACCGGCAACCACCGCCGCAGTGATGGGTGCGGGTGCCCGGCTGCTGCCGGACGCCCCGCCAGGGCCACGCGTCACGCTCGACGGCGAAGCGGCCCGCAAAGAGCTGAGCTCACGCATCGTGGAGGGCCTGACGACGCTCGGGACTCGAGCGGCACGTCGCTTCAACGAGACCGCGTTCCCAGGTGCGGGCGCCGATGCCGGGGCACGGTCCGGCGATTGACGGCCTCGCGGAGGGGCAGAGTGGTGCCATGACCGCCAAACCAGTCCGGGCCATGACCTTCGAGGAGCTGCAGGCTGAAGTCGTCGCGAGACCGTTGAATGAAGACGCGCAGCAGAGCGGGGACGAGCGCCTCGAGGAGGTGCGCCAGGAGATCGCCCGTCGGGATGGCGCTCCCGTCCCGCTGGCCTCGGCGGGCCTGGACGACGCACCCGCGGATCCCGAGCAGCCGAGCAACCCGCCTGAGCTCAGCCGTCGGCCTCCTCCTCAGCAGGCAGGGCCCCGTCCGCATGGACCTCGCGAGGGGCGTCACACCTGCTCCGCGGTGAATGGCCCGGGTGCCGGGTGGGTACGTGCCGACCATGAACGAGGGGACCCCCACGACGCCGACGAGTCTCGCTGACGTGGTGGCGTTGTTGCGGCGGCAGCACGAGGCGATCAGCTCGAGCCTGGCGGACGTGCTCAATGAGGCAGAATCGGGCCGCGAGGCGTCGTTCGCGCGCGTGAAGCGGTTGCTCTCGGTCCACGAAGCGCTCGAGCAGGTCGTCGTCCACCCTCCGTTGGCACAGGCGGCGGGGGTGGCCGGCAGGTCGAGGCTCGACGAGGAGGTCGAGCTGTCCAAGGCCATCACCTACCTGGAGGCGATCGGGCCGCGCTCCGACGGGTTCGAAGGGCCTTCGGCCGTCTGCAGCACGCGCTGCGCGCGCACCTTTCCCGCGAGGAGTCGGACGAACTCCCGCTACTCGCTGCTCACCTCACCCGCGAACCGAGCGCGCAGGTCGGCGTCGCGATGAGTCTCCTGTCGGCACCTGACGGCGGGAGCTTCGTCGACGGCGACACGTTCAGCGAGATGTTCGACAGGGCCGTGGACCAGATCACCGCCGCGGTTTCCCGACATCTCCAGGGCCGGGCAGGTCGACACCATCATGAGCGACGAAACCATTACCAACGAAGCAGAGGGACGGTCATGAGCGAAGCCGAACTGAGCATTCTCAACGAGATCATGTCCTCCGAGCGGATCTGCATGCTCGTGACGACGACCGCCGAGGGGCGCCTGCACGCTCATCCGATGACCACGCAGGAGACCGAGTACGACGGAAGCTCCTGGTTCCTGGCCAAGCAGAGCTCGGAGACCGTCCGTGACCTCCGGAGCCGACCGTCGGTGAACGTCAGCTACTCCGGCAAGAGCTCCTGGCTGTCGATCGCCGGGACCGCCTCGGTCGTCGATGACCCCGCCAAGAAGGCGGAGCTCTGGAACACCTTCACCGAGGCATGGTTCCCGGATGGCAGGGACGACCCGGACGTCGTCGTGGTCCGGGTGGCGGGGGAGTCGGCCGAGTACTGGGACAGTCCGGGACGCGGGGCGATGGTTGTGTCCATGGTCAAGTCCCGCCTCACGGCAGGCACCCCGGACTCGGGAGACTCCGGCACTGTCGACCTGACGAAGGCCGGCTCCTGACGGCTGCGCACTTTCCTGCCACCCGCCGGGCAGGCGCCTCCGCTACCGTTTGAGGGGCCGGGTAACCGGGCATGAGACAAGGGTCGACTCTCCGCCTGCGAAAGGAACGCATGATGGGCATGGATGACAAGCTCAACAACATGAAGGACGACGCCACCGGCAAGGCCAAGGAGGCCACCGGCAAGGCGACGGACGACGACGAGCTCCAGGCTGAAGGCAAGGGAGATCAGTCCAAGGCTGACCTGAAGAAGGCCGGCGAGAAGGTCAAGGACGCCTTCAAGAACTAGCGTCAGGTCGGATATCCGGCCGGGCCACTCCGTAGCGGAGGGCCCGGCCGTTGTCATGTGGTGGGAGCGTCAACAACCTCGTGGGAGCGTCACCGTGAGTGAACCGACTGCTCTCCTCGCGCGGCTGGCAGAGGCCAGCTACGTTCCCGTCCGACGCGGCCGCGCTGGCTTGGCAAGACCCGGTGAGAGCCGGGGAGACGCCCCGGCGACCTCGTGGCTGAAGCCTGCCGGGGCTCGACACGAGTGAGACCCGGGTCTCCTGTATGCCGTGCCGACTCCCTGCCCTGTTTCCTAACAGGTATGCATCGGGGCCCGCCGAGGGGCTGGCCTGGGTGGTTGTGGACCGCGAGCAGGGCGCAACGTGGGGTCGTTGGAAGGTCGTCGACGACCTGGTGGAGGCGCGCGAGCGTCTCGTCGGAGACATCGAGCGCCGTGGTGAGCAGCGACCGCTCTTACTCGTCTGCGTCCATGGCCGGCGCGAGGTGTGCTGCGCGGTCCGGGGGCGGCCGGTCGCTCAGGCTCTCGCCGCCCGCTGGCCCGGTCAGACGTGGGAGTGTTCCCACCTCGGTGGTGACCGCTTCGCCCCGAACGTGCTCGTGGTGCCTGACGGGACGACCTACGGTCGGTTGGACGAGCGCCAGGCGGTCAGGGTGGTGGACGCACACCTGCGTGCCGAGGTCGACACCCGCTACCTGCGAGGGTCGAGCGCCGATCCACCGGTCACCCAGGCCGCAGTGCCGCCGGTGGGGCCCGGCCGGCCCGGAGGACATCCGCGCCTCCAGCGTACGGACCTTCTCGACTGACGAGTGGCTCGTCGAGCTCGCCGGGACGGCGTCCCTGCCGGACGTCATGAGGGCCAGGGCCACCAGGCGCCCCCGCCCGCCGGAGCTGCTCACCTGCCGGGCAGCAGCGGCCAGCAGCGCGGACGAGTATGCCGTGCAGTGGTTACCCGTGGTGCCCGACCCGTCGCCTCGCCATTGACGGCGTAGCTGGGGAAGGGCCCGGGGCTGGGGAAGGGCCCGGGGCACGCGGGGAGGTGGCCCGCGACTCGAGGGCAAGCGCATCGTGTGGGGCGTGACCGAGGACGTCGTTGTCGAAGTAGACGTAGACGTCCTGCCCTTCGTCGGCCCAGGCGAGGCATCGCTCGGCCCAACGGTCGAGGTTGGCAGGGGCGTACCCGCTGGTGTAGAGCTTGGTGTGGCCGTGCAGGCGGACGTAGGTGAAGTCGCTGGTCCGGCGCTCGATCATCGGCCAGCGCCCGGCGCTGTCGGCAAGGACCAGGCTGATGTCGTGCCGCTGCAGCAGCTGGGCTGCCTTCTCCTCACGGAAGCTGTCGTGGCGCACCTCGAGGGCGTGCCGCAGGGGCTGGTCAGTCGGCGCCGTGGTGCTCGCCCGCCCCTCGGGCACCTTGTCGTCGTGGTGGCTGGCGACGGCCGCCGCGGCGACCGTCGAGCGGGGGAGCAGGTCGAAGAACCCCTCCAGCAGCCGTGCGTCGAAGGCCACGGTGGCCGGCAGCTGCCAGAGGATCGGCCCCAGCTTCTCGCCCAGCATGAGGGGGCCGGAGGCGAAGAAGTTCGCCAGCGGCGTCTCGACACCGGAGAGCCTCTTCAGGTGGGTGATGTACCGGCCGCCCTTGACCGCGAAGACGAATCCCGGTGGCGTCGCGTCCCGCCACCTCTCGTAGGAGGACGGGCGCTGCAGCGAGTAGAAGGAGCCGTTGATCTCGACGGACGACATCCGCTCGGCCGCGT
>JAABUP010001275.1_pt1 | contig 52865 bp, 63 predicted proteins | sample 5559201 | NCBI WGS metagenome assembly JAABUP01 (sample SAMN10711887, study PRJNA513373) | rock metagenome | isolation source: Antarctica rocks | place: Antarctica | reverse complement strand
GGGGTAATAGCTGTGGGAGATGTATTGTTTCACCTCTGCAGGTCTTGACTGGGTTCTTGATCTATGACTGGATTGAGAAACCTCACAAGCAGGAAGTGATCAAGGAGGTCCTCAGCTTGCTGGAGCAGAAGATTCTTGAGCCCAACTCAGGTGAGGCACATAATGCACACCCTGTTTGGTCACACAAGTGTCTCAGAAGTCTGTGCACTTCTGCATGAGCAAGGTCATCTTGGGTCATGTGCAGTACTGCATGGCTTCAGAATGATGGCTGTGGTGTATCTGATGTTGTTGGGTGTGACCCTACCTGTCCTGATCAGGCTAGCAGGCTGCCTGTGTGCACGTACAACCATGCAGCAAGCAGCGTGATTGGTTCAGATCATGACACATTATCTGTTCGATCAGGTCCTGTGATCAGGTCCTGTGTTGGATTGATTGTCTGGGTCATCGCTATGGCCTGCATTGTGTGTGTTATTGATTATCTGAGAGCATTTTGTTTGTTGTAAGACACATTAGTTGACAATCAGCATCTTTCCAGTGCTTTAGCTGAACCTTTGTCATCGTAGAAACAGAGTGGTTGTTTTCAGTTGTGGTGTCCTGTGCTACACAAGATGCAAAGATGGATTGGCCCCAATCGTCTGCATGTGCAGGACGGTCTTACAAGTTTGAAGAGGTCAAGGAGGCAATCAATGAATGCAACAGGGCTGGCAGGGGCGCCAAGGTGTTCCTGGAGGGCTGATGATTGAACAATGCTCCTGAGCTTTGCAACAAACACTTTGCAATGAAGGACCTTGATGAGCCTTGCTGCATCTGGTGCTTGTATGACTGCAATGTGCTGCAGTCATGATCAGTTTGGTGACAAAATAGGTCAGTGCAAAGCATTTGGTTTATTTGATGTAGGACAGTGTATGTGACAGCGTGATGACACAGCTTGTGCATGTCAGCTTCTTGTCATCACGTGAAAATCTTAGTCTTGTGGCTTTGTCTAGTGTACAAGTCTAGTGTAGAAGTTCAAGGTAGATGTCTTACACTTCTACACTAGTGTCTTTAGTGCTGCTTGCGCTTGTTGCAATTGGTCTCATGCCATTGTGTCCCTGACAGCATGCAATGGCATGTCTGTAATTTTGTGTCAATGCTACGCCAGCGCGGCGACATATCATGACATGCCACATGGGCTTACCCGTTCACCCCTGCAGTGGGTCAGTATCTATGAGCCGTGGCTGTGGGTCAGCGTTTTCAGGTTTGACCGTGTGTGCATCGCTGTGTTCCTGCAAGGCTCACCCGTCGTTGTGGATCTTTGCCTCTGTTGCTTGAGGATAACCTCGTGATTTAAGTGACGCTTACTTCGCCGCACGGTGAGGTTGAGCTCACAGTTGCCAGATCAGGTGGCAGATCAGGCAGCGCGTGATAAGCTGTTTGTTTTGACTGGCAAACTCCTTGATCGCGAGGCTGCTGCGCGCAATGTATTTGGTGCAATGCCGTGCGAATGTGCGCGTTGCACAGAGTATTATCTCACGGGCACCCTCACAAGGCCAAGGACTTGTGCACGCCATATCACTGCACCAAGCTAGAGGAAGAGGCAGGATGAGTAGAGCCAAGGTTAGAACTGCTGACCAGGTCTTGAAGGGAATGCCGGCGTCTGTTGTGCGCGACAGCGCCAACTGATCATTCCAGGTCTGCAGGGCTAGTAATCTCCCCCTGCAACTGCCGATGGCCATCCAGCCTGTGGTTTCCAGTAGAATCGTGCAAGGTAATTATGGCCCAAGAAAGCAAAACCTGCTGTAGCCGCCAGTCCAAATGTTGCACAAGCTTTCATGCTTGCTGGGACCTCATAAAACTTCATACACACTTGTAAATCATTGCTGCAGGTTCCACCCTGCTTATAGTCCTTGCAGCTGTTGATGCGGCTTTCTCTGGAGACTGGTCTCGCATAGGAGCAATCTCAAAGGACACAGAGCTTTGGCTGCAATCAGCTTTAGGGGTGCTTGGAATTTGGCATCTATCAATGGGCGCAGCAGCATACAGCATTGCTAAACAGCATGGCCGTCCCAAGCTTCTTGCGACAATCAAGGTGACAAAAACATATATTACTGCCTTTAGGTGACTTGCAAGTATGGCCTTAAATCTTTGTCAACACTGGGACTCAAATCCCATGCTGGATGACACATTCTACATGCCTGTATAGCACAGGCAACCTTGTTTGTGCACATCTGCGTAGACCAGGTTTCAGATTTGGCTGTTGACAAAAGCGTGAGGGTAGTCTTGCTTGCACATGCAGGCCCTGGCAGTGGGGACCCTCCCAGTGCTGGAACTGATGCTTGACATCCAGACAGCACACGAGTAGTGCTGTGCATGACTGCAATTCCCCCGGCTGACAATGCAATCCCTTTACAGGCCTCTGCTGAAGCAGCCAGCCGGCTCAAGCAGGATTGCATGCATGGCAATTGCGACCATTGCTGCTGAACTGGCATTCAGTGTACAAGCACATTTACGGGATCAGACTGGCATTGACCTTTGCTAGGAAGAAGTTTTGCTTGTGTATGACCATTGACCACAGACCATTTGCTCTGGTTGTGTAACGCCGCAAATAGTCACCAACAGTAACAGTGTATATATGACCATATCTCAATATTCACTGACCACTTATGCATACGGTACGGGCATCTGGCGGCTCAGCTTTGTGACTGTCTACTCAATTGATTGCATCATCTTGACATACATACGCTGAATAGCTTTACCAACTGCAGACATGGACATGTCGTTTAATGCTGCTTGATTCATGGGGGTGGCTGGACTTGTGGGGTGTGACAATCACCCCCCTTGCTGCTGCTGCCTTGCCTTTAAGTGGTTGCCACCTGATGTGGCATTGCTCCCCCTGCCCCTGCCCCTGTTGTTACCCCCTGAGCCACTGCTTCCTGGGCAAGCTGCTGTGCCCCTACTCTGATGTCTGTCAGGTTGTGACTGGTCAACCTTTGGCAGTGCTGCAGTGACTTCAAGCTTCAAGATGGCAACAGAGGTTTGATGGCAGAATGTACACATGTCACTCAGTGAATTTTGCTATATAGCATTGCCTGCAATTTTGCAGTTTTGATGCAGAATGCACACATGTTCAGCACAGAACCCTTCGGAATTCAAACGTTGCCTTTGTCCAACCGAGCACGAAGCGCAAAGGCTTTCTGATGACAATATATATGCCATTGTCAAGATGCCCGCCGCGAAGTTGACCGTCGTGACCAAAGACAACGCTGGTCATGAGACGACGCATATCTTAAGAACCGAGATCCCTAAGCCACTCTTGCCTGCTCTTAGTGAGGATGCAGAACACACGCCAGATAATCAGCAGAGAGTGTGCAACTACATTGAATACCTAGGCAGCAAGTACAAGGCTGATATTTTGGCATGCAAACCTTTCCAGTGTGTAGCTTGTGGTAAAAGGGCTACAACAATGGTGGACAACTTTGCTGTGATTCCGGATCTGGATGAGCCAGAGATTACCAGTCATTGGATACCAGTGTGCGCAAGAGAGTGGTGTGGACTCCAAGCAGAAAGACAAGGTCAAGAAGGCAAGCAGCTGAATCTTCAAAAATCACAGGGATCTATGACTGATCTCAACCCTTGCACCGTCTGTGGTGCAACACAAGGGACAAGTCACTGTGGAGGGTGCAGAGTCAGTGTCTATTGCAGTGCTCGATGTCAGAGGATGGACTGGCCATCTCACAAACGCTCCTGCAAAGCCTTTGTGCAGAAGGGACAGTCTGCCTAGGCACAGGCTGCCTAGGCACAGGCTGTCTGCAACAGATCCCATCAAAATGAGTCTGCACTCCAGGATCACCTTTGACTATTTTAAGGATGGTCTGCCAATCACTCATGCATAGAAGCACATTGGCTATCGCACTATGGTGGCCAGATGCATATGGGTGTGCAGTGAGGCACATGCACTGACAAGGTCTATTGTTACTGTCATGGTTCCATATGATTTTACAAGTAGTAGGCATGACCACATCACGTTGCACATATGACTGTCCAAACACACTTTATGATCTGTTTTGTCTATGACTATGCATATGTATACAGCTTTGGTGACATGAACCATGCTCCATGTAAGTTCTTTGTGTCAAATGTTTATGTGTGAAAGCCAATCACACTACAAGCCACAGGCTACAGGCTCAGTCAGCGTGGTATATGCACCAATTTGATGAGCTACAATGACAAACAGCCAGCAAGGACATTTGTGCGGGCTTTTGACTTTAGTGAAAGATGTTTGTAAACAGTGCATGCAGCGGGGCACGTGTCCTGACTGATAGCTAGGGCTTATCAAAACGTATCAGGGTTTCCTGCTGGATGATATGCATTGCGACTGACCAGAGAGGACACATTATCGTTGCACTCTAGTTGGTGCCTTACAGCATCAAGCCAATATCTGGATACATTGCTATGTCTGCAGAAGTGCACTCTAATCATGGCTACTGGAGCACTGAAGACAATACCATTTATAATAGATCTCTGGTCGGCTTGCGCAAGAGCACCCTACTCGACCGCAGGTAGTTCATGCATTGCACCTGTTTGGGCACAGTACAACAAAACAGCACATCTGGAACAATACTCCTGTTGAAGAGGGTACCAATCCCCGTGTTGAGGTTCATATTCATTACATCAAATAAGCAGGCATTTGTTGAGATGAGGTAGCTCAAGAACACAGTGATCTTGCTCACTCACTTGATGCCATCAGGAAGCAGCACACAAAAAATTGCCAGTATCTTGAAATGACTGCAAAGCTTATGCTAGAACACCCATCTTGACTCCCAGCTGCCGAAGATCAACATCTTCCTGAGGGTCAAAGAAGTACGTAATATCAGGGCCATCGTAGCTAGGCTCCATCACAATATCCCTTGCCGTAAAGTACGCCTCATAATTGTAAATCAGCATGGCGAGTTCCTCCTCCTTAGACTCTGGCTTATGCGATGAATGCCTGGCATAGTCTACAAAGACGTCTGCCAAATGCTGGCTGACGTGAACTGCATCTCTGGAGTGAGGGATGTTGTCTAGGGAGAACTCATAGGGGGGCTTCTCTGGGTGCCACTGGGTACCAAAGAAGGGGTACTTGATGTGCTCAATTGTTGAGATGTACTCTGCACCATTCCTGTGATACCACACACATCTTGTGCCACTCAAGCTCAGGAAATATGCCTTTCACATGCAGTAATAGATTCCTGTTGCTGGTGCTCGACAAAATGTATCCATGTCTGGATCACAGAAACCATTTTGGCACAACCAGCCATTTTGCTGCGCAGCATTCAGCTGCAAATCTTAGGCTATGCATACTTACGTGACATTGTTAGCAGTATACTTTGAGACCCACCGCAGAACCTCTGTTGCCAAAAGCGAGTCTGTTGCAGCAGTACTTGCATCACCACAGGTGTAAAATCATACCTATCTATGGACGTGCTCAGAATGTCATAGGTGTCATTCAAGACAATCCACTTGGTGAACGCTTCTGGAGCCACTCCAAACTCATGGTTCTCCATGGCAATGTTGTACCTCTTATCACTCAGCTTTGCCTTGAGTTCAGGCTGCACAGGTACAGGCCATGTTAGTCACGTGCATGTGGATTGTAGACCATCAGTGAAAACGAGCAAATGTCTTCAAACATGCACATTTGTTGCAACTGAGGCAAGTGATAGGCAAGCAGACTTTCTGTCAGCCAGGAAATGATGCAAAACAACACCGGAACTGTCCAGTCAGCACAAACAGCACAGAAATGACAAACTGCCTTTGCAAAAGCAGCACTGCATGATGCTGTACAACATGATTGGACTCACATTCATTTCTTTGAACAGCCTGCTATAGTTTGACTCTCCATAGAAGTTCAGGGTTGATGGATGAGCCTGCGCGTCAAACATGCCACTCAAACAAGGCTGCCTGTTTCAAAATCAAAGCATGAAGAGCCCCTAAAAGACTCTGTAATTTTGCCTGCAGCATCAGCCTGATGGTTGCAACAGAAACAGCCATGCACGTCACATAACCTGGTGTTGCAGCATGATAGCAGATCAAGAAACCAAAGACGCCATTTGCAAGCAGGTTTGGTACACTTCTGGCCTCATGGTGCAACATACGACAGGGCAGCACATCTGACAGACAGAACAGGACAGCACTGGCAGCATTCCAATGCCTTACCACAGCATCTGTTGTGATCAGCAGGTCATTGAAGTCCACATTGGCTGTCAGAATCATCTGCAGCTGGTGACCTAAGCATGTCCCCCAAACCTGTACCCAAGCTGGCTTGTTATTGCAGGGTAGGTAGTCATTGTGACCTGCTCATGCTAAGATGAGTCTGAAAGCACAACACCCAGCCAACTAGTGTGCGCATTGGACGAGGCATTGGCTGTGATGGAGGTGATGAGCTGTCATGTATGCACAGCTGCGTTTCAGACATGACAGACCAGAGCACATGGTGCAGTGAACCAACTTGATCAATAAAACAATTCCTATATTTGGGACTCGTCAGGGGAGTCGTTACACACTGATTGAGAAATTGACAAAGATGCAACATCTCCAAATCATCTTTGCACTTGCAAAGCGGGTGTCAACTGGCAAACAAACTTTGCACAAGCAAAGACTGTCAGCCCATAGTGCTGTGCTGCTGCAGGCCTGTGCTGAAAGCATTGCCCCACAGGAAGGAACAGCTCCAAAGTAGGAGGATTTTCAACATGGACAAGGGGAAAGCATACTTACAGGGAAAACTTCACCAGCTTCATTCTCTTCAGTGGCCCACTGGATGAGCTTCTTGGCTGCCAGCACATACGGGTCATCCAGCCACAGATCTGTCAGGCCACCCTGCAACATTTGATCTTGCACCTTTGCAGATTGCCAACCCATACATCATCAGGTGAAGATGAAGCATAACACTGTGAACTCATTTGCTTCAGGCTGAGTGTGACAGAATGCTTGAGTGCGGTAAATTGTTGATTGAAGAGGCAGTAACTAAAGGACGGCAGGATCAAAGGAATATCATCCAAACAATACACACAAGGCTATTGTGCACAGTACAGCACTCACTGGCAAGATGACACCATTGATGGACCTGAATAGCCTATGTATTTCATCCTCGCTTTCATAGAATCTGCAATGCAGAGAATCAAGTTTGACTCCCTTAGTAGGCAGGGTATATCCCTCAGTAAGCAGTGTATCCCGACATAACAACAGACACTGAAGAGACCTCAGGCATGTTGGAAAGTCAGAAATACCTGATGGGTACTGCGCGACCACCAGCAGACTCAATCCACTTTACATAAGCAGCAGCAACATAGGACCTGCAGAATTGCTGCAGCATTAGCTCCAGGAGCTTGCACGCACACGGGACACTCTGACGCACGAGCGCCAACCAGCCTTACTTACTTGCCCGGGCAGTAGTGGCAAGCTTGGGACAATATGCCGATCAAAGGCTTGGCGTTCTTATATTGGGTGGGTTCCGGCACAACAAGCTCATCGGCATCGATCAGTTCAGCGTGCGTTGTGAATGCATCCCGAAGGCTGTTGAGAGCTTGAATGCGCGGCAAAGCTTCCGCTCTCCAAACCAAAGATACCAATGCTAGAACTGCGAGTGTAGCAGTCGAGCGCGCCATCGGGCTGAGCGATGGAGCGCGGTATGCGAAAGAGTTGAACTACGAGTTGAACTGAGTACCTGCTAGATATCAGCCTGAACGGCAGCCGCAGTGAGGTTCAAAATCTGGTCTACAAGGACCCAGGTCGGATGCGGAGCTACCGACTCTGCACTAAGCTGCCTGTGAGAAAGCTTCCCCTACGTAGTTCGCAGCTGAGCCGCCTGATCTGCTTCTGCCGATGACGTCTCTACGGCTGAACGCACAATGTGCCGAGCACGTTTTCGTCATGAGCCGAAACAGTTTGACCATCAAAAAAGGCCCGTAAAGTGAGGGCAGTTTGCTCAACGCCCTAAGCCAGGCACCAGTTCAGGGCAGACTTCAGGGTCGAATTTCCCTGTCCCCTCGTTGCATGTGTACGTGCTACAGTCATTGACAAGGCTACCTTTCAGGAAATCATTGATTTATATTCTTTTGTTTGAATGCGTAAAACAACAGCAATAATTATTTCCTAAAAGGAAATCATTGATTTGTCGAAGACAAATAAATATTGCGCGTATGAAAAATCAATACCTTTCAACAGCTCAAATTGGCTTTCTAATTCTGGAAATCACAACCCTATTCAACCCTATAGTATAATTTGCTTGTTTGTCGACACTTTCTAAAGTCAAAGCCGTAAAATTGTTAAAACGTGGTAAAATCACCAACGTTAACAGGGAGACTCACACTGCAATGGCTGAGCACACAGGCTTGTTGCAGCAATTGTTTGGGTGCAAAGATTGGATATGACCAATTTTTGGCAGCGTTGTTGTGTCCTGCCACATGGACACAAGCGGCACACAAGCGGCCACGGCACAGGACCATTTACTGAAAACTACATCAGATGTCAAGCTTCTCGAGAAGCTCTTTGAGCAGGGCCTTAGTACAGCAGGGCCACACTAGTGTACACTGCAACCATGTGCAAAGACCGTCGACACGGCCTTATGACACTTGCAAGTTGTCATAAACAGCAGCGAGAGCCGTATAAGGTTTTACACACAGTTGACAAGCATATAGATAACTTAACAAGCATATAGAGAAATTTTGAACTGGACTTGCAGCTCTTTGCATTTCATCCTGTTTTGTCATAGTGGTAGGTTGAGTGTGCCATAGCTGCATATCGCTCCCCCGCCACCTATGTAGCCAAGCAGATCAACTCAGTGCCAGGTGGATGTCAAAACTAGCATATGCATACTAGACATACACAAAGACAGCGTGATCAGATCAAGCAACAGATCAAGGCAGCACTTTCAGTATTTTAAATCTGCATGCTCTGCAGCAGACCATGTGTGCTGAACTTCAAGGGAGTTGCATCTTTGACATCAATTAACATTTAACATCATCAAATGTACTTGCTCATGCCTTGCCACACGCTTGCAAGGCATTTGGTAAATCGGCCTGGGTCAGTCAACATGCCTGCTGCTTCAAGCTCTTGATGAAGAGACACCCCTCAAGCTTGCACAATGGAACTGCAGCAGAAAGTTTACGACGCTACTGCAGCACTTCAGCATGTCATATAGTTGTGAGCAAACAAGTCAATGACTTACCGCAACATGGGGGACTGCTTCCTCCAATTCAGCCATCTCCTGCTTGCTGAGCTTGATGTCAAAAGCTGCAATGTTTTCCCGTAAAAACTTTAGAGTCTTCGTCCCAGGGATGGGAAAGACATCATCCCCTTGGTGATGCACCCAGGCCAGGGCCAGCTGCCCCGGCTTGCATCCCTTCTTCTTTGCTAGCTCTTTGAGCCTGTCCACCAATGCCAGGTTCTGCACAACATTTCAGTCTGTGTGTCTGCAACTGCAGTTAGAGCAGTACAGTGTAATGCGCTACTGTACTGCACTGCATGCTTGCTGGCACATGCAGCAGTTGCAATGCCACAGTTTGTGTGACGGTTTTGGGTCCAGGGATGCTGCATTGTGTAAACTGAACAAGCGCAGGGTGACCATGAACACAAGCTGTTTGTGCCCGCTTACAATCTACAAGCTGTATATAGAGGGGGTTTTGATGTCCTATTCCCTACATCAGCGTACGTTGCACATGCAGAAACAAATGATTTGTGTGCACATGGGGTAGTGTGCTCTCCTTGCAGGACTATTTGTGGCACTGCAGAATGACCAGTATAGGCCATATGTGGATATGTTTGTATTGCAGGCAGTTGCTGTGATCACCAGTGGCAGGTCATGCCGTCAGTTCTAGATCAGCTAATCAATGCAGGCACAATGTGAGCTTTGAGGTCCATGCTGCGCGCTGAACAGAAGACTGGCCTTGTGTATGTTCTCTTCACGGAAGTGAGGAGTGCTCAATCTTCTGAAGTCGTTTGGTCCCATGCTGTCCAGCGTGACTGTTCCAGTCAGCAAGCCTCGACCCAGAGGGCTGTATGCCAGAATTCCAATGCCAAGCTCTCGCAATGTCGGCACCAAGTCTTTCTGCAGAGACAACATCACAGCTCACCCTTCTGAAGCTGATCTTGCCTGCACATGCGACTTGCAATGAATGCTGGCATCACCTCTGCCAATGCGCTATGCCAGGATCTGGCAAATGAGAAATGGCAAACGGGTAAAGGCAAATGAGAGAGGCAACAGGGAGTTGCCAATGACCAGGAAAAAAGACCAGGGGAAGCACCAGAAGGAATAGGGCAGAAGAGAGAGGCGAGAGGGGAAACCAAGAAGGGGAGGCCAAGGGGCATAGGCAACATTGAGAGGCCAAAGGGGGCAAGAGGGAACAACCAATCATACCTCAGCATCCCGGCTGAAGAGGGACCACTCCAGCTCAACAGCCGTGATGGGATGCACAGCATGCGCCTTCCTGATGTCTGCTGCTGAAATCTCTGATAGCCCAATGCCCTTGATCAGCCCCTCCTCCACCAGCTCCTGCGTTGCAGGTGAGACATCTCATCAAGGTCACATAAGTTGTCAGAGGCTGTCTTCCATACTCAAGCATGTGCAGCTTGCGCACATGCTTACAAAGCGCTGGTAGATGACATGTGTGCAAAGGTCCCCAATGTATTCAACATGAGCTCCTAGCCTAGGCTAGCATTCACAGCACTGGCATGATGACCTGTTGACACCTAACCAGACCAAAGTCAAACGCAGTGCCTTTTCAGCACCAGCATACGATGAATGCCAGTGCTTCTGGCTGACACTGCAGTGCAGCCAGCTGGCTGCCTGACTGGTAGCAAGCAAAGCATGTGTCAAGCAATAAGCGGTAGTTTGTGCGCTGCATGATGCCATCTCTGACTTTGATATAGACTAGGGCGCTGGCAGACCATGCTTACCGCCATGGCTTTTACGCTGTCCTCAATGTGGGTCTTGCTATCCAGGCCGCGCATAATGTATAAACCAATGTGATCAGTGTTTAGGTTCTTGAGTGCTGTTGTCAGAGCTTTCCTGCAATACTCTGGACTGGTGTCCTGGCTCCAATCGTTGCCATCTTTCAAGAAGCCCCACTTGTTTGCAATTAAAACCTTTTCTCGGGGAAAGTCTGCAATGGCCTTGCCTGCAAACAGCCTGGCTCTTCATGTGAGGCAAACCTGGGACTGAAAGAACACCGCCAAGGCTAGGCGAATGTAAGCTGGACATGTCTTGCAACGCACAGTGCATTTGCTGTCTCGCAGTTCATTGAAGCAAACTGAAAGACTTTCAAAGGAGCAGAAATCTTCTGCTGGCCAAGTTGCGTTTGCTGGGCCAAGCTATGTATATCCAAGCTGTTGCACATATTTAGCTTACCAATCAAAATTTGGTTGTCGTATGGTCCGTACGCATCTGCTGTGTTGAGCAGTGTCAGACCAGACGATAGAGCCTCGCGTATGACACTCATTCTGTCCACCTCAGGCCCCAGACTTTTCTCATCATGGTAGAAACCCTTGGACAGGCTCATGCACCCTAAACCTTGGGCAGAAGCCTGCATGCCGTGCTTACCCAACGGTCGCATAGGTATAAGACTGCCCATGATACCTTTCAATCTGGCAGTGCCCGCGACTGCTCGGCCCGTCAACTGTGGGGGTGGTCCAACTGGATCAGGTCACCCGGAAGGTTAAGATCCAAGCAGCAGAGCAGGACACTCGATGCAGAATAACTGCTGGTGTGCAAGAGTGTGCTGCTTCCTGTTCAGGATTGCGCTGGCTCCGGAAGCACGCCTGAAAACAGTCCACCACGGTCAAACTTAGGTCAGTGACTGACGAGTGTGACGGAATCGGAAGCGACCATCAGAGCCACCATTAGCTAAAATTATGCAATGTCTAGACTTGCATGCCTACTACAACTCGCATTGCACCTGTTAAGTTTCTGAGTTTGGATTTCCAGTGTAGGGATGACGTTTCTGAATTAAAATAGACGTTTCGGGATTGAAAAGAGCTCTTTCTCTGCCATGCATCTGCTAGTTGCACGTATTGCTGTATTGACCGGTTGCACTCTTCGCAATTTGAGTGTTGTGCTCAGGGTTATGCTGCTTTACTCCTCTTATGGCCAACAGAAGATGGCACGGCCTGTACACATGTGGCACCAGGTAAAAAAAGCTACGCTTATGCGCACATGGCAATACCTATAATTATGCCACATGAGGTGGGCACACACCATAGGCATCAATTTGACAATATGCCAGTGCATCCAAAAGAAGCAGTATGTATGGGCATGTACATATGGTGTCAGGTATATATTACACTGCTTAAGTGAGTGAGTGAGGCTGTAGCTGCGCACATGCCGTAACACATGACGCCGCATATATGCAAATGCTACTCATGCTGGCCTGCACGCCATGATGCACATATGTAGAGTGGCTCCTGATAGCAACTGACTGTGTGCCATCCGTCTGATGATTACATGAATGCTGTCTCAGGATCTTTAGAACGTCAGGTGTTGATAGAGCTTGCAGAGCATACAGACAAAAGGCTGAACAGCAGTCCTTGTGCAATCTAGTCCTATACAAGCTACCTTATTGTACAATATTGCGATGCTGAACTAATATTTGTGAAGTTGGCACAGTGCTGTGGTGACATCAGTGTGTCATTTTCTCATTCAACATGTAACATGCATTTCAACCCCTATATGCAATCCTGGTGCTTGCAGCTTTTTTTTCCGGCCCAGGAGCACTTTGGGCTGTCCCATGGGCTGTCCCGTGGCCACTTATAAGCAATTACAGCATGGCTACTCAAGCCTTCTTGTCATATTGGTAGCTGATATGTGACATACCTTGGTACCTGTCCCCAGCCACCTGCACAACAGAGTGCAAGCAGTCAGAGTATGCATGTTGCTTGCCCTCTGCATGGGTTGCAGGTACAGAGACTGTGAGTTTGCTTGCCAGTGCCACTCAGCCAAACGTATTGTTGAAAAACACAGAGAGCACCTGACATATCACACAGCTATTCAGTCAGGTGATACAAACAACACTGAAAATGCTCAAAGCACAAACACAAATCATGCGCCCAACCAGCCCATGTGCAACCAACAACATAAGGTGACGGCCATCACAGACTGACATGGACACAGAGACATGCCCTGACCACAGCACAGCACTGAGGAATGTAAGAAACAAGCTATGGTGGCAGCAACCGCCCCTGCTGCTGCATGTGCGTTGACAGCCCAGTTTGCTGTCACTCCAGTGACAGGCATGTCATGATGACCATCCAAGTCAGTCTAGGGTAACGCTGTCATCAGTACGCTAGTCGCAGCAGGATACCCTAGGTGGGGGGGGAGACACGATATGACATTCAGACTTTGCACGAAGTGGCTCACCGCACTATGAGGGACAGCTTCCTCCAGCTCAGTCATCTCCTGCTTGCTCAGCTTCACATTAAAGGCTGCAATGTTCTCCTCCAGGTACTTGATGCTCTTGGTCCCAGGGATGGGAAAGACATCATCCCCCTGCTGCTGCACCCAGGCCAGGGCCAGCTGCCCCGGCTTGCACCCCTTCTTGTCTGCCAACAATTTGATCTTTTCCACCAGCTTCTCATTCTGCACGGTAGCAACCTAGGTTCAGTCATCTGATGCTGCTCGACACTTACGCACCACAAAGGGCATCATCTGCAGCAGCCAAGGCGCAGACCGGAGCATTGGACACTTGTCATGCTGGGCCCTAGGTGCCACGAGCAAGGAGTGCTACTACAGTATTGCAAGAGACATGTGCTGAAGGTGTGACCAGCAGCCTTGAGACACTTACTACACAGCTTACATGGTGTAATGATCAACAATTATGGGAGGTGTCATGCTGGGAAGCAAATGTGCACGCACAAGTGACTTATGTAGCATGTGGAATGTCATATGGCGGGCACCAGACTTTAGCAAAAGACTGTGGCTTCAGCACATGTGACAGGCACCTTCACGCGATGGTCAAGGCAGACAGCAGACAGATGCTGTCACCCAGACAAGCCACATGACAGTCATAGTGACAGCTTGAAGCTCAGTCTGAGCCTGAGCAGTATAACATCAGAAGGCTGCAGAGGAGCAAACCTGTTCCAGAGCCTCCTTGGTGAAACGGGGAGAAGCAACTCGTCTGAAGTCAGTGGGGCTGAGGTCCTCCATTTTGAATGCACCAGTCAGCATGCCTCTGCCCAGAGGGCTGTAAGCCAAGATGGCTATGCCCAGCTCCCGGCATGTTGGCACCAGGTCTTCCTGCAAAAACAAACAGTGTCTACGGAGAAATTTGGCTCATGCTTGAGTTACAGAACATGGGCATGGCCTGTGCAATTTGCATCTACAATGATCACACGCTGCAGCATCAGCAGCTTCATGTGCTGCTGCATGCTGCCTTGCGATGGCAACGCTGAAGAAAGCACATGACGCATGCTTCTGTCATCAGGTTCAGCTCAAGCATGGCTGAATCTGCAGCAAATACATGCATAGAAAGCACAGTTAGATATGCATGCACACCTCAGCATCGCGACTGAAGAGGGACCACTCCAGCTCAACAGCCGTGATGGGGTGCACAGCGTGCGCCTTCCTGATGTCTGCTGCTGAAATCTCTGACAGCCCAATACCCTTAATCAAGCCCTCTTTCACCAATTCCTGCACCAAGTCACCAAGTATCACAGAGCTGAGTAGAGAACCTCACAGCAGGTGCCTGTTGCGCTACATGAGGTGATGTTTGCAGTGGGATGCACATCCAGGCAGATGCATACAAAATAACAGCAGGGAAAAACGGCTGCAAGTGAAAGTAGCGCCATTCATCAATTATCCATTCATTTTTGCAATAAGCACCTTCCACTAGGGTCAGACATGTACAGTCCTGAGTAGTGACACTAGCATGGAGTGGGGGCAATGTCAGAATGTGACATTGCAAATCATGTCAATGAGGACTGAAGCACTGTAATCTTGGTGCGTACCACCATGCCTCTGATGGCCTCCTCAATGGGGGTCTTGTGATCCCAGCTGCGCATAATGTATAGGTCAATGTAGTCAACCCCCAGGCGCTTCAAAGAACCTTCCAGAGACTTGCGGGCATAGGCTGCGCTGTTGTCCTGTGTGTAGTTGCCCTGCTCATCTTTCATCACGCCCCATTTGGAGGCAATGACAACCTGGTCTCTGGGAATGTCTTTGATAGCTTTGCCTGCGTAATACGCGCATACAACAATCAGGAAGCCCGGGAGCAAAGTGCAGTGCCAGCTTGATTAGGCACTCACGGTCCAACTACAATTCGAGACATGCACCAAAACAACACATATACTACACATGTAAGCGTGCAGTAACAGGCAGACAAGCTGTAGCACTGCAGCAGTTGAACTGCAGGCAGCTGAAATTTACCGATCAACACATGGTTGTCGTACGGTCCGTACAAGTCGGCTGTGCTCAACAAAGTGACACCGCTGGACAAGGCTTTGCGAATAACAGCAATCCTGTCTTCTTCCGGCCCCAGGTTATCTGCGTCGTGGTACATACCCTTTGACAGGCTCATGCATCCGAACCCTTCAGCTGCCGCGCGTAAGCCCTGTTTGCCAAGAGGTCGGGTTGGAAGTGCAACGGGCCCCATATTGCCGGATCAAGCTTGAATAGCAACGAAGTTCGACGCTGAACAACGCTTTTCTGTAGAAGATTACAGTTGCTGCGTGTAGACTGACGCAACGATGGCACCGACGCCTTATATCGCTGCGCATCCAGAAAATGACATCCGTTATAGGCTAAGCTGACGTGACTACACTAATCGTAAACTGCCCACATGCAACAATGCCACAGTCCCCCAATGCAGCAGTCCCCCGGCAAGCTTCCGCTTACGTGAGCAGGTAAGTGGAGCTGTACGTCAGCAAGCCGTCACCGCCGAAAGCCTCGTAATGCCAGTGTTGTGCCGCGTTGCTCGCGTACTCGCGTAATCGCGTAAGCGCGGTACGCGTTGCACGGACCCTCAGAGTGCCTCCATCACGCGAGTAACGGGAAACAATATTTTCGCCTATTATAAATACAAATAATACCTTTTAACTTGAGTGAAAGAAGACGAACCGTCATCCGTCAGCTTGTTAGGGCACAGCTTGCGACGCTGGGTGCCTACCTTGGTGCTGTGAAAGGTATCTGACGTGTCTCAATTTGAAAACAGTTCTGAGACGGGCTCATCGAGACAAGTCGATTGACACCACTCTCACTTTCAGCAACACAGTACTCTATTTCGCGGGCACCGGGAATTACGGTTATTATAACGTACACGTTCGCGTTACGCCAAAAGGATTACGCGGCACAACACTGCGTAATGCTGCCTCATTCAGCCAAAATTTGTAGCACAGTGGCATCCAAACTTGCTTTCATGATGGCAACTGCAACTCCCTGCGAAGCTCCGTAGCTGCAGTCATGCCCCGGGGACACGTAGATGTTGTAGAGTGCACAGCAGCCTCAGCAAGTTGTTTATTGCCAATGCACAACTAATGCATAGCATCAGGGGTTTTCCTGGTTTGGGCCCTTATGGCTTCACAATAAAAACAAAAGAGGCAAATTTGGCCAAAACAGCACTTTCCAACATCATCACAACAAACTTTCAACCAGGCACAAAAATGGTCCCCAATGTGTCAAGACTTGTATTGAGCTGCATCGTTGAGTTCCACCTTTCGCAAACATTGATGTCAAAGGGAACATCTACGTCAGCGGGTTGCGCCGCTGAAGCATATGGATATAGCATGCATGCAATCCCAACGTTGTGTGAGCTAAGGTGCTATGAGCTGCTATGGTATCAGCCAGTAACTACGAACAAAAATTGCGGAGTACTAGTTGCGCATGCTTGAATTTTTGGCTCAACCATTGCACAAGCTCAATCCAGTGGAGCATGCAGATTGCCATGCACAAATCACATGAAGCATGCAAGGAAAACCAATACTCCAGCACCTTTGTGCATACTTGTTACACCTGACTGTCATTGCACACAGACCAACCGCCTGCAGATGTTGTTGGCAGTAGTGTTGTCAACATACAGCAGTGCATGGGGAGAAAATAGTGTACAGTGTACATCAGGACTTCATACCCTGACGCAAAATGCATACATACATGGGCAACTGCAACGACTGCAGCCAGGATCAAGGCAATTGCGCACATGTCACATTGCAGGCTGTGATAGAGCAAGCCTGCATCTGCTCACCAACACAAACCACATCCTGTGCGTAGCTCAAGCGCGTCAGCAACACTGATCAAGAAACAGCGCATGTGCAGTATTGTGCGCCTCAACAGCCTCTGACTTGAGGCCAACTTGAGGCAGCATAGGACTCCTAGGCTGCCTCTGCAAAGCCCACACGCTCATTGCCATAGTCAAAGACAGTGTGATACGCTCCAAGGAAGATGTCTCCCATGATCCAGAGGGGTCCAGCTGGGGCAGGGATGTCCACGCCCATGAAGCCACTGATGCACTGCGCTTCACCGCCAGCGTCAACCTGCTCCACTCACCAGGTGTCAATTGTTTGATATCAGCAAATGTCAGCAGCTGTGAATGGACAGATGGCAATAGCCAGAAGTCAATCATGTAAGACTGAATCGCATATGGGTGTATGTGCAACGCTATTGAGTGTTGTGGTCAAGGGACATAGTATCAGCAGCAGTGTGCCTCAGCAGCTTTGAAAATCACCATTGAAATTGCAGCACTGTAAAAATACGCAAAGTAAGCAACTATGTGACTTGTTTCACCTTGAGGATGTACTGCTCAGGGGTGAGGCCAAACTCCTTGCCAGCAATGGTAAAGGACACATCTGGCAGCTCTGACAGCTTGTCACAGTCCACTACGGCCTGACTGCTGCCCAGGAAAGACAGAGCATCACACAGGCCAGCCAGCTTGTCCTCAATCTGGGTCTCGGTCTCATTGTTGGCCAATGCAACCTGTAGAAAAAACAGCAAAAGAGATGAGAACAGGAAGAGTGGTGTCTATAGCCCGTGGTAATGCGCCACTTCTGTGGATGCAGTGCAGAAGTTGGGCAATGCGCTGCAGACATGATCGCTGCTGCAGAATGCAGAGGCATGCAGAGCCTGTGCTGTGCGTTCAGACAAGCAGACAGAACTGTACTGACAAACAGGTATCAGGCTTATGTCAGCAAAGACATGAATGACAGTCTTGCTCTCAAAATGTGCTGGCAGCTATAAGGCATGTCTAGCAAACGAAACACACATCTGATGACTTTTCTGACCTTGACGTAGTTGACGGCCATCTCGCAGATCTGGCACTGGGTGGAGTCCCCAACCTTCTCCGCAGTCCTCTGCTCAGCTGGGATGATCTGCCTAAGCAGCTCAGGAGGCAGATCATCCTGCTGAGTCTGCTGGGCTTGCATGAGCGTCTGGGCAAGCAGCTTCCTGGCAGGTGTGGGAATCTGCTGGGCATCACATAGCCCAATGGTAGCACACACCTGCAGACAAGAATGCAGACGCCCTTCCTTATGCCACTGAATACAATTTGCATTACCTTTGATGATGTAACACATGCAGGCCTCCATCTGCAATGCATTGAAAATCGTGACAAAACTGTTTTCATTATGGCAAAAGGCAGCTGCCAAATCAAAGGGGGCTCGAGGAAAAACAATGCAAAATACTTGGAGCTGCACAGAAGGCTTCAAAACATGCCCAAAAAGCAGGTCATTGAGAAGCAGACCTGATCAGGGGGCATTGTGGCAATGATCTTGATCAGCTGGGGGAGGTAGGCCTTGACGAGGGAGCGGCACTGGGCCGCCACCACACCCTCTGCACCAATAGCCTACACAACACGAAGCCATTTGGCAGTGATAACAAACGCCAGAACCATGAGTTTCAGAACAGATAAGGTGTCCTCAGACAGCGTACAAGATGGAGCAGGCTACAGCACATGCAATATGTCATGCTTCAGTGAATTTCAGTCTTGAGAGTCAAAAGCACAGTTTGTTGCCGCACGAAGTAAGTACCTGCTGAATTATGAACGTGCTTCAAAGTTGAAGACCACATAAACTGTGTCTGCAGTCTCTTGTCAGTGATGCCAAAGACTGCGCGTTGCATGTCCAGCAGCAAGTGACGTACCAGGTTGATGGCAGCAACTTCATCTGATGGGCCAACAAGCAAGGAGGTGCCACTGTCAGCAATGGCCTTGCAGCCGTCCTTGCAGGTGCCTGAGGTTCCAGGCACCTTCACACTGTCCATAGCAATCTGCCAGTACCCACGCCTTGTCACCGGAGCCCTGAACGGTAGCGCTACATATACAATACATGCAACAGCATGCATCCTGGCAGATCAGAAGTATGCCCCCTGATGTGTGACAACACATACAAGCGGCTGGAATGTGCCACATTGCTCACAGACAAGATGTGATGGTAGGAGTATAGCATTGTCAATTGTACATGCAGGGTATGGGTGCAGATGAGTCAGACTCACACTCACCAGACATGCTCTCCCTTGAAGTGGGCAGGATCAACCCCGCCAAGTGTGAGCTCACCACCTTGCTTGCCCTCCACATTCCTGTTCAGCCAGAAGCTGAAGACAGGGTCCTTCACCAGCCCCTGGTCCATCATCTTGTTGAAGGGTGGCACCGCACCACCTACTGAGATCTCTGGGAAACCCAGGCCCTATGTAGCAGACCAGGTTGTGAAACAATGACAGCAGAGTCTGCAGACCTTGAAACTATATATGACATTCACGACGGTGGATACATGCCAAGTTGACTTGGAGCTGGTGGAATGCAGGTTGAGCCAACAAAGGTTGACATTAACATTATGAAGGCAACAGGAAAACACAGCAGTGTCTCCCGCTTTAACAATTGCCAATGCACTCAACTTTGAAAAGCCATTGCAATTACCTATCTTGAGCAGAATGGAAGACAGCAAGCAGAATGACATGCCCAGTAGTGTGAACAAGCTCTTCAAGGTTCCCATTCCCGGACTGAATTGGGCACAATGCAGATTTGGACAAAACCTGTCCTGAATTTGTCCAATGGTGGAAATGGACATGCACTCTTACCAAGATGCCATCAAACTTGGCTGCCACAAAGGCAAGACCAGGCTCCTTGGTTGCCTCTGCAAAGGTTTGCTGCTGCACCTCTAGGCTGCCCAGTGTCAGGATGTCAGTACTGAAAAATCCAGATAAAGAGCCGCTGCCATACTGAATGGCAAACTTGGTATTGTTTTTCTGCAGCACCAGCAGCAGCAACATGAGGCCCAGGCTCAACTGAACCAGGTCAAGCTTGAGCAAACAAGCAATGACAGGAGGACACACAGATCAGCAAAGTGTGCGTCATACCTGGTATGTAGCAGAGTTGGCAGCATGGTACTTGTGATGAAGGTCGCAAGCAATGCTGAACCAGCTACACTGAGACGATGGCACCCACAGGTTGGAGCTGCCAGTGTCGAAGACGACCATGAACTCCTGAGGAGGACTGCCAAGGCCAATCTGCCCGTAGTACTGCAGGTTGCCCAGACAATTTACAGATCTGAGGTAGCAGCTTCCCCAACGCTAGGCACAGGGGCCGCTTAGCGAGGGTTACCTGGGCATCGAGGAAGTTCAGAATAGGGATGTCTTCGCCACCATTGGACGATTGCAAAAGCCCAAGTTGCTCCGCTCGCTTTTGGGGTGCCAGCTCATCTGCGCTCAGTGTACGCTTGTCGAGCGAGACCTTCACTACTTGATTTTGTGCACTGACAGAGTTTATGCAAATAGCTGCGAGGAAAACAGCGAGTAATTGCGAAGAACTCATCATGCACACTTGCAGAACATCAACAGTAAATGCAGCGACTTGCACGGTTTGCTTGTGGTCCAGCACGGACACGCTCTTGCAAGCTCCGTCAGCGTTTGTCTTGACCTATGATATTGATCGCATGCTTCCTCTTCATCAGGTATGCCATTGCATCTTTCGACTCTCATTATCCCGGTCAAAAGTCGTCAACGCAAGCAAATACACGGGTGTGCTTTATTGAACTTTACACAAACACGTTGGGCACAGACGTGGGTCAGTGCGCTTCACGAGCCGCATCAAACAGTTGCAGCCTAAGATCAGTGGCATGCAGACCCGCTCAACGTCTTTCAAGTGCACCGGCCCATGTGCAGTTACTCAGCAATGTACGACACAGCAGATCAGCCGCAACCGCATGCGTCAGCCGTTCAGGAGCCTTCACAGCCGATCAGGTCAGTCAGGAAAATAAGGACGCTTGCATGCAGTCATTTTGCCCTCGCCCTGGTTGACCTGCTGCTGGCGCTGTGTCGCCAACCGTCAGCCGCTGCTTGAGTACAGATTAACAAACTTCGCATCAGCAATGGAGAAGGTGCCTGATGTTTGCATGGACGCGTATGAACATCCGGTACCTTTTCCACTGCTGAGGCGAAGTTTGTGAGTCTGTACTCCATCAGCGGCTGACGCATGGCACGACAGAGTTGACCTTCCTATTGTCTGCGTGGTACAGCCTGTGGCAGCCAACAGGTAGTGCAAGTGGCCTGCACAAGTAGCAGCAACATTGTAGAACAAAGGCAAAAACACCAGTTGGACCGCAGAGCGCTTTTGCTTGCACTGGTGGCAGCACCAGGCTTGGCGCAGCTTCAACCAGCTTATGCAGGTCAGACCGAGATCAAAATTGCAAGCAAATTTGCTCCAGTTTCTGTTTGCAAATATGTGCTGATTGATCATTTGCTGCAGAGCCCCCCAGCTTGACGAGCTACAAAGACAAGTCTGATGAGTTCAGTCTGTCTGTCCCATCCAGTAAGCCGTCAACACATTGTGTTCCATCATTCATCTTAATGTTTTCTCTAGCAGACAATTGTGCAGATGAAGCGGCATTGTACATGGAAGGCGTGTCTGAAGCCTTTGTTGCAATGCTTCCTGCATGAGCTCCTGTCTGTGAGCTGCTGGTAAAACCACATTGTAGTGCTATTTGCAGCTGTGGTGCAATGTTGTACAAGCCACATCGACACATCACTGAAACAAGTGCACACTGTTTCTGGAATACAACAGACTGCAGGAATAAAAAGGATAATGTTGCATACAGACTGGGTGGCTGGGGAAGGAGCAGCAGCCGGTGGCAAAGGCTACACTGGGGCCAGCGGTGTACGCAGAGCTCTGGCCTGGTATGCTTTGCACGTTTATTGAATTCTGTTGCAACTGCTTGATCAAGCAGTTGTAACACATGCACAGGCTTGTTTCTGTGAATGTCTGGCACTGTTGTATGCTGTGTAAGGCTGTGCACCTTGACTTGTGATCCTCATCTTCTGGTCGTGCTGGCATTTTGCACTGCAGACGTCACAAAGTTGATTGCTCAAAGCATGCAAAACTGCTTACGCCCTGCTTTGTATTGGCAGTGAAAAAGCGTTTGCTTTCACAAGAATTGTACACATGTGCAGGTACCCAGAGGGTGACTTGGACACAAACCTGACTATTGTCATCACCAATGTTGGAGCAGACTTCACTCGCCTGGGCAGTTTTGGGGATGCTGAGCAATTTGGTGGCACCCTGGTGGCTCAGATGGACCGCAGCTACCTCAACCGCTCCTGGAACAAGCCTAAGACGCCTGTCCAGGCAAGGCATACTTGCTGACCTTCCACTGCTGGCAAAGTTTGCCATGTCCATCAGCATCATTGTTGTGTCAAGAATCCCAGTTGCCCAGCAAAGTATACTTTCTGACCTTCCATTGCTAGCCTGCATCATCATCCTGCCAAGGGTCTCATTTGACTGGTGACGCCTTGGGTCTGATCTCCAGCTGCTAGCATGACTTGTCATGTCCATTGCATTGTTGTTGTGCCAAGGGTCGCAATAGATAAGCAAGGCATCTTCCACTGCTAGCATGACTTGTCATGTCCATCAAGTGTTGCCAAGAGTCTTGGATGACCAGCAAGCAGCCATTGCCTCACTCGAGCAGTCACCTTTGCTGTACTAACAGCCATGCCTGATCCTAATCAGTTTCTTCCCCACTCCAGAGCAGGCGTCAGAAGTTGCTGCTATCACGCAACAAAACCTCAACCAATCACATGCATGATGGAACAACATTTTGTAGACTTGTGGCAAGTCTAACAAACCTGCATGCAAGTTACATGCACACTAAAGTAGACTGTTCTGCCGTTGCTACAGCTCTATCAAGCTGATCTAGAGTAATGGCAATTTTAGAACATTTCACTTTGTTGTGCATGTGATTTTCACGTGGAATTTTAAAGCTGTCGCAACTCTAGGACAGTGTGCTAAATCATGTGTGTAGCCTTCGTGTGAGTCTGGGCTGTGGCTTCCTTGCAGTATACACTGATCTAGCAGGTTATGGTGATCTGGCCGATACACCTACATACACGGTCTCAAGTGTTGTGGGTTGTACATGATTGCCTGTCTCAGGCTGGTGTGGATGCCATGTTTTAGCGCTTTTGATTCAGTTTGTTTTGTATCACTTATGTGAATGTCTGGCTGTGGGGGTTACAATTTACAAGTTACTGAGTAAGCACACTGAGTAACTGTCACATAAGCTACAATCCCTAGCTGGCAGCCCCAGAACATGTACATGTGTGTCTTCCTGACAGTGATCTGCTCGATTGCAGCCCTCTTGTCTTGCCATGAACACGGAGTCTCACTATGAAAGCCAGTCAAGGTGTAAAGCATCTTCCCTAAGTGTATATGACATGTGTGGCATTTCTGCAGAATGAGCTGTGGCCACAGCTGCCCTCTAGGGTGCAGCTAATGACCCTAGGTACCCCTGGCTGTTCCCCCTCCCTTTGTGTCTCCTATGCCAACCATGCTGCCCAGGTACTCCCTGTCCACCACTAAAGGCACATGCCATTGCACTTTCATGTTGCAAGTGCAGATCTGCCTACGCATGTCACGTGCATGCAAAGCATGTTTGTACAAGATTTATACATGGACTTCCAGGAAGACACAAGATGAAGATGAGGGATCTGCCTGCCAATCTGTCCGAGCCCTGATAACAGGCTGCAGAGACATAGACTGCACCCTTGCTCAGGGCATCGCAAACAACTGTCCAGCAACATTGTGCATTCAGCAGTGCTGTGCCACAGGCAGCTGTCCAATGACAAATGAGCTAAACAACAATATGTCTTGCAGGAGGCCAGGTTGCTGGATGCTAAAGCCAGGAACAACATGTACTTCATTGAGTACACAGTAAAGAAGCCATCACAGGAGCAGAAGCACCTGCTGTCGGCAGTGGCTCTGGGCTTCAATGGCAGGTATCATGCCAGCATACTGTTATGCATGTTTGTGCTTTGCTGCATATGCTTTTTCACATTGCCAAGCATGTTGGCCTCTGCCAACCCTTGATGAGATGTTGGTGTCTTTGAGTGCAGTCAACAGCTGGTTTCTCACCACATTTGGTGCTGTGAAGCAACAGTTTGTGCTGGAAACTGCAGGCAGCTTCAGAAATCACATTTCTTGAGAACTATGTCGATAGTTTGAACATGTCGCAAGAACACTTGCAATGAACTGCAGGTACAATCGGCTGTACACAGTGACTGGGCAGTGCAAGGAGTCAGAGTTGTCAGAGTACAAGGGCACACTGCAGTCAGTATTGCAGTCCTTTGCGCCACCAGCGCTGCCTCCTTATTGACGATGTTGAAAATGACACTACAGGGATGCAGCATGTAGTGTGCACATCAGGTTGAAATGGTTGTCAAGCAAATTGAACGAGGTCCAAATCTGGTCTGGCCTGGCCTGGCCTTATATTATAAACGTGTTGATGTGTGCAATCTATCTCAAAGAAAGGCATGAATGTGTTGATATCTCTGTTCAAATCAAACAGTTTTAGATCGGTGATCTACAGTATACCTCATAGTGTCCTTGAGCTGCTGCAATTGAGTGCTGCTCAAGAATCATATCATATTCAGCATGGTATCCTCTGATACTATTCAAAAATTGTAAAGACTCACTTTAGTGTGCTTTGTAAGTGACTCAATCCCTGCCGGCACTTGCAGATTGAACAATTGGTTTTTGAACCAGCCTGAGCAGCGAAATCAGCAATCATATAAAGCTGTCCAGTCTAACAAAATGAGACTCTTGAGCTGGAGCAATGCCACTTACTTCACAGCCAAGGGAGACATGTACATGACAGACAGTGTGTTGTGCCTTAGAAGCCCATTCTTCTGTGATGTTAACTAGCAACAATCAGTTGTGGACTTGAAGCCCTTCGAAGATATCTCTGTTGAGAGACTGTACACTTTGATGGTGAAGCTCCATGCGGAGTCTAGCTCATCTGCTGTTAGCGGGTAAAATGGATCTGATTTGGTTTTAGGATTAAACTGAACCTGCAAGAACGCTTTGTCTGCAAGTGCCTGGATGCGCTCCTTCAGTGGCTGAGGAAGCTGCAAGAGAATCCTGGACCACGAAACATAATCTAGACGAGCTGTTTTGAGATCAAATGCCTGCAATGTGTTTGTGTACACATAATATTGCTGTGTGATGTCAAAATCAGTTTTGTCCTTGGCCACGGCCATGACTTTGCCCTTGACAGTGTCCATGATTGTGGCAGCCTCCATGTCATATCTTTGGCTCACAGCTAATGCTGCAATGAGTCCCTCTGGCCACAAGGTTTCAGGAATGTTGAAATAATCTAGCGCTTGGAGCACTTCGTCTGGAGACACTGGCTCACGCTTCTGCCCTGATTTGAGGATGCAATCAGCCACCACCTGGATCATGCAGACAACGGCGCCTCAGATCCACGCGTTCGCTACACCGTATGTGGCCAAACCGGTATCTGCAAACCAATATTACGGGGCAATCACCGGTCAGGTACCTGAAGGACTGCTGCATTCGGTTCCGCCCAAGAACTGAGTCTCACAACCTCTCCTGCCCGACGACTACTGAGCTGCAATAGAAAGCAGACTCTCTGGGACAGCGTCCAGATGTGCTCGGGAGATAGATACAATGCCAGCAATATTGGCTTGAGGGTCTTGGCGGGTAGGGACAGCAAAGGACGTTACAGCAGCCATCCTTCGAGATCGAGAGCACAAATGAAGTTAGGTGTGAGTTCCAATTGGAAACGAGAATACGTCCTGGTAGGGTACATCAGGCAAAATTGTTTGTGCGGCGTCTTTTACCTCAGCGCTGCTTCACCTGATGTCTGACCAAATTTTCCGCCATTCCAAGACACTGGACTAGCTTGGATTCCATGCTGGGTCTGATCACAGGGATGACACGGCCGACCGCCCGTGTCTGTCGCAGGATGACAGGCCTGCACGGTAAGTGGCATGTGAGGAGGGCCTTCTGTCTAATGCAAAGCTGACGTCCGCTTTCCGGTTTGTTGGGGGGGCGGCTGCAGAGGCCTGAGACCCCGCAGCTGCAATCACTGTAGCCAGAACTTGTATCCTTTCTCCGTGGTCAGCAATGCAGGCTGCGCAAGCTTTGAACTTGGGAAACCCAAGTGGCACCGTCAGTGCTTTCACAACAACCTTCGCGATTGCCTTGCATACAAATGCTGTTGCATACCCGAGGTCCAAAACAGCGAGAATGCCATCAGCATTAGCAAATAGCAGCCAATGCAAGTGATGAATAGTAAGTTCAACTATCCCAGACTTTGGTATATTCGCACAGCCTATGCATATATGGTCTTAGCTCCGGGCTGCCGCCTCAGGAGGCTCCCATTATGATCGCTGAAAGGGATAATCTTTTCTTTTCCTTTTCTATATATATGCCTACATGTGCATCGTGCACATCAGCAACTGTATAGCAACTACACCTTGTTCTGCAAAACAAAATATGACAAGCAGCGCATGCCATGTAGTAGACAGCTGGCACAACCATAAGCATACTAGTTAACAAGCGCCAACATTGTCTGAGCGTCATGTGTCAACAGCATTGCAATCAATTGATCACACAGCAGCATCAGCTACAAGCTATTGCAGACAAATATTGAGCATCACCACAGCATGATTGTTGCCCCATTCCAGCTAAGTCCCCCTGAGCTCTTTGACGAGCTGTTACAACTGTCATCATGTAACAGACTAGACACAGTATAAAAAATCAGACTAAGGGATGCATGCCAATTTTGGTGCAGGGACATAGTCATGGCACACAGCCTTTTCCAAGCACTGAATGGCATCCACAAGTGTTGTGATGGTGTGTGCAGTTTGAGTACAAGGATCGAGCCAACACTGGTAACAAAAACTAATGTCAAAAAGAATGACTACTCAGAAGCATAAGCCACTGGCTATTGCAAACAAACATTGAGCATCATCACAGCCTGAGTGTTCTTCCATTGTAGCTAACCTGCTCAGGCTTCAAAAGTTCCAATCAGCCCTCCCACGGAGCAAATGTTACACACAATGAAATCTGTTGCTTCACATTGCCGCTTGGAAAGCCACTGCTTCTGATGAACTCTGCAAATGCCGTAATATGACTTCCGTAGCGGCTTGTCATTCTGATGCAGACTGAACCAAGAGTGCATCTTGCCGATGTGTGACTGCCATCAAGGCATATCCATGCCAGCTGAGCAAGCTGCTGCGCAAGCTGTCAAAGCTGACCCAGGCGCAGGGCTTCTGACCAGGCCTGGCCACAAGCAGCTGCCGCACTTGCTTGCACCCACTGTACCCTGCATTGTGAGTGTGGACAATCAGTACCAAGCCATCAGCTTGAAACATGCAGCAGTGCTCACGTCTGCGAAATTCTTTGCTGACAAAAGCATTTGCTCTTGACTTCTGTAGAGCCATACAGCGCCTGCTGGATGACCATTGTCAGACAATAGCCCATGTACAATTGCTGCCAAGATGTCCTTAAAAACTACTACAGGCACATGACTCCATTGCATCACATACAGCTGATGAAATACCTGCATCCATTCGCCAAGAGCGTGCTGCAAACACCAAGCAATAGTGGTTCTCCAGGTGGTACATAAGTGCGCTGCTGCTGTCTTGCACAATTTTTACAAGACCCTGCCATTGCTCCTGGATGGTGTCACTGGAGTCAAGCTTGCGCACCTGATACTGTGCTCTTTGCTTACCTGCAAACAGAATAGCATGAAGTGATAGCATCTCTAAATCAGATTGCAAAAGGAGCAGTCTGTTGAAGCGTCAAGCTCTAGTAGCTAAGGCTTGACTGAGTGCACACTTTGAAAAACAACATGCCAGCATGCTGCTGCTTGTGTGTGCTACCTGCAAACACTATAAGGCAGTGCTGCTGCATATCATCAGTAAAGCCAACTTTGATCATATGGTGCATATGCATACTGAACGAGACTGTGCAATGCGACCTTTGGTGCAGTACCCACCTGCTGACATGAACTTCCAGACTGCCAGGTCCTCCCCCCGGTCTGACCCCAGCTGGCGTAGGGCCGCCATGAGGGCATCATTCCCCACAGGAGCTGTGCTGGGCCGCTGCTTGGTCAGGTTCCACAGGCCTCGCCTGTCATCAAAACACCCTTCAGACTCTGTGACTGAAACGTGTAACTTGCTGGCATGCTTTCACGCTGCATGCTGTGGCAATGCTGAGATTGGCTGGTGTTGCTGCAATGCTTTCTGTGCTTGCAGTCTGAAGTACGAAAACCAGTTGCGTATTTGTAGCTTGCAGGAATGATTGCCCCTGTGTTTGTGCAGACCTCTGATGTGTCACGCAAGCAAGATTGGCAAATCTTAGCAGTTGCTTACATGCGGGCTAGCAGAGTCACAGACAGCCCTGCCAGCTTCTGCGCAGCCTGCTTCTCTTGCAAGCACTCAGCCAGCTTCTGCCACAGCACACTGTGGCTGCTGTCCTCATCTGCTGCACTCTCCAATCCTGATCGCTCACAGTGTGAATGCACCAGACTATCAGATGTTGAAGGTGCCCCTGCTGAGATGCTCATCCCATAGCCTGCGCTCTGTGCAAGCTCTTGTACTGCATGAATGGGTCTTTCACTGCACATCTGGGCAGTGGCAGGCTCTGCTATGTCCAGATGTTGATTTTCAGCAGCTGTGTTGTTGTCCTGCTGCAACTGCTGTTGTTGAGCCTCTGTCAGTGCCAATACAACCTCTGGCTTGCTCTGTGGTTGCGAACTGGATCTGCACAATTGACGGCGTTGCTGCTGAATGACTGTTGCTAAGGAGGACCTGGTTGATGACCTGTTATCGCCCTGACATCCAATACTTGTTCCTTTAAACATAGCCGTTTGATCAACGCCAGGGTCAACACATGCAGCTGCAGGGGGCATTTCCTGTTGCAATGACTGTGCTGTGTCTGGCAAGCTGTCTGTTGCTTGCCTGGTTCCCCAACTCGCAAGCGCATCATCCAAAACTGGCTCAGATGGACTGCAGGGTGCTTGTCTATCATCTTCTTCAGCAGCAGCAATGCCACCGCTGGGAGTCACCATAGCTTCGGCATCTGACTCAGCGCTAATCGATGTTGAGCCTGTAGCTGCAGGCTGAGGCAAGTGTGCTTGTAGAGCCTTTGTACCCATCTGATCAGCTGCTCCTGGCTGCATTGGCTGGCCTGACTGCATCAGGGTTCCAACTGCTGCTGCCGGGATGGTGTAGTGATCATGCTCACTGGCAAGCTGCTGCAGTAGCTGTAAGGCGGCAACTTTGGTAGGCTTGATAGGCTTCGCCGCCTTGTCACCGACTGGCTCACCTTCCACCCATGTCTGCAGGCATCAGGGCAGCGTCGCAGGGGCTCATGATGGATGTCAAGCCAATTGCTAACCAGAGCTTAACAGCTCAACCGCTAAACAAAGTTTTGAAGCGGTAGCAAACAGACAGAGACTGCTGCAGTCAAAGACAGTGGGTCAAAACATGCAGTGTTGCTGTACATGGATATACACAGCTACCAGAACCTTTGCAATCATGCTGGTTCAGCTTTGCCGGCGGCATCTTCAAGGACTAGCACAAATTGTATGCGGATGATGTCGATCACCTGGTCAGCAAAAGGCCATGCTGCTTCAATGGCTTTTTGCAATGGCACAGCATCAGATACTTGAAGCGCTTCTGCTAGGCTACTGCAAGATTGCGCTATGCTGTGGCGCCACTTGTTGGCATACAGCTCTAGCACATCCTCTTTGCTGGCGCTGGCAGCTTCTGCACCATGCAAATGCCGTCAACAGGGATGATTTCAGCAACATGAATCTGCAGTTTCTCTTGTTTAGTGCAAATTCTTGCTATGCCAGGCTGATGGGACGCAGCATGACGGCATATGCATATACACATACATAGACATAGACATAAACATGAACATGAGCATGAACATATGCGTATGCATATACAGGCAGGCCTCGACTCAACCTTGGCAGGATGGATGCTCCACTCTGATGCACAGTAGTGACACAGCCACAATAATGACACAACCACAGTAAACAGATAGCAAAGGGGCACCTGCATCAGAACATCTCGTGTTGATGTCTGAGGCAACTTACCAGCGGGTTTGACAGCATTCCAAGCCCCGGCAACTGAAGCAGCTCCGCAAGCAGGAGAGGCCTGCTCCACCCAACCCCCCAAAGCCCCCCTGCTGACCACCATCTCTACATCACTGAACTGTGCCAGCTGCGTAGCCGGTATGGGCTGCATGGAGGCTTGGCTACATTGAGAAGCGCTGGTACCATTGCTGGCTGGATGGGCAACAACTGCTGGAAGGACAGAGACAGAAGTTGTGGGGAAGTCAAAGGGAGTGAGGGAGTTGGCTGAGCGCATAAGAGCTGTCATGTTTTCTAGGCGCTTCTCAGCCGCAGCAAGCTTGTCCCTGCACAACAGTCAAGCAGGGTTCTTGTAACTTGACAGTTGCAGCATGAGAACAAGCCTTCTCCACAGAACTGGCTCTGCTGAAAGGCTGTGCCGCGTGGAACCTTGTGTTAGTGATGCGCACAGGCCAGACATGCTGCACCGAACTGGTGTATGGTGGCATGGACACGGTCACATGTAATGCAGATCTGTTCAGCGCAAATCTGACATCTTGCAGCCTTGCGCTGGCATGAGCACACTGACCTTAATTTCTTGTTCTCTGCTTTCAGAGAAACAACTTGGCTTGCCTGCTGTTGCAGGGCATCTTCATCCTCTTGACTGCAGCAGCAAGGACTGACTTGAACAAGCACAGCATCGGCGCTTCGCTATGCAAGCCAACGACGCTGTCAGGGTTATTGACTTGTGCCAGCGTGTGGCTTTTTGTGCACTGCTATCAAAGTTTGTTGATGGTGGCTGCATCACAGACAGATAGTCAGCTGGGCAACAACTTGACAGCGGGAACAATGCTAATGATTGACCTTGCTGTGTTGGATGCAGCATCATTGCCTTGACCTTCTGTCATCGTTGCTGTCATCAGCGTTTGTAGGTTTCAAGTCACGCTGTATCTTGACTACACGGCTGTCATCGCAAGTTGAAGACAGTCATCCAACCAAATGCATGGAAGCTGAAGCAGTCAAATGGCTGAGCAGCGTCTGTGAAAGCTTTGAGCTTAGGACCTCTTCGTCGTTATCCTTTTCGGAAACTAACTTGCAGGAGCAGGAGGTCGAAGGACGTGATTTGCGCTGTTCTGTGAAGCTTTGTCCATGATAAACAGTAATCGAGGCAGAGCAGAGCCGTAAAGACGAGACCTTAGCTTGCTGTTCCAGACTCTGATTCTACACTCCTACCTTGATTGACAAGTGTAAAAGTTCTTGGTCAAACTTTGATCATTTGTCACGAAATGCAAGCTTTGCTCTGAGCCGACGACCAAATCCACTCGATATTCAACCCTCATACCAAAATGCAAGGCCACATACCGGCAGTCTGTCACTGATAGGTCCCCGAGTCTCAATCAAGCTCGTGTTGAAGTCACGTTACCTTCAAAGATCTGATCATTTTGATGCTAGCAGCTTCTTTTGGAAGACTCCACGGGGCTCTGCGTCCAGCTATCTTGCTAGGAAAAACCACATCGACGCACAGAACAACACCGTGCGTGGTCGTTTCGGTCCAGGTGTCCCCAAGGGCAATACACAACACAGTAGCTGCCAGTTCCAGAAACAGCAGCAACACCATGAGGTTTATTGGTAAGTCAGCACAGTGTCAATGACTTATTTTTCAATTGAGCAGTCTTGACTGTAGCTCTCAGACTAGCTATACATGCAGATATAGGCGCCAATTTGACTGATGGCATGTTTCAAGGCCAATACATGGGAAAAGCTTACCACAGTCCAGATGTGACCAAAGTGCTAGACAGGGCTTGGGCAGCAGGTACAGGCAGCGAATTGACACCATCTGTGCCAGCTCTTGTGCGTACAGGTATGATATTTATCTGGCAATCGTCATGTCATAGGAGCCATGTGATTCTGTTTTGCAGGAGTGGAAAAGATAATTGTCACAGCTGGCAGCTTGCCAGAAGCTGAATCAGCACTGGCACTAGCACGAACAGATGGTGAGTTTTCCTTTGCCCCATTTACAATGAGCTTGACTCTCCTGCAGCAGTATCATTTTGGTTCAATGCATGCAGTCCATTTCACCATATTTGCAGATAGCTACAAAAGCTGAATAGACCCCTTAGCTGTTGTTTTCTTATCCTTACGTTGACCAAGATGTGTGACGCTCTTGCTGTATGGCATGTCTTGTCATATCCATCAATGGCTCCCTGTTTAGCAATTGCAGGGAGACTTGCCATCTCAGACATGCATTCTTGCACAGTCCTCATGACTCTTTCTGTTTGGAGCCAGAAGACAGTCATACCATGTGTTTTCTGCACTTAGCATTCAGAGGCATGATGTCATCAGCTGCCACCTCTGCTATTACTTCCATTACCTGTTATGCAGTACCCCAAAAGGAAGCCCAATATACCTCACCTTTGAGATTTTTCTCAATCAATGCCAAAAGGCACAGTCTTTTCTTTTCTTTCACCCATGCTATGCATGCAGATCGCTTGTACTGCACAGTTGGAGTGCATCCAACCAGATGCAAGGAGATTGAAGACAGCTGTCAGGGTCCAGAGGCCTACTGGGATGCTCTTAGAGTCTTGCTGAAGGCTCATGCAGCTGATGGCAAGATCGTTGCAGTTGGAGAGTGTGGGCTTGACTATGACAGGTACAGTTTCCCACGTCTGCTCTTGACCTCAGACTATCGTTGTCACACCCACAAGTATGCCCAAAACATACAGAGACACCTATCCTGCTGTTTTCTGGAGGTGTACTTGACACATGTGGGTTTAGGGTTAGAAAACCCTATAGCATGTGCAGCAAGCTGAAACAGAATTCGACATTTCGAACAAGGACTGCGTCCTGCAAAAACATCTGTAATCTTGCATCTGTACATCTGGCATTGCAGAGTCCGTTTGCCATATCTTGACCGTTGTCTGTCTGCCCAGATTAGAGTTCTGTGACAAGGAGACCCAGCAGAAGTGGTTCAGAAAGCACTTTGAGCTGGCAACCAGCTTCGAATTACCCATGTTCCTGCATATGAGGGCAGCTGCACCAGACTTCATAGCAATCTTGAAGGAGCACAGGTCAGGCTGCGCGCATGTGATGCACAGCACTCTTGCACGCCTGCCATATTCAGCACTTCCTTTGTCTATAGCACTGTGTAAATGGCGTTTTTGCTGGTACATTGACTGCCAGAACAGGACCACTTACAAGGAGCTACTCAGTGCTGTACAGAGCTGACCCTAGGGGAAGACACATGCAACATAGATGAATGAATGCGTGTGTGAACAAAGTTCTAGTTGTGTCAGCAAGAGCGTTGCTGTGTGCCTGTAATGACATTGACAGCTCTCCAATTTTTGCCTGCCACCTGTATCATTTGATGGATCATTCCGGTGACCCTTACCGGTACACCTGTTGACCTTGGGGATGCAGGTCTTTGATGACAACATCACATGACCCTAGCTCGCTGTGATGCAGTGCATCCTTTACAAGAGGAGTTGTACATTCCTTTGATGCCAATCAGGAGCACCTGGAACAGCTGCTGGCATTTCCCACAATTAGTATAGGTACACATCCCTTTGGCAGTCACGTGCATCATCCCAAATGTGTGCAGCAGGTCTGATGCAAGGTACAATCTGCTGCACTGTCATTTTCTCGAACTGCAACATGCAAGGGATTGATACCTGCTTTCTGCAGCTACGCTGGCCTGCAAGCCTGCACGGCAAACCAGGGAGCACTACCATCATAGGCTACAAGCTGTTATTCCACATGCATGCTTCTCCAATCTGACAATGCGGTACCGCATCGTTACTCTGCAGCAAGCTTGACAAAGCATACATTCCTGGCTGTCTACCTGTTGGTGAGTCTGACTGGATCACTGCAGTCCAGTCAGCAATCAAGATCCTACATGCCCAAGGTCATGACTTAGGCACAACAGGCAAATTTTGCCCAAAGAGTCAAGGGACCTGATATTGGCAGATTGCCTGGCTGCCATCCAATGCAGTTTATGGGGTTTGTCCCAAAATGCAATCATATTCTAGTGAAGGCTAAAGGAACCCCTGCCAGCTGTTGAATCTGTTTCTTGCTGGTGCAGGCATCAATGGGTGCTCCCTCAAGACTGAGGAGAATCTAGCGGTCATGGCACAGATACCCACCAACCGTTTGTTGCTGGAGACTGACAGCCCCTACTGTGATGTGAGACCCTCACATGCTGGAAAAGCACACGTCACAACAAGCCATCAAGCTAAGGACAAGAAGAAGTATGACCTTGAGATGCTGATCAAGGGACGTAATGAGCCTTGTAACATTGTGTCGGTCTTTGAAGTCGTCACAGGTGAGACTGCAAGGCTGACTGTTTCACCAAGACCAGAAAGTGTTGGTCTCTTGGTATGGCTAAGTTACACAAACCCAGTGTTGTCACTGCAAGTGCCTTGCACATCTTGCTCCTGGCACGTGCTTACACATTTGATGCCTGATCAGACTCGTGCGTCTGTTTGCAACACTGCCCTATGGTCTTGCCACATGGCTACAGCTTGAACACACACATGTATAGCTTTGCACGAATCTATTCCTAGACTCCTAATTGCATTGATTGTTCATTTAGTGGCAAGGGGCCTGAAATCATGATCTGGTTTGCAGGTCATAGACATGTCCAAGACACAGAGGCATTTGCTGATGACGTCTTTGTTAACACCATGAGGATGTACTTTCAGCAGCAAACAATGTGAGCTACAGCTGTCTATGTTTTGGCGATGAGCTCGACAGGTTTGAAGGATAATTCAAGCATTCAGGTCAACCGTTCTACACACAGGCGCTCTGATATATGGACATTATAGAAAATGCACTGTCATGCTCCCGGCTCAGCAGGCTGCATGTGCTCCAGAAATTTTGATGACTCCAATTGTCTTGTGCTGAGCCAGCAGCAAAGTTCTCCCAGACACATCAGTGACCTCGCATGCAAAAAGATTAATCAGAACGAGTCTCAACAGAAAGATTGAATAATCACTCAAGTCTTGGGCCAGTATCATGTTCTGCCATGATGGACATTATATAATCCAGGCTTGTGTTTCAAAATGTGCGTATGCAGTGAGCAATTACAAGAGTGTTGTCCAAATTGGAGTTACAGAACACGTGCAGTGTGCACTTGCAAATCACAACCACTAATGGTTGGGCACTGAACAAATCAGGGCAAACTGCAGACAGATACAGTCATTTCTGTAGCTGCTCAGTCCATTGCTGCAAAGCCTGCATCTGCTCTCGAATCCTTTCTCTCCACTTGTCGCTGATCAGGTTGCCCTGATCATCAAACACGTCTTGCTCTACAAAGCGTTTGATTTGAATGCTGGGCTTGTTCAGGAAGTGAATGTCAAGCCAGACTGCAGCTTGCCGAAGGTGCAGCTGAGCTGTTGCCGTGCCTGAACTACCTCCAGAGCCTGCACATCAGCCAGATGCATGTGATGCAAATGAAAGCATAAGATGTGGGCATGCAGGTCTTGCGCACGTGTTGCCTTCCGTTTACAGAAGCTAGTCATCAGAATGCATCAGCTATCATCACACACGCTGTGTGCATGCATAGGTTGAGCAAGTACAAGACACTTCCAGCTTGTGCAGAAGTTGATGCCTGCAAATGCATAGCAAGGCATGCACGCTAAAGTGTAGGCACCATGTACTGACCAAGCATGGTGGCTGGCTTTCCAGCGAAAACATTTGGATTTTTGGATGCCCAGTCTATTGCGTTTTTCATAGGTCCTGGCAGGCTATAGTTGTATTCTGGCACAGAAAACAGCAACGCATCGGCCGAACTGATTTGCTCACGGAAATTTGCCACAGGCTCTGGAATGCCGGAGGCCCACAGGTCATCATTGTACAGGGGCAGCTGACTAATATCAGCTTGCACAACATGCATGCCGTTAGGAACCACCTGTGCAGCCGCCCTCAACAAACCGTTATTAGTAGACGCTTTCCGCAGTGCGCCAGGTATTGCTATCACACGTAAGTCCGCACGGCAGACGAGGCCGTTCACCCTTGCAAAGGGCTTGGGTGCAGAACCTGTATAAGACCGCAGCTGCTGCAACTGTTTCATCACTGCTTTCGTGTAGATCGCAAGTGCTCTTCACGAAAAGTACTAGCGATGGTGAGCGCGGTGTGACGAAGCGCAGGATCACTAACGAGCTTCGACATCATCTGTGCATCGGCTATCAGCAAATTGGCCCTCGCTCCGAATCCAATGCAGAACCCAGCGAACAAATGAAGTTCCACATCCAAGTTCGAGCTTGGAATAGTTTCTTTGATAGATTGGACCTCAGATACACGTCCCTAAAGACGCACTGATTTGCAGAGCCCGGTGAAATGTCTGAATCAAGAGAAATCATGATACAGTGTGCAGTCAAGCAAGGTTGTGTTAGGCTGCGCAACTCAACGCACTGCATTGAACTGCACCTCGGAGGCTATATTTATATATTCGCCATATTTACAGTCATGGTAAGTAAGTAGAGCCGCTGACTTAAGAGCTGTTGAGGAACATTCGTAGTGTCTGTGGCTGACCGTCAGCCCATGCGCTTGGGTGCTCCAATTGTCAACTGTTAACTGCACCTGGACCAGCCAGCAAATCAAAGTCTGAGTAACAAGGCAGCATGAGTGACGTCAAAGAGGACCCAGTGTAAAATATATAGGCTGTACATGCAATGCAAAATGTGCCTGTCTGCACCAAAATGTGCAAAACAAAAACTGAAGCAAAACAGGCAAAGAGGTCAAACAGGCATACATCACCAGCTGATCACTGGTTGTCCTCTCTGCACCTCAGTCCAAAAAAAGCTCTAGACCTGCCCCTTGTGTTGCATTCTGATGTTCATACTGCCAACCTGCATTGCTGCCTGTTGCTGCTATTGTCACTACTGCATTCGTCACTACTGCTTAGGCTGCGTAGTATACTGTCATTGCTCTTGCTGCTGCTGGAAATGTCACTCACGCTGCTGATTTGGGCTGGGGTAAGGCATTGGTAAGCTCTTGTCGCATCTGCCTTCACAAGCTCTTGTTTCAAATGTTTCTGAACAACATCGATATGATTGTAACCTATGGCAGATATGTTCTAGAACGACCATGTAGTCCCCATCACGCCATGCAAAACGTTCATCACACAAGTCAAGTCAGACTGTACAATCGTAAAAGTTAAGTAAGTAGACTCCACAATTGTAGAATTTGAGTAAAACAAACTGCCTAAATAGAACCAAATGCGCTTGAGTTATAAAGCAAAGATTGACACCTGCCTGAAGACATGCCAAATGACCGAAGATTTAGAGGAGATATCGTTTACAACTAAATCAATTACTTCAGTACTTTTGGCAAGGTCAGAGACTGTTTTGAGCGCGTGCAGAGCTACACTTCTCCGTGGACAGATATGCTAAGATTGCATCGACAGCCATGGTGATAGCTTCTTGCACATGAGGTTCAATGCTGTTGCGCCACTGGAAATCCACAGGCTTTCTGGTGTGCCTGCATTCAAGCACAGCACATGTATGCAGAGCATGAGTCACTAGACACCCTGTCAAACAAGCCACAGCCCAAGCTTCGTAGCAGCACACTGATCATCAGAAGTGAGATGCTCTGCAACTGCATATAAGCACATAGCTCATCAGCAGCACACAGCTTCTATAATTAGTGTAAGTACATGCATGTATGTAGCATATAAGCATATAGCTGATGAGAGTCTAATCCCACTGAAACCAGACACAAAGCTAAATGTAGCCACAATTACAATGTCAACTGTTGCCTCATGCATACAATTGTTTTGACAACAAGATTGCCTCACATGCTGGTCTCGATTTTCTCTGACGCTGCCTTCGCTACCCGCTTTCCAATTGGCTGTGATTTACCTTGGCAAAGCTTCTGATGTAGTCGATGCAGAGGATGGTCGGCAGATATGGCAAGTCTGCCAATCTCTTCTTTGTCGTATTTTCTGTCAGGGAAATTGATCGGTGGTTGACCCTGCACAGCTCAATATGACAGTCAATGGTAGCCTTGTCAATGTCACATGGGGACTCAATGCATTGCAATCATCAGTGCGACATTCCTGTAGGAGAAAAGAAAGGCGTGGCAACCGAATTATCCTAATGTCCTTGTAAATAATGCGTACGCGTACAGGAAGTGCCTTCATCCTACAGCATGCTCACCTTGTACATCAAGCACAGCAATCACTAACGACTCACCAAGTAAATGCGCCCCTGGTCAACAACTTCTGCAGCTCCTTCTACAGTTACAAATGTCCCCAGATGAAGCTCACAACAAAGTCTTGGCACCCAAAGCTTTGCCGCAAATGTGTTGTGGTCAGTGCCACGCACGCCTTTATACCTGTGATGCACAGTGTACATCAGTGTCTTGTGGTGCCTCGTACACTGAAAGCCAACCGGATTATCCAAGTATTCACAAACAAGAAGCAGTGTCCAAAGTCGCATTTGGACATCACATTTTGAAGATCTGGATTGTTTCAACTCAAGCATGCTAGCATGAACACAGGGAGCTGTAGGCCACAGGAGTTTTGGATGTTATGTAGGAACAAACACAAGAAAGCAAACGCCAAAAAGTGATCAACGCTATTGTCTCACATGCCATGAGGACGTGGAGGCTTAGATAGCCGCATCTTTTCGATGAGCATTTTCAAACTTGTCGGCGCGCAAATGCTGTTGGCATCATAGTTGGATGCTGGGAAATTTTTGGGCTCCATGCCCTGCAAGCACGGCACAGTAGAGTACATTGCAGAGGTGTGCACCTTGAAAGGCATGCACAACATGAGGCAGACCAAACTTGACATGTATCAGAGTATGCTAGGCAGACTGTGACAGAGGTCTTGCTAACAACACTGTGGTGCTCGGTCATTGTCATTGGCACAACCGGTCATGACAAGGGACGCGGTCCTTGACCTTAAAACCCACATGCAATAGATGCACAGCCAAGACTTGTAATGGGAGATGACTGGAACACAATTGGGGGCAGCATGCTTCTGACCAGGTAGATGCAAGCTTTGTCGTGGGCTTCTGCAGCCTCTTGCTCTGCTGCAAATGTCCCCAGAAAATGTTGCGCACCCTGGGAGGAAACACGTGCACGGAATTGACCAGGTCTATGCTTAGAGACGCCAGAAAACCTATAGACCAGCATGAAACATGAGGAAATCACATTGCATCATGTGTGTTGTATGTTTAGGTTTTGCAACACAGAGTACTCCACTGGTGGCTTCACTGTGTTATGTCAACAGTGGTGTTTGTAGCCAGCATGAACGATCTCACGTAACCAGAGCCGCCCTGAACGGCGAAGAAAGCAAGGAGAGGTATGGATAACGGTATGATGGTGAACTTCAGGGTGCAAATTGAGGGTGAGAACAAGAAAAAAGCATTCACAGCTGACCTGAGACCAGAGGCAGTGTCTAAATGCCTGTGCAACCTGTCAGCAAACACCTGAAACGTGCGTACCCTCACTGTCCAGCAGCCATGCAATGTCTAATTGAGCTGACCTGCTGCTCTTCCCACTCTTGTTTTTGGCTTTTGCTGCTTGCATGGCTTGCTTTTTCAAGCCCTCAAAGTCATGTGCCTCCTGAGTGAACTGGGCATCATGGCGCAAGCGAGCAAAGTTGACTGGATCTCTTTTCTGCATTGCGCCAACATTATGTATGATGTCTGAGGCGGCAGAGACAGCGAGACAAGGGTAAAGGAAGCTGTAAGGCAATCCAAGACAACTGCTCCATTAGCATGCTATACCCCTCCTATTCCTTAATCTACAAACAATTGTACCTAACAGCTCTGGACACTAGTAGATGATTTTGTGACACATGCCTTTGCCAACTGAGCCTCCAAATGATGACAAAGCAGTGCAGTGTGCAATGAGCCGTTGATTGTTTGTCACTTGCATACTCACCAAACACGTCAGAGCTGCATCGACCACCCTGCCTGCTTCTGCCCTGGTGGAATATCTACCAAGGAAGTGTGATCGGCCTTCATGCCATACTTGAGTCGTGAACTTGCCATATTGCAGAGTGACACCCAACAAGCTGCATAAGCTTCATACTTTCAGTCATTTACCATGTAGGCCAGAATCTTACTATGCACTGAGTCCAGCTGCTCAGACTGTATCATGATTGCAGGCACTGAGTTGCCTGCTATCGTCATCCTGTTGGACTCATGATACCATTGCAGCAAACTAAGTTTGGTGTTACATTTTACCGTGCATCTGGTTGATCTCTAGTATCGCCTGTGGCAGCTGCTGTAGCAGCTGCATCCTGAGTAGCCTGCTCAAGACCAGATGCAGAACTTGCACTGCTGGCATTGTCGTTCTGGTGAGCGCTGACATGCAAGTGGTACCTGCTGCCCTGGTGTATGTACAGCTCAAGAAGTGAATTTGGCTTTTCGTTAAGGGGTGGTCTGACCAGTTGCGGCGTCAACTGCCATGCTTGGCAAGCTGCCTTGCAATGTCTCCCAACATCTCGCCACCATGGGTACAAAAAAGCTTGTTTTGAAATGCAGACAACAGTGTTAAAATTGGCCTAAGATGATACAAGGACTCGTGACCTCCGGTCTGATCAAGATAAAATGCTTATGCGCACGGATTCAATCGATAAAGCAGTACGCAAGTGCGGTTTCATCTCCCGGAATGACCCGAGACTGCCGAGGGCTTCCACAGGCGAGGCCAACTGAGACATACACTCGACGACACTCCACGACTCGTGGACCACGACAATTACAATTTCGTAATGACTTGCACACGTGCAAGTTGCAACTATAGTTAGCAACCCAACGCTTCATCTCCTCCTGCTGGGCTAGCTGACGATACGTTCGTCGAGTTTGTCATGGTTGTTTGACGCATTATCACAGCACGCGTGCGGTTGTGCTTGATTCCCTAACCCCGATCAACACGCAACAATCGCTGCCAGCCGAGGTTGACCCCCAGCATAGCATGCCAAATAACCCTGAGGTCAACCTGATCAGACTGTTCAAGTAAAGCATGTGCCATCTGCTGCGGTCGGACCTAGTAATATGGTGTGCCGTTGAGAGGAGCAGTGCAGATTGTAGCGTAGAATGCGGGGCTTGGCAGACAGCACAGCACAACTGCTACTTGTGCTGAGCGTGGTGTTGGGTGCTTCCTCTCAAGCAGCAGGTAATCATCCTGAAAGTTTAATCTACTTCTGTTACTGAACACACATAGATTCTGTTGCTTAGCAATGTTGTGTGCTGACACAGGCATCGAGTGGACAACTGCCAAAAAGGAGGAGTGGAAGCGCTCAGCACTAGAAGTGTATGTGCCTGCCTGCTTATTGACGCCCCAATCCACTTCCGCCACAACTACTTGTATTGCTGCAGGTTCTATCACGGTTATGACAACTACATGCTGTATGCCTTCCCACATGACGAGCTGAAGCCCATATCGAAAGACTTTACAGACTCTCTAGGCAAGTTCTCTCACCACATGCCAGCCGCATGACATTCAGCTGGCACTGCTAACACATTCAAAATCTACTCCAGTACCTTGTGGGGCTTTGGTGACCAGTCATGTGCCTTGACACAGGGGAATTTGGCAACCCCAATCCACCCCAGTGTCACCAGGGGTACCAGGGGGTGGCTCTGACTCTCATAGACTCTCTCTCCACCTTGGCAGTCATTGGCAACCAGTCCGAGTTTGAGAAAGGCGTCTGGTGGCTGGCTCACGAGGTATACCATTCTCTATACATCCATAGTAACAATTTCATGAGCTGTATTTGCTGTGCAGTAGTTGCACGACTTCATGAATCTCTCAGCATCATCCAAACCACCAAATGAAACATGCTTGGTAAAAGGTCACACATAGCATTGCAATCCTCCCCAAGAAAATGCCATAACACAGCATTCAACATAGCTATTGTGTTTGACACTCCAAACCACATGCTGGGCACATGCCAGGCATCCTTGTCTGCTCTGCTTTTGATATGTGCGTGCTCGGCTGTACAGGTGTCATTCGATGTAGACCTGAAGGTGAATGTGTTTGAGGCAAACATCCGGCTACTTGGAGGCCTGCTGTCAGCCCATCTGTTGGCATCAGACTCTACCTTGGGCCTCATGCGCATGCCCTATGCTGGGCAGCTGCTATCCCTGGCCACTGATTTAGGGGATAGGCTCATGGAAGCATTTGAGGCCTCGCCTACAGGTGTGGTGTCTTATGTGTGTGTACACACATTTGCTGTAGAGCTGCATCCTGTTGTGGCGCAACCGCAGTATCTTCTGGCGGGCTGTAATTCAGCAGCAGTTAGTGACAATCCAGTCCTTGTACCGCACTATGCACATAAATTTTGCTCAAGCTTGATGCCAGCTGAGATCTGGGTTGCCCTTTTCTTGATGGACACAGCATGTGCAGGATCTCAAACGAGAGACATTTGCCTTTCATATCAAGCTTGGCTTATATGCTCTTTGTGCACGCGTACTGTCATCAGTGGAGGTTGGGTGTTTCAGGAGCAATATCCCACAATCTTCAGAGCCTGTCATTCTGTCTGACTGGCACCAGTGCATCATGCAGACATACCATATGCCTGGTTGAACCTGCAAAAGGGCGTTGGTTACAATGAGCTGCTGGTTGAGGAGACTAATACAGCGGCTGTTGGATCGTTCACCCTGGAGATGGGATTGCTCTCAAGGCTAACAGGTAGTTGGTCATGACGGGGCTCAAGCACACACTTGCTGCAATGTTGCAGAGCATGTGCGGCAATGCAGCGCCAGCCTGTCAGTCTGTGTATGACAATGCTCCACGTGGACTATTCTTGCTTTTTGTTGTGCTGGTATGACTAGTGCAATCACCAAAGCAGGCAGACCGTGTCTGAAATTGAAATGATAGCTTGTGCATTGCCTGCCTGAGTGCTTTTGCACGCTTCACATGCCCAATGTACGAACAGTTTGCCATAACATTGCAGCTGGCATTATGCACAGCACCGCAACAAAGCACATGCCTTGCTAAAGCATGTTACCATTTCTTGATTACTTGCTGACATGCGTGGGTGCTGACATGACTAGATTCCTGCACATCTCTCTGCACAGCCTCAATGAGCAGGTGCCTTGATCATGTGTTCAAGGAGGTTGGATGTGTTGCCTCTGCAGGCAACCCGTGTTATGAGAAGGCAGCAGTGGAGGCGCTGTCGCAGCTGTGGGGCATGCGCTCTCCCTTGGACCTCGTTGGTTCTTCCATTGACATGACGACAGGGTCATGGAACAACAGGCTGGGAGGGACCGGCGCGGGTGCAGATTCCTTCTATGAGTACCTCTTGAAGGCCTACGTTCTCTTTGGCAAGTCAGACACTGACTGCTTGCTCTGGAGTTATTGTTGCTATCCACCAGACCTGTAAACTTGTCATGTGCAGCTGCTGTATGATCTGTCCACGCCTTGCACAGGTCATGTGTTGCCAGACAGTCAAGCTGCTGCTGCTGCTGATGTTGCTGCTGTGCTTGCGACACAGGCCAATGCCAGGCAATCACATCTGACCTGGCCATGTCGCGTACAGTCGTGTAAGATGTCATTGCCAGCAAACCTATCCCAAACATGAGCACAAGTTTTGACAGAGGGCGCATGATAGGCAGGTCTGTGATGTGCAACTCAAGCTGCTGGGTTCCTGATGCAGGCCGCACAGAGTACTGGGAGGTGTTTCAGGATGCCTATCGGGCTGTGATGCAGCACTACCGGTCAGGGGCTTGGTATGATGATGCAGACATTGTGACTGGGCGTACCCTGCACCAGCAGTTCCAGTCCCTGCAAGCCTTCTGGCCAGGTGCTTGCCTTCCTGCGCCCCTTCTTTTGTTCAAGGACTAAGTCACTGATGCCGTATGAAGTTTTGTCTAGCTGGCACTGCCAAACAAGTCAAGCTGCTTTTGCATCGTATGCAAAGCACTTGCTGGCTGGCTTGTCCTTTGCTCATGCACTAGTTTCTCACTCACTTCCTCACCTGTTTCCTCACTTATGTAACTGTTTGCTCGCTCAGTTCCTCACGCACTCACTCACTCACTCACCCACCCACCCACCCACCCACCCACCCACCCACCCACCCACCCACCCACTCACTCACTCACTCACTCACTCACTCACTCACTCACTCACTCACACGTCCCCTCACTCACACAATCTCACTTCATCAAGCAATCAATCATTCTTCCTGTCACTCGCAGACTCTTCCTCTCATTCACTCACACCCTCACTCACTTGCTTGCATGCTGATCTCTGCTCAGCAAGCAGTCATGACAGAGCAGACTGTTTTGTTTTCACCTTCTGAGCAAGTTCGTGCATGACCCTACCTCTGAAGAAAGATGCCCTGCGTTGACACTGCAGCCATCTGACACACCTGCTGACTAGCGTGTACAGGCATGCAGGTTCTGGCGGGAGATGTGCTGGCAGCACAGGAGTCATACTGGCACTATTTCACCCTCTGGAAAGCCTTTGGCGCCCTCCCTGAGCGCTTCCTGTACGGCCATGGCCAGCTGCACTCCAATCAGCAGCAGTATGCCCTCAGGCCTGAGCTCATGGAAAGCACCTTCTACCTTTACCAGGTACCGCATCGCAGTGCTCTAGAGTATTGCATGATTGCCACGTATGCTTGATGTTACAATGGCAAGATGGTCTGTGGGCCATTCATACATTGCCTTGGTGAGCAGTTGCTGCCAAGGGTGGCAGCTTGTTAGGCACAGCCTACAAGGAAACCATGTTGCTTGCATAATCTAGCTTCGGTGACATGCTGAAGACCGCTAGAGACAACGTATCTCCTCTGTTGCGCAGCAAGACGCATGCTATGTTTCTGTAACTAATGCTTTTCAACAGGTCCCCTAAGATGCACTGGCTAGGCGATGCAAAACATCTTATGCTGCAGTACATGCCCACATCTACTGCCAGTTTGTGTTGTGCGAGAGTATGTTGGCATGCTTGACACAGGCAACCCAAGACACGATATACTTGGATGCTGGAGTTGCCATCATTGAGGCTCTGTATGATTTGAACTGGGTGGATGGAGGCTGGGCCAGCGTGCAAAGCGTGCATACCAGGAAGCTGGAGGACCACATGCCCTCCTACTTTCTGGCCGAGGCCTGCAAGTATCTCTTCCTCTTGTTTGATGACTCCTTTCTTCAGGTAGTGCAGAAGAGAACACGCCTATGCAGGCATTGACTATTGACATAGCCACAACAGCCAAGCTGGACACCATGTAATATGCATCAGCGTGTGTTCTGTCTAGCCATAAGTTGTGATTCACAGTAGTACAATGAGATACATTGTGTAGGAGAAGCTTGAGCTGACTCAACAGCCAAGACACCTTGTCTGCGCGCAATGTGCTGCCCTGGAAAGGCTTTACAGACATATCCTGCTTGGATTGCGGCTGAGAGTCTTTTTTGTCTCTGTAGCACATGACTAACAATACCCCTGCCACCATGTGCTAAGCTGCCCTGCAGAAGAAGAACTACATTTTTACAACTGAGGGTCATGTGATACCGGTCCTGAGCAAGTTCCATGAGCCAAGCCCAGCTTCAGCACAGCTGGAGCAGCTTGTGCAGCAACCCCCCACCCCCCTGAAGCAGGCCCCTCCTGTGAAGACTGTGGTCCTCTCTCCTGACCAACCGTGAGCTCTCTTTGTACAGTCATGCAGCTGTCACTGCTGCATGCAGTGCACATTTGAATGTTATGCATGGCTAAACAAGGTGTTGTGCGCCTGCCGCACTTTTTGTGCACAGGTAGCAAAACACTGGTATCTGTGCATCTTTCTGCTTCTGTCTTTGTTGTAGTGTGTGCTTGCTGACAACCAGTCCTGACGTGCATAGAGTCAAGTCTCTAGCCAAGAGCCAGGTGGGGGGGGGGATGGGGGAGAAATTGCATGCCCCTGTCAAATATTGCTGTTACTTTGATGCAGCTGCGAGTCTTGCCAGTGTTGCTCAGCATCAGTTTCGTTATACAGCTTTGACATCCTGCTTGGCTGCACCCTGTCAGCTTTGGTGGATCTGGCATGCAACAGCTGAGTGCAACATCTGAAGGGGCGCAGCTGCGCGGAGATTCCTAGACTGAACAACTCATAGACATGGTGTTGTCTGCTGTCAGTCTTCACATGAAACGTATGGGCTGACCATCGTCAAGCTCTAAAACATCTCCCCTATACAGAAACACGTTTTTACTATCCCCAGGCGTTTCTGAGTTCAGATTTCCACTGTAGGGTAGACGTTTCTGTAAAAATATAGACGTTTTGGGACTGAAAAGATTAATTAATACCTCATTTTGATTCTAGATTAGGAATCTTGTACCACAATCTCTCATCTTAAGATGACTGAGCCCTATACCACCAACATTTCAACATGGTTGCACTTGTCACAGGACCCAACCAAACATCTTCTTTGCAGTAATCAGGTCAGCTGCACAATTTGTTTCCAACAAAACGCATTTTCCACACGGCTATGCTGCTTGTGTTCGCAGGCAGCTATGGCAGCTGTTTCAGTCAGTCAAGCAGCACTTCTCGTCATCATGCACTGAAGCTCCTGTTGCTGCGGCGGATTCTGGTCATCTGGAAGATGCCAAATTGATGGAATGGATTGCAGCAGACACACTTAGGATGATGCAGGAAAGAAACGGGGCCGACGCACTGCAAGAATGCGCTTCACAGCAGTCTCAGCGAGAGTCATCATCTGTTGAATGCGCCGTCCCCCAACAACAGCTGCATAGCAGCAGCCAAGGATGTAACTCAGTCAAAGTGGATGATCAACCTGCCACAGCAAGCTTTGTCACATGTGGTGGAGGAAGTTGTGAGGACAATGGAGCTTCATCTGATGTCTGCCAGACGTCAGCAAAACCTGCTTCTGCTGCATTGCAGCGAACACAACGTACTGGTGCCGTGTTGCCTTCAGTAAAGCAGAAACCTGATGCTTTGAGACAGCGTGTTTGTCCATCTTTTGGTCACCCACAAGTTCAAGTGATTTCGCTGTGTCACATGGTCGATGTCAGACCTGATCACAGCTGCTGGAGCCATGCAGACTGCGGTGTTGACAGTGTATCATGTCGTGACAGGATATGCAGTGCTCATGGCTTTTGTCAAGCAAATTGAGTTGATTTGCATTTGCAATAATTGCTATAATAATTGTAGCTGTGAAGCTTGATTTGTAAGCCTTGTACACTATGTACTGATAGCAGAATTGTTCCCACTAAACGTATTGATGATGCTGATTATCATATGCAGATCACGCGCCATACTTCTTGCCAGTGTTGTGCCGCGTTGCTCGCGTAATCGCGTAATCGCGGTACGCGTTGCACGGACCCTCAGTCACGCGAGTAACGGGAAACAATATTTTCGCCTATTATAAATACAAATAATACCTTTTAACTTGAGTGAAAGAAGACGAACCGTCATCCACTCTCACTTTCAGGCTGAAAGTGAAAGTTTCAGCAACACAGTACTCTATTTCGCGGGCACCGGGAATTACGGGAAATCTCGCGTACACATTCGCGTTACGCCAACAGGATTACGCGGCACAACACTGCTTCTCGCTGTATGGTAACATTAGCTTATTAAGTTGTTATTAAATGCTGCAATTGTTTTGGGATGAACTCGGAAAGAGCACATGATCATGATAAGTTCAATACAAAAAATCAAACGAAATTGATTGAAGCAATGCGGCATAGTCATAAATCTGATTAAGCATACTCAACATGAGTTTGCACCCCAAGAAAAAACAAATGACCTGTCAAATACCAGCGGGCAACTCACTTCAACACAAGTCAAAAGACTAAGTGTTCCAGCCGTGTCATTCGTTTGTTCCCTCTTATTATTCAGCAATGACAAAAAATACCATGATCACTACGATACAGTAGAAGAGCTATAGGTCACATCACCGATGTGCACAAGCTACACAGACAGGCAGCAAAGAGGTCCTACAAAAATCAACTGTCACATTCAAATTTGACTTTTCACTCTCATCATAAACATGTCTAGGATGGTACCGTTTGCGGGCTGCCAAGCACAATATGCACACTGTTGTCTGCTGTATTCTCAGACACAATTGAACATTGCAACCGCTCCCAATTGTTGCTTGTCCATCTTGCAGGTCCTGCAGGCTCCTCAACTTGGATCTTAGTCATAGAAGCAGAGGCCTGAGAGTCAGCATCTGGTGCATCATACACAGCATACCAAGTGTTGATTGTCTTGCTGCGCAGGTTGCCTTGCGTGTTCAGGCTGTCTGCGTATACAAAGTACTGACCCACAACAGGCAGCGTACCCCTCATTGCAGGGTCCGTGACATTGTCAGTGCTGATGTCTGTGCTGTTGTCCCACCAACGTACAGACAGACCAGCTGAAATGGAGAAGGTCCCAAAATGCTTTGATTGGCACACAGTCTGCTGCAGGATACCGTATGGGTTACGCTTGACATACGGTCGTAGCCCGAAGAGATCGCCCAATCCAGGAAGAGATACATCTGCCATGTGATGAAGTGAAAGCAGAGGCTGGACTGGATGTGCTTCCAGAAATGCCAGCAAATCATTCTCATGATGCACAGTGTCAATCTGGTGCATGCCAAAATAGGGGGTCAGCTCAGTGCCAAGGGATAGGACCTTGACACATGCGCCAATCCTTTGATCCCCACCAATCATGCCGTCATGATCATGAAGACACTGCTCATAGTTTGGGATCATGACCTGCATGAGGCCCCTGCTGATGATGATCCCACCTCCACCAAAGGCAAATTCGCCCAATTGGGCACCTGTGCTAAGCAGCCAAATGCCCAAATCATAGTTCTGCTTACCACTTTCTGAAGGAGCTCCCATGTACAATGGCTTGGAGGCGTTGTACTTGGACAGCACTGTTTGAAGGGCTTCTGGGACAAAGAAGGTATCATCATCTCCAAGCACATACCAATCTGCATTGGGATAGGCTGTGTGGGTGTCTGCAATTTGACTCCACGCACACCGCTCTGCGCTGCTGACAAAGCCCCATTTGTCGGAGGATTGCACCTGCAAACCCTTGGGTAAGGCCGGCAGACCCTCTGGGACGTTATCGACCAGCAGCAAGCGGTTATTCTGAGTCTGCCACCAGCTTTCTACGTCCAATATCCTGTTCTGGACTGTGTTGCCTGATGAACACAGGCCAAATACGATGTTGCTATTGCTGGTGCTGCTGCTGCTGCTGCTGTTGCTGCTGTGGCCGCGAATGGCGATGTGGCCTAGCTTACGAGCCTGAATCACGGCGCTGAAGCTGAGCAGGCAGATCATTGCCGCGCAGGAAATATGATTAGTCATCGACCAGCTCGTTCTGGCTTGGACGTTCTGGCTTTGACGAGCTTTGGGAGGCAGAGTCCTGCGCACAGCATAGGTGGTAACATAGTCTGCTCTTACTGAGGTTATAAACGTCGACGTGCGTGGGTGCCGACATACCTGGTCTTTTGTGCTTTTTCTCAACGCTTAATACGCCCCGCGGTCGCTCCGAAAGCAGCCTTGATCAAGCGTGATGTCAGAAGCCTTTTTGGCAAGCCATCATTCATCTGAAGCTTAAGTGCGATGCTGCCTGCATGTTTTGTGCGCAACGATGTGCAAGAAGCAAGCGCTGCGCAGCAAGAAGCAAGCGTCGAGCGTTTCACGATATTGTCACTGTCGGGACGCGGTAGGCGTTACGCCAGGTGGCTCAATGTCTTCTTGGATGCGTAATATGACTAAAGCATTCGGCTCTCTGCAAGCACAGCTGCGGCTGCGAATGAAGTGAGACTCACTTTTTTAGCGCAATTTATCTCATGATAAATAAGTACCTTGCTGACTACTGACTCTGATCCACTTCACAGGAAAGATCAAGATTAATCAGTCATGATCCGATTACGTGATTTGCACGTGGTCTGCACGTGCTGTGGAAGCTTCTGCATTATCTGTAAAAGAATTATATTCATGTTAGTCATGCCTCAGAGGCCCTATTATGACCTTGCATTTAGGGCTTGCAGGTAGGGTTGTGGTGTGACTATTCTTGCACTTTTCTCTATATTTATTTTAAATGAGACTAGAAATATAAGAAATAAAATAAAACAAGTGCAACTTTGCAACTCTGCAACCGAGAAAGTTCTGAGAAATGGCCACTTTTTTTTAACCTGATCTGTAGAATTTGTGGGTTGCAGGTTGCATTAGTAATGAAAATCAGTGAAATAATACCCCACCACCATCTGCCTGCCTGCCCACTTCTCTGACTTTTCAAAGGCCGCCGAAAGCCTCCGACCCCTCCCATACAAGAATTCTAAACATTTCACAGTAAGTACGGGCCCGGGTTGTAACAAAGCGCTTACAGAGGACTGCAGGCTCTGTAGAAAAAGAAAAGAAAGAAAAGACTACACCTTTCGGCGTCAATTTAATGAGAAGCCAAGTATTATACCGGGCTGCCCAGAGGGTGAAAGATGTTGAGGTTGTTCTAGCCCGCCCCTTTGTTCCTCCTGTTTCCTCTAGCTTGCAATGCATATCTGCCGTTGTTCTCTAGGTATCTCCTCTCCTTGATGATGTTGTGTAGGCACAAGATTGCGTGCGTATGCAGTTCTTTTAGTACTCCTTTAGCCGCTGTTCTTTGCAGTCCAAGATCTTGCAGCATTGAAAGGTTGCAGTTGTAGATTGTACCAGCATAGCCTAATGGCATTGGTCTTAGCTGTACATCACATCCATACATTTTCAGCATGTCAACCAATTTTTCATGTTGTTCGTTTTTCTCTGCCACTTTCTCTGCGTATCTTGTGTCAGCACAATAGCCACCTTCCACGATCCAGATCTTCCTTTGCCTTCCACGGCCCAGCCGGGGGTCAATGACAGAGCTTGGTAGTAAATTATGGGGCGTGCTACCGGCTGCTCTTTGGTATATTGATTGTTCATGCTCCTGCAATTCGACCTTCTTCCCAGTACCCGTTACTAATGTCTGCAACCATATGCTGCGCAGTGTCGTGCCATGCTCGGAAGTATATCGTGTCTTGATTGGACTGTCCCAGGTGCTTGTTGCGGTGAATGGCTGTCTTGAGAGCATCCCCCAAATCCGACAAGTATGGGGCTCCGTTTACCTCGCCGTTTTCGTCATATACGGACTTTGTCACCCAGACCATATCTCCAAACGGCTCAATGTACCTTGTTGGGACTGGTCAGCCAATCCCCATCCAAACGCAGGGATGAACCTCTGCTAAGTGACGCTCCTCTGAGGCGTCCTGAACTGCTTCGGTTGTGTCGCCTTGTGAGTGGCTGAGCAATGTCCCCAGTGACTGATCCCTGATCCACCATGCTTGCTTCTTTTGCTGCTTGTCAGACTCTGCAGCCCAATCAGACCAATTCGATTTATGAACGCAAGCTCTATGTGCATCATGCGCAGGACAGCATCTTATACAGCCAATGCCATCTGGGCATGTTTACGTCACAAATGTCTTGACACTCTGTTTGGACTTCATAACCGTTGCTGATAGAAACTGAACACTTCTCAAGCGGGAAATGACCTGCATCAAATCTACCAAAAATGCTGCATCATGAAAGCAACAGCAAGGCATGAAGGTGCGCTGAGAACAGACCAATGACAAGCTTCAAGCACACATTTCGAGAGAAGCATCAAGCCTACTTTTGCTTCTGTGCTGCAGCCATTTCTTCCTCAAAAGCGTCATCTGTGTTCTCGCCTGCAACATCTGCTACAAAGTCAGTGATGTAGGTGCCCCATAGAGCAAGACTGGTAGTCAAGGACGTAGCTACATGTATGCCTGCTAGTGTTGGGCTTGGGGCAGCCTCTGCGTGCACCATTGTATACAACTGGCTGAAACAGATCGATGACAGATCGATGTGCCATGCATGAGCTGTTGCCAAGAGTGCTGTAGCAGCCCGCCTGCCTGCCTGCCTGTTGCTCATGCTGTAGTGTCACAGATCTGCTTGGCTTGATGGAAGCAAGGTGAAACTGACACTACAGGGCAAGGCGCAAGTGGCATGCATAAGTTGCAGTGTGAGTTTTTGTTGCATTGCTTACATCCATAGCTCGGCTATGAGGCGCTGCTTGGGAATATGAGTACCAGGCAGGTGAGTGAGCATTTTCATCTGCTGAGTGACCATTGCTGTGCCTGAACTCCCCAACTCCAGCTGCTGTCTGGCTTGTTGATGCCTGTGACAGCATCGCTTGTGCTCAAACAACATATTGACCATGACACTGATGCTGTTGGCACACAGGAGTAAGCAGGCATCACCTGCTGAAAGGGAGGGAGGAGGGGTGGCTTTGCAGAGGTGTTGCTTCCCCTTGGGACTTGGAATCTGCTTCCTCTACAATCAATGCAACATTGGTCAAGCAGAACACAGGAGTCTGACTATGTGCTTATGCCGGCTGGTCGATAGCACGACATTGTAGGAGCAGTGCTACCGGTGCACAGCGTATGTCAGTGTTGCTGTGCCAATTGCGCAGGCAATTGGACAGCGCATATGCAGTCAGCTGCTAGCTTCATCACAAAAAAATAAGGTAAACCTTTTGCTTTCCATAACACGAAGCTCTATGGCGCAGCGACCCAGCTATGGGATTCAAGCAGGTAGGACGCGACGTGCTCTGTATATCGACGCTCCTTGTTGGCCCAAGATCCGCGATCCTGATCTGAACC
>JAABUP010001274.1_pt1 | contig 52878 bp, 42 predicted proteins | sample 5559201 | NCBI WGS metagenome assembly JAABUP01 (sample SAMN10711887, study PRJNA513373) | rock metagenome | isolation source: Antarctica rocks | place: Antarctica | reverse complement strand
ACCAAATCCCTTAACCCCACCATCTTCTCTTCAAACACCTTTGTCTTCTCAAATCTCCCTTGCGCATCCATACTCTCCCACCCAAATGCCGCCACGAACGCCTTGCCTCTCTCGACGCGACTAGGGAGTTCCAGCTCCTCAATCACCCACCCGCTCACAGTCGCCGTGTGCCCGTCAGCTTTTTTCACCGTCTCTACAAAACCGTTGACCTCGGTGGAGAAGGCATCGAACTCCTTCTCAGTGGCGTCGGCGGCGAAGTGGAACGTGGCGAGCTCGGTGACGGGAGACACATCGCCACTGAGTGGGGGAAAGATTGGAAGCGGCCCGAGACCGACATGATACATGTGCGGTGTGGCGGCAAGTATGGCGGTCACGGGGTTGCTGACGGCGGCGTACAAAGGGGTTTGTGCGAATTCTTCGTGCGCGGTTTTAGAGGCCCAGTCTGGACACATGTATGAGTTGGGCCAACTCAGTAAAAGTAGAAGGACCGAAGAGCGGCCGGGAAAATCAATGGAAGGATAGCACATACGGACAAGAAGTTGGATCGTATCGGGGTTCTCCGTTTGCCGACCCCAGTAGACGCCTTGAAAACCCGACGCCTGTGATATTCCTGCGAGTGTATCCCGCCATATGGCGCCGGCGATGGTGGTGGAGTCCTCGAGCCGAGTGCCTGGAGAGAAGGGAAGGAATGCAACCTCAACTGTTGATGAGGCCATACTTCAGAAGAGTCCTTGTTCGTCGGATGATTGATGGGTAGGAAAATAAGATAGAGGGAGACGCAATGCTTATCAGCCTCAGATTCGTGCGGCGGGCATCTTACCATCCCAAGTAGCCTGGCAGGGTGCTGAGGGTGTGGCATTTTCTGACTAAGATCTTACGAGTTACCCATGAGAGGTCCGAAAAAAGAAAGAGGGAGACGCAGTGCTTATCAGCCTTAGATTCGTACAGTGGGCAATCTACCATCCCAAGTAGCCCGGCAGGGTGCTGAGTGTGTGGCATTTTCTGACTAAGATCTTACGGGTCACTCACATGAGATGTCCGATCACCGATCACGTACAGTGGCAGTGGTCATGGCAAGAGTGTACATTATCGCGGGAATTGAGTTACGATAAGGGCGGGATCCTCGAAGGGGACCATTGAAGGTGCGCTCGCACTTGGTTTGTACAAAACCTATCCTGCAACGAAAAACTCAACCGTGACCCACGATTCTCACTTCGCATGGCTCACGGTCATGGCCTTGTAGGAGGTCAAGCAATGATGCTTGATTCAGACTGCTTGATCACCGTATTGGGGCGTTCTAAAGGAGCGCATGAAGCTGCATCATATAGCTAGGCAGCTTGCTTTTTGGAGAGAGCACGAGACAAGAAGCCGTGAAGAAGCCACATCGCGAGCAGAGATGCAAGCCATTTGACAGTGCGAGAGAGTACTCTGCTCTTCGCAGCAGACTTGCACGGGTCAGAGCTGTGTGCCTAAGCCTAGGGTGCATCCGCCTTGCAAGTCTTCCACATCTCCTCCATCCCCTCGACTACATCGTCCGGCAGTGGACCCTTCGCAATATCTTTGGTATTGTCTTCCAAGTGCGACATTTTACTCGCTCCAAGAGTAACACCATCGCCCTCACGCAGAGCGGAGTGGTACACAAGCCATCTCAGCGAAGCTTCCGTCAATGTTATACCCTGAGGCTTGATGACGGCTTGAAGCTTCTTCACGGCCGAATGCATGCTTGGCTTGTCAAACATAGTCTTGTAAAAGGCGCCCATCATATTGCCTTCCTCGAAGCGAGTGCCGTCCAAGGGATCGCCCCTAGTGAGCTTACCAGTAAGGAAGCCACCGGCAAGTGGACTAGTCATGGATATCAGCGGTTGGAAACTTAGCATTTGGGGTATTTAGGGCAATCCACCTGTATGCATTGAAGACGATCCCATGTTTGCGCAAAATGGGCAAGAGATCCTCCTCGGGACGACGACAGACGGGGTTATATTGTCCTTGAAAGACGGTCGGCTTGACGTATCCTTTGTCCTCGCATATCTTCACGAACTCCTCAACTTGGCCGGCAGAGAAATTGGCGACACCTAGCTGTTCATGGGGAATCCTACGTCAGCGCTTTCGCTATGAACCACAAACCACCCCTAGTGTGGTGAGAGACAGACCTTCTTGAATTCATGCTTCTTGGAGTGCTCGTTGAACGCAGCGGCAGTCTCTTGAAGTGGAGTCTCCGTGTCCGGGGCGTGGCAGTAGAGGACGTTGACCTAGAAGTCTTGGTCAGTGATCTTCTACTTTGGCCGAGTTTGGTGAAGAAAGGTGAAGACATACCTGCTGGACTCCCAGCGCGGTGAAGCTCTCACTGACGGAAGCCGTGATGGCAGATGCTTTCAGCGTGCCGCGACCATCTCCCGTAGGTGGCACGTTGATCTTAGTGTCGATGATAAAGCCATCCTCAGCCGCTTTGGCCTCACCCAACAACTTCTCGGATTGACCAGGGTTGGTAATCGGGTAGAGCCTGGCAGTATCGATCCGGACAATCTTGTTGGCACTCAGGACTTTCAACAAGGCCTTCACCTCTTTGACCGTTGCAAAGTTGTGTCCGATGAAGCCGGCGCCAAAGATGAGATCGGGGCCCGTCATACTGTAGGTAAAGTATGTGGAGTGAGTCAGCCGGGTGAGATGTTTTGGGTGATTGATTTCTCCTGGTAGAATGTCTTCCGGGTTGATGGAAGATGGAGTGTGTAGAAGCAACTGAGGGTTGAGGTTAATGATTGAGAGAAGAGCGGGTGACAAGGTGAATACCTTAGGTCTCAGCTTTGTAATCGATGGGCTGTACCTTACTGGTAAGATAAGGTAAGCCTATGATTCACTTTCTCGTCCTCCATCTCGTCGTATCACTCGGTCTGATTTACATCCGCATCCGGTGAAAGGTGCATCGAACATTGATTCTGGACTACGGCATAAAGCGTCGTCACACTGTGTGACTGGTTGACGGTGTGAGGTGCTGTGCCTTACCATTGAGCGGGGATGGCCCACGACAAGACAGCGGAAGCCAGTTGCCTCGTATGCATGTACCGTACCCGTACTTGTAACGTTACAAGTACAATAAATTACAATACGGTACGATACGAAAGGCAAGGTCGGCCAAGCTACATGAACATGGATGGTAGCCATCCCACGCTTTGCCCCAGCACAAGGCTGAGCTTTGTTTTCGTCTTGTGTTCAGTGCAGTAGAATATTATCAATGTCGACAGGCACACTTTCAGCTGCTGACTAAAGTGTGATAGGATCTCGGTACTCTACATGTACCCTACGGAACGGCCGAGAATTCAAACCCTAAGCGTCTGTTTCCTTATCCTTGACCATACGACTGGCAATGTCCTTCAACACATAAATCTGCCCATAGGTGTCCGTCACATTGCAGAACATCTTCACAATCCCGACCGTATCGCCCCGACCCGCTTTCCGCAACTCGGCCAAAGCCATGTCGAGGCACCTCCGTTCGTAATCGGCCAAGCGGAACAACCTGTCTTTCAACGCTGTATCCGTCCCGGCCTCCTCCGCGCTGCCAAACTCGGGGAAATTGACGCTGTTGAGGTTCTTCTCCAGCCGATCTCGGACGAGAGAGCCGTAGTCGTTGTACATTCTGCACATGGTCGCCAGGTGTCTGCATAGATCCTGCGCAATGTATTTCTCTTCCGTAGTTCTGAAGAAGTCCCGTCCATGTCCGAAAAGACAGGTCACGAACGCGAATGCGTACGGGCAAGAGGTATGGTCGGACGAAGTACTGCGGACCCAATCGAAGAAAGATCCCCTAGGTGTTTGAAACGTCGTGTTCGCAGATGGGGAGATCTCCTGTTGGGAGAAACGGTTGTTGTCCTCGATTTGGTCCACGTGGGCGAGCAGAAACACTTTCAGTTCGTGTCGGAGCCTTCTTTGATCGTGCGGGCTGGCAGTCATGACCTCCGGGTGGTTCAAGACGTATTCGACGAAACGCTTCAGAGTCTTGTACACAGTCATGATATCAGTCTCGGCATAAGGAATGTGGTTTCCATTCGCTTCCAGGGATCCTGTGCCGTTTGTGAACTTTGTGTCGCCGTTTTGTTCTTGATGAGATTGTCTCCGAACTCCAAGATCTTTCGTCTCGACTTCATGAAAGATCCGATTGATCAGATCCTTTACCTCGTTCAAAGCGTGCGAGAATTGAGTACCAACCACGGCTTCCATATATTCGTCGGCCTGGTAGTTGAGGAAGGAGATGATCATCATCTCATACAGGAAATTCGCCCCGAGAAAGGTTCCGTCCAGGTTGTTGGACCCAGTCCAGGTGAATGGTATGTACTCGAAATACTTGTCTTCTTCCATGTCACTTCTTGGAAATATGTCTAGACGGACACGCCTTAGCTGAGGCAAGAAAAGATATCCTTCCAGAAGAGAAGCTTGGATCTGCCACTCCGGAGTATTGGCAAATAGCGGGAGCTGGGTATAGAACTTGGTGAATCTGGCTACGTTTTTCATCGGGATATTGCAGAGGTCTTCGACGTTGGGCCCAAATCTATAAGTCAAAGGGGAAGCCTTAAGGGACGCTAGGATGTACGCCTGCGATAAGGCATTAGAGCCATAAGTGACCTTTTCCACCCACAAGTAGTCCGGCCTCGAGAGTTTGTCGTCCGCCTGTGAGAGATATGCGCGGCCTTCCTCGATCGCCGACTCCGTATAAAGCCTCAAAGCATCGGCGAAAGGAAGCGACGCAAGGGTCCCGAGGGTTAGTATCGCGTAAGCTGTCGTCTCACGGCACTCTGGATTACCCCAAGAACCGCCAGGGTTTTGGGTGTGCAAGGTTCTGGTCAACGCCTGGAACAGTACCACAAGAACCTTGTCCTTCAGCAACTGCTCTGGCAAATTGGATAAAAGACCTTGATCCCATAATACAATGACGCATGTCAAAGCTTGGGCCATCAACATCATTGGATATTGTGGGGAAAGGTTCTATTGAGCGGAGAGTCAGTAGTCTGCGCCGTTGGCTCGATCTCGGGTTTGTACCCATTTGTCCGCAATGTTCCCGTGAGTACCCCACCAGCAATTGCATATGAATCTGATGGCTTTCTCGATCTCTGCTGCGTATTGGTTTGGGCTGGGCTGTGCGTGCAGCAAAGCTTTCAACACGTTGCAATTTGCGCTGAAGCTCGGATTTCTTTCAAAACCATAAGTCCTGAAGTGATCGCGGGCTTCAAACTTTTTGATCATGTTGTCCGGTGAAGCTCTTCTGCCCAATATTTCGAGAGTTGTGATGGCCTTCGCCGTGTCATCTGCGTCGGAGCCTACCAGGGGCGCTCCAGGTGTAGCCACGTTAGTTTAGGGCTCAAACGTGCTGATAACATCCTTACCAAAACCGATGAGCCCATGCTCAGCAATGAACGATTCCTCAAGGATGCCTACGAGCACCTCCATTCCCTTGGTGCCTAAAGCCTCCCGGCTGAATCCGCTTTCAAGAAGTGTGGATAGCACCTAATCTCGATGTCAATGACGATGAAGTCTCAACATTATCCGAGGCATGGAAGTTGCCTACCCAGGTGATCTCAAAGAGCGTGGAGGGGAAAGCGCTAGGAACACCGCCATTTTCTTTGCCTTCCCCAGCGGAGATTACGTGCCGGAGATATGCCTCGGATTCGTCATCCCAGGTTGAACGATATGTCAGATACGCTGCAGTGGAAGATGGAGAGGCCATCATGCTGCCGAAAACTTTGTGGTGACTGACTTGATCGAAATTGATCTTCCCACAGAAGGCTTCCAGCGAATGCAGCATCGTCGTCTTAGCATTACCGTACAGCACAGAAAGATCGATATGAGACATCTTTTTAGCATTTAGGTCCATGAGGAGCGCCCTCCCTTCGAAAGCGAAAGTAATACCCTCTTTTTCCAGCAAGTCCAAGAGAGTGGGGACCAAAATCTCGAAGCCGACATGCAGTGTAGCACCAACATCCCATCGCCGTAAGTAAGTTCGCAAAAAAGAAGTGGCTCGGGAAATCCTCAGACAAATGTCTTCCGGCATCTCGCCAGCAAGCTGATGAGGAGCATTTTCGTACTTACACAAGGCAAGCAATGCGGCCAGGGTGTTTAAGATCCCATCGACCTCAGACGCATGTGGCTCCCACCCTCCTTCGGGAGATTGGCGGTCCAGGAGATATCGAAAGCTTGAGGGGAAAAGCCATTGGGTCTGGCCATCAATAATCTTAGACACCATGGCGACCCACGCGGTGTCATATACCGCACATGTCATCGTCCCAAGGCCGTAGGTCTGATTGTAACCATCGGTCATGCCACGAATCAACTGAGCCGCCTTCCCGTCCAGGTCTGAATTGGTCTGATGGGGCATGATCGCAGAATTTGGATAGGACACCCGCTATGAATGAGAGGAGGTCCTTCGTTTCTGGCTGTAACGTTCTCCTGGATGGTATCAGAAGTGTGCAGGATTGCGAAAAGAGATGCGGATGGGAAACGGTTGGAGTACAGTAGATGACTTCGAGTACCACTTCTTACGTCGAGTAAGACCTCAGACTTCAATTCTCAGACTTGGAGTCTCACACCTTGCTCCCCATAGGGCGATCCCGCCTATCTTCGATTGCTTACTTTTGCTCTGCTACTTGCACCTTATCGACAAGTACATCCTCGCCCATGTGCGCCCCCACCAGGCCTATCGCACGACTAGGATTACAATTATACGCGACAGTGTAAGCGTCTTTCCGAGGGTGCTTGGAAGAGCTTGAATCGCCAGCGCCGCGCCGGCGATGGAGTATTCTAGGCAGCCGTTTCTCCTCACGAGTGTACATGGTATGTACAATGATCAGATAGGGTAATGCCCGAATACGAAGCCGAATACAAAAACGAAAGCTAACGGAGCAGGGGTTTACTTACATGTGATTAACATTTGTGGCTTCGGACTTTTCGTGTTACCATGTAGTCAGATCCAGATCGAGCTGCAGGTGCACGCGAAACTGGCGAACGCCCAAGCGGCACCTCACCATACCAGAGTAAAGTAAGTCCGCCCAGCCATATGTCGATTGGATTTACCTGCGGGAGCTGAGTGAGAAGTCATCAAGATAGCTGAGAAGTCAGGCGCTGAAGAGTCCGAGTCCGAGCCTTGCACACCACCCGATTGCGCTCCGTACCTATACGTAAGGCGTTGAGCTTTTCTCAAGGACTTTCGCGACTCTTGTTTACAATCATCTTCCACTCCGTCCTCTACCACTTCGTCCATCAATACGTTAATGCTTCATCAGCATGGCTGTTAACAATATTCTGGCTTTTGCCTTTATTGCTTCCGTCTTTTACCTCCGCTCCATTCTCCGCGCAAGATTTGGTGGCCAGGTCAAAGCCCCGGTTGTTGGTTCTCGCTCGCCATGGGAACCCTATCTCCTCACCAGACTCCGTTTCACGAAGAACGCGTTGCACGCCATTAATGAAGGCTACACCAAAGTGAGTGTGTTGGTCACAGATCTCGCCGTCACCCACAGTGTACGCCATACTCACGATATGGCAGTTCAAAGATTCAAGGTTCAAAATGTTAAGGAACGATACTGACGTCCTGGTCCTCTCCAACAAATACATCGACGAGCTTCGAAGTTTACCAGAATCCACACTCAGCCCCCTCCAGGCCCATGTTGACGTAAGACCTAGATTTGATTTTAGTGCTATCCCGCCATTAAACCATTCCACTGTTAATCCCGAGTTGCTGACAGAAAGGACTTCGCAGGCCCTTCTGGGCAAATATACCAAGGTCGATATCCTCTTGGGTAGTAACCTGCACACTCGAATGCTACAGAGCAGATTGACGCCAAATTTGACCTCCTTTCTTCCTATTGTTCGAAACGAACTGCTTTTCGGTATGGAGGCAGATTTTCCTGCTTGCAAAGGTAAAGGATCCTTCTTATTTATGATCGCAGTAACTAACGGCTTGTCCTTCTGGACAGAGGATTGGGTCGCAGTGAACGTCACCAACGTCATGCTACGTCTCGTGGCTCGCATATCTGCACGGATCTTCGTGGGGCCACTTTGCCGAAACGAGGAGTGGTTGACTGTATCTGTCAACTACAGCTTAGATATCTTCCGCACAGTCCTGTTCATGCGTCTTTTCCCTCCTTTTCTTCATCCCATTCTCTCTCTGGTCATTCCGGATGCTTGGCAAGTGCGTCGCGACATGAAGCTTGCCCGAAGGCTGATAATTCCATTGGTGGAGGAGCGCACCAGCGCACAATCTCTCGGTGATGCTTCTTACGAGAAGCCTAACGATCTACTTCAGTGGATGATGGATGGCGCCAACGAGAGCGAAAGTAAACCGGACAAGCTCGCCCATAGGCAGCTTCTACTGACCCTCGCCTCAATTCACACTACCACAATGTCTGTTACTCACGCCCTCTATGATCTGGCCGCGATGCCTGAGTACGTCCAACCCTTAAGAGAAGAAATCGAGCAAATCCTGAAAGAGGACGGTGACTGGCAGAAGAACGGTTTGACCAAGATGCGCAAGCTGGATAGTTTCTTGAAGGAATCTCAAAGGATGAATCCCCCCAGCCTAGGTACGTCTCTGGCTTTCGCGTGTTGGAGTAGTATAATTGGGTCGGAGACGATACTGATTGAAGGCATCATAGTTGCGTTCAACCGTGTCGTGCAAAAACCCATAACGTTATCCGACGGAACTCACCTTCCCAAGGGCACCCATTTCGGCATGGCTTCTGTCCCTCTCGTCTTCGACGAAGCACTTGTAGACAAGCCTCATACGTTCGATGGATTCCGCTCCTACAGAAAGCGCCTCGAGACTGGAGAAAGTCACCGTCACCAATTCGCAACGACGGACGCGAATAGCCTGCATTTCGGCCATGGCAAATACGCCTGCCCTGGCAGGTTCCTCGCATCAAACGAGATCAAAACTATGCTGGCTCACGTCCTGATGGAGTACGACTTCAAATTCCTACCGGGCCAGTCGAGGCCGCCCAACCAGTCGGTCAACGAGTATATCTTCCCCGATCCAGCCGGACAACTCCTGTTCAAGCAGAGAATGACCGAAGCGACAAGCTCCTGATCGTGACTACGGACTGGACAAGGGGGCTGAACGGCCAATTGTTCTCGCGTTAGATTTGTGGTTCGCCTTGTAAAGCCAGCCTTTTCACTCACAGTGTATGTATGTATGCATGTGAGACTTTAGTATGCCTACTTTACCATGCAACGACCGAAAACAAACAATACACCATCATTTACTATTATTCCGTGATTGAGCTTTCCAGCAGGTGGCAATCAACCAATCAAAACATGAGGTGTTCCGTGCAATAGAGACTGTCATTCTCACCAAGAGCATTTCTGCAAGCATCCAGCTGAATCTCAGCCTTCCCAAAAGTAAGCACATACGAAAGTACTCAATAACGGTCACATGCATCTGCAGCGTTGATGATAAGAACCTGCGCCGGGAAACTAATGAAGGTAACATGAGTGCGTACAAGGCTGACGGACCGGTATTGTTTCTTATCGTAATATTCGAAAGTACAGATGAGATGGGCGAACGCTAAGGTATGTACATGTAAGCCAGCCTTGTACCTCCGTACGAGTACACCTGCACCAATGCCTGTCTGCCCATTAATATTATTATTATTGCGCATTGTACCTTCAAAGACTGAAATTACATCAACTCAGATAAGCACCTGCTTACAGCATCGACACAATCAATCCAGACTGAGACTCCACGAACCCTGACCACTGTCTTACGCACGCATGCAACACCGATGTGTAGCGACATCACTCACAGCCAACCAAAACCGTGGCGCTTGATTCTTGAGCTGGGACTCTGGTATCGACGATGTTGGTTGCTCTCGGGGCTTTCCTTTCTTGTATGTATATAGGTACACTTATTCGGGGCTTTCCTTTATCGTAAGGTACATGCGGCTAACATAGTTCCCGTCCCGTCGCAGGTAGCTCGATTAGCTGCCGTTGTTGCATGTGGGTAAGGTACTGTACTTGTACAAGGGAATGTAAAGTACAGATACCCTACCCCTACCCCTTCCCCATGCGCATACTCCGAGAGTTTCACAGCATTGCAGCGGCTCATCTCATGCACGCACCTCAACACTCCATCTGACAAGGCTGCTTGCCAACTTACGTTACTTTTTACCAATCTCGGCGAAAAGTCTCAGGTTCATATCGCAATAGGGCTATACAACATCTCGGCCCAATCATCGAACCCCCGCGCCGTCGCAATTCGAGGCTGGACCATGGCCGCGAGGCCGCGCTCGTCCAAGCTTACACTACCCTGCAGGTTCAGATAAGGCCGTGGAGATTGTTTGTGCGTGTAGCTGGCATCTATGGTTGACTGGAACCGACAGGTCAGATCGGTCATCTTGACGCTGCTTTTTTGAGGGTTTGAGAAGGAGACCGCTGCATATGTTGGCGACGGCATAAGAGCGGGTGTGCATATGCATATGCTGCGGTGGTACCATGAGTCAGCGACGTGGCTGTGGTCTGACACTCCTGCGGTTGGGGTATTCTCTCTCCTGGCTCAGTGGTAGGGACGAGGTGTCGGTCTGTTGGGGTAAGCTGACGCGAAGTTTCTTTTCTTTTCTTGTGTTGTGGTCAGGGGATTTGCCATGACAGAGAGGTATGCACCAAAGTGCACATGACTTCGTTGTTACTATCTCGAGTTACTTCGGAGCTGCGATGATTGCGGTAATGTCGAAGTCTTATGCTCCTCCCACGAAACCTTTGGATAAGAAGCTCCTCCGTTACAACCAGGAACTATAGTACTATCTACCTATCACCGTGGGCCTATCTCACGAAGACAGGTAATTGTAAGGAGAGGACAGCTCAGGTCATCACGAGTTGCTCCAAGATCGCTTCAAGCGCAGGGTTCTTCCGGTCAAAAGCTGCCATCATGTCCGTAGCCTGTGTTCGCAATCTTCTCAGCACCTCCTTCGTGTAATCAAAGCTCCCGGTGACGTCCCTGATGTAAGACACGGCGTAAGCTTTGACGGCGTCGTCATCGGTACGACGCCTCAGCACATTGAGGATCTCGTTGTTGCCGGACGCGCTATGCCGGATGGCATGGATGATGGGGAAGGAGAATTTGCCCTCGGTGAGGTCCTCGCAGTATCCTTTAGCAAGGCTCATCTGCCCCGACATGTGAGCGGAAGGATGGACTGCCATGTCCGTACTTTCGACTCACTCACCTTGGTCGAAGTCAAATTCTTGTAGTCGTCTTGGATCTGGAAAATTAGACCGATTACTTCGGCCAGAGGCACGACATCATAGCCTGTTTTGCTGATTGCTTGCATCAGCTTGAGCGAAAGCCTGAACAGCCCTCCGGTTTTGTTTGATATCATCTGTATGTACTCCTCTTCCGATGGCATCGTCAGGGTGTCTCGCCAGTACAGATCCATCCCCTGGCCCCGGTGCAGGTTCAGGAGCTCCTCGTTGAAGGCCTGAAGAGCCATAGGCACATCTTTCAAGCGGAATAGCTCTCTCTGAGCGAGGAAGTAAACGTAGTTGGCGCTGTTGATTGTCTGCGCGGTGCCGAAGATATCATGAGCCACTGGGGATCCACGTCGGAGCTTCGATCCATCTTGTATGTCATCGATGCTGAGATGATGCAAAGATTAGGATCCTTCTCTGACTTGATTACCAAAGCTTACAGAAGAGACGCGTTGTGCAACATGGCAATGGTACCATCGATAATGCCGTAGGCCTCGTCGTCGATATCCAGCCAGACGTTGAAAGCAGACAACACCTGCTTGCGAACGTCTTTACCAGGGTGAGACATCAAATAATTGTACGGCCCTTTGACTATCTGCAAGTTGATCAGATTAGCCGCCAGACAGAATGTTCTTCGGGGCAACGTACCTCCTCCTTTTCGTCCGGCCAGTGGGTAGGAAGTTCGAGTCCTGAAAGGTAGTCCGAGCAACCTCCGCGCAAAGTGACAGGCTCATTTGGAAGTGCCAGAGCATCGAAGAATCCTAAGCGCGGATCTGCTCCTTCTTGGCCTTCACTTGTTGAGCTTGAGGTTGTGCTTTGACAAGAGAGGCTACCCTCTTCGAGGAGGTCTGGCAAGGTCTCCGGGGGTCCATCGGCAATGCTTGTGCACTGCACACTTCCCATGTGTGGCACACACAGAGCCGTAGTATGCTGCTTCAAGGAGCTATGACTAGACTCTTTCTCACCAATGGATTTCGAGAGAAGTAGTGGTCTTTCAAACGTCGTCATCTTGTCTTTGAGTCTGATATGTCTTGCAAATGCTGAATATGCACCTGGTTGAAGAAATAACGGAAATCCAAACTGTTTGATGGAATCGTACTACTTGAGATTGGCAAAGAACGATCTGAGGATCAAGTCAATTCCTCTTTAGTGCTTAGATGCACCCTGTATACCAAAACAACGGATGTGTAGCCGGCAAACATCTGGTAAGCACTTCGTCAATAGCTGCCTGTCATGAGTGATATAGAGAAACGATGTCCTTCGAATGTACTCAGTGCGGAAGCGTTAACTGCAGTCATGTTGTATGCTTGCTTACTCCCTCCTTTGGGGGTGTAGGGAGATAGCACAAGGCAGGATTTGGGTGTAGCTTGGCTTCAGCCATCGGGAAGCCACATAAGATGTTCTGAGAATTAAGCCGACTGATCCTCAAGAGAGGCCGGATCAGGCTTATCTCATCATTGGCGAGGTCCGCTGGGCTTGCCAGGCGATACGAGACCTTGTAGGTTTCTAGAGCACCGACTTAGCCCCCTCTTTCTCCAAAGTGGACTATTGAGAGCTTACTCTATTGGTGGGCTGACCCGAGGCTGAATCTTCAGGTCAGACCGAGTTGCTAATTACAGGTGACCATTCACCAACACGCCGCTCAGGGGCGTGAATGTGAAAAAGAAAGTATGGCCCCCATAAGTACAAGGGAATCTGATTATAAGTGAGATAGAACTCATGCTATGCCAAACATTGTGCGATCTTCCGATCATCATTTAGGAGAATCCATATACCTCGTTTTGCACTCCATTATCTGACTTCTCTTCTGAACATGTGGAGGTCATTCTTAACCGCGTCCTTGGGACTGGGTGCTGTCTGGATTGGTCTCATCAATCTTGCGGATGCAGCAGCGGTGCCTATTAGCAGGCGAGTAAAGCAGGATGCAGTGCAACGACTTGTCAGCGGGTTGGCATTGAGTGGATCCAATGCGCAGGAGGCCGTCCAGGCCTTGAATGCACACCCGGATCTTCTGTGCGACGGAAACGACAACAACACCTGCACCGCTTCCACTCCCAGTCCCAACTCCAATTCCTACATCGCCGCCGAAAAGGCCAAGTCTCGTGCTGCTCTAGCCTGTCATATCGCCAGACTGGTGTTTGATGGCAATGGTCACTACGTTGACGCATCATTTGATAGGCCTTACCTCAACAAGACGGAGGTCAATTGGTACGCGAGATCTGTCGTCACAGTACATCTTTTGTTCTCTGGTATCGCTCTGCTTCCAGCACGGCTGACAATAGATACGGCAATTGATAGGTCATCAACCTGTTGGCTGAGTGCCCAGTGTTTCGTCACGCCCAGCAGTGCTTCCGAGGTCGGGCTTGCCCTTGAAATCGTCACATTCTTGCATGCCAAATTCGCCGTACGAGCTGGCGGTCATAATCCAAACCCGGGCTTCTCCAGTATCAGTGACTATGGATTGCTGATCGACCTCTCCGCCCTAAATCATTTGGAACTCAGTCCCGACAAGAAGGTTGTCGGCGTTGGGCCTGGTAATCGCTGGTACGATGTCTACAAATACCTTGACCAGTCAGGAGTCACGGCCATTGGTGGTCGGGTCCCAGAGGTAAGGGATCCTTGCTTTCGCTGTAGACACAACAGCCAAGCAGGGAAAGCTGACCTGCACGATTATCCAGGTTGGAGTGGGTGGGCTTATGTTGGGAGGTAAGGCTGCTACATGATACCCTACGCCGTCAACACACTCCTTTGAATCGCTGTCATAAGATCTGACCCGGCGCTTTAGGTGGGCTATCTCACTTCTCAAGTGAGTACGGTCTTGCATGCGACAATGTCCGCAATTTTGAGGTCTGAGCCCATAATCCCGTTTGCAGGATCGACACGGCCGACACACCTATGCTATGGATGATGCGGCTGACAGTCCACCATTTTCCCCTGTAGGTTGTTTTAGCAAATTCATCCATCGTCAATGCCAACGCTCAGGAGAACTCCGACCTCTTCTTTGCTCTTAAGGGTGGTGGTCCGAACTTCGGTGCGTATTACATGGCTATCTCACGTGTAATTCAGATCGCTGATTACTGATTGATGGGCAGGGGTGGTAACGCGTTTCGATCTTTACACCGTTCAACATAATCCGACGAATCAGGTCTGGTTCGAAGTGCGCGTATTTCAGTCATCTGAAAACGAGAACCTCCTCCGGGCACTTGTCGATTACGAAGCTGCGGCTGCGAAAGACTCAAAAGCGGGTATTACGTTCAGTCTCAGCCTCAATCTCTCAGCTGTTGGTTTTATCTACTCCGAACCCACTCCTCGACCGGATGTGTTCAAGAGCTTTTACTCCATCCCGAGTGTCGCCACTCAGGCGCCTTCAACTATAGGTACACAGGCACAGTTGGCTCTTGTTTTCACCTCCGCTGGGCCCGCGGCTAAGTAAGTTTACCCTACGTTCAGCATTCGATCTATATACGTGCGAGGCTTTCTTCTTGCAAGCTGACTCTTGTGTGTTAATCAGATATGATATTATATCCCAGGCAACTGGAATTAGCCTTGACCTCTATCTCGATGCATACAGGCGCTATGTCGGAATAGCGTCTAATCTGTACAATAGCACCGGCGCTATCTTGACATTCGGCCTTCAGCCCATCACCAAGGAAGCTGTGCTACAAGGTCAACGAAAGGGAGGGAACCCCCTTGGACTATCTGCACAAGAACAACAATGTATGCTTTTGACCTTGCGCTTACTCAAGTCTGCTTACCGGTGCTGATTGTGGTAGGGTTTGACTCAACCGTTACGTGGAATGATGAGACCCATACCAACGCAGCACATCAAGCTGTGACTAGCATGGGGAAGGTAGTGAAGGAGCTCGCACAGGCTAAGGGTGTGGATCTCCCCTTTATCTTCCAAAACGACGCAAACCACGATCAGAGTCCACTCCGCACTTATCCAGCCGAGAATCTGGCAAAGCTGAAAGCGGCGAGTCTCAAATACGACCCCAAACAGGTGTTTCAAACGCTGCAGGGTGATGGGTTTCTGCTTTCCAAAGCTTGAACCTTGTGGAGGGAATCTGCCATCTAGATTTCTACATATATACCAATTTGCTAGCTAAGATAGAATCTTTAACCTGTATAAATATCACGTTGACCTCTGAGTAAGGATGCCACGCAACTTCCAACCAAACCAAAATCAAATAAGAAAGACAAAACGTACTAGAACACTCATCACTCCTGGGCGATCATCATGTTGTTTTCTATATCTTCCGAAAGCAAGTGATGATGAATTCCTTCCCCAGTATCTTCTCTCAGCCGGTGCCAAGCGTTACAAGATCTCACAAGAACCCACCATCCCCCACTAAGATATCTTCTTCCTCTAGGTACGTCCACCCTCCCCCACAGTCATTATCAGACCCACAAGGTTTTTGAAATTAAACCAAGCCATTCGCTTACAGTCCACTTCATCATTGAGTAAACATCCATGCCCATGACTTGGCTCGCCTCATGCGGACCCCATGTCAACAGCGGCTTACCCTACCTTACATCCACGAGCCCTACGGCCGGAGCGTCAGTAAGGTAGCTAGCTGTATCATCATGTTTTCTGACCGTCTCACCGAAAGCATCACGCTCAAATACACATACTCTACACATAGAGTACAATACTAGATAGGCCCGGCGTGCGCGAACCCCTGGCAAGCTGAGCTGCATCCTTGTAACAAAGGGTGAGACCGGCCGGACGAACATCCCAGTAGGCCGTGCGGTATCGAACCTCGATCTTTCGAGTATCGGTACCGTCGGTTTGACCCCGCTGTTGCCATCGGGGACGGAGACTATTCGGAGTTGCCGAATTGGGGAAACGCCGAGTTTTGAGGCTGAGGTTGGGAGGAGTTTCGGTGAGGGCTTCTTGAACGTACATGTATTCTTGAATAATCTAAATAGACTGAAGCAATTATGGCCGTATCATCCGAGCAAGTAGATCATTGGACAAGACTTGGACCTGCAGATTTTCTAGCTAGGTGGCTTTCGGCAACCGATAATCGTAGCGACGAAATCAATTAGAATCCGTACGGCGACTGCAGTCATCCAGGCCCCTAGGGGTTCTAACAGATAGTGATGAGCAAAATGAGAATATCACGGAAATAATCTTCACAGTGCCACGCCTCCCTCGCAGCCAGATTCCTCGAAATCATTGAGGGGTACCGCTGAATTTGCAGTGCCCTCTTGGTTCAGCGATAAAACTTCAGCTGAACGCTCCATGGCAAGCTCGTCTCTGTCTCCTTCGGAAGGACTGAACAAATGGCTCATTGAAGCGGGACTGGCAAGTGGATCTTCCAATGTTGGTCCTAGGAGGTTTTAGTGTTAGTTACTTGATTGGTGGGGAAAGAATTGTTGCTGACCGTTGTCATCATCTCTTGAAGGGTCTGGTTCACACTCCACTATTTTTGGAAGACCTCGCTCATGCAGAGGGGTGACTCCAGTCAACGAGTCGAACTGGGATAGTCCCCACGGTCGTTGGCTGTCAATTTGCCTTTATAGATCGTCACGAATGCTGATGTTCATGGTATTCAAAATATCTCGCCTCCTCTTTCCTGCTGCTTTACCACGACACTTTGGTAGATCAGGAGCTCGTCCGTCAGATAGAGATTGTTATGGCAAGCTGGCTTGGTGAGCGAGAAGCCTCCGCGCTGCGCTGAGATGTAATGGTATCAGCAGTGACACGCTGGCTTACTACAGCCGATGTATCTGTCATCAGCCACGAAGTCGTACTGATGTTCCTGAAACAAGTCCACAAGTAGAAGCTCGGCATGCACCCCAGTGGTGAAAGAGCATTCATCCTTCACACCTCTCGAGAGACCTCCATCGACGGTTTGGTCCATCGACGCTAAGGAAGCTCGATAACGCGTTATATCGTACTCGTTGTGGAATACCCGGCCAATGATACCGTTAAGATCGATACGTTCAGGACTAAGAGGCGATGGAATAAAGCAGGAAGAGCGCCGTACCCTAATGTTGACACTATCCAGTAAATACGGCATCACCAAAGCAGCAGAGACCAGGACCTTCACCGCTCTCAAATGCTCCCCGAGTCTTCCAACGTAATGGCGGAGTTCCGCAAAGTGCTCCGACACTGACTGCTCGCCCCTCGCGCAGCGCGATATAATCCTGAAAGGGACAAACGTTCGGACGCTGAAGCATTGTTGTACAAGCTCATTGGTGTTGCAATTCTCGTGGTTGACTAGCTTCGAGATTTCTTCCAACCAGTCTCTAGTATCACTAATGTCTTCGGAGGCGTTCGACTCTGGCACTTGTTGATGTCTTACGGTCAGTATGATTGTGACCGCCAAAGATAAAGTTATCTGCTTGTAGAGGTTTGTACTTGCAGACGAAGCTTAAAGGTCTTGTCCTTTCCTGAGTATTGCAAGACATTTGCTCAGCGGCTGCTTGACGAAAGTCCTGTAGACTCGTAATCTCTTCTTGTTGTAGTCGATGATTCTAGCCGCAAGCGGTTCTTCAGTCAGTGCTTGGCTGCTGACACTAACCACGGCAAGGCCATCAAGAATTCCTTGCAGGAAGCAAACGGTTCTCTATTTCACGTGAGTGTTGGCTGCCAGCCAAACGGTGACGCCTACTGGCTCTCTTTGGAGTGCTGCTGCTGTGACAGTATCGCGTCCTTTCTCGTAGTCGCAGATGTACGCGATCGAGTCAATGAATGATCTACGAAGCTCGTCTATTTCACAATCGGCGTTGCTGGTGCATCGAGGAATTCGCTCGCCTCGACTACGATCGAGGACATGAAGCAGCACAGGGGGTTCATAGAACCGTCTGAGAAGTTGAGGCGCCCCGGGAATTAGGTCTGGTTCCGGACTAAACAAGGAAGGAATTGTTGAGCATTTTGACCCGCCCACTAAGATACGAATAGATCTGCGTATTATCTCCGTGTTCCTGGCTGTCCCTGATTAAAGGCCGTGTCGTTATATAGGGCGGTCCGTGCCTTCGGTTGCGCCATCGATCCAACAGATGGCTTTCGCGGCGTGGTAGTCTTCACAGAGTCTCTGGAGATTGATGTTCCAGTGCTTCAGCTTGAAAGTGTTGGCGGACCTTATGGCTGATGATGGATTTGGCTGCTTCTGCTGCTTGGAACTCGAGCCTGTGTTGCTCTTTGCCGTAGCTCTGTCCACACTCTTTCTCTTTTTCTTCCCGTTCGCAAACATTAGAAATCGATGGACTTATACTCATGACAATCTTTGCGTCCACTAGAAAGAAGACTACAGGCCCTGAAAGTATGAAACACGAAATGGCCAAAGGAATACGGCGATTGAAGCCTTCTTAAGATCAAGGCAGATCTGCGGGCAAGTTGGCTGCCTGAGGACTGCTATCCAATGACCTGTATGCTCCTCGATAAAGTCCTGCCCATAATGGTATAGGTTGAGCTCAATGGACGCCAATCCAATAGCTTCACGTAGCAAGGCCCTGCGGTGTACTGCATTGCACTGAATTGGGTGACAGGCCTGATGCATCCCTGCGCTATCGGACAGGTACTCGTGCGGAGCATGACAGTCAAAAGCCAAGGATGAACAGAAATACGTTGCTTTGAAGGTAGTTGTATTAGATGGAGAGTAAGGTAGACAGTACTTACTTTGAACGATATGGGCTAGTCACTACTTAACCTGGTTTACTGTAAAGACGGGATAATATTTCGATATCACATCGATATGATGCACCGTCCTCCATGATAACAGCCAATGCGCGGACTTTGGATGTATCGCTGATTCACAAATCTACGATACGTTTGACACAAACAGCTTGCGGCATGGAACTCAGGACCATCCCATAAACGTAACATCACCGTCATGATCACATCAATTCGCTTTGCAGCAATCCTTCCACTGATACATAACTCGGCGAACTCGATATTCCAGCGCTACGCTTCAGCAGTCAATATGCCGACCCTGCCATTGAGTGAGAGTAGCCTTACCGGAACGGCAGGTCAACAATGACTTGCGATGGAGAGATTGCCATCAGCTATGCAGCAGCTGTCTGCTGATGCGAACACCGCAATGTCACAAAAGCATCCCACAATCCTTAGCCCCACAACTCAACTGCCGCCGACAGAGTACAGTTCCCACTCTCGCTCTCAGTCTCGGTCCCCAACACGCCTTCAGCGTTCCTCTACCCACGAGTTTGATCCTTTGCTTTCAAATCTGTCTCCAACATCGACCCTTGAAGCTCTGTCGACCACAGATGCTATATCAGTGAGAGGCGGGAAGGAGTGTAACGCACTTCAGAAGAGTATCGCGGATGCGTCGACTTCGGAGAGAGCATTAGGTATCAGGGCAGCATTGGCAGCTAAGAAGCTTAGAGGATGGCATGCGGAGATAGCGGCGTGGGAGTGGCCAAGATCAGCTACGGAGCAAAACAACGGGTTTGAGATACCACGCGCAGAAGAACCGGCAAAGGGGTCAAACAATGCTGAGCGTGGCGCGCATTGCTCTGATACGCAAGATCTACGTAGGGAGGATGAGATCGTGGAGGAGTATTGGGGTAGCCTACCGAGACGTGTTATTGAAGAATATGAGGAGCGCATCGAGGTGATCACGGAGGAAATGGAGGCTTTGGACGTCGAGGAACTAAAGAATCACGTCCTGGATGCCCATGTACCATCGAGATCCAGGTCAGCGTCCGCCTCCGTTGAACGAGATGGACCTCCTCCACCTGCCAATTATAACCATCTACATGGCTTTACGGCTGTAGTTACTGCGACAACATTGCGAGCACTTCCATACGTTTCGCGCGTCAATATGCTTCTGACCACCTGGTCAGTACGACTCGTTGTTCTTCGACAAGTTCCTGGCTTTCTGAGAGCGCTAGAAGAAGCCACTACAGCAATTACATCTGGCTGGGATTCCATTGCAACTTCAAGTGCTTCAGCCCCCCATGACTGCACTGATATATCTAGAGAAGCCTTCAATATCATGCAGCCCGTAATGGAAGATAGATTGACAGTAGCGGGTCAAAGACTGGACCGCATGCTAGACACTCTGGAAGGCCGAGATGATACCATTCCAAAGCGATGGATCGGCGACATGGAGATGATCGAAGCTGACTATAGCAATTGGGTTGTAGAAGCTGAGAAGAAAGTGCTGGAGAACGAGTGGCGGTATTATCAAAAGGAGCGACCCGAACCGCAGGGCCAGTCCGTGCCTTGCAGAGAACATGCGCGAGGTCCACTTACCTCTCCACAACTTTCGTCGGAACATGACTCAAATCCATATCGTCCATCAAAAGATGACCATGAAGCCTTTGCTAACCAGGGGCAAGCTTCGGAGAAGTTTCGGGAGACGTCAGACCATCCAGAGGTTCACGATGTTGTTTCTCCAACTTCGTTTTGCGATAGCACGCAACCTGTTGGGGAAATCTCAACCTTGCTATCAGACGAAACAAAGGTTCCTCTTGGCTACGGAGGTGTTAACATCCAGAACGGTGCGACAGTGCCGTTACCAATTGCACAGTCTATGTCGCCAAGCCAAGACACCTTAGTAATAGCAGTATCTGATGAAACAGCACCGGCCACATCCCACTCGTTTCCCAGCACATCAACAACGGAGTCCAAGAAAACCTCCACCACTGAAGTGCGTCCCCTGTCAATAACAGGAGATGGAGCGCAAGATAGTGAATTGGAGAATGGGGATGCTACTGATAAGGCACAATATCGGAGTTATCTAGTTGACAGCGTCCGCCATGGCATAGAGCCATCAGGTCAAGCTATTGGTACTGATAGCGACGTACTCACAGGTCTCCAAAATGAAATAGCGCCCCTGAGCCTGCAGAGTATACAACCACACCCAGATACTTTCGATTCGCTAGTGCAAAATCCAATTCATATCGCATCCGAGAATGTTAGAGATCATACACTACATGCTGACCAAGCCCCACAGAAAGTGAATGGGAAGACGGATTTGGAGGAGGTTCTCGACCAGAGCGTGTCAGATCCACTGAACGAAGATGATCCAGGGGGATCGTTAGTGTTCAAGTCCGACAATATCGCTCTACCAGGATCCGCGCTTTTTCCTGTATCCACCATGGAGAGTCATACTGGTTTACTACATAGCAAAGCAACCTCATTCGCTTCACCAGAAACCTCTCCGGGTGTATGTCCTTCCGCTATTGAACAGCGCGCTTCTGATGTACCCGTGTACGACCCGGCGGTCTCGCCAATGCCTGTAGCCTCGACAGAAGAAGATGTTGATGCACCAGCACTGCAAAACCGAGTGGGAATGCCTTCATCAACCAAAAGTAACGCTGAACTCCAATCTTCGGCTGGTTCCATGACGGAAAGGACTTCGTCGCTACACGATAGGGCGAGTGAGAGAATTCATAAACAGGCAACGCATAGTTCACATGCCGGAGACGACCCCCACAGACCGACACCACTTACTTTAGAGTCACACATCACGACAACCGATCCATTTATGTCATCAGATAACTCACATCCTGGATCAGCTGCTTCTGACAACTTCTCTAACGCATCTAGCCCAGAAATTAGGGATGCTCTGGCTGCTCAGAGCTTTGGAAGGCCGGTGGAAGTGACATCACCAACACGATTGTCCACAGATGATCCTGGGCGTTTAGAACCAGTCCTGCGGACTCCAAGCTGGCGAACAGAGCGAAATAGCCAAGAAGCCTCCGGAGATCAAGGCTTGCAAGTTTCAACATCTCCTGCCCTCAGACGTGCCCGGGGATCAAGCTTTGCGCTTGAACCTACCATACCTGAAGATCCCAGTCGGAGACAGGATGAGAATCTAAGTCCCAGTGAAAGTGAGAGAAGCTCTGAAATGAAAAGAGCCTCAATTACATCCATTGAGGTTCTTTCACGAAATGAGGTGAGCAATGAACCCGGTCCGCTGATGACAAACTTCGTGTGCGACACTAGGGCTAAACCCGATCAGGTAAGGAGCATCAACGTACGACGGAGTGGCAGTTATTCATCATCTTCGTCAGCGGTGTCACGTTATCAAAATGGAGATAGCGGAGTAGGTACACCCACGTCATCGTTGTGGCAAGATCACCACACCGATGCATCTCCAGAAGGTCACTCCTCTGGCAGCTCTCTGCCACCGCTATCGCCAGCAGCTAACGAAGAACCGTCTCCCTCAATTCGAAAAACCAAACCACGGCATGAGGGACTTGGTAGCCGCAGGACGATTTCATCGTCGCTTTCAGTTTCTAAGAAGTCAGCAAACCGCTTTACACCCGATGCAGACCTAAGCAGCCCTCACGCAACGCGGTTGAAACCCTGGCGAAGGAGAGTTTCAGAGCCTCTGAGCGACGACGCGAATGGACTCAGCAAACGAGCCCAACTTTCCAGTCCTACCAAGAGTACCGAAGATCAACTGGAGGAGAAGATCAGCTCCATCCTCACGACCATACCGGCGAGGATCCGGCTAACCTCAGGGCCTAACGCCGATGCTCCAGAAGTCCCACGGCCAGGAACGCATTCAGGGTCGAAAAGACCTGACTTTCTCTCGCCAGCAATGCGTGGCTCGCCGAATATCAATCAACCCCCCGCGCTGACACTTGCGCCAGCCTATGCAAAGTCCTCCCAATCTCATACCTCCCCTGGGGATCCGGTAATCAAGTTGTATCACCTGCATCAAGCGGGCAAAGATGTGCCCATTAAATTATATGTACGATTGGTTGGCGAATATGGTGAAAGAGTTATGGTAAGAGTCGGCGGTGGCTGGGCGGACCTTGGTGAATATTTGAAGGAGTACGCCAGCCATCACGGTCGACGATCGGTCTCGGATGGGAGATTCGAAATCAAGGGACTTCCCCAAGGTCACTCAAGCGCTTCAATCACCACACTGTCAGGGTTTTCAAACGGGAGAACCACTCCAACCGGTAGACCAGGATCAACACTGGACAGGCCAGGCTCGGCTCTCAGCGTGCGAAAATCGAGGGTCTCGGGAGGCTCGCCTGGAGACTTCGCACTGCCAAGCACACCAGATCTAGCTTCGTTCACTACTGAAGAAGTGACCCCTGGCTCTACTGAACCATATGGTTTGTCCTTACGGCCTTCATCTCGCTCGTCTTGGACAAGTGAAGATGCTCCGCTTGGCTTGGCAGGGCCGAAGAGTAGAAGAATCGAGGTTTCGCCCGGTAAGCAGGCCTGGGTGGATGGCATGATGGCAAAAGCAAAGAAAGCCAGTGCCGAGAAGAAAAGACCTGAAGAAAGCGACTTTGGGGACCTTGGCAAGGTTGGCAGAACGAAAAGGGTTTTCATGAAATCAAAGGAGGCATGAGAAGCTGCACTTTTCTATTGGTCTCTTACAATCTTAAAGCGAGCATTGTTAGGTGTTGGATGGATACGAGTTAGGCATACTTAGGAGCATACGATAGCGGACGCTGGAAGTACGGTACATAGAGCTACACTGTGGATTGACGATGTACATTTGCTCACCTTATCATGACAAGTTTAATGACCATTATCTGACGCTTGTTCACCACTTGTTTTATTGACTTTCGCGTTCTTAGATCAAGACGATCATCCACAGCAAAAACCCTTATGCTAAGCTTAGTCTACGCTCACTTTGTTCTGTCGTTGTTTCTTCGTACAACCACAAGCCAGTTATAGAGCACATCGGCACCGTTACGATGTCTTTTTCTGTTCGCACCACGTCGTCGGGTTGCCTCTGAAGACGTGGCTTGGCTCATCGCACTACGGTTCTTCGTCTTCTGACCAAATGCACTCGAAGTCACAGAGCAGGGGCGTCTCAGAAGTAAGTTGCTGTTCCATTGAAGTAATCTCTTGATCACATTACCGATGTCGATTACAAGCGGTCATGCATATCAAATGATCATAGCTGTCCTCACAAGCAGCTGTTGTTTCTTTCAGCAATAAAACTAATGCAGGTAGCTTCTTCGTCATCTTGGGTACCGCAAAATGCGTCAATATTGCCGCTCGTCGTTGGGAAGATTCCCTTACCAGCACGCTCATTGCTTCTCTCACGCCTCCTCACTTGCTCCACCTCTCCTCGACCATAGCGCCTTCACTAGCCAACTCGATGAGGTTGACCGTCTTTTACGAGCGTTCATAGTCCAGAGACAGCGTGTCCGCCAATCGATCCCCGCCGACGAAGAGTCTGATGAGAGAATGATGGACAGCGACGAAGAGAGCAATCGTCGATGGTCTTCCTCGACGGATTCGACGGCAGTAATCCTTGCACCTTCCGATGTATTGCCTCTAAAAACTCCCTCTATTTCGGAAACGCAAGTTATTCCGGGTCTACCAAGGGCTTCTGCCACTATTCAATTCGACGACAAAGCGCATAGCTTCGTCTCCGCGTTTCTAGATTCCAACCCTCCGCATACCCATACAGAATTCGCTCCGAAAAATTCGTTGCTCTACCACGAGCTGCAACCAGTCGGTCATGTAATCCGCCCAGGGAGTGAGCTGAACGTCACACATGATCACTTGCCACGTCCGGGGCCGGATAGCAATAGCAGCAGCCCACTTGATGGAACCGGCGAACCTTGGAACAGGCTGACTACCTCAGGGAATAACGAAGGTTCCTTCCTAGCTCCTGACCTGGAGACCTCTCTCGGGCCTCCTGGACTTGTTCCTATTCAGGAAGGAATCTTTGCTTTCTCTATGGATTACAAAGAGGGCTATCACGACGCGGCATCACGAGCTGGGAAGACACTGATGTACAACCAGCGGTGTGGCATGAAGCGTGCGAGCTTGCCTGATGGTACTCTGGGTGACGCTCTGGTGACTGGCTTTAAACATGTATCAAAGATGACTTCGCAGGCTGATGGCTGTTCGTCAGGAAAAGAAGGTCAAGCCTGTGCGGAGCATCAATCCCAGAAGGACCTCAGAGGTGTGGTTCTCGAAGAAGAAGAATAAGTTGCGGTGCAAGACGAGCCTTAGTCTTTGGTGGCTGTTGATACGCAATAAGGTTAGTCTGAGGCTGGTGGAGAGAATGATTGATCAACGAAGGGCGCTCGTGGGTAGGTATGTCATTGGTGAAAGGATTTGGACAAGATACGCTTTGATCTTTTGTCATCACTGATTGCTAATAAATTCATATAGGAAGCCGACACAAAAGCATGGAAAGGAATTACGAGCGTTTTCTTGCGGAGCTTGTGCATTCCATTCTATAGAGGAGATGACTATTGAAGAGAGCAAAGAAAGCCTAGGAACATGATGCATTAGCAATTCACAAGTGACTTTTCTCGGTGTTGTTGATGCTAAGTTCACTAAGGGGACTGTATTATTTCTTGCCATCATGCTCAAATACGAGAGATGCCTACGGCGACCTACAAACACCAACGATCCACTCAACGGCCGCAATGCGCTTCAAGGCGTCAATTAGAAATATCAGCACCTTTACGAGTGAGTACTAAAGTATTCAAGGTAGCGGGATATCTTTTGAATACGCCTTTGTAGAAATCGCTGCGTCACTCTCCTCTCTCGGGAAGGTTGCATGGGTCAGACTCGACGATGATCAAGTCCGCTTCACCATCATACCGGAGAAGGGAACGCAGGTCTGGGCGTATGTCAAGACTGATAAGTCTATCGCTTTGACACTTGCTGATAGAGATGCAGTGTTCTATCTATCGTAGGCTGCTCAGCCCTCAAACCCACGGCAACAATACTGAACCAGGAATTGGTCCGCAGGACAGTATCTTTGAGACCTACACGATCGAATCCGCCGCACCTCAAAACACCATAAACCTCGAACTTCCCGTCGCGCCGCTTCACCGGGCGCTCCGCTCCGCTCTTAGCGCTACGTCAGCATCTCTACGGCTCACAAAGAAGGATAACATCCCTCTCCTCTCCCTGACTATCGTTACGAACACCATCAACAATCCGTCGAGAATCGCCGGAACCAATGCTGTACCGAACAACGACGACGGAGGAGGCTTCGGAGATGTCGATGAACGAGACTTGAGCTTTGACTTCCATGGAGGATCAAGAGTAAGGGAGACGACAATCACGCAGGATGTGCCGGTCCGAGTCCTCAGCGCAGCCAGCGTAGAGAGCATTCATGAGCCGAGGTGCAGAGACCCTGACGTTCACATACTGTTACCGAGTCTGATGCAGCTGAAGAGTATCTCTGAGCGCTTTACCAAGCTGGCATTGGCGACGAAGTCCACCTCCTCTGGCAGCGGGTTGGCTGCAGCAGCGAATGCACTCGGACCGAGATTGGAATTGAGCGCGAACATGCACGGAAGTTTACGGTTGAGTATCGCTACTGACGCGCTGAGTATATCGAGCGTATGGACAGGACTATCGAATCCAGAGCTCGACCCAATGCAGGTGGAAGGCGGAGAGGAAGGGATTAGAGATCATCCAAGTACGAGGATGAAGGCGCTTGGGGGGGAAGACGGCGGGATTGAAGAGGGATGGGCAAAGGTTAGAATAGATGGGAAGGATTGGGGGAGGGTCTTGAGTGTAGGAAGACTGGGCGGGAGGGTAATTGCCTGTGAGCACCAAGTCTATGGTGGCGAAGCCCTTCGGTATGCTGACAGCTTCGCAGGCTTCTGCCATGAACACGCTCTTATACTCTACGTCTACCTCTCCAACGATGATGACGGTGCCGATGAGTCCGTCTTGACCGTAAGTTGCAACCGCGTACGTGATAGCACCCAGAACACATGCTAACGTTGAATCAGTATTATATCAGTTGCTATAGCGCTTAGCCATTTGACTTGGAGCGCCGTCTCATCAGACGTGAGCATCTGCATTCTTGCGCAGCATCGGAGAACTGGATTTACTCTTGTTGATGCGATACTGAGTGCTGGAGCCATGACCTCATCAGCAAGCTTCCTAAACAGTTGTATTCGGCCTGGAGGCGCCCTGCATATGATTTGGCTTGAAACACCCAGCAAAAGCCACTCCACGGTCAAGCCGCTCTCATTGCTGAAACCGACTGAACAACTGCTCTCGTATGTGTACACTTGTGGGTTCTCTCAGTCCCACCCTTGAGATAGGATGATACAGAGCCCGGTGATTTCCGCGCCGCCAGAAGGCGCAAAGCCCAATAATACAGTGATAGCTCGATATCATCTCCAGTATGAATAAAGTTTTAAACAGTTTAAAATCTATTAAAAAAGTAGGGCGCCGGCTTAGGTAGTCATACACCCCCACAATGGTAATCGTACACCCTTCCAAATCAAGTAGTAGTATTAGTGGCTAAAGGATGTGTTTGTCCGCAATTTCAACATGTTTTTACATGTTTTATGTGATGACAAGATGTAGTCTTTTGACTAATGTATAAGTAACCCTAGTAGAGCTACAGTAGACATCATGCTGAAATACATTATAAGAAGCTTCAGAAACCTTCTGTGACTGCTTCACTGTCTGTTTACAACATGCTTGCCCATAAGGTCATCCTTCAATGCTTTCAGACGGGCCTTGATGACAGTATACCTCTGGCGGCCATTATAACTATTGATTGAGGCAATCGGGATTTTGAGGATTTTGTAAACCCCTTCGGAGGAGATTCTAATAGCATAGTAGTGGGCAGCAAGCAGTGACGATAGGTTGACTAAAGAACATAGCTCAATCGGCTCGGCTTAGATTAAGGCGATCAACTCTTATAGGATAACACATCAACAAGACTTGACATCTATAGACTATTAGGTATTGATCAGCAGTACTCATCCTTAGATGTAGGATCTTACAATATACCTGAACAGCCAATGCGACTGGGCTCGCTCAGCTTCTTATCTACTGCGTACCCATGGACTTGAAATGAAAGAGGAGTTGCTGACACAAGTTGTTTGTCCGAGTACATTATCTTGCGTCCGTGTAAATATTATAATCATCAATGGTGTGAACGGCATGACTTGCGACAAGCGCAGGTTTATCAGTGGATGTCGTTGAAACACGATGACATTATCTAGCTTCTCTTCATCGACCCAACTCGACGTCAAGCTTCCCTCAAAATCAATCATCCACACATTGTCGTCCTAGTTGATTAAGACATTATCTGCCTTTGGGTCTCCTCATATGATACCAGAACGATGCAGCTGACTAAGCATGTCACTGATCTGATCGGCCCAATTTCTTCGTAGGGAAGTGGATGTGTTCTCTATCGATGTGCGGAACACCCTTCATGTCGGATATAGGTGAGCAGCAACCCAATAATTGCTGTCTTTGAGACCTTTGACGGATGAATGTAGGGTACTGCCAAACCGGTGACAAGGCGTGATAATATCATGCCGGGCAAAGGTGTGCGGTCATCTTGGCGTCATACAGACTGAGCATTACAAGTAGTTTCCCATCAACGGCGTCGCAGTGTCCCGCTCAAGCATGCAGCATGCAGCCTTCAGGGCCGACCCCTTCTGAAACTGTCGCGGTGCTGCAAGCCATCGAATTTCACTCAACCTATACGCAACGTTTTCTAGAAGACCTATCAATATCTGCTGTGCTCAACATGCGGATATAAGGCACACAGAACTGGAAGTTTCACCGTCGAATTAGAAACCTAAAGTAGATGATGTATTCGCGCATTGCCGGTTAGCTCCGGTCAGATTAGGTAGCACTCTACCGCATTAGGAAGGAGATGGGCTCGATCGAAGGATCAGCTCCAAGCGCTAAGCCAGATCGGATCGCATGCGGGCCAGATGAAAATGCTTGCTTTCCCGCTCGAGTCATTGAGTGGACCCTTGATCGTACATGTAGATTCGTAGAACAGATCGTCCACCACACTTGATCTGATCGTGCGGCAAAGCCTCAGCCTTCAGGAACGCTTCAAGAACGCTTTCCGAGGCTCGGGTAGGAATCTTATGTCGACCTTCATACTGTTCATATTGTATGGAGAGTCGTCGATTTCTCTATCTGTCTCAAACTGGCTTGACACATGTGTAATCTTGGAAGCTCTTGCGGATGTGTCCCAAGGTTGGCACGGACACTAAGACATTCTCTTATAGATCCATTCATTTGTTGGTTGCTTTACCGACGAGGAATGCTCAGTCTCCCCAATCACAGTTGGCTTATTCACCCCGGTTGCATCACTAGCCGCACATGTGTCAGAGACAAGCCCTGCTCTGACGACGCTTTCATTCATGAAGGTACCTTGTGCTTTCGGCCTGCATGCTATTATTGTACTTAGCATTCCCGTCCATCTCCATGGGAGATCATGGGTTCAAGCTGAGGTCCCTAGGGCGCGCTTCTGCAATCAAGCTTTTCTCTCTCCCACTTCCTCTTTATGTGCCGCAAACAGCCATAAAAGACTCTTTCCCCCAGGCCCCCTCGGTTCGCTGGCTTTCCGACATTCGTTCCTCCTCGCTGTCGTTCCGTAAACAAGAGGAATTTCGTTGCTTACTCGTACCCGTCTGCTGCTCAAGTACATCGCCTGTGCTAATCATCATATACGTATTTATCCTTGTTCCAATCTATTCTATAACAACACGATTAGCAGAGGCACGATGCAGTTGAAAACACTCGCTCTCCTCGCTGCCGTCGGCACCGCCGTCGCGCAGCGCCCATCGAACACTTCGATATGTGACTACTACACCACCGCTCTTCTTAAAGAAAACAACTCGACCAACCAATACACGCTCCTGACTCTCGTTGTCAACACCGCCGTCATTGGGAACTACACCAAGCCCAACGTCGGTGTCAAGGTTCCAGGTATCCTCACTCCAGGCATGTATAATGGCACCGCGGTCAACCTTCTGCCGTACTTTGATGCTGGCCTTGCTTCCACGAACGACGGTGGTGATGCCGGTGTCGCCGTCAGCTTCCTTGATGACGGGGGTGCGGTGCCGTTGATGATGAATATGCCGGCCAATGGCACGAACTCGAACCAATAGTAAGTCTCGTCATTCCCGCGAGCGGGATTGGGAAACCTGACAATGTTATAGCACGCTCCTAACTCACTTGTACGAGTACTTCGGTTTCCTTCTTGGCTGCTCCATGATGAACACTACTGGGTTTCCCGGGTACGGTGGTGACGGCAGCATGTATGAAGTCCACAAGTAAGTAGACTAGTATTCCTCACGCTATTCCGGTCTTCAGACTGACATCTGCCACCAGGTTCATGGCCCTTGACCAGTACCAAGTTGGATACTTCATCCAGCAGGTCGGTCTCTCCGCTGCCTCGTTCGGTGTCGCCACGGAAGATGTCACTGCGGTCGGTATGGCTCTCACCAAGCTGTTCGATTACAAATGCGCCCCTCCCACCACCGTCGTCCCTGTCCAAGGTGCTCAGCTCCAGGCGATCTGTATCGCAGACACCTGCCCGCTCAGCCCGAACGCGACCTGCTCAAGCTATGCGCCCGTAGTTGAGCCTTTCGCTGCAAACGCGACTTTGGCGATGGGTGAAGGACGCAATGGCAGTTCGAACGGTACCGGATCCCCAACCACGAGCATGACACCGCCAATGGCGACCAAGAACGCGGCTGCGCAGAACCTCGGATCAGTTGCGGCTGTTTTGGGCGCTGCTGCTCTTGCCTTTGCACTATAAGATCATGGAAATATGCCTTTCGCTATGAGCCAATGATAGTAATGGCCACTCTAATCTCTTTCCCAATGTATGCATGTTCACCAGTGTAGTATATTACTCCCTATCAGACAATCAATGGAGTTGAAAATGACACAACGAACTGTTGAAGCCTGCAGAGAGTCCTTCCCTGTACGTTATAGTGCCAGACGTGCCTCGTCTTCGCCGTTGTAGCTGGAGATGGTACTCATACATGTTGGAGCCGAGATACAATGGGTTATGCCTCCAATTGACGTCGTTACTTGGTGTGACGACCCGACAAGCACAGGTAAAGAAATATGGGTTTGTATTATTAGCATATTCAAGAATATTAGCGATTGTTTTGACAGCTGTCATGAGATACGTAAACAGATGGAGCTTCCCCCGGAATATGCAGGTACGCGCACGGACCAGCTTCGCGTCATCCCAGCACCACGCGACGACGACTATCTCATCACCTCGTTCCGTTGATGATGGGCTGCGCAATTCCTTCACCACAGTCAAGTCTTTTCAGCGTATAGTGGTGTTGAACTCGCAGCTGGGCATCGAGTCTGACACTGTCCTGGACCGGGGAGCTGCGGTGAAGGTACCCTTCCCTTTTGTTGGCTGTTGTTCGGTCATGGCCCTTTGGCTTAGGGTCAGGGTCAGCCTTCAAGTGAAAACCTGTTTCAAGGATTGCCTTTCATTCTTTCAGGACTCCGGCCGCTTACATCCACCACGAAACCGCGCTCCTTTCATGCGCTCGTCAACTCTCAGTACAACCTTCAATACAACCTCTCTTGACGCACGCACACGACCTTGCTTTTGACTATTCTGGCGTTGGCGCAATGGCAATTCTCAGCAAAGTCGAGGTCCGCATCAAGTCTGCCGGCGAGCCTTTGACCGAGTACAACGATCCGGATGAGAGCGAACTCGGTGATGACTCTACTACGACGAAGTTCATCGAAGCCACCTCGGGCCCGAAGTTCTCCATTGAGATCTTGCTCCACAATGGCTACAACTTCCATGGCTCGGACTGCGTAATTGTCAGTCGCCGTATGGATGGACAGACCTGCTGCATGCACAATATAATCAACAAGGACGATAGTCGTGAACGCGTTACCCAGGCTTTGAAGAAGTCCATAGGTCGTGATAGGATTTTTGATGCAGAGAGCGGGCAGTGGAAGGAACGCTCGTTTACGTTTGCCCGGGTTGAGATGAGTATGACTTTATATCCCCATTTCTCCTCATCTGAATCTTACTAGTTTCACTATAGTGGAGCATAGCGAATTGCCAGATGATCTCAATCTTCAGAAATTCGTACAGCTTGGTGCTATCACGATCACCGTTCGTCGAGGCGTCAGAAAGCTGCGACGCGTGCCTCAAGCCTGGAGTAAGGTCAACGGTCTGAGTCCAGTGAACCAAGTTTCAGAGAAGACCTTGAAGGGGAAAGCTATCGAAAACAGCATCCGGTTGCTCTCAGCTGACTGGCCTGACCGACATTAGCTAACCTTCTCCAGATACGCAGACCAACACATCATACCTGAGCCAGCCGCCCGAAATTATGAACATCGACACGTGACTGGCTCCAAGGGAACACCTCTCGTGTTCAACTTCCTCTACCGGTCGCACAGTAAGCTTCAGGTTCCCATTGACTATTTTCCAGGGGTTTGACAGGTATAGATGCTCTTCAGATCATTGGCTGCATACCCCGCGCTCCTTCTCCACCAATCGAAATCCAAGAGGCACAAGGGCCGGAGATAAAGCCAGCCCTAGCCCCTCATAACCGGGAGCGAATCCAGGCAGTGTTGTCGAAGAGGGCTGAAGAGAGACAGAGACTTCAGGCAAGCCTTCGATAGTTCTTTCTGCTGTCCCTGACTAATACAATCGATAGACCGAGCTCGCAAGACTCGATCGCCTTGACCGAGCGGACCGTGGCGTCAAAGTCGAAGCTAGCCAGGAAGAAAATCTAGACGGTACCTTGAGAGAACTCAGCGTCCTTTCAAACATGAAGCGCGAGCGTGACAACGACGGTGCGCGCATCAAAAGTGAAGGTTCCGCATCTCGAAAACGGCCAAGAGCTTCGGACCCAATCCAAATGGTTGACTTGACCGGTGACTAAGAGCCTTCGTCTCGAAGCGACGTGATTCTTGCTTCAACCAGAACCTATCTGATTGCAGAGGAGGTCATTACTTTTGCGGTGAAGTTCGCCTTAAGCAGTGTCCGTTTGCCTGATTTTTTTTCATCTATCTTCGCACACGTCCAAGGAGCCAAGCCTGCCTTTGCGGCCTTTTTGCTGGCAGCAACGGGTGGCTGGCATCTACAAACGGCGGTTTTTCCTACTTGCTATTTCGCGGCCTCGTGCGAGATACCCTTGCCTGCTTCTTCCAGCAAAGTTCCATCAGATTTGATTGCAAGATCATCGAAGCAGGATTCGCATCAATGGTATGATAATAGTACATTAATATATGTGTCCTTCGCAATATGCTCGCTATTAAAACAAGTGCCAAAGAGCGCAGAACTGTATGCTACAAAACGTTACATCGAATGACACATGCAATACATTCCCATTTTCACGGTGGGATCAAACGCTAGAAAAAGTCCTTGCAACAGAAACTGCGGCGACTCTGTTACTTAGCCATGACATCGACATAGCCTCTCCCCTTCTTGTTCTTCTTGACAGTTCCCCCCTTCCGCGCCGCCGGTGCGCCAATAAGCTCATCTATCGAGCTCGCGTTACTCATCGAAGTTGTGGGTCGGGACGGCGGCCCAGACGGCGGACCGCTGCCGGCACCTAATGCTAATGCCGCAAGACCAGGTGGTACCAGCGTGCTCCCAGACTCGACGGGTGAGTCTGTCCTTTGCGGAGTACCTACACCAGACGGAGGCCCTGATGGCGGAAGCGCTGCAATGGAAGGCATTGAAGTAGACATGGACAGAGGTATACTCGGCATCAAATTCGAGGCTTGGAGTTTTACGGTTGGTGGTATTGGGTTGGGGGCAGTAGGCGGACTGCTCACGGCCCTTGATGGTGGGCCCCTCGGCGGCGGAGGGGTGGCACTGGAAGCAGAAGCAGTGCCACCGCCTTTCTTGTTAACCCATTTCTTGAGATCTGGGTCGTAGTAGAAAGAGTTCTCTTCGCCAAGCTTGGCTTTGATGGGCCCTGGAGCCGCATTGGGATCTTTTTTGCCGAACCAGCCGCCGAACCAGCCCTTTTTGTCCCCGGCCTGGGCATCCTTCCTGGCTGCAGTATTGTCAGTATATCTGTAGATCACGCTTGTAAAGTCTATTTGCCGCTTACCATCTTCTGCAGCAGCTTTTTGGAACGCCTCATCTGCAACTTTGTCATTCCGCGATTTGTCCTGCTTCTTCGAGAAATCATCGTCATCGTCGGCATCCGTGGTGAACCTGTTCTTTGGTTTCTCTTGTACTGGGGAAGATTCACCATTCTGATGACCTGGATCGTATGATGGCGGCTCATACGCGCTTTCGGCTTGCGCTTCGTTCCCAAATGATGACACTGGATAATAGGCTGAAGGGTTGTAACTTGAGGACGTGTATTCGGAGCTTTCGTTCGGTCTCGACGCTTCTGGGGAAGAGCCGTCGCCTTCAAACGAAGCCGTGTGTAGAGATGGAGGTGTAGGTTGGTAGGGATCTTGGTGGTAGAGTGACGATGAGGTATGTACAGAGGAAGTTGAATGATACGGGTTCTGAGAGATTGGGACGGTGTCAGAAAAGTGTTGAGAAGGTGGAGAGTGTTGCCGATAGTCGGATGGCCGGTGCTGTAGAGCATAATCGTTTTTAAAAGCTCCGTTCGGGTTGTAAGGATCCCTGCGATGTTCCCCTGACGCTCTCGCAGGCTCGTAGGGGGAAGGCCTTTGCGACTCGTGGGAAGATCTCTCGGATTGATCAAGTGACGTACGAGCCGCGTACGGTCCGGTAGGCGCGTACCGCGAGTTGGTCATAGCTGATACGTTTGATTGTCCACTGTTCCCTCCGGGATAGGATCCATACAGTTCAGTATTCGATGGAGACCGGCTGATGGTAGGCGTACCCTCTGCAACTTTGGCAAAAGGACCGAGCTCAGAGTCGGCGCCTTTACCAGAACCGGTCGAAGGAGAATCTCTTTCGTCTCCCGCAACGAAGCTATTGAATTTTGCCCAAACTGAGCCCGATACTTTCTCCATGCTAGGCTTCGAGATCCATGATGAAGAGCCGTCCTTCGGTGACTGCTGCAATCTCTTCGTCAGATCATCGAGAGCGCTGAATAGTAAGGTGTGGTAGTACGGCGCTAGCCTTGTGGTCATCTTTAATGCGCTGGCAATGGCATCACAATACTGTTGTGCTTCTGCCCGATAGCCGTAATCGACTAATTTCAGTGCATGGTAGAGCTTGTAGCCTTGGAGGTGAGGGACGACTGTTGAGGCTGGTGACGAGGGCGATAGCGAGACAGAGTACTCGTAGACTTCGCTGAGTAGGATCGCGTCTATGTCGGCAGCATCACGAAATGGCTGCTGAACATGATCGGCTCCAATAAGCGCGACATGTGTCTGGGGATCGTCTGACCCTCCAAGGACGATTGAGGATCGCGCAAATAGGTAGCAAATGTGCGCCGCTTCAATTCTCCCGTATCCCGAAAGCAGTCGCCCTAAAGCTAATATTGCCTGTGCATCACCCACACTGCGATTGCTCAAAACCAGGCTCAGGGTCTCTCGCCATCGATCAAGACCATCAAGAGCATTCTTCGCAGGTCCACTACCCACAACTTTGCTCACCATCTGTAATCCGGCGCGAGCTGAGGGCGGGACAAGTTCGTCAATGCTCTCTTCCCAATTCCCAGCAAAGATTTCGTATAAAGCGGCCAATGATTCAGTGTTGTCCCCAATTAATTTTACTTCTTGTCTCACGAACTCTTGCGCCACTTGCTTCCAGATATTTTTGCTGAGTGTCGATGAGATTAGCATTGCGTGAGCCCATAAGCGCTTGTCGACGGCATGCCAGACTGCCTCCTCTCGTTCTCCTTTGATAAGGAGCTTGCGTATTGATTCGACAACCTCTGGGTTGATCGGATCCGACTGCACGGATGAGCCACTGGGTCTAGAGATGCCGACTAGATCCCTACCAGTGACGTATGAATGCTCGGCCTCTTCAGCGTCGGTGTTCACTTCAGGAGATAGAATGCTTCTGGTGATCCTCTCGACGTTGAGGTTGCCTTCAAGGACTCCATCGTGTTCTACGAGAGCTCGCAACACCTTCCATAGTAGTACCTTCTCCTCATGCCGCTTGCGAGGATCTGGAAGAGAAGTTCCTTGGTTGACAAAAGGAAGATCTTTCTCAAGCTCTGCAGTTCTGTAGTCAAGCCAAGCGAGGAGATCCTTCTTCTTGCCTTTCGACTTAAGTGGGCCTGGAAACTTCACAAGATGGTCCTCAAGCGGGATAATATCCTTTATGCTTCGAAGCTGTACTTCTCCAGGGCTACACTTCAACATCGGAGTGATCTGTCCGGCACCATATCGAGGTATATGCTTAGGGAAGCTGCTGACAACTGTACCACCAAAGCCAAAAACAAAGACTGGGCATCCCTTCCATCGCTGCAAAGGATCATGTTCTCTCCCGTCTGCGGGACTGATGAAGTTCGGTACCTGCGAGATATTTCGCCGATGACCTGGCTGTTGAGACGGCAATACCGCGAACGGGGCCATAGCGTGTACGGATGATGTTGGCCCGTGTACCGACGCAGGTCGTTGATAGGGTTCTTGCGTAACTTGTGGTAGCCTGGGACCGGACAGCAGTGTACCAGGCGATTGCGTTTGAGACCTACGCAGAGGAGCAAACACTGGCTCCTTAGCAGGTAGATTCGGCTGCTGTTGAGAAGCATATACTGTTGTTGCTCGTTTGGGCGGGGATAATTTTGGAGCAGGAAAGGAGTCTAATGGCGGAGTCTTTGTGATCCCTCTGTTCAACAGAGAATGGCTATCAGATCCTGCTGGAGAGTCAGGAGGAGCGTTTTGAAAGGACCGTGCTTGTCCATCGCCATTTGCTTCGGATCTTTCAACCTCTTGCCCCGTTTTATTAAAGGCTTGAGGTTCATGCGGCACAGTTTGTGAGCTAATCTTCGATGACTCATCGAGAATTCGTGAACCTCCGTTGATCTCAGGGAGAAGGCCAGAAGGCTGCGGTTGTTGTTGGTAGGCTTTCTCATGATGAGCTAGTGGACTGGAGGTACGAGGCTGAAACGGTAGCACATGTGAAGGTGGCGGACCGGTTGCTGGTGGGGTTGCATACCTAGCCCGGCTAGGCAGGGCGTTGGACTGTGCGGGAGGGGCTGGTGAGTATCTCGAAGCCGCCCCGGGTAATAAGGGAGTGTTGAGAGCTGCTTGTGGTGAGATGGCATACGGATTGACTCGCTCAGGTGCTTGCAGTTGAAATATCTGGGATGTTGGAGAATGCGACGGCTGCCGTTGCATGAAGGACGATGCTTGTGGAAGAGGTGGACTGGGTCGACCTTGCTGTGGCGGGTTTCGACCGAGCCCACTTTGAGGCCGTGGCTTAGCAGTAATTGGAAGCTCTTCGAAGAAGCTGCCCGTACTTGACTTGGGCTTCAAAGAGCTTGGCATGGGTTTTACACCTGGAGCACCAAGTGATGAGCTTGGTGGGTGCATTGAGACACTAGACTGCGGTGGAAATAGACCTGTTGCAAGATCATTGGAAGGGAGTGACTGAAGCCGAGTTTGGGATACAATGGGAGGTTGACTTGTGTACATGCTGCTGCTCCTGGGTGGTGGTGCTGGTGGTGCATGCACGGGCATTCCATGACCACTCGAGCCTTGGGGGACTTGCTGCAAATTTGCGCGTCTCTTGGGCCGGGAGATGTCAAGAGGTAGATCATAGGGCGAGGTATAGCCTCCTTTAGATTGATCAGCGAAGCTTTGCGTCTTCTTCGGTAAGCCCGGTCTTGGTTGCTGCTGCAGCATGGAAGTAGGTGCAGCGTATGGTGACTGCCACGCGATGGCACTCGGGCCCGAAGGAACGGAAGAGGAATTTGGAATGCCGGATGCTTCAGGGGTGTATCTGTTCGGGGCTGTCTGTTGCGGAACATTGGATCTTACATCGGCAGTATTGATATTGCTGTACCCTTTGAGTCGGTCATCCTGACCACTTACAAGCATCGGTAGGAATAGTTCTTGCCCTTGAGGGTTCATCTGTTCGCGCACGATATCTTGACCGTCACTTATAAATCCCGCGCCATCATCCTCAAAGAAGCTGTGGTCGACCGATGTCTCTCCATCAGCGAGGAATTCGTCATCGTCCAGAGCAGCTTTCCACATCGCAGCTAGGTCGTCGTCTAGAGCATCAACTTCATCCTGGCCCTGTTCCGCCTTTTCACCCGATGCATCTTCTTTGATCCCAGTTTCAAACGATCTCTCATCTGATATTTGACCGAGTGGACCTTCTTGAGAATAGCCATCATCCGGTCTCTGCTTTGCATCGGTGCCCATCAAATCTTCTTTGACACCACCATCACCCAGATTTTGTTCAGCAATTGCACGTTTGTCTTTCTCCTCGTGGACATCAGATATTCCAGTCCCAATCCCAGCAAACATAGTGGTACCATCACCAGCCAAGTCGGGAACCTCACCCTCCGATTCTGTCGTACTTGGCTCGTCGTGAGTTTCATGATGAGGTGGATAACGCAGAGAGTCCAGTACTTGCTCTGTAGTCTTACGGTCCAATGGTTGTGGTCTGGAAAAGGAGTCGTCGCTGTCTAAACTAGGTTCTTCATAACTCTTGACGACATCACCCCCACCTTCGGGGTAAGGATGCTTTTGGGCCTCCCTAGATATGGTTTCCAAAAGCTCCAAGGGAGGTGTCGGCCAATCTTGCTGTGCCTCTGACCGCACCAGGGGGACGCCCTCTTCATATCTGGCCTCTGCATCCGGCGGAGTAGTCGATTTCACTGCCCCTGCTATCCCATGCTGGTCAAAGAAGTTGACCCCATCGTCTTCCATGCCAAGTAAATGACGCAAGGCCCCAGAACACCAGGAGCTTTCGCTGCGGTGGTGTGGTATGTTTATAGATCTTGCGAGACCATACGAAGGTAAGTTGTACAGAGAGCGGCGACCGGGAAGTCCCGTCTATGTCTCACCGCGTTTTAAGGCATTCTGGCATCGTCTTTGAAATAAACTGAAAGTCTCTCTCTATAAGTTCCACTTCCATAGAAGCATATAATGACGTGCGGGGGTATAAGTGCTTGCATGTTCATATCCTGTTTAACGCGGCGCTCACGACATGTTCGATGAAGAATGTCGGCACCTTATCAGTACCACCAACCGAATGCTCCAGACCCTCTTCTCGAGGACCCAATATTGGAAGATGACCTTGATCTACAGGAGCTTGATCCTAGTTCAGCCTCAACCTCTCTCTCAAGGCATGTCCGGAAATCGAAAGGAGTTGGGCTGGCGGAATGGGAGCGAAATGATGCAATAGCCATGCGGAACCTTCGTATGGAAGGACAAAGAGGACCGAAGCAGAGATCTCGAAGCTATGGAGAACCCGAGAGACGTCGAGACGAAGAAGATGAAGATTTTCACGGCTTGCTCGAAGACAACGGTGAGGCATACAAGCGGGATTCAGTAGACATCCACCACACGGCAGACAACGGTGCTCCTCATATGTACCCCAAACCTTCAGGAAAATGGCGGGTAAAGAATGGTGATGGCACTCTGTTCCGTCTTGGCTCGAAATTGGGACTCCCAAGCTTCACGTCAATTGCTCCAGGCACCTCTACGCCGCGAGGTGGGCAGCCTTCCGATCGGGACGAAGAACAGCATGATCCCACCACCACCCGTCACATCGACGTTGGGCGACTACAGTCCACTCGTTTCTCACCTAATTCCATTTCGAACGCCAAATATACCCCTTGGAGCTTCTTACCGCGCACGCTCTACAACGAATTTTCTTTCTTCTTCAATCTGTACTTTCTACTTGTTGCATTGTCTCAAATTATACCCGCACTGCGAATCGGATACCTGTCCACGTATGTTGCACCACTGGTGTTCGTGTTGGCTATCACTCTTGGAAAGGAGGCGGCGGATGACATTGCTCGGCGTAGGAGAGACGCGGAGTCAAATGCGGAATCTTATACAGTGCTACGTTTCCAAGAGTCTACAGAGAGCTCTTTAAGTAATCAAGGCAAATTCGCCAGTCCGGATTCACCCACGGGTATGAGGAGCAAGAAGACAAAGAAAGATGCCAGGCAACAGCGCAGAGATCGATTGACTGATATACAAGAGGAGGAAGAAGACCTGAATGGGCGTGGTGGATATGAGACGGCATCAATTGGCGTTTACAAAGTCTTCAAGAAGTCTAAGGACCTGAAGATTGGAGATGTCTTGAAGATGGGTAAGGATCAACGAGTTCCCGCAGACGTGGTAATCCTAAAAAGCTACACGGAAGCCCCCGTGACTGCCGCTCCTTCTCCAGGCTATTCAGAGTCGACGGTTGAGCCTACCATTTTAGTCGATCCAATTCAAGATCCTCCGATTGAGACTACCATGGCTACCCAGGTCGATTCCAGAGAGTCGACCTCCATGGATAACAACACACCATCAGCTGACGCAGCAGGAGTTGGAGAAACCTTTATACGTACAGACCAACTTGATGGAGAGACTGACTGGAAGTTGCGACTCGCTTCTCCCTTGTCGCAGTCATTGGACATCTCGGAGTTCACAAGACTCAAGATTGTTGCCGGGAAACCAGACAAGAAGGTCAATGATTTCGTTGGTGCTGTCGAGCTTATGCCACTCCTCACCGGCGGCCATCACCAACACACCAATAAAGGCAAGAAAAGGGCGGTAACCTCGCAGCGTGGTTCTTCAAACGGCCATAGGGAGATATCTTACCCGGATGTCAAGTCAGCACCACTGACTATCGACAATACTGCGTGGGCTAATACCGTACTCGCGTCGGCCTGTACCACGCTGGCCGTGGTGGTGTATACGGGACCTCAAACAAGACAATCCTTGTCCACTGCCCCGTCGCGATCGAAAACAGGCCTCCTTGACTACGAGATCAATAATCTCACGAAGATCCTGTGTGCTTTGACGCTGGCTTTATCCATTAGTTTAGTGGCTCTTGAGGGATTCGAAAACAGGATAGGACAAAAGTGGTATGTCGCAATGATGCGTTTTCTGATTTTGTTCTCTACCATCATACCGATTAGTCTTCGGGTGAATCTCGACATGGGAAAAACGGTGTACGCTCGGTTTATTGAGCGTGATCAAGGCATTCCTGGTGCAGTGGTGAGGACGAGTACGATCCCAGAAGAGCTGGGAAGGATCGAATATCTTCTGAGCGATAAAACCGGTACCCTGACTCAAAATGGTACGCATTCCTTTAGCGGCTTCGCTCAATCTACTGACATACTGCAGAGATGGAACTCAAAAAGGTACATGTCGGAACGGTGTCGTACGCCAACGAAGCCATGGATGAGGTTGCAACCTACATTCGGCAAGCCTTCTCCATCGTGCCATCTCCGAAGCTTCTCACTCCTTCAACACCCTACATCCCTCTGTCAGCTACTGCTGCCGCAACTCGTACTCGGAGAGAAATAGGGTCACGCGTCCGTGATGTGGTCTTGGCGCTCGCACTGTGCCACAACGTAACCCCAACTACTGAAGAGGAGAATGGCCACATTACAACTGCCTACCAAGCTTCCTCTCCTGATGAAATTGCGATTGTTCGCTGGACTGAAAGCGTTGGCCTTCGTCTTGTACATCGCGATCGTCATGGCATAACTCTCAGCTCTGTAGAGACTGGTCGCGTTGTTGTACGAGTCCGTATCCTGGAAGTGTTCCCCTTCACATCTGAGGGCAAGCGAATGGGAATCATTGTCCAGTTCCACCAAAGTTCCGAGAATTCGCAACAGATCAGCGAAGACGCGGCAGAAATCTGGTTCTATCAGAAGGGAGCAGACAATGTCATGACAACAATCGTCGCCGCCAATGACTGGCTTGACGAGGAGACTGCTAACATGGCACGGGAGGGTCTTCGTACACTTGTTGTAGGCAGGAAAAGACTCTCGGTTTCGCATTACCGAGAGTTCTCGGCAACTTATAAGCAGGCGTCATTGGCTCTGCAAGGCCGCGACTTAGGCATGGCAAAAGTTGTTATGGACTATCTTGAAAGAGACCTCGAGCTCCTCGGTGTGACTGGTGTGGAGGATAAACTCCAGCAGGATATTAAGCCATCATTAGAGTTGTTACGGAACGCTGGAATCAAGATCTGGATGTTGACTGGTGACAAGGTCGAGACTGCCCGCTGTGTTGCGGTCAGTGCTAAGCTGGTCGCTAGAGGGCAGTATATCTATACTATAGCCAACTGTGAGTGTTTCGTTCCTAGACCTGAGTCCTGTGCTGATGCTCTGCGTAGTAAAACGTAAGGACCTTGCACAAGACTCTCTCGACTTTCTTCGCGGTAAGACCGATGCATGTCTTCTCATTGATGGGGACTCGCTGTCACTAATGCTTACTCACTTCCGGGACTCCTTCATCTCTGTGGCTGTGCTTCTACCTGCTGTGGTCGCCTGTCGCTGTTCTCCAACGCAGAAGGCCGATATCGCCATACTTATCCGCCAACACACGAAGAAGCGCGTTTGTTGTATCGGCGATGGTGGCAACGACGTCTCAATGATCCAAGCTGCCGACGTAGGTGTTGGTATCGTTGGGAAGGAAGGCCGCCAGGCCAGTCTAGCTGCAGATTTCTCAATTACCCAGTTCTGCCACCTTAACAAACTACTTGTCTGGCACGGTCGCAACAGCTACAAGAGGTCCGCCAAGCTCGCCCAATTTATCATCCATCGAGGACTTATCATCAGTATTTGCCAGACAATGTATAGTATCGCAACAAAGTTCGAGCCGCACGCTCTGTACAGAGACTGGCTTTTGGTTGGCTACGCGACAGTGTACACAATGGCTCCGGTGTTCTCGCTGGTACTGGACAAAGACGTAGACGAAGAACTTGCGAACCTTTATCCCGAGCTATACAGAGAACTCACCACAGGCCAATCACTAAGTTACCGGACCTTCTTCATCTGGGTTCTGGTATCCACCTATCAGGGAGCCTTCATCCAGGGCCTCTCCCAAATCCTTGTTGCTGTGGAAGGTCCTAAGATGGTTTCCGTCAGCTTTACAGTTCTTGTCCTTAACGAGCTCATGATGGTGGCGTTTGAAGTTACAACTTGGCACCCCGTCATGATCTTTTCGCTCATCGGTACGGCGTTGGTGTACTTTGGGAGCGTTCCTTTCCTCGGAGGGTACTTTGATCTGGCGTATGTATTGACGTGGGCATTTGCATGGCGCGTTGCGGCGATTTCAGCGATTTCATTGATTCCTCCGTATGCAGCGAAGGTTTTGCGGAGAACCCTGAAACCACCGAGTTATAGAAAGGTTCAAGGGCTGTAAGATAAGCAATCTATTCTCACCTCAACACTGCTTTCGGGTGCAGCGGTCTCCGAATATGAAATGCTTTGGCGCTGTTTCTGGATGCTCTTGCACCGCGTGATTTGAAGGATACCGGCAGCAAAAGCTGCTAACTATGCACCTCGGTCATCAGCATGAAGATAAAAGTTCCCTCCAAGGACGCAACTGTGTGAGTTGCTTGACAACGTTAAGCCCAAATCTGAGGCGCTCCGGAAGTCTCAATTGGCCTCTTTGCGTCCCTTAACGCATTACCCGCGGAATTGTTTTCCCAAGCTGATGATCGCAGTCGCTCGGGTGTGGAGAATTGCGTGGAAGCCGCTATCTTCCATAATAGGAGTAATGTACTGGAGCCCTTTCCTAAGACGTCCAAAGTTGGCAAGAAATCGTTTCTCGCAGCATCAGTTCCTGTAGACACTGCACAGCCACGAAAGCGATTGCGCCTGCTGCGAATGGTTCCATAGCAGCAGAGCCAGCCCAAGCTCTGGATAATTCTTAGGTCACTACATTGTGACCCCACCCAAAGCTGAACGCTTTGGTGATGAAAACGCTTCGACTATTCTTTCTTTTCTCCATTGCCCGAGACCAATACTTCCTTGCTGTTGGGTGATCAGAGTTCTCTTTCCTAGCTCCACAACTGAACGGCATGAGCGTCCAAGCCTCCTTCTGGTGACCCATTAAATATCATGAGCGAAGTCCCGGCAAACACGTCTCTTTGCCAGACAAAACAAGCCTCATTAGGCATAAATGTGTTGTGCCTCTAAGAATCCACTTTATTAACGCGTTACGATTGGATCGAAAGGCAGTAAGATATAGCAGGCTACTGTTAGCTACAGCCTAATCTCCTCCAATTTAGCTTGACGGAGAAGTGACAGAGCGTTAACTTTTAGGTATTGCCACCTCGGCAGTGAGGCGTTCTGAAGGCAGGTCACATGATTTGAAGTACCAACAGTGTGTCAGGCAAATAAGGCCCGGTTGCTAATGGTATGTGATTTTGCGATTTTCAGAAGATCAGGTGTCAAACCCTGACGTTATTGCGGAGCTTAGATATCCATAATCTATCATATGGTAGCATATATGTTGATGATAATGGATACCTTATGCAGCCAGCGCTGATTTCCCATACATTTGGTCATGAAAGCAAGCCAATACGAGTACTCGGTGTTTTCAGCAGTATCAAGCTTATCTCTGTATGTCCCGCGACATCTTATTACCCCACGACACCTACCCACGGGTTGAAATTGTAGTACGAACAATTCTTCGTGACATACATCGATCCATACCCACTTTTGTACTGCTGGCCATTTTTAATGATTTGAATGAAGGGAATCTGCGAGTCCTCAACTGGGAAAGGCACCGAGCCCATGGTTACGCCGGGACCAGCAGAGAATTCAGAGTGACTGGATCCAATGTCTAAGGAGATCATCGCGTTGTCACTCAAGAGTGCCAGTGCGAAGACGGCGTCAACAGGGTAGGCCGAATTGCGAGGCATGTCGCCGCCGCTGCATGTCACAGCCTTAGGGTGTGATCGATACCAGAAGACAACTTGATCGTTCTGCCCAAGAATGTTCAGTTACAGAACAGTGTGTATAGGGGCTGAGTGTACTGTACCGTAACAACCGGAGCATGCCTAGTTTTGAAGTACTGGATATAGTACTGTGCGACGATGCGCCACGGGGAATGCACGAAACCGTTAACATACATAGGGGCGATGGTACCCAAACCAACCTTGGGGTTAATGTCGCCGATGTAGTGCGATTCCGCATAGTCGTTCCAGGTAACGATCTCCACGATGTCAGGTACCACCTGCTGAACGGCCTGCTCCCAGCGGTAGTTCCAAAGTGTGTCACTCAGTTCGACCCAGTCCTGACTTCCACCGAGCTCCTTGAACTGCCACGGAGAGACAGCTGCGGATCGAGATACATCGTCAGCTTCATCTGAGAGACGAAGAGCTTATGGTAGACACATACACATAATGTACGGTCCCTTTCGAGACGACTTAATTGCCTTTTGGTATGCCAGATCCGTATCGGTTGTTAGGTTCGTATTGGTATCCGCAGGCCTGTTCGTAATCGACTCAGCTTTGCACACACCCCATCTCAGATCATACGCACCAAGACCACCAATTGAAGAAGCCGTCGATTGAAGGGAATTTGGAGAGCAAGGTGTTCGCATCGGAGGGATTGCGGTAACTGGTGAATGCAGGCGCAAACGAGATGTGTATCCCCGTCGCCGCGAGGGCCGACTTGAGCCCAGAGTAGAATGAGTCGCCGTAGCTCTCCCCCGAGTACGTTGAAACGAGCACATCCCCTTGCCAGCGGAACGTGCTGGGACTTTGCGCATGTTTGGATATAATTGCCACCAGGTCTGACTGTTGCCAAGAATACGACATGTCGAAGGAGTAAAACAGCTTAAAGCCTGCAGCTTCGGCGACGGTATAGGCGTCATCAATCTTGCTAATTTCGTAGTCATTTCCGGCAATATTCAGCGCTGTGGAGTGAGCCATATGCTTCAAGTTAAGGTGCACAATGATATGGCATACCGAATCCATCAACCCCTATGCCTTGGGCAGAGCTAATGTCATTATGCCAATCGGTCTGATCATACGAGTAAGAGTTTTGCGCCTGGTCGGGTCGTTAATACTAATCCTTGTCCCGGAGATGCTTTGTGTTACCATGAAGTGCGCAAAGACACTCTGAGCCGCTACCATTCGGGCAAGAGTCAAGCAGGTTATCAGAAGTAACCCGATCATGATAGCTTCTAACGTCTAGTAGGGTCATAGACCAATGGGAAGAAACAGTAAGGACGTTGAGAATGGCGCTCGTTCTGTCTTGAAATTCAACAAACGTCTGAAAACGCAGAGTATGATGAAGAGATGAATCAAACGAAGCAGCCTCTTCAAATATAAGCAGAGAAAAGCAGTCTGACATATTGACTCTACCAATGCGGGGACAGGTCAAGGAGTACTCCCTACCGTCCTTCATCAAGAAGGAAGGTGTTACAGATATTCGGTCGCTATTCCGCAACAAGGCTGACATTTGACACCTACGGGCCGTGTCACTAGCGCATTTTGATCTCACATGTAGTATTAGGGAGTTGCATCTGCTGTAATCAGTCACACAAGAAATGGTAACTTACTATGTAACATCATTGTAACTGCTACTATTATTAATAGAACACATTAAGAATCACTTAACATATAAGATAAGTGTAAGGTAAATGTAGTAAATAAACATTTATAATACATTAAGTTTGTATATAACATTATTAATCTATAGTAATGAAGTATGACCTCTATGAAACAACTGTTCAATTCATATATTCTCACTAGAATGCAGAGTCTGCATCAACAGCATGACTTTTGTGTGGGCTGACTAAGCAGCATCACGTGACACGGCAAGTTTCAGTGCTAGGTCAGAATAGGACTGAAATCCTCACAAAGCCTTCTTATTTCAACACTTCTTCTCAGTTCTAGATGATCTGAATATTCATTCACTAGCCAGTATAGAGTTCTTCAATCTCACTAGAAAGTTGTTACATTCTGATCTGAGATGCCTTGAATATTAAGGCTAAAGGTTTGTGCTTGTTGATATAAAGATCTCAGTGCGCAATGTAGGGTAAACCAGTAGTTGATAACTTGTATTGAGTTGAACATGATCATTTTCATAAGAAAAACAATCCTTTCTATATAGAACAAGGGTCAATCCTCAAAGAGTTGACTCAACCTGCTAAAGGTCAACTTGACATTCTCACAATCAAGTTGACACTCAAACCATCATCTCATGTCAGAGACTATGCAGTTCTTATGTTTGACTCATCTTATTAATTTTAATTGAGTATGATTGTAACACTATCTTCTCTCTTCATGATCCCTGTTCTCAGAATTCTACTTAAGTGAGGGTATAAATGAAATCTCTCAATGTCAGCCATGTCTCAGAAACCTTTTCTCACTCATGAGTATGACAATCATCTTTGCACTGCAAAAGAGATTACTATATCTGATAGTTCTTTGAACATTCTCTGTGTTTATTGTTTCAATCACTCTACTCTCTGTGTGATGATGAAGTTGTATTTCAAATATGCTGAGTGTATTCATCAAGGTCATTCATGTGTGAGTGTGATGTAGAAATCACTAAACTGTGTCTGCAATAAGCTGAAGTCAAAGATTCTTCAAACTGAAGAAGAACAAGCTTGTCTCTTTGCAAAGCTTTCTTGATTATGCAAAACATTGTGTCAGACTCAAGATTGTGCTAAACAGAAAACTCTTTGTCTGTTAAAGAAAATGAGCAATGATAATGATGATGTTGAGAAAACTCCTCAGTCTGAGACCTTGTTTCAGTTCTTTAATAACATGTCAAATGACTTTTGACAGTTTAATCTTGTTGCCTTCCCTTCTCAAAACACTGAAGTGTTCTTGCACAACTGTTGAGATTTTCTGCAGGTTCTTATGTGTTTTCAGAGGTGTTGTACCCCTTTCACTTGATGAGATAGTGGGCTTTCTCACTAATCATTCATTTTTCTAAAATGTTCTCAACTTCATATTCTTTGTCAGGTTTGACAGATGTTTCTGTGGTTTGAAGTGGTATGAATTGATTGCAACACTGAAGCATGAATGCATGAAATATCAAGTGTATCTGCATTTGTTTGAGTAAGTCTAGCTCATAGCTTAACCCCTTAATGTTCCTCTTGACTTCAAATGATTCTATGCTCTTGTTGTTCAATTTCTTGCTTCTTTGTTTTATATGAATGTTGTCTGTTCTTAGATAAACTCTTTCTTCAATCACAAAAGGTTTTATCTTTGTTGTTCTTTCTGTTTGCTGTTAAATTCTGCTTGTCAGATCTTTGTGCAACTTCTTGATCTCTGCAATGTTTAGTATTGCTTTCTGACTTTGTGATCTGTGTGCTTGCAGTTCTTGTCATACCTTTGAGTTATATTCATAATTCACTTGAAATGGTGTTTCTCTCATGATTTCATTTTGTGTGTTGTTGTATGCAAACTGTGCTGTTGACAATAGTTGTACTCAGTTGTTCTGGTTTCTATTGATGTAGTGTCTTAAGTACATTTTGACCGTCTGATTCATTTGTTTGCTCTGCCCATCCGTCTGTGAGTGGTATGCTGTTGACATTTTATGATTTATTCTGAGTTCTGCTGTGAGCGTTTCTCAAAACTTGCTTGTGAACAGCTTGTCTTTGTCAGTAATAAATTCCTTTGATAGCCTGTGATTGTTAACCAATTCTTGCAGTATGGTGTATGTCAATACTGATGTCGTTGCAGTTTCCTTAAATGAAATGAACATGGTGTACTTGATCAGTCTATCAACTATAGTCAATATACTGTTGAATTTCACTCCTCATGCCAAATCCTTTGACATTGATAACTTTGTTATGAAGTTCATAGTAATTGACTCTCATGACGCGTTTGATGTGTCTAGCTGTGTTACCTCATCATATCTTTTATTTCTCTGAATCTTGTTTCTGTGACATGAATTGCATTTGATGATGTATTCAGTGATTTGATCCCTAAGGTCACTGATATTGTGTTTTCTTTGTACAAGGTTCTCAGTTCTTTTGACTTCAAGGTGTTCATCAGCTCTGTTGTTGTGACATACTTGTATTAGTTCTTTGTTTGTCAAGGAAGCTTGCTTCACCTTGTATGTTGCTGCTAAGCCTTTTGTGAGAATTCTCTTGTCATCTTCACTCAGAATTTTGATGTGAATCTTTTTCACTTCTTCATGATCAGACTGTCTACTCAAAGTGTCTGCTTCATCATTCTCATTACCCTTTTTGTAATGGATTTGGAATTCATAATCGGCTAACTGTTCAGCCCAGCAAACCTGTTGTCAATTCAACTGTTTTGTTGTTGCAAAGTTTCTCAGATTCTTGTGATCTGTGTAGATTTGAATAGACTTTTCAGTACCTGCAAGATAAGGTCTTCAATCTTGCAATGCTTTCACTATTGCAAGAAGTTCTTTGTCATGAACCTCATATCTTTTCTCTGATTCTGATAGTTTTCTAGATTGATAGGCTATGGGTTTCTGTTGCTCATCTTCAATCTGATATAAGCATGCACCTACTGCAAAATTTGATGTGTTGATTTTCAGTATCTTTTTGCATGTTGAATTGAGTATCCTCAGATGTGCCGTTTCACTAAGGCTTTTCTTTAGTGTGTGAAACGCATTCTTCTGTTCCTTATCTCAATGTCATCTCTCATTCTTATGTGTTAGTTGTGTGAGGAGTTCTGCAATTCTTGCATAGTTAGGTACAAACTTTCAGTAATAGTTCATCAACTCTAGAAAGACTTGTACTTTCTTGACTTGTTTTGATGAAGGCCAGTTCTTGACTGTGTTTGTCTTCTTTGAGTTCTTCTTGATTTGCTCAGATTGAATAATATAGTTAAGGAATTTGATTTCCTTTGCTTTGAACTTGCTTTTTGACTTCTTCACATACAAAACCCTCTCACTGAGCTTTCTCAGTATCTTGTACACATGGCTGTGGTGCATCTCAAGGTTATCTGAGTATATCAAAATGTCATCAAGGTATGTGATTGCAAAATCATCAAGGTACTCTCTCAACATGTTGTTGATTAATCTTTAAAAGATGGTGAGGGTGTTCTTGAGCTCAAACAGCATAATAGTGTATTTGTAGTGTCTGTATCTTGTTCAGAACGCCGTTTTTCATTTCTCTTCTTTCTTCATTTGTACTCAGTAATAGGCTTCTTTCAAGTTCAGAATTGTGAATCACTTGACTCTGCCTAACTGATCTTGCAACTCTTTGATCAACAGTAAGAAATAACTGTTTTGTCTAGTTATCTTATTGAGTTGTCTGTAGTTGACACATAGTTGCTTTGTTTCATTCTTCTTTGATACAAACAGAATTGAGTATTCTGTCAATGACTTTGATGGTTTGATGAATCCTCTTTTGAGATTCTTGTCAAGGTAAGTTCTGACTTTCTTGAGTTGATCTTTGCTCATTGAGTATAGTGACATTCACTTTGGCTGCTTGTCATTCAATAGCGATATTTTATGATCTCATGACTTATGCTCTGATAAGCTCATTTCTGGTTGTTCAGGGATCTCATACACATTTATCATAATGTATAGTTCTTTGCTGATTCAATCAATTCTTGAGTTCTTTTTGCGTAATCAGAACATCCTTAGTATGGCGTCATACTTGATTGAATTGAGGACATCAAATGTCAACTTCTGTGAATCTTTTAGTATTATGACTTCAATATGAACCTGGTCTGCTATTCACTCAGATTCTTTGTTGACCATATATACCTGCATAGGCTTCAGCGCTCACTGCAGCGTTAGTTCTAGCATTTCTATTGCTCATTGCAAAATATAGTTGTTGATTGCTTCTGAGTCTACCATTGCTTGAAGAAGTCTATTCTGTTCAACTTGAACATCAACCCATATCTTATGGTTCTTGTTGTTCTTCTGAGACATTAAAAGCTTCTTGTTCTTTAGTCTCTTTGAGGAAGCTTGCAGTTTTTTGACTGTACTGCGTTGCTTGCTCTTTTTCAGAGGTTCTGAAACCATCTAGGTTCTACCCCTTGTATGATCAGTTGTATGTATTTCTTGCTGCCTTTCTCAATATACTGTTTTAAGTGCAGACACAGTTTGTACTGATCATATTTTCACTGAATCTGGTTCTGAAGTGCTTTCACTTTCTTCAGAAACTCAGGTGACATGTAGCCTTCTGAAAAGGTTCAACAATCACCACCTGATGTCAGATACTCTGTGAGTAAACGGATCTTGATTTTGTGACTCTTACTTTTTCACACAAGTTGTTTTGATACTGAGTTGGTTGCTGCTCATACATCTTTCATCAACTTGTTGAGTTTTAAGCATGCTCTTGCTTCTTTTGTTTCTTCTTGTTGCTTCTTAAGATCATTGACTTTCTTCTTGAGCTCTTTCTGCTGTCTTTCTAGCAGTTGTTGACACATCTCTCAGTGCTGATTCTTAGAGTGCTCATATCTTGTTTTAAGTCTCATGTCAACTTCTCAGTTGTTGACATCTTCTGAGTCTGCGTTCAAATTCAGGGCCGTTCAGGTGCTATCACTGTAGTCTTCTTCTACCTGAGTTCTGTGAGTATCAGTTTCTTTGATCTTGACTTTCTTTAAGATAGTTAATCTCTTCAGTCAACCTGTTGTGTTATAATCATTTTGTTTCTTCTTGAGTTTCTGTGAGTATCATCTGACTCTGTCTTTGCTGCTCATATGTGTTCAGCACATGTTGTCATAGCAAACTGTTCAGCTCAGGGCGTTGTGCACTACGTGTGTATCTGTTGCTGTAACTTCTTTTCTCTCTTATTGAGGTTTCTTGCAGGTTCTTGCAAGATGTTTGAGTTTTTCACAGTTGTAACATTTGTGAGTCTCTGCTCATTGAGATTGAGGCTTATAGAACTTGCTCATGCATCATGCTTGCTTCACTTGTGGTTGCTGCTCACAGTGCTTCTCAATCATGTCAAGGTTCATAGAGTCACCTCTTTTAAGAATATAGTGTTTTCTTCACACCTTTGATGTGTAGTGCTCTGTATGCTTCATTTGTTGTTCTCATTGACAACTGTCAATGTTAATGAAGATATTGATCATATTCTGAAGCTCTTCAGGTTGATTCATTCTGACTATCTCATCTTTGATAGTCTCATTGAGTCCTCAATAGTATTGCAATACTAAAGTGTCATTGTCTCAATTCATTAGGGCTGCAATTCACTGAAACTCTGCCGCATACTTGGCTGCTGACTTATTCATCTTTAGAATGTGAAGTCATCTTTTTGCTGCTCATTTCTTGTCAACTACCTTGAAGGCTCTTTGAAGCTCATCTTTGAACTTCTTATAGTTGCTGAATATGAATTTCTTATCATTCATTCATTTCTTTGATGTCTTGTCAAGAAACTCATGCAGTTTGGGGTTAACTCAATTGAATGCTGCATCTTTGAGGTATGATACGGTAAACAGGCCTTTGTTCATCTTGAACCTGAACTTTGCCTGGTTAAATTCAATATATAACTCAAGCTTGATCAAGAAGGCTCACAGCTTCTCTCTCTTGTCTGTGAACACATTGAGTGTTGATACCTTGAGTACATTGATCGTTTGCTGAAGGCCTTGAAGGTTGACTTGACTTGTTAAAGCTGACTTCTGTGCACTGATTGTCATTCTTATATTGTAAGAGTGTTCAAAGTGTTACGTCCTGATTTAAGATGTCTCAAATATTAAAGCTAGAGGTTTGTGCTTGTTGATATAAAGATCCCAGTGCGCGGTGTAGAATAAACCAGTAGTTAATAACTTGTATTGAGTTGAACACAATCGTTTCCATAAGGGAAACAATCCTTTCTATATAGAACAAGGGTTGACCCTCAAAGAGTCAACTCAACCTGCTAGAGGTTGACTCAACATTCTCACGGTTGAGTTGACACTCAAACCGTCATCTTATGTCAGAGACTACGTAGTTCTTACGTTTGACCCATTTCATTAATTCTAACTGAGTATGATTATAACAAAAGTGAGTCTGACAGTGAGGTGGTGAGGATGTAAAGGAGGCCGCAACAGTGAGGTAAGAAAGTGAGAATGTAAAAGGCAACAAAGAAGGTCAACAATGACAAGGTTTGAATGTGTGTTGAAGACAGGTCATTAATTAAATATAAGACCTGACTGAATAAGAAAACAGCTAAACTTGACAGCAGACAGAGCCTTAGTAAGCCCATCTGCTGCTTGCTTGATG